>Ga0315901_10000033_pt1 | contig 188547 bp, 190 predicted proteins | sample LakEriMetagenome_10_FD_203761 | JGI IMG/M metagenome (GOLD analysis project Ga0315901, IMG submission 203761) | Freshwater fungal communities from buoy surface, Lake Erie, Ohio, United States - Buoy 2 MA116 | ecosystem: Environmental > Aquatic > Freshwater > Lake | place: USA: Lake Erie, Ohio... | reverse complement strand
GTAACCGTATCCATCGGCGTTGCCAAATTCATCGACGATGGTTTAACCGCGCATGATGTGATGTCGCGCGCGGAAATCGCGCTGCAAGCCGCCAAACGCAGCGGCCGCAATTGCATTATCCGATACCAGCCGAATTTACAGCCGCTACTGACCAATAATTTCAGCCTTACCGTCGCCGAAGAAGTGCGCGCCGCCCTGCGTTATGGCCGGATCTGCCTTGCTTATCAGGCCGTGGTACATGCCGATGATTCCACGCCCGCGTTTTACGAATGTCTGGCCCGCATCCGCCGGGAAGATGGCAGTCTATTGCCCGCCGGGGCTTTTATCCCGACAGCAGAACAAATGGGTCTAATGCGGGAGATTGACGAACATATCGTCCGCCTCGCGGTATATGAACTGCGCAAAGACCGCAAGCTGCGCGTGGCCGTGAATTTATCCGCTTATAATGTGGGCAGCGGCGCCTGGTCGCGGCATTTACGACAATTATTGACCGAAACGCCAGATGTGGCGGAGCGCCTGATCATAGAAATCACCGAAACCGCCGCCCTGGCCGATCCACAACAGGCCGCCGAATTTGTCCGGGAATTACAGGCCATGGGCTGCCAAGTGGCGCTGGACGATTTCGGCGCGGGCTATACATCTTATCGCCAGCTGCACATGTTGCCGGTCGATATCGTGAAAATCGACAGCAGCTTCGCCAACGGCGTATCCACCAATATCGGCAATCAGCTTTTTGTGCGCACCTTGATCGAATTGGCCAAGGGTTTCGGCCTGGCCACTATCGCGGAGGGGGTCGAATCAGCCGAAGACGCAGAGATGCTAAAACAATTCGGCGTAACGTATTTGCAAGGTTACTATTTCGCCAAACCCGATTTGCGCGAAACCATCCGTAGCGTCGATGCCACACCGGCCATTGTCAAAGTGGCGGGATAGTCTGTTAAATTCGGCTCTGGCTAATTCCGCCTAGGGTTTTTGCTGGCGGCGGTAAGTGGCCAGCTGGCGCTGCAAATCCTCGAGATGGGCCTTCAGGCGATTATATTCCGCCTCGCTAACCATCGCGCCGCCATTTTCGGTCGTACCGCTGGCGCCAAAGGGATTGAACATCCGCATCGTGTTTTCCAGCATCGCGATATTCTGTTTGCTCATTTCATTCAACGCGCCCATGCCGGGGATCATGTTTACAGAATCGTTCCACTGACGTTGAATGCGATCCCGGTTTTGGTTGAAATTGCCCATCGCCTCTTCGAGAAATTTGGCCACCGGCAATTGCAAATTGCCGCCATAATAGCTGATCAATTTTTTCAAAAACCCGACGGGGAGCAAATTGGTGCCCTTGGCTTCTTGTTCAACAATGATTTGCGTTAAAACTGAACGGGTCAAATCCTCGCCGTTTTTGGCGTCATAGACGCCGAAATCCAAACCGCGCTTGACCATATCGCACAAATCGTCGAGGGTGACATAAGTGCTGGTCGAGGTGTTATACAAACGGCGATTGGCATATTTCTTGATCACAATCTGCGGGATGTTCGATTTGGCCATGGGATACTCTTGCAAGAGGATGCAGGGATGAGATAGCTTATTGTACAGCAAATCGCCCTTTAACCCAAGTTTATAAATCCCGTGCCCAAGCCCAATCGTCAGCAGAATCGTAATCAAAACGCAACAATCCTTGTGGCCGAAGCAATCGCGCTCTGGCAGCGCCAAGTGGCGCTATGGCTCGGCGATACCGGCTGGCAAAGCGTGCTGCAACGCGGCGCATCCGGCTTGGCAAACAATGCCGCCGCGTGGCAAGATGCCGGCCATGCAAACCCCGCCTCCCCCAACCAGCCGGACTGGCCCGCGGCCGCTATGGCTACATCAGCAAACGGCGCTTTTGACCTATCAAAGCTTGCGGCTGTTATGGCCAGTTATGGCGCAGGGCAGCATGCCATGGCACCCAAAGCTGCAAAGCGCCGGAAAAAAATGGCAGCAAAAAGTAAAAAACCTAAAACCACCCGCGCGCGCCGCGCTAGACGCGGCGCTTGAACAGCAACTGATCGCCCGGCTGGATGATTTCAAATCCGGCATCGACCGCTATCACGCCCAACCACCCAGCCGCCGCGCCGATCATTATTCGGTCATCGCGACCGTTGGCAGCACCCGTCTGCTGGGCTATGGCCAAGCGCGACCCGATGCACCGCCGATATTGTTGATCCCTTCCCTGGTTAATCGTTTTTATATTTTGGATTTATATCCGGGCTGTAGCTTGCTGGAATTTTTATGTCGCCAAGGTTATTCGCCCTATGTCATCGACTGGGCCGAGCCAGGCGATGCCGAGGCCGGCTTCACCCTCGATGATTATCAAACGCGAATACTCACTATGGCCCAAACCTTAAGCGATCAATGGCAACGCAAGTTGCACATCGCGGGGTATTGCATGGGCGGGGTTTTCGCCATTGCCTTGGCGCAATTGCGCCCCAAAACCTGCCAAAGCCTGATGTTATTGGCGACCCCATGGGATTTTACCGGCATGGGCATGAGCCGCGATAAAATCGAAAATTTCTGTACCCATATCCTGCCGCTATTCGCGCAAAATGGCCTAGTGCCAGTGGATTTGTTGCAAGCGATGTTTTTCGAACGCGAGCCGTTTTTGGTCATCGAAAAATTTATTCATTTATCGCGCCGCCAGGATTTGGCGCATTTCACTGCGCTCGAAGATTGGTTGAATGACGGTGTGCCGTTAAGCGCCCCGGTTATGGAACAATGTCTGACGCAATGGTATGGCGACAATCGTTTGGCCAATGGTCAATTCCTCTGCCTTGGCAAAAAACTGCGGCCGGGGCGGATTAAAATCCCGACCCTGTCGGTCATTCCCAAAACCGACCGGATCGTGCCCAAAAACTCGGCCATGGCGCTGGCCCGCAGCTTTCCCAAGCATAAAACCATCCTGGCCGATACCGGCCATATCGGGATTGTGACCAGCAAACAGCAACAAACCGCGCTATGGCCCAAGATTGCTACTTGGCTGCACAAAACAGAAAGTTTATAAGTAACCATCCCTCCCCATCCCCTAGCCCCAGGTTTTCTCATGTCACAAAATGAAATTGTTATCGTCGCCGCTGCCAGAACCGCCATCGGCTCGTTCATGGGCAGCTTGGCCAACACATCCGCCCCACAATTGGGCACCGAAGTTATCAAAGCCTGCTTACAGCGCGCGAAATTAGAAGCCGGGCACATCGACGATGTCATCATGGGGCAAATCCTGACGGGCGGCAGCGGGCAAAACCCCGCCCGCCAAGCGGCCATGGCAGCGGGCATTCCCGCCGCCAAAACCGCAATCACGATCAACCAAGTTTGCGGTTCGGGTTTGCGCGCGGTGGCGATGGGTTTTCAATCCATTCGTAACGGCGATGCCGATATTGTGGTTGCTGGCGGGCAAGAAAACATGAGCCTGGCCCCGCACGCGGCGTATTTGCGCGCCGGACAAAAAATGGGCGATATGAATTTCGTCGATACCATGATCAAAGACGGATTGTGGGATGCTTTCCATGGTTATCACATGGGCATTACGGCGGAAAACGTCGCGCAGCAATGGCAAATCACCCGCCAGATGCAAGATGAATTCGCCGTCAATAGCCAAAACAAGGCCGAAGCGGCACAAAAATCCGGCAAGTTTAAATCAGAAATTGTGCCCATCACCATCAAACAGAAAAAAGCCGATGTCGTCTTTGATACCGATGAATATATTCGCGCCGGTGCCACCATCGAAGCGATGCAAGGATTGAAACCAGCTTTCAGCAAAGATGGCAGCGTCACCGCCGCCAACGCCAGCGGATTGAATGACGGTGCGGCGGCCGTGGTGTTAATGACTGCCGCCAATGCGCAAAAACGCGGCCTTACCCCACTGGCGCGGATCGCATCCTGGGCGACCGTAGGCGTGGAGCCGGCGGTAATGGGTTCGGGGCCGATCCCCGCCTCGCGCGCGGCGTTACAAAAAGCGGGCTGGAAAGCCAGTGATTTGGATTTGATCGAAGCCAACGAAGCCTTTGCCGCCCAAGCCTGCGCGGTCAACAAAGACATGGGCTGGGATTTATCACGGGTGAATGTGAACGGCGGGGCGATTGCGCTAGGCCACCCCATCGGCGCATCGGGTTGCCGCGTCTTGGTGACGTTGTTGCATGCCATGGCTGACCGTAATGCCAAACGCGGCCTGACCACCTTATGTATTGGCGGCGGCATGGGCATCGCGATGTGTCTTGAGGCAGCTTAATGACGGAATTGCTGCGATTCAATCTTGCCTTGTTGCCGGGTGGCGCAACCGCGAAATCGATGTTCGAAACTGCCAGCCATTTTCGCTCGATTGCTGATGGCTATTTGCTGCACCCAGAGCAAGCTTTGCCGCATCTTACCTTAACGCAGTTTTATGCCGCCCAACAAAACTTGCCAAAAATATGGGCCAGGATAAGCGCGGCCTTGCCAGCAAGTTTTTCCGTATTTATGCAGGGCTTGGTGTTTCGGGATATCGGCGAATTTGGCAAAAAGCATCGCGGACATGCCGGGGTGTGGGTAGATGTCAAACCAAGCGACGATCTGCTTAAAATCCAAAAGACCGCCGTCAGCGCCTTGCGCCGGATGAAAATAAACCCATTGACCGCATCCTCTGGGTACGAGCCGCATTTCACGCTTTGCCGTTGCCGTTCTTTTGATTCTTTACCAAAATTGCGATGGCCGATTTTTTTGCCCAAGCAAGAAAAAACGGTATTGAGCATAGGTCGCAGCGACGACATGGGACAATTTCAAGAAGTCATTTTCAAGACAAGGAACAAATCATGACCAAAAGACTGGCATTAGTAACTGGCGGCACACGCGGCATTGGTGCTGCGATCAGCAAAACCTTAAAAGCGGCGGGCCATATGGTCGCCGCCACCTATAACAGCAATGACGAGGCGGCAAAAAAATTCAGCGCCGAAACCGGCATCCATGTCTTTAAATGGAATGTTGCCGATTTCGCCGCTTGCCAAAAACACCTCGCCCATATCGAACAGGAAATTAAAACCATTGATATCCTGGTCAATAACGCTGGTATCACTATCGACACCACCTTGCATAAAATGTCGCCCGAACAATGGGGCAAGGTGATCGAAACGAACTTGACCAGTTGTTTCAATATGTGCCGGGTCTTGATCGAAGGGATGCGCACCCGCAGCTATGGCCGCATCGTCAATATCGCCAGTATCAATGGCCGCAAGGGCCAATTCGGCCAGACCAATTATTCCGCCGCCAAGGCAGGCTTGATCGGCTTTACCAAGGCGTTGGCATTGGAATCGGCGTCCAAGGGCATCACCGTCAATGCGGTGGCACCCGGCTACATTAACACCGAAATGGTCCAAGCCGTCGCGCCCGAGGTTTTACAAAAAATCATCGCGCAAATCCCTGTCGGACGTTTGGGCACGGCCGAGGATGTGGCGGGTTTGGTGGCGTATTTGGCATCGGACATCGCCGGGTTCGTGACCGGGGCGACTTTTGATATCAATGGCGGCCAGTATATGGCCTAGGCGTTAAAGTCGATTAACTTAAAATTCCTCACCATTGTCATCCCGACCGAGCGTAGCGAGTGGAGGGATCTTGAAAAACTTTATAAGATCCCTCGACTACGAGGCTACGCCTCTTCGCTCGGGATGACAACAAGAGGGGGAATTCGTAGTTTGGATCAGTTAATGGGCGCTTGGCGTTCTAGTAGCGGCGATATGGGCCAAAACAGGTGCCATAACGATCATCCCGCCGCCCAGCAACAGCGACCAGGTCCAATCATGCCCGGTCAGAATATGCAAACAGATTGCTGACAGTAACGGAATAAAATAGGCCCCGAGCGCCAAATACGGCACCTGGCCGTGGCGCATGCCATGCTCCCAAAACACATATCCCATTGGCACCAGACCAAAGGCCACCGCGTAAACCCATTGTTCGGCGGTGAAATGCAATTCCGGCTCGCCCAACAAAACATGGGCGGCGTAGCAAATCGCGGCATACAGTAAAAACGGCCCGCCCAGAATCGTATTGCCGCGATGCTGATAAAACCGGCGCAGGCACAAGCTGTACACGGCCCACGAGAACCCGGCCAATAACGCTAGCGCATAGCCGAAATTGTACTCTGCGCTTAATTGCAAACCGCGTTCGCCCAGCATAATCACCGCCGCCCCGGCAAAGGCGATCAAAATGGCAAAAATCTTGGCGCCGGGAACTTTTTCACCGCCCAACAGGGCCGAGAAAATCATCAAATACATCGGCCAGAGATAATTGATGAAATTCGCTTCGGCCGCCGGGGCGTGTTGCAGGGCCAGGATATAAATCCACTGCGAGAATAAAATCCCGCCCAAACTCAGCGCCCACAAACCCCAAGGTTGATAAAATTGCCGCCACAGGCTTTGGCCCTGGATCAAGGCGATGGCGCTTAGAACCCCGCCGCTGATCAAAAACCGCACCGCCAGCAAACCAAACGCAGCCTGCGCGCCCAACAAGACGATAAACACCGGCGTCAACGCCCAAAGCGGTATCGCCGCCAAACCGATCCAGGTCGGGTTGCTTAAAACTTGATCATTGGCTGCGGGTGGAACCGAGATGGAGGACATATTGAGCCGGAATTAAGGGAAGGCGATTTTGGACAGCCCTAGCTGTAGCATCGCCACCAGACCATCGGCAACGGTGAAAGCCAAATCAGCTGTGGCAATAGTGTTTTGTATGGTTATTACGGCAAACTGTTATAATCTAGAACAACATGTACAACGATATTCTGCAATTGATGCATTTTTATGGCTCGCCGCTGGGTCAACTGGCGCGGCGTGTCATCGACCGCCAGATTGCCCGCATTTGGCCCAATTTATATGGCCAGCGGCTGTTGGCCTTGGGCTATGCGCCGCCGTTTATGCCCGCCCTTGCCAAGATGGCGGAACGCAGCATCATCGCCATGCCCGCAACCCAGGGTGTTGCCGCTTGGCCCGAAGCGGAACGAAATCTTGCTACCCTGGTCGATGAAACCAATTTACCGTTCGAAGATTTTTCGATGGATCGGGTGCTGGCGATCCACGCCCTCGAGGGTGCGGGCGATCCGGCCGCGATGCTGCAAGAAATTTGGCGAGTAATGGCGGGCAACGGACAGTTGCTGTTAATTGTGCCCAATCGTATGGGATTATGGGCGCGATTCGAACACACCCCATTCGGCACGGGCCAACCGTTCAGCGCCGGGCAATTGCATTGGCTGTTACAGCAAAACCTGTTTACGCCGCTCCGCCTGCATCGTCTGCTTTACACCCCGCCGGGACGAGGAAAATTCTGGCAAGCAGGCAGCGAATCGTTCGAAAAATTCGCGCCGTATGTATGCCGCCAATTCGGCGGTTTGTTGGCGATCGAGGCGCGCAAAGAAATGTATAGCGCGCACCCGCAGCGTTATCGCCGCATTCAGCCAGCGTTGGGTTTACCCGTGCCTGGCAAATATGCCGGCTTAAGCCGTGAGAAGCAAAATCCTTGAATGGTATGGGGTATAGACCCTGCCGCCGACCGGCGGCACGGCGCAGCGTTGCGCCGAATTTGAAAAAAAATCAACGGCAATAAAAATGGCGGCGCCTCTTGTGGCGCCGCCATTATTTTTACAACCTAAATCCTAGGCCGCGATCAAATCGGCGTATTTGACCGTATTGCCGCCCAGGGTCACGCCCTGTAGCAACGCGACGTTCTGCCAATTCGAACCGCCTACGCCCACGCCATTGGTGTCAACCTGCAAAAAGGTCGAACCCAAGAAATCGACAAAGCGGGCGAAATCGCTGATCGTGCCCGAATATCCCGACAATAACTGGCTGATATCCAGATTGTCGTTACCGGTCTGAAACCCAGTAATGGTATCAAGGGTAAAGGCACCCAGATCACCCGCTTGCCATTGGAACGTATCGCTGCCCGAGCCGCCTTGCATCAAGTCCGATCCAGCGCCGCCGTTTAACAAATCTGTTCCGCCGTTGCCGACCAACCAATCGTTGCCCGCATTGCCGTAAAGGTTGTCATTGCCAGCATTGCCTTCGAGGTAGTCGTTGCCGTCGCCGCCATGGATGCTATCGTTACCGCCGCCGCCATATAGGGTGTCGTTACCGTCACCGCCGTAAAGCGTATCGTGGCCTTCATTGCCGTTCAGGGTATCGTTGCCCGCACCGCCATAAAGCGTATCGTCGCCAGCGCCGCCCACGATGCTATCATTGCCGTTGCCACCAATCAACAAATCATCATCGGCACCGCCGTTGATGAAATCATCGCCATCACCGCCGCTGATGGTGTCAAAGCCAGCATCGCCAAACAGCGTATCATCGCCAGCATCGCCAAACATAGAATCGTCACCATCGCCGCCGGACAGCCAGTCATTACCATTGCCGGCCCACATGGTATCGTTGCCTTGCTCGCCATACAAAGTGTCGTTACCGTCGAAGGCGAAGAAATAGTCGTCATCGGCGCCGCCAAAGGCTGTGTCATTGCCTAGGCCGGAAGCTAAATAATCGATACCGGCACCGCCATATAAGGTGTCATTGCCTTCACCACCATACAACCCATCATTGCCATCACCGCCGTAAATTGTGTCATTACCGTTCATGCCGGACAAGCTGTCATTACCATCGCCGCCATAAATAGTGTCAACACCATCGCCGCCCTGGATATTGTCGTTACCGGCCTCGCCATGCAGCGTATCATCGTCACTATCGCCAAATATCCGATCGTTGCCATCACCACCGAAAATCTGATCGGCACCTATACCGCCATAAAGACGATCATTGCCCTGGTTGCCGCTGATGATGTCGTTACCAGCGTCGCCTGTGATGTAATCATCGCCCTCATTACCGGTAATGCCATCATCGCCGCTGCCGCCGTAAATCGCATCGTTGCCATCGCCGCCGATCAACTTGTCGCCGCCATCACCGCCGATCAAAATGTCGTTGCCGTCACCACCGATCAAAGCGTCGTTACCGTCGCCGCCGAACAGAAGGTCGTTGCCCGCATCGCCATATAATTCGTCATCTCCGCCATCGCCATACAACCCATCATCACCGTCGCCGCCGGATAAAAAGTCGTTATCGGCTTCACCGTGCAGGCTGTCATCGCCAGCGCCGCCAAAGACTTGGTCTTTGCCTTCACCCGCGTACACGGCATCTTGGCCATCGCCGCCATAAACCGTGTCATTACCCGAGCGGGTAAAGATCGCGTCATTGCCGCTGTCGCCATACACCGCATCATCGCCTTTGGAGGTGATGACGATATCGTCGCCGGAACCGGCATAAACGGTCACATCGCCAAAGCTATTGCCAACAAGTTCAATAAAGTCGTTGCCCGCGCCGGAATCGATGACGTCGACCCCGCTCAAGCGGTCTTGCGCAGTATTGCCATCATAAGCGGCGTCACTTGGCGCCAGCAAGCGGATCCAATCGTTACCGCCCAATGCCCAAACCGTATCACGGCCATCGCCGCCGTCAAAAACATCGTGCGATACGTTGTATGTCTGGCCAAACGGCGTCACCCATTCCCACTTCATGATTTCATAGACGTTTAACACCGCCATCGTTTCGGCGGATAGGCCAGTTGCTTTTACTAAGGCGGATAAATCGTTTCTGTCAACGTCGTCGCCAATTTTGCCGATGGTGGCAACCGCATCAGTGCTGAACAACAAGGTATCGTCGCCCTTGCCGCCCGACAATAAATCAGCGCCTGTGCCGCCAAATAACAAATCGTCGCCGTCTTCACCGTAAATACGGTCCGTACCGGCTTCTCCCGAAGCGCTGTCGTTGCCAGCACCCATATACATAATGTCGTTGCCATCGCCGCCTTCGGCGCCGTCGTCGTCATTGCCGGCATAGATGGTATCGTCGCCTGCATCCCCTTCGATCTTATCCTGGCCGTCGCCGCCGTAAATCAAGTCGTTACCGCCGCCGCCGATCAAAGCGTCATTACCGTTATCGCCTGTAATGCGGTCATTGCCATCGCCGCCGAAAACTTGGTCTTCACCGTCACCGCCGTAAAGATCATCATTGCCAAGCCCGCCAAATATGCGGTCGTCTCCGTCGATGCCAAAAACCTGGTCATTGCCATCGCCGCCATAAATTTCGTCACTGCCAGCGCCGCCCTCGATGTTATCCGAGCCCTCGCCGCCATAGATCAGATCGTCGCCGTCGCCGCCGAAAATCAGATCGGAGCCTTCATCCCCACTAATGGTGTCATTACCGGCTTCGCCGACCAAAATATCACCACCTTCACCACCATAGATCGTATCGTTGCCTTCGCCGCCGAGCAGAATATCAAAGCCCTTGCCGCCATCCAGCATATCGTTGCCGTCATTGCCATACATCAGGTCGTTGCCATTCTCGCCGAACAGCACGTCTTGGCCCGCACCGCCCATGACCAAATCGCTGCCCGAACCGGCCAAGACCATATCGTTGCCATCACCGGTTTCGATTAGATCATCGCCATCTTCGCCAAAGATCGTGTCGTCGCCAGTACCGGCATATACACGGTCATTGCCAGCGCCAGCTTCGATGTAATCATCGCCGCTATCGCCATAAATCGTATCCCGGCCAGTACCGCCGTAAATTTCATCACTATCTGCGCCACCGAGGATAAAATCATCGCCTTCGCCGCCTACCAGCAAATCCTTGCCCGCGCCGCCGCTCAGGGTGTCATTTCCGGCATCGCCGAAAATACGGTCGTTGCCCTCTTCGCCAGCAAGGCTGTCATCGCCCTCGCCGCCCGACATGAAATCATCGCCATCGCCGCCCTCGGCGCCGTCATCATCATCGCCAGCATAAATAGTATCGTCGCCAGCATCGCCTTCGATCTTATCAGAGCCAGCGCCGCCCAAAATATAATCGTCACCAGCGCCGCCGATCAAAGCGTCGTCGCCATTGCCCCCGTTCAGAGTATCGTCACCGGCATCGCCAAAAATCTGGTCGCTGCCCTCTTCGCCAGCAAGGCTGTCATTGCCTTCGCCGCCCGACATATAATCATTGCCATCGCCGCCTTCGGCGCCATCGTCACCATCGCCGGCATAAATAGTATCGTCGCCCGCATCGCCTTCGATTTTATCTTGGCCATCACCGCCATAGATCAAATCATTGCCTTTGCCCCCGATGACCGCATCGTCGCCCGCACCGCCATCCAAGGTGTCATCTCCGGCATCGCCATAAATAAGATCGTCACCGCCGCGGCCAAAGACGGTATCATTACCCTCACCCGCAAAAACGGCGTCATTGCCGCCAACCAAATCGCTGACGTCATCGGCATTGATCCAATCGTTACCATCGCCGCCTTCAATGCTGTCATCGCCCGAATTGCCGGTAATGTTATCGTCACCCGCATCGCCATACAGCGCATCGTCGCCGGCGTTGCCTTGAATCGTATCATCACCCAAACCGCCCGCAACCTTGTCGTTGCCATCGCCGGCTTCGATCACATCGTTGCCCTTGCCGGTATTGATAATGTCATCGCCGGATTTGCCGTAAACTTCGTCGTCACCCTCTTCGCCCCAAATAGTATCACCACCTTCACCGCCAACGATCAAGTCATTGCCGTTGCCGCCGAAAATCAAATCGTTGCCATCACCGCCTTCGATCGTGTCGTCGCCGTCACCGCCCAAAATTCGATCATTGCCAAGGGCACCATTGATATTGTCGTTGCCGCCGCCGCCCAGAATTTCATCGTCGCCAGCACCACCATCGATTTTGTCATTATCAGCGCCACCATCGATAAAATCGTTGCCCTCGCCGCCGTTCACAACATCGGCACCATCTTGTCCCAGCAATCGGTCATTGCCCAGACCGCCATCAAGCACATCATTGCCCAAGCCACCAAATAATTCATCGTTGCCCGAACCGCCCGATAATTGATCGTCATTCGCACCACCAAAAATGCGGTCATTGCCCGCCTCGCCAAAAACAACATCGGCCCGGTCGCCGCCGAAAATCGTGTCATTGCCGTTGCCGCCGCCAAAGGCGTTGCCGACAAAGCCAGCGGCCAAAGCCGCCGCATCGGTGTTGGCCAAGGTTACGGTGTCGTCACCATCGCTGCCGTTATACTGGGTATTGGCCAGATATTTTCCAGCGAGCACATTGGCAAAATCAACCGTATCGTTGTTCAAGGTGAACAAGGCTTTGAGGTCTGGTGGGGGATTGCCGCCGCCATCGCCCGGGTTACCACCACCGTCGCCAGGGTTACCACCGCCATCACCAGGATTACCGCCACCATCGCCCGGGGTACCGCCGCCTGTGGCACCGCCGGTCAAGTCGGCCAAATTATTGGCAGCTAAAAATTGAAAGCGGTTAAATGCGAACGGATCCCCCGCGTCGTTGGCTGCATCCGCGATGCCACGCACGTCGGGTAAAACAAAATCCTGGGTATAGGAATTAAAGCCCGCACCGGAACCGGAATTGACGCCCGGCCCTTGCTCGTTACCCTCGGCAGTCCCTTCGGCGGTCTGTAAATTCTGTAAACGATTTAAGGCTGCAAACAAATCATCAGCAGCAACATTTTGTTGATCAGGCGTGCTGAGCGAAGGCGCGGCGCCGGTATGATCGGCAAAGAAACCGAGTAATACTACCTGTCCGCCGTTTTGAAATAATAGCACCAAATTGTTACCGTCAATTTGGGTCTGCACATCAGCTAAATTAAAATCCGCATCCAAAGTAGCGCCAGGTAAAACCTGAATTTCTAAACTCTCCCCTGGGCTGGGAATTGGGACATGGTTGTTGGCGACATCAGTGGGGTTTGCTGAAACTTGTGCGGTGTTAGGTGCAGCCATGATTATGCCTCAATTTTTTCTGAGCAGATTTAAGCCTGATTGCCTAAAAATTAGGCCCTATAAAATCTTAAATGGAAACAATTGTCAATATATGTTTAACGTTAAACACAGAAAGTTGCAAATACGCAATAAAATTGCTTTTGCAGCCGGGTGTGGGGTTATAAATATTGGCCTAGGTAGTGATGACCCAGTTTTACCACCAAATATTTATGGTATTCCGACCAGATCAACCAACGATCTAGACCCGCGCCAGTATTTATCCCAACCGGATGAGGCACGATACGAACGCCGGGTAATAGTCGCTTGAACTCGAGCAGTGCGCGCGGCATGTGATAAGCCGAAGTAACAAGGCGCATGGAAGAAAATTTTTGTGCCTGCACCCACATCGCGGCTTCGACCGCGTTACCATAGGTATCCGTAGCCCGCTGGCCCAAAGCGACGCAGCAACTGGGATCGAAACTGTTAGGCCAGTTCAAATTCAATTCCCGGATATCGCGCACCGCCGGATCGACGCCGGTGATATACAATTGCCTGGCCATGCCGGCGATCAATACATCCGCCCCGGCCTGCAATCGTCCCGGCCCGCCGGTAAGGACGACCACCGCATCCGTCGCATTCGTCCAAACTATGTTTTGGTTTTGCACCTTGGCGGAAAAACGGGCCAGCCCAATGCCCCAAGCAACTGCCAAAATTAAAAAAACAATCATCGCCCAAACGCGTTTGCGTTCGTACCAGGAACGGGTATGGGAAAATCTACGCCTGGAAATTGTCGATCTCCGTAATTGCGGCGGTTAAATCGGCGGCGATGCGCAATGGTTGCAGCGCCCGCAAATCTTCGGCTGAAATTTCCGCCCCACGCCCCGTGCGCACCAGAATCTTATGGCAGCCCGCCGCATTCGCCGCTTGCATGTCGCGCAAAGCGTCGCCAATCATCACCGTTTGCTGCGGCAGAGTTTGAAAATCTTGCATCGCTTGCAATAACATCCCCGGTCCGGGCTTGCGCCAGGATGTGGCATGATCAGGATGATCTGGCGCAACGTAAATCCGATCCAAAACACCGCCCGCTTGGGCTAAGGCCATAGCCAGGTGGCGATGAATTTCGTCCAATGTGTCCTGAGTGATAGTTTTGCGCCCCACCACCGACTGATTGGTGGCAACGGCAACGTGATAACCGCGGCGATTTAATGCCGCCACCGCCTCGGCCGCGCCAGGCAGCATCACAAGCTCGGCCGGGGATTTGACCGAATCCACGCGATCCACGTTCAATACCCCGTCCCGGTCCAAGATGACCAATCGAATCATACTATCCGCGAGAGTTTATATAAAACCGTAGCATAAGAAGTGAGCATCGCCAGCAATCCCGCCAACAGCGGTATGATGCCGATCGCCGCCATTTGCCACCACAATAAATGCCAGCTGGGCAAAAGCCCGTCCACCACTTCGGCAAAAGCTTGGCCCATCGCATAGGTCAACAGCAAGGCGAGTAACAATCCCATCACGCCGCCGCCAAAACCCAAAGTGAAATTTTTGGTGGCGAATTGGCGGGCGATATAGCCGTTGCGTGCGCCCATGATGTGCAACAATTCGATGGTCGGATGATGCGTGACCAAACCGCTGCGCGTGGCGAAAACAATAATCACCAAGGTGGCAACGCCGATGGCAGCGGCGATCAATCCCGCCGCCCAAGCAATTTTGTCGCCAAAAGCCAACAACTCGTCCAGCCACATTTTGTGATCGTCCAATTCCGTGCCGGGAACAAGGGCCGTCATTTCCTCTTGCAGCGCAGTTAGATCCACCTCGGCATCGTCGGCCAGGGTGAAATCGATCAAACGCGGGATCGGCAATTCGGCGCGGATATTCCCCTCGCCCAGCCAGGTCGCCAGCAAATCGATGGATTCTTTGGGATCGACGGGCTTGATGCCGATCACGCCTTCGGTCGAGCGCAACAAAGCGGCAATTTTTTCCACCCGCTCATCGGCGCTGATCGCCTTGTGTTCGCTGGGGCTGGGGGTGGGCACTTGGACAGTGATCACGCTGCTGAGTTGGCTGTCCCAGGCATTAAACGCATTGCGCGTCGCCAGCGCCATAGCCGTTGCCATCACCAATAAAAACACCATCGCCGCCATGATCCAGGGCATAAAGCGGGCATTATCGTCGCGCTGTAACGGCAATTCACGGTTGGGAACGGATTGTTTGCTTAGCCACGGTTTCATGCTGCTTTTTCCCGACTGACGGTTAACCGCCCTTGCTCCAAATACAATACCGGATGTTGGAAACGTTGGATCAAGGGCTCGTTATGGGTGGCGATCAACACGGCCGTACCCATTTTATTCAGCTCTTCGAATAACCGCATCAGGCGCACCGCCATTTTATCGTCGACGTTGCCCGTAGGCTCGTCGGCGACCAAGAGCGATGGCTTGGTCACAATCGCGCGCGCAATCGCCACCCGCTGTTGTTCGCCACCCGATAGCGTATCGGGCAAGGCTTCCATCCGGTCCTCGAGACCGACCCAGGACAGCAATTCCTTGACCTGGTGGATGATGTTTTTCTTTTTTCCGCCCGCCAAACGCAGCGGCAAAGCCACGTTATCGAGGGCAGTCAAATGCCGCAGCAACCGAAAATCCTGGAACACGACGCCGATCCGGCGGCGAATATAGGGCAATTCGGATTTGGGCAGTTCATCGACTTTTTCGCCGAACATGGTGATGTGCCCGCCGCTGGGGCGTTCGGATAAATACAGCAATTTAAGCAAGCTGGATTTGCCAGCACCGCTGGGCCCGGTCAGGAAATGAAACGATCCTGGGGCCAGACTGAATTGCACATCCTGCAACACCGGTCGGCCGGGTTCGAATGCAAGCGAAACATTATGACAAGTGACAATCGAGGACATATGTATTGCCGCCATGATGGCTGAGAGTTGGATTAACAAAAAGATTAGACGCTGTGGTCGATGCCCACCGCATTAGCCTTGTCGATTTTACCTAAGATGGATATAAATCAATTAAGCTTAAATGTAAATCAGCCAGCATCCACATCCCCTTTATGATTATCGCCTGCCCCAGCTGTTCCGCACGGTTCAAAATCAAGCCCGAAGCCATTGGCGAGGGTAAGAATATGACTTGCGCCAAATGCAAGCATAAATGGTTTTTCCGCCTGCCAGAACCGCCCGCGCCCCCACCGCCACCAGAACCAGCGCCAACGGTGGACGAGATCGAGGCCGCCATCGCCGCAATCGCCACCGAACACGCCGACAATAATCCACCCGTCGAGGCGATTGCCCATCTGGCCGCCCAAGCCGATCCCGCTTGGCAAACCAAACGCGCGCCATGGCTTGGCCCTTTATCGCGCGCCTGGATATTGTTGTTAATCCTGCTGGTCTTTCTGGCCTCGGCCGTCTTATTCTTACGCCAAAGCATCGCCACCGCCTGGCCGCCCGCGCACCGGATCTTTTCGGCGCTTGGGTTGTCTATCCCTGTTACAGGCCAAGGATTGCGATTGGATGAATTGCAATACCGTTTGCCGCAGCTGAATGTTGAAAACCCCGAAACCGGCGAAGTTTCTGCTGTTGTGCCGAAAACCATGCTGCTATCGGGCTTGATCGTCAATACCACCGACGCCGATTTGCCGTTGCCGCAATTATGGGTAACGGTCGCGGGCAGTGACCGCACCGTATTACATCAAGCGGAATACCGCGCGCCGAGCGAGCGGATATTGGCGAACGAAACCCTACCCTTTGAGTTGCCCTTGCCTTTGTTCAGCGAGCAGGATTTAAGCATCGACGTTACCTTTGCGCCGCGCGGCGGTAAAACCGCACCATCCGCACCGGAAGCAGTTACTTCGCCCGCCGCTCACGAAGCAGAACACGCACCCTAAACAAAAATCCCGAGAAAGGGCGGCTCGCCCCTGCTCGGGATTATGTAGCAAAAGCCATGGGGCAATTAGGCCGCGCGGGCCATTTCATTCAATGCTGGCGCTTCTTGGGCCAATTCCGACAGATGCGTATCCGCCGCTTTTTCTTGATCTAAAATACTCATCAATATTTTCGCCTGCTTGCTATAGCCTAGTTGCTGCGCAAAGGCGCACAGACAGCCATAGGTGGCGATTTCGTAATGCTCAACTTTTTGCGCCGCCAGGATCAGGGCAGCATCCATGACTTGTGGATCTTTGACCGAGGCGATAATTTCATCCGCTTCTTTTAAAATGCCTTCGATCGCTTCGCATTTCTGGGCTTTGATTTTCATCTCGAGCGAAGTCATCACCGCTTCCAGTTTACTGATTTGATCCAAGGTTTCAACGCCATGCTTGGTAAAAGATTTTTTTAACTCCGGGCTGTTGGCGGATTTAATCATCTTGGCAATCGCCTTGGTGATTTTCTTTTCGGCATAGAGAATATCGCGCAATTGATCTTCGAATAAGTCGTCCAAATTTTCTATGTTCATGGCTGCTCTCCATTAGGTGAAAGGGGGTTCGGCGCACCTTATGGCGGGGGATATAAGGAATATATGCCGATCAAGCAAAGGCGCATAAAGACGTTGTAAATTAACGCCGCTGGCTAAAAGCGCCGCAACAAACGCTTGATATAATCGCGTTCGATTTCCGGGCGGCTGAAATCGCCGGAACGGTTTTGCAATTCCTGTAAAATTTCTTGGCTGCGCTGCAATTCCGGCACGCCTGGAACTTTGACGTTGGGATCATCCAGCGGCCCCTGGCCTGGCCGGGTGCGGCCAAATGGATCATAAGCGCCGCTACCCGCGCGCACCATGCCGCCACCGCCGCCATTTTGCGCGTTTTGCAATAATTCGTGCAAACCCGCGCGCAAAGATTCCAGCGCGGTTGTTTGCGCCTGCAAAATATTTTGTAAATTCTGGCTTTGCGCCGCTTCTGTTTTGGCATTTTTTTGCTGCATCGTTTGTGCCTGACGCATCGCCGTGACAGCCACATCAAAGGGCGCGGGCGGCGGCAGGTATTTTTGCAATTCTTTGACAAAGCTTTGCGCGTCGCTGCGGATTTTGCCCTGATCCTCGGGCTTGGGTGTGGTTGTGGCTTTGGCCCCTGCGGCCAGGGCGGCGGAATGATCCAACACTTGTTGCTGACGGCGGATCAATTCTTGGGCCGTTTTGATCAGGGCCTGGACTGCTTTTTGCTCAGGTGATGGCTGTCCTTGCTGTTGGCGCAGATTGGCCATCATTTCTTGTAACTTGCTCAGCAATTGCTGCGCCTCGGCGGTTTGCCCGCTTTGCAGCAATTGGCGGATTTGCGCCAGCAACCGATCCAAATCACCCACTTCCAACGATTGTGCGCTAGGGTCCATGGGCGATAAATCGCTCATGCCGCCTTGTTGCATTTGCTGGGCCATGGTTTGCAAATACTGATTCATCGCCGCCGTATATTGATCGAGCAGCATCTCGATCTCGGCCCCGCTGGCGCCACGCGCGATGGCTTCCTGCAAGGCTTGTTCCAACCCGCGCAAATCCCGTTCGGCCAGGGAAATTCCCTGATCATCCAACCGCAGCGCCAAATCCCATAGCAATCCCAAAATACTGTCATCGTCGCGACTATCCGGGACCAAAGCCGCGCGCACCTGGGTGACGCGCGCGCCAAGCGTAAATACCCCATCATAATCGAAAGCTTCCGGTGCCGATAAAATCGGCAGCAATTTTTGCGATAATTGCGCGCGGTCGATACGTGCGAACATAAAATCCCGGCGCAAGGCGGCAATTTCCATGGCCACCGGATGCTTGAAACTGCGTTCGGGCAATTGCGCATCGACCCATGGCGATACGGCGGGCTGGCCCAATGCGTCCTGAGCCAGCAAGCGGATTTGCACTTTTTCCCCGGCCCAGCGATGCCAAGCGAGATCATGATAGCTGGAATTTTGTACCTTGCCCTTGAGCGTTGGGAAATTCGGCAAAACAACGGTAATCGTATCGGGCTCGCCCGGTTTTTTGATCTCGGCCGTAACCTTGGCCAAACCGTAATCATCCACCGCCGCATACCCCACACGGATAGCGGCGCGCGGCGTTGCGTACACTTCGCCCTGCCATTCGATGCTGGGCGCGGCGTCCGGAATTACCTGCAACCGCCAGCCAGCCAGGGTTTGCCAGCCCAGCTGCAATTGCAAACGCTCGCCCGCCGGTAAAATGAAATGGCTTTGAAAACTGCCATCGCCCATGGCCTCGATGGGCTGTGCCATCGCATCGACGGTGACGGCAGCACGGGTTTTAACGCCATGCAGCTGGACAAAAATTTCCGCCCCCGCCGGGATGGCCGCAACCTCGCCCGCCAAAGGTTTCAAATCCTGTTGCGGCAAGCCGGTATAGCTAGGCGGCTTGGCATAGACTTGCCATTCCTGGATCAAGCTGCTGGCCGGGGGCACGTTCGGCAACAGCGCCCGCCACAGCCGCGCATCCCAATCCCGGCCCGCTTGCAACAAGCCCAGACAAAATAATAGCAGCACCAAACTGCGCAGCGCATAAGGATCGTTCGGCGCAAAACCAAAGCGCGGCCAGCCCCAACGCAACGGGCCCAAACGTTCGCGCAGCTGCGCCAAATGCCATTGCCACCATTGGCGTTGCAACATACCCGCCCCATCCGGCAAACTGTCTTGCAGGCCGGTTAGTGGGCGATTGAGCAACTCGCTATTCAATTCGATGCGATGGTAAATCGCCATCGGCTTGGGCCAACTGCCATGCCGCCACAAATCGCGCACGGCGAACAAACCACCCCAGCCCAAGCCCACCAAAAACAGCGCATGCAGCCAGCCCGGCCAATAGGCGAAACCATCAAACCAAGCCAAGGTCAAAAATAAAAAAACCGCCAGACCATAGGGCCAAATCCGCCCCGCGATGTTTTCCCACCATAGGCTGCAGGCGGTGAAAAGATAAACCCCCCACCCCACCGGCAGTTCCGGATCCCGGCCCAAACCGGGCCCGCGCCGCCATGCGGGGGGAAAATTTATCATGCCCAGGCCATTTCATCGGCCCATAAATCGGCCAATTGCTGGCGGCGGCGGATCAAACCGTGATGCGCGCCGTCTACCATCGCCTCGGCCACCAGCGGACGGCTGTTATAGGTCGATGCCATGCTGGCCCCATAAGCGCCAGCGCCCATGACCGCGATCAGATCGCCGCTCTCTGCAGGCGGCAAAGGGCGATCTTGCGCCAGATAATCGCCGGTTTCGCACACTGGCCCCACCAAATCGCCAACCGGCCAAGCCGCCGCATCGCCCATCGCCTTGACCGGCAAAACATGGTGATAAGCCTGATACAAAGTGGGGCGCAGCAAATCATTCATCGCCGCATCCACCACCAAAAAATCTTTTTCGCCGTTATGTTTGCGGCTGATGACCCGGGTCAGTAACACACCCGCATCGCCGATAATCGAACGGCCAGGTTCCAATATCCAATGTAAGTCTAGACCGCCCAAATGCTGCTGCGCCAATTCAGCCAAGCCGCTTAACGCGGGCTGAATCTGCCCGGATTGATACACAATACCAATGCCGCCGCCCAAATCCACCGTGTCGAGGGCGAACCCCGCCGCCCGCAATTCCAATAAATGCGCCCGCAATACGGCATAGGCCTGGGCAAACGGATCCAGCGTCAGCAATTGCGAGCCGATATGCATCCCCAAACCACGCAGGCGCAAATGACGGTTATCCAACAAAAATTGGATAGCGGGCCGCCATTCGGATATTGGCAAGCCGAATTTATTGTCTTTTTTGCCCGTGGCGATCTTGGCATGGGTTGGCGCGTGCACATCGGGGTTGATACGCAACACCAAGGACGCAACCCTACCCATTTGCGCGGCAATATCCGCCAATAACCGCAATTCCGCAAGCGATTCGACATTGAATTGCCGAATGCCCAATGCCAGCCCGGCGCGCAGTTCATCCGCTGTCTTGCCCACCCCAGCGAAAACGATTTTATCGGGTGCCATGCCCGCACGATGGGCACGCGCCATCTCGCCGCCAGAAACCACATCCGCGCCAGCGCCAGCAATGGCCAGCTGATTTAAAATCGCGCCGTTGGGATTAGCCTTGACGGCGTAACAAATTGTTGCGCGCGCGCCGAACGCATCGGCATAGGCGCGGTAATTGGCCAACAGCCGCGCGCGGCTATAGACATAAAGCGGCGTGCCATAGGCTGTGGCTAAATCGCCAAGCTTGACCGCTTCGGCACACAGCTCGCCTTGGTGATAGGGGAATACGTCCATACCGCGCCTATTACCTGGGATAGGTTTGCGGATAGGTCGGGCTACCGCCCGGCGGCGGTTCTAACGGCCCGCGCTTGCCGCAAGCGGACAAAGCAAAAACTAAGCATAGCGCGCAGATTATTTTTGCATAAGGCGGCATGACAGGTCCTTGGGTGCGGGGTTTCATGCGCAGGCATGAATTTTAAAATGCCGGTTAATTCTATACTATTCTTTACCATTTACCTATAAACTTAGCATGGCATGATTAGAAAATTCACCCCGCTGATGTTGGTTTTGCTGGCCTTGCTAGGAACAGCCAATGCGCGCGCTGAAACCAATATCGCGGGCCTGTTGGTCAGCGAATCGCCGGAACGCCCGCCGCTGATCGTTTTTTACGATCAAGACGATAAACAATATCAATTACGCGATTTTCGCGGCAAGTTATTGGTGGTCAATTTATGGGCCAGCTGGTGCGTGCCGTGTATCGCCGAAATGCCGTCCCTATCCCGTTTGCAACGGCAAATGGGCGCGCAAGGGTTGCAAGTCATCACCATCAGCCAAGACCGGGACGAGCGGATTTTGCCGGGATTTTTTCAGCGTCTGCGCATCGACAATCTGCCGCTTTATATCGATACGTTAAACCGCATCCCAAAAACTTGGAACGTGCCAGGATTACCGGCCAGCTATATTGTGAATGCCCAGGGCCAGGCCGTGGCGCGGATTTTCGGCTCCACCCAATGGGATAGCCCCGAAATGATCCAGTTTTTGCGCCAATATTTGCCGCCAGGCATATAGCACCCCTTCCCCATTGCCAGCGCTGTGCCAGGGCCGTTTACAACCCCTGCCCAAAATGCTATCTAATAAAGAAACAAAATTATTAGCATGGGTAGCAAGATGACCACCAATACAGGCCAAAGCGGCGAGCGTACCGTCGCCAAATTATCGCCCCAAGATCGAAGATTTTTGCCGATTCTGCGCGCGATTATGAGCTCTGACTATTTGATCACGGCTATCAACAACATGATTCGCCAGACAGGGGATGAAAGTGGTTTTTGGCAGTGGCTCGTAAAAAAACTTGCTGAAAAAGATATTCGCTCGCCCTGGAAAATAGCCCCAGCAACCTTAGACGAGCCGACAAGGAGCTTCTTAAAAAAAGTTTTTAAAACAAAGCCCATTGCCGCACCAGCTCCAACTCCAGTTCCAGCTCCAACGCCAGCGCCAGCGCCAACCCCAGAGCCAACAGCATCGCCGCAGCCAAATTCGGTCATTGCGCCAACCCAGGCGCCAGCGTCCGAAGCGATAAAATTTGCTACCCCTCTACGGACCAAAAGTCCTACAACCGCATCCGCCGTTCAAAGCCTCGACGTTAGGCGGGATTTATCCATAACGACTGGGGAAGAATTCGCCAATTGGCTCGTCCAATTTTATTTATTGGGGAAAGAAGATACTAAATATCAGTTGTTTCTAGCGCTAGTCCGCAATCCCAAAGTTACCGCCATGGAATTGGCCAAACAAACGGCGCAGAACTTAGGCGTGGTTTTTAAAACCCCAAAAGATCATGAAGATTTTATCATCGCCAGCTTGCCAAAAAGCGATCGTAATGATGCTTTTTTTTGGGCTCAATTCCTGCAAAAACACCTGCCCTATCAAGACGTTTTGCGCACCCATCTGCTGACAGAGCTGCTCCCCCCGCGCTTAAGAATCACCCAGGCCATCGCCGATGCCTATAATCTATATCAAACCGCGAAAGCCAAGCCAGCACCGACTACATACAGCTTTGGGGAATGGCTGGAAAAATGTTTTGCTAGAAGGAAAAAAAAAGAGGTCAAGGATTTTATCCTCGCCCTGCACCGTCAACCCGAAAAGTCGGTTCACGATATCGCCATGGAATTTTTGCGAACCAATTACCCGCGCGCAGCGTTGGGGCAACCACAAGTCGATGATTTATGCCATAAAGCGCTATTGATTTTACTGGAAAGAACCTGCCATAGTTTGAACGGTAATAGCCAAGGCGGCCAAGCAAGAATTCAAGCAATCCGGCCAAAACTGGATGCCGGATTGCGCGAGAGACACCTAAGATACGTTATCAGCATAGGGGCAGTGCAACGAAAGCACCGGGACGCGGCAGCTCGCCAAGCCTAGGCGATCATAAAATACCGCAAGGCTTATTGGATTTATCTTGCCCTCATACGCTGGCTTAAAAGATCCGCAGTTGATAAAATAGTCTCCTCGCCACGAACGGCATCGGCAAAAACAGCGACACCACTCTGTTCGGCCGCAGTCTTGATTACACCCGCCATCGTCAAAGCATCGGTTGGGATTTTATTTTGCTGCATAAATTTTAGCAAATCTGCACGCGGAATGCGGCGAAATTTACTACCCGGCACGCGATACCCGCCGATACGGCCAGAATCAAAACAGCGAATAATGGTTTGTTGCGATATTTTGCAAACAGGCGCTGCTTCGCCGGTTGTAAAAACCTTCTTGTCTGCGGCGATGCCACTGGCGGTGCGATACACACGGTTCAAATCGACAGCAAAGGACGCCATAAGATCCGGCTGGTTGCTATTTGCCACAACGCCAATGACAGCCTTGGCGAATTCCGCATCACCATTATTCACCGCGCGGTCCAATTGCCGCACCAGGGCTTGCTGCAAAACGTCGAGCAACTGGTTTCCAACGCTTCCATCTTGAGCCTCTGGGGTCGCGGCGGTATGCAATACCTGCGTTGTAACTTCGATGAATTTTTTAACATCGCCAGGTTTATTACCAGATAGCGGATTGAAATCGTTATCTAGGGCAACGCGCCAAGCTTGCACTTCAGCAGGTGGCAAAAAATTGTCAGCGCTCTGAGCTTTGGATACAGCAAATGTAGTCATCTTACCCTCTTGTAATTTTTATTTTTTGTTATGCGCGGCGATTGATCGCTCGGCGATTATTCTATAAAGGAAATTTTACGCCCGCGCAAGCTATAAAAAAAACCCCCGCCGCAGCGGGGCTCTGGCCGCCCGATTTATGGCTGGGGCGGACGATAAGCGGCCGCAATTGCCATTGAACACAATCTGCCCTGCCATTGTAAGTGGCGAAGATTCAAGCGACCGATCCAACCTATTTTTTCCAGTAATTTTGCACGTTCTTGGATGCTTTCTGGAACCCCATCTTTGCCCGCGCGTTTCAGCGCATAGTCGATTGTCGCCTGGAGAAGCTCTAGCGGCGTACCGGCGCGGGCGTGCCATCTTGCCCAAAGATAAACGGTGCCGCACAAAGTAACTGGGACGGTTAAACCAAAAAGTGCGATGAAAAAAAACAACCAACCAACAATCATGCAGAGCACCATGACGCCCATCACAACCCCACCGAGCTTATCGCCGAATACGTCTTGAATCGCTCCAGTGGACGAGCGGCTGATAACGCCGCCCCATTCTAATATGGTGATTGGTAAATAAAAGCTGAGGAAAAAAGCAATACCGGCAGCAGCAAAGATACCGACAAAGCCAGCGAGCCCATAAACATATTCCCGGTACTGACGATACAGGGCATCAATATTTTGAACCGGCATCGCGATTTACCGCGTGGGTTTGGGCATCTCGCCGCTGTAATCGTAAAACCCTTTGCCGGTTTTGCGGCCCAGCCACCCAGCCTCGACATATTTCACCAATAACGGACAAGGGCGGTATTTCGAATCGGCCAAGCCGTCATACAATACCTGCATAATCGCCAAACACGTATCCAAACCGATAAAATCCGCCAATTCCAAGGGGCCCATCGGATGATTGGCACCCAATTTCATGCCCGTGTCGATGGCGATCACATCACCCACCCCTTCGTGCAGGGCATAAACCGCTTCGTTGATCATCGGCAGCAAAATACGGTTGACGATAAAGCCGGGGAAATCTTCGGATTCCGCCGTGATTTTGCCCAATTTTTTGGCCACGGTCACAACCGTGTCATGCGTGGCGTCATCGGTGGCGATACCGCGAATCACCTCGACCAATTGCATTACCGGCACGGGATTCATGAAATGCATGCCAATGAATTTCGCCGGGCGGTCGGTGGCCGCCGCCAGACGCGTGATGGAAATGGAGCTGGTGTTCGATGCGACGATTGCCGAAGGCTGTAAATGCGGCACAAGGGTGGTCAGGATTTTTTTCTTGATCACCTCGTCCTCGGTCGCGGCTTCGACGACCAAATCACAAGTTTTAAAAATCGCATAATCCGTGCCAGTTTTAATCCGGCCCAAGGCAGCGGTTTTATCGGCCTCGCTCAGTTTGCCTTTGCTAACCTGGCGGGTCATGTTTTTGTCAATATTGGCGAGGCCCGCTTTGACCCGATCCTCGGTGATATCCAGCATGCAAACGTTATACCCGGCCTGGGCGCAGACATGGACGATGCCAGAGCCCATTTGCCCCGCGCCGATAATGCCGATGGTTTGAATGGTGGTCATGGAAAAAACTCCTTGGTGCATTGTCATCCCCGCGCAGGCGGGGATCCAGGTTAAATCTAAAAATGGATTCCCGCCTTCGCGGGAATGACAATCAAATTAGTGGTGAAATTGCGAAAACTCGACATACTATAGCCGAATTGCGCGGCAAAGCCGCATACCAATTTTAAATCCATATTACTTGGGCCTAACCCGCGATTTTCGGGTAACAATCAAGCCGATTTCACCGCCGCAATCGCCGCGCTCAGTTCCGGCAAAAGCGTAAACAAATCGCCGACCAGGCCGAAATCGGCGATGCCGAAAATCGGCGCCTCTGCGTCTTTGTTAATCGCCACAATGATTTTAGAATCTTTCATCCCGGCCACGTGTTGAATCGCACCAGAAATCCCAACCGCGATATACAATTCCGGCGCTACGATTTTGCCCGTTTGCCCCACTTGATAATCATTGGGCACGAACCCGGCATCCACCGCTGCGCGGCTGGCGCCAATCGCTGCGCCCAATTGATCGGCGATGCGTTCGATCAATTTGAAATTCTCGGCGCTGCCCAAACCGCGCCCGCCCGAGATCACAATCCGCGCCGCGCCCAAATCCGGCCGGGCCGAGGATGACAATTCCGCCCGCACAAAAACCGGCTTGGGGTTGGGCGCAGTTGTTACCACAACTTCCATCACCACAGCACCCGCGCCGCCACTTTGCGGCATAGGAAAATTGGTCGGGCGTATGCTCAGCACCTTGATCGCATCGCCGGATTGCACGGTGGCAATCGCATTACCCGCGTAAATCGGCCGCATAAAAATATCGCCTGTAATGATTTTAATCACATCGGTGATCGGCTGTACGTCCAACACAGCACCCAGCCGCCCCACCAGATTCTTGCCAAAGCTGGTCGCGGGGAAAATAACATGGGTATAATTTTTGGCGATGCTGGCGATGGTCGGCACCAATTCCTCGGCAATCGCATGGGCGAAATTCGCTTGCACGGCCGTGAAAATTTTCTCGACACCTTGTAAATTCTGCAACCCTGTCGCATCCACCGCCACGTCGCTTAATATCACCACATCAATGGGCGTGGCCAAATTCTGCGCGGCTGTAATGCAGTGCATGCTGGCTTTGGCCACAGCACCAGCGGCGGTTTCGGCGATCACAAGGGTACGCATCACAACACCCCCGCTTGTTGTAATTTCTCGACCAGAGTTTTAACGGAATCGACCTTGATCCCGGCGCTACGCTTGGCCGGCTCCTCAACCCGCAGCGTTTTTAAACGCGGCGCTAAATCCACGCCCAATTCGGCGGGGGTCATGGTCTGCAGCGGTTTGGATTTCGCTTTCATGATATTGGGCAGGCTGGCAAAGCGCGGCGTATTCAGGCGCAAATCGGTTGTCACCACCGCCGGTAAATTCAGCGCCAGGGTTTGCAAGCCGCCATCGATTTCGCGCGTGACGTGAATGCCATCCGCCTGCCACTCCAATTTCGAGGCAAAGGTCGCCACAGGCCAGTGCAGCAATTGCGCCAGCATTTGTCCGGTTTGATTGAAATCGTCGTCGATCGCCTGTTTGCCCATGATGATTAAGTTATAGCTGGGGTCGCGCGCCACCAAAGCCGCCAAGGTTTTGGCCACACCCAAAGGCTGCGTCTCGCCATCATGCACGACGTGAATCGCCCGATCTGCGCCCAGGGCCAAGGCGTTGCGCAATACATCTTGGGCCACGGCCGGGCCAATCGTCACCACGACCACCGCGTCGGTGTGGTTTTTCTCGCGCAGGCGCACGGCTTCTTCGACCGCGATTTCATCAAACGGGTTGATCGACATTTTGACATTTTGCGTTTCAACGCCGCTGCCATCCGGCTTGACGCGAATGCGGACGTTGTAATCAATGACGCGCTTGATAGGGACGAGGATGGGCATGCAACCTGCTGCAATTCGGATTAGGCGCGTAAATTAGGCGATAAACCGATGGAAATAAACAACAAATATCTATTTGGCCATCATCCCCGAATATGGTATTTACAACGGATAAAATGAATCTATAAAACAAATGATAAAGGGTCACGGGCATGGATGCGAACAAACAAAATGGGCCGATTGCGGCAACGCCCACAATACCAACCACAGCCAGTTTTGTGCCAGCGCAACTTGCCCCGGTCAACTTGCCGCCAGTATCTGACATCAACCCAGCTGCGAAAATGGATCAAATCCGCGCGTTGGGCGATGCTCCGTTCATAAATAATCTAGCAGCAATAAACATTGCGTTGTTTTTGCAGGCTATGCGCGATCTTTACACCGGAGCGGTTGGGGATGATTCCACCGGCAGATCGGGCAAGAAAAAGAAAAAAAACAGACACAACCGCTACAATCAATCTTTAGATGTTGAAAAAAACGCCGCAAAAAAATTCATGACTGCCTTGATGCCGCAATTGATGCAGTATCGGGACGAGTTGGATAAAAAATCGGCCAAGCACGCCCTGATGGTCGATATGATCGCTGTCATTTTTCGTGCAAGTGAAGCCGCAGAAATCTTACGCGCCATTAGTCGTGCGGCCAAGACGCCGCCGCATTCCAAGTAAAGGAAACAATAACATGCCTAGTAATTCCCCCCGCCCTACCGCCAATCCCATGGATAAACTTCGCCAATGTATTGCCGATAAAAATGCCCTGCCGGATTGTGCCCAGTTGCTGTGGTTGGCGGAACGGATCAGAAAAGGCGGGGGAGCGCGGCATGAAACGCAGGAAATGGAAGTTATGTGGCGGGAATTCACCGAACGCGTACAGAAATTTACCGCCGATACGTCAGACCATAGACGTTGGAGAAACGCACAAAACATTGCCCGCGCCCTGGCTGGCCGCAGCAATTTAGCGCCTTGTATTTCTACAAAGGTTCCAAAAAAATATCGCCGCGCTGAAAAACGCGCCGCTAACCGCGCATTGACAGCATCAACAAGAACAGGCCGATGGCGATAGCCTGGAGGACGATGCGGTATTGCATCAATTGGTTGCTGCGTTTGGCGCGCGCCATTTCGGCCGCTGGATCACCCAAGGCGGCTTTTTTACCCGCGCCTACCATTTGCACCACGCCATACACCATCACAGCGCCAGTGCCTAAAATCGCCAATACCACCAAAATCGGTAATACGCTTTGCCAGAATGTCGGTTCCATTTTTACCTCTACCGGTTAAATTAGTACAATTTTCCGCCATATCCAGCTACAAATCATGCCATGACTGATTTTCCGACTCTCGATGCGATCACTTTGCCTGCTGCCAATCCCAATTCGCTGGTGCTGATTCTGCACGGCTATGGTGCCGATGGCCGGGATTTGGCCGATCTGGGTCAGATTTGGCAACAGCAATTGCCGCAAACAGCCTTTATCGCCCTGAACGCACCCGAGCCTTGCGAAGCCAATCCCATGGGCCGCCAGTGGTTCAGCCTGTTCGACATCGCACACAGCAACCGCAGCGGGCAATTGACCTATTGGCCGGTTGAAAAAATCCTGGGCGGTTTACGCCGCGCCAGCGCGATTTTGGATCACTGGATCACAGAATTGGCCAAACAGCACAACGTGCCCATGCACCGCATCGCCCTGGCCGGGTTTTCCCAAGGTTGCATGTTGTCGCTGCATAATGGCTTACGCCAACCGCAAGCATTGGCCGGAATCGTGGGATATAGCGGCAGGTTATTGGCACCCGAATTATTAACCAGCGAATTACGCAGCAAACCACCGGTTTTTTTGCGCCACGGCGATGCGGATGATATCGTTCCGCCAGCATCCTTGGGCGAAGCCGAAGCCGCTTTGCGCGTTTTGGGGCTGGCTGTGGAAGCGAAAATGGAACCCGGCTTGACCCACAGCATCAGCCCAGAAGGCGTGGCAGAAGCCGGAGAGTTTTTGAAAAAATCCCTGACAGCGTAATTTTCGGGGCCGACCGGCCCCGCGCAAACGCGTGTTTGCGAAGCCCTGCGGCGTCTGAGCAGGCAATGTTACCCCTAAACCACAACATCTGGTGGTTTGCGGCGCGAGATGATGCCAATCCCCCCACTATATCTTGAAACAAAATTAACTTGTGCTAGGTTAAAATTATCATACGGGAGGATACCGGCACCAAGCCCTATACCATAACCGCGATGGAGTTAAGGCGATGACGACGCTAAGCCTCGATCGTTGCCACGCGCTGGTATTGAATGCGGATTACCGCCCGCTGTCTTATTTCCCGTTATCCGTTTGGTCCTGGCAAGATACGATCAAGGCCGTTTTTTTGGACCGCGTCCAAATTATTTCTGAATATGAAACCGAAGTGCACTCGCCGGGTCTCAGTTTAAAATTGCCCAGTGTGATCGCGCTTAAGGAATATATTCCAACCTATCGCCATCCCGCTTTCACCCGATTTAATGTGTTTTTGCGCGACCGATTTACCTGCCAATATTGCGGGCACAAATTCCCTACTAATGATCTGACCTTTGATCATGTCATCCCCCGCTCCAAAGGCGGCAAAACGACATGGCAAAACGTGGTCACCGCTTGCGGCGGCTGCAATTTGCGCAAGGGCAGTAAATTATGCCACGAAGTCCATATGTTCCCCCGGCAAAAACCATTCGCCCCCAACGCCGTGCAATTGCAAGAACACGGCCGCGCCTTTCCGCCGCATTATCTGCACACCTCCTGGCGGGATTATTTGTATTGGGATTCGGTGCTGGAAGAATAGGAATCATTAAAATGCAGCGCGGATTCGCCATAGGCACCGTTTTATTGGCGGTCGTTTTGATTGCCGCTATTGTTAGCGCTATCGCCATCGCCAGCCGCGGCAACAGCGAACAAGGACAACGCGAAAAGGACCGGTTGCTGGCAAGCGTGTTGATCCAGCAGGGTATCGACATTTCCCAAGCTTATGTCCGCCTTATCCGCGATGGGTATAGCCGGGATGAAGTAACACTGACGGCGCAGTTCGACGGTAAAAACACGATCCGCTTCAACGCCTTCGCATCCGATCCCACTGCGCATATCATTTGTAATGAAAGTTATCCGGGCTATAATTGGGATGCCTCGGCGCTCCAACCAATGCAATGCTTGTTCAGCGCGGCCAACGGGCTGAGCAGTATTTCCCCGCCGCAAGACGCGGTGGGCAACACAGCAAACACCGCGAGCATTTGGGCCGCCTTCCCTGTTGGCAATTTTCATGATTCCAGTCTGAACAACCGCTTGACCATGTTTACGGTAATCGACATTACGCCCGGGGTGTGCCGTCAGCTCAACAATCAGTTGCAAAACCTGGCACTGGGCGCGGCTATTCCAGTCCAAGCGATTTGGTTTTCTACTTTCACCGCCCCGACCCCGCCAATATCGCTAAATCGCGTCGGCGACGAAGCGCTGGTGACCGAAGGTGGATGCGCCGGTCTACCCGCCGGGCCGCAGCCAATGTACTTTTTCTATTATTTCGCCACGATCTAAGGGACCAGCACCTAACGCACCAGCAAGTGCAAGTTTCTGGACAGCCACTGCGCGGCCATAACCGCTGTCATGCTATGCGGTCCCTTGCCGACATCGAGCGCGGTTTGCAAAAAGTGGTCAATGGGGACGACCCAGGGACGGACGAATTCGATATTCTTGCCGTCTTGATCTGTTTCCCCACGCCAAGGATTATCCGTCAATTGCCGTGTCTGCAAATCGCCAAGCTCGGCCTGGGCATAAAATAATTGCATCGTCCCGTTGGTAATCGTGCCGCCCACATACATTGGCGGGGCGATGGGTGAAATAGAATTCTGCCGAATGGTGGGGCTGACAAGTCCGGTCTCTTCTTTTACTTCCCGTAATACGGCGGCGACTGGTTCCTCATCCGGCTTAACATGGCCGCAAATCAACCCGGCAAAACGAAATTGTGGATTGTGACGCTGATGATAATTCGCGCCCGCCGCTGGCTCTTCGACCAACAGCACCGTTTGGGCGTGCGGGTCATGTAGCAAGACCCCAACCCCTTTCCCGCCATTGGTGATTTCGCGGGTAACTGAATGCTGGCCATCCACCGTCAGCATGACACGAACCGGTTTGAAAAAACTGGCTTCGCCGTCGATTGGATTTAAGCTGGCAACAACAATCGGCGGCGTCTGATCCGCCAATTCCGGCAACAGATCGATTAGATTCATCACGCATCCCTTTATTTTGTTTATAAAGGAAAATAGCTGGTTTTATACCCCTAGCCAAGGGAAATTACACCCGCTCACTCAACCGGATGGCGGTTTTGGTGATGCCGGAGATAACGGCATACAACGCACGATAGGCGGGCGCATCCTCGGCACCATGATGCAGGCCAATATCGCGGTGATGCACCTCGTCGGCCATGAATTTGGCAATCGCCGCGCGCAGTGCGGGCTCGGCCTCGCCCAACGCTTGTAATTGTTGTTGGTAATGTTTTTCGATCACTTCTTCGACCGCGACGGTACAGGCCATAGCCGCTTTTTCGCCCATCAACGCCGTCACCGCCCCCATGGCAAACCCACCAATATGCCAGAGCGGCAATAAAGCCGTGGGGCGCACGCGGCGCTTTGGGATCGCGCTTTCAAAATATTCCAGATGTTCCAATTCATGGTCCATCATGTCCTGTAACAGTTTTTTCAAACGCGGAGTTTTACCCAACACCGCCATTTGCCCCTGATAAATGCGCTTGGCGCCGTATTCGCCCGCGTGATCGACGCGAATGATTTTTTCGATCAATTTCTTACTTGGCACTTGGTACTTGGCACTTTTTTTCTTACCAGCCATGATTCCCCGCCCGCCGCGCGCCCAACAGCGCGATCAGCATTAACATACCACTATAAATTATATTCCACCCCGCCATCGACAAGCCCAAAAACACGAATGCCGGAACATCACACCGCACCATCGGCGTTTGCATAATATCGCGGAACAGCGCATCCAAATCATCGCCCGCGGGCTGTGGCGAGGCGCAGACGCTGGGGCCTGCCCATAGCCCATGCTCGACGCCGGTGTGGTATGCGGCCAGCACCATGCCACTGGCGAACACCACGGCCAATAAATACAAAATAAACGGCAAAATTTTGTGCCAACGCATCACGGCATCGAGGCGCATAAAACCCAAAGTTATCACCAAAACGCCAATCGCCAAGGCATAGGGCAAGCGTTGATAGAGGCATAAAATGCACGGGCGCAAATTGAACCCGTATTCGGCCACATACGCCCCGGCCAAGGCCAACAACGATGCGGCCAACAACCACCACAACACGCGCGGCGGGCTGAGATTAATCGAAATTGCTTGGGGTAGAGACATTGTATCAATGTATCAGACGGGCGGCTGGAGGCAAGAGGCGAGAGGCGAGAGGCATGAGGACGGCTCTATGCCCAGCGTTTTACGGTTTAGGCTTTATGCTTTAAGCGATTTTCGGGGCCGACTGGCCCCGCGCACAACCAAGCGGCAGCGTAGCGCGAGCGGAAAAAATAGCTTCAAAGCCCCACGGCGCATGAGTGACTTGTATAAAATTGTTCGTGGCAATTAAAATGGTTCGGGGCCGACTGGCCCCGCGCGCCAGCGTCAAGCCTTACGGCGCATGAGTGATAAATGGTGCCCCCGGGGAGGGTCGAACTCCCACGTCATTGCTGACAACAGATTTTGAGTCTGCCGCGTCTGCCAGTTCCGCCACAGGGGCACGATCAGTCGATAGCGACTAGTCGATAGTCGTAAGGGAACAGTGGCGCAATATAGCTAAGTTTCCCAAGCGGTCAATGGGGATTTTCAACGCGAGCCTCGGCCATTCCGTCCGAGCCCACCCCGACCACCGCCACGCGCAGCAGCTTCGCGAACCGCACTGACTAATGCGCGACCACGCTCGCCGCGCGGCGGTAATTTGTCGGCCGTAGTAACCAACCCAGCATTTGCTGCCAGCACTACACCTCGTTTGGCTTCGGCCGGGCTGGCGCCGGGTACGATGCCAGCATTCGCTTTGGCGCCCTTTTTTATTTGCGCGTCAAAAGCTGCGGCAATAATCGTTTTGATTTCCTGGGGAAAGGGATTATTCCGCACCACGGCGGCGACATTTAATAAATGCGCATCACCGCGATGACGCGATTCGGGCCGCCGTGCACCAGAAAACTGCCCCGGCACTCTGGCCATCACGCTGGCTTCGCGATCCAATAAATCCCGAATACCCTGCGGCTGCAATTCCAGATTGCCCTTGTTCAAGGCTTCCGCGATAGTTCCAACCAAATCCTCGGTTGCTTTGTTTTTGTAGGTTGTCATTTACTGTCCCCGATTTGCTCTCTTTCCTCCGCAAACTTGCCATAAAACCGGGATAGATTCAAGCCATCGGTTAGCGGCTAGCGCGGAGCGCACCATTAACCCGGCCCGGACCGATGACGCCTATAACACCCATGACTTGCACCTCGGCCCCGGTGGCGATCACGGCTTGCAAGGCGCCGGCCATCGCATCTTGAATTTCTTCGCCCGCTTGCAACGCCAATTGGCAGGGGTCGGGTATGGCGCGACGGATTATTTTTTCCTGAATGCCCAACAGCTGATTGTTGGCCGTGAAAATGGCGGGCCAGAACCCCCCGCGCATCAAGCCGTCGGCACCTTTGGGCAAAATATGATCCTGCCGCAACATATCGGCCATTCGCCCGGCGTGCAGCGTTTGGGGATTTGCTTGGTACGTCAGCGCGGTTTGCAATAATACAGCACTGGCGCAAATGGCGGCGATATGGCCGGCCTGCGCCGCTTTGGCATCGCCCTGCCATAATTGCTGCGACCATTGCGCCAAATGCCAGCGCGGGGCGGTTAAAATCACATCATGCTCGGCCAAATGATTCAGGTCAGGATTTTTTTTCGCCGCGCCGTAGGCGGCAACCGCCATGCCCATCGCCACCATATCTGGCAATTGCCCCGATAATTGCCCCAACCGCAACGTCGATTTAGCCGGCGGTTGATCCAGATTCTGCAAATATAGTTGCAGCCATAAAATTTCCCGCAACAATTCGCGTAACAGCATAGGCGAATTAGCCAGTATCAGCTGAACGTCCATAGGCGTCCACAGCCGGTCCAAGGCTTGCGGCCTTAGACAAACGCCCATAGCCGTGTCGTTAGGGTTATTGGAAAAACTCATGCGTTTAGCGGCTTAAATTGGCTTGGGTCAAGCGCGCCGCTTTGGCGGCAACGTTGTAATTGTCGCGCCCGCTACTGCTACCACTGCTGCGCAGCACATATTCATGATCGCCGACAGTAGAATGTTTTTCCAATGCATCGCTCGGGGTATCGGCGAAAATGACTTCGCCCTTGGCATTCCAACCAACGCGAGAGGCCGGTGGGCTAATGGCTTTGCACGCTCCGCCTTGCCAGTAATCCATAGTATAAATCCCGCCATCGCCGCGAAAATGTACCCGGCCCAAATGGTTAGCGCCCGGCGCGCCCAGTTTGCCTTCCGTATGGAATTGTGCCGATATGGGATGCCCCTTGGCGTCACAACGCAGCACCGATGGCAAGCCATCGCGACTGTGCAGTTTGGCGCCCAATTTCCGCAACCGATCGGCGATCGGCCCGGCATCAATACCTTGTTGCAAAACCTGGATTGCCTCCTCGCGGCGGGCGGCGTCGATTTGTAGTGACAGCACCAACAACCCCCGCACAGATGGGGTTTCGGTATTGTCCTGGGTGATGGTGGTTTTCAGCGCCACCACCAAAAAATCGGCATGGCTGTCTTGCAGTGCGACCATTTTCACCAACAATGCCTGAGGATCTTTTGACCAAGCCTGCAAGCGCTGGCGGTCTTGTTGCAAGCTTGCTTGCAGCTCGGGGGACAATTTGATCGCCGAGGGTTTGGGCGACTGCATCGCTGCCACATTTTCCCCCTGAGCCGTTGGCAACAAACCTTTTTGGGCCCTTTCCTTTTCCCTGGCAGCGCTAGCTGCAGCCATCGCGGCCGGGAATCCGCGCCGCTCTTGATCCGCGACCCACAGCCCGGTTTCGACCGATAACTGCAAGCATCGATCCAAATTAGTGCCGTAAATTTTTTGCTGTTCCGGATCGGTATAAAAGCGGACGGTTTGATATGCGGCTTTATCGGTTTCAAGCTCGGAGTATTTTTGATTGGTGATTAGGAAAGCCTGATAACGCGCGGAACGCATTTTGATATCGGCAACTCCGGCGGCGACTTCTTGGCGCGATACCTCCCCTGGACTAATATCGATGCTATTGCCGCGGGCATCGCCGCCACGCGATTGATTCGGGTCTTCTCTTTTAAATAAGGAAAGTAAGCCCATGATTGCACCCTCGTTATAATGGTTGGATTGCGGCGCAAATGCCGAATGGGTGCAATATTATATAAATATAATTCTTTTGTAAATATTGTAATGAATAATTCATATTTGCTGTAACATTATTATAAATATTGGCTCTTACGGCTGTAATTTGTCGCTCCGCTGCATGCTTTGGGGACAAACGGACAAACCTTGCCCGGCTGGGTAAAATTGGGCTAGGGTGCCGCCATGATTGTTGAAAAAAATCTGCCTGCCATCGAACAACAAGCCAAAGCCAGCCAGCGCGTGCTGGACATTGGCGGTTGGTATCGGCCACTCAATGTGGCTACCCATGTGTTGGACATTATGCCGTATGCCACGCGGCGGCAACACGACGCGCTGGACCCAAACAATCCCGAGCGGTTCAGCGCCCAAACCTGGACGGTGGCGGATATTTGCCGCGCGCCCTGGCCCTATGCGGATAAATTTTTCGATTTTGCTTTTTGCTCCCACACGCTCGAGGATATTCGCGATCCCGTGGCGGTCGTGGGGGAAATCAGCCGCGTGGCCAAAGCAGGCTATATCGAAGTGCCATCCCGGGCGCGCGAAATTTTTAGCAAAAGCCGCTGGTTCGGGTTGAAAACTATTTTGGGGCGCATGCCGGAAATCGGCTATTCGCATCATCGCTGGTTTGTCGATATTGATACTGTGCGGGCGCATCTGACTTTTCAAGCCAAGACCATTCACAGCACCCAGGACCGCGATTTTTATATCACCCGCCGCCAGCTGGGGCGCAAAATGCGCCAAGAAGAAAGCGGCGCTTATTTATTTTGGCAAAACAACGTCACCGCCAGCGAGGAGATCGTCATCGACAGCGACGCGTTGGCAACGGGGATGCGTGATTTTCGCAGCCAAACCCTGCGGCGGCTTAAGACCAGTTCAAAATAACCTTGCCCGATTGACCCGAACGCATCGCATCGAACCCATGTTGGAAATCGTCGATGCCAAAACGATGCGTCAACACCGGCGTTACATCCAAGCCGGATTGCAACATGGTGGTCATTTTGTACCAGGTTTCGTACATCTCGCGCCCGTAAATGCCTTTTAAATACAGGCCTTTGAAAATCACCTTGTCCCAATTGATGGCGACTTTGTCGGGAAAAATTCCCAATAACGCGCATTTGCCGCCATTGATCATATAATCCAGCATTTGGTTCAATGCCGCGCCATTGCCCGACATTTCGAGGCCCACATCGAACCCTTCGCGCATGCCCAATTCCTGCATCGCCCAATCCAGCGATTTTTCCTTGACGTTCACCGCCAAGGTCGCGCCCATTTTCCGCGCCAAATCCAAACGGTATTCATTCACATCCGTAATCACCACATGGCGCGCGCCGACATGTTGGCAAATCGCCGCCGCCATACAACCAATCGGCCCGGCACCGGTGATCAACACATCCTCGCCGACCAAATCGAATGACAAAGCCGTATGCACCGCATTGCCCAACGGGTCCATGATGGCGGCGATATCGTCGGATACGTCATCCGGCAGGGGGAAAACATTGCTGGCGGGAATGGATAGATATTCGGCAAATGATCCGGGGCGGTTGACGCCCACGCCCACGGTGTTCGGGCATAAATGCCGTTTCCCGGCGCGGCAATTGCGACAATGACCGCAGACGATATGCCCCTCGCCCGACACGCGTTGACCGATTTTCAAGCCTGTGACTTCGCTGCCCAATTTTGTGACAACGCCCGCATATTCGTGCCCCACCACCATCGGCACGGGGATAGTGCGTTTGGCCCAATCGTCCCAGTTATAGATGTGCACGTCCGTGCCGCAAATGCTGGATTTTTTGATTTTAATCAACACGTCGTTCGGGCCGATGCCGGGTTCCGGCGTATCCGCCATCCAAATGCCTTCGGTTGGTTTGGATTTGATTAGGGATTTCATGACTACTCCAATGTAGCTGTTAGCTTTTAGCTGTTAGCTTTTAGTATTTTTTCCTAACACCTAAAAGCTGACAGCTGAAACCTAGATAACGCCTAATTTCTTCCCAACCCGCACAAACGCCGCGACGCAACGCTCGACTTGCTCAGTTGTATGCGCTGCTGACATTTGCGTTCTGATGCGCGCTTTGCCTTGGGGGACGACGGGGAAGGAAAAGGCGATCACGTAAATCCCCTCGGCCAATAATTCGCTGGCCAGTTGCCCGGCCAATTTCGCATCGCCCAGCATGACGGGGATGATGGGATGATCGCCCGGGAATAATTCAAAACCTGCCTGGGTTAGGCCAGCACGAAATTGTTTTGCGTTTTCCTGCAACTTTTGCCGCAGCGCATCGCTTTGCTCCACAAGGTCTATGGCAGTTATGGATGCCGCTGCCACCACTGGCGGTATGGCATTGGAAAACAAATACGTACGCGAGCGATTGCGCAGCCAATCCACCAACACACGCTTGCCGGCAACATAACCGCCGGTTGACCCGCCCAACGCCTTGCCGATTGTGCCCGTCATGATGTCGATACGACCGGCGACGCCGCAATATTCATGCGTGCCCCGACCAGATTTGCCAACAAAACCGGTCGCGTGTGAATCATCCACCATGGTCAACGCGCCATATTGGTCGGCCAAATCACAAATTTTTTGCAGCGGTGCGATACTTCCTTCCATGGAGAAAACGCCGTCAGTGGCGATCAGGATGCGATTGGCTCCTTTGGCCTTGGCTTCCTTCAACTTGGCTTCTAAATCGGCCATATCTTCATTTTTATAAACGTATCGTTTTGCTTTGCACAACCGGATACCATCGATGATGCAGGCGTGGTTTAACTCGTCCGATATGATTGCATCTTCGGGTCCCAGAATGGGATCAAACAATCCCGTATTTGCGGAGTACGCGGATGAATAAACGATGCAATCCTCGAAGCCTAAAAATTTCGCCAAACGCTGTTCCAGATTTTTGTGCACGTCCTGCGTGCCGCAAATAAAACGCACCGATGCCATGCCGAAACCATGATCGTCGATGGCTTGTTTCGCCGCGTCACGGATTTTGGGATGATTGGCCAGGCCCAAATAATTATTGGCGCAAAAATTCAACACCCGCTTGCCATTCACGGTGATTTCCGCGTCTTGGGCGCTGGTTATCACCCGCTCTTCCTTGTACAATCCGTCTTGGCGCAGGCCATCCAATTGAGTCTGTAATTGCGTGTAAAAATCAGGGGTTTGGGTCATTTTTGCGGCTGCCTGGGACATGGGATGATCCTTGGAATAATAAAGATGCGGCATCTTACGCCAGTTTTGCAGCGCATCAAGAGGGGATTTTCGTGCTGCAACATTTATTGTAGCTTGTCGGAACGCGACAATTCGGCGCAACGATGCGCCGCGCCGCCGGTCGGCGGCGAAACATGATGTTGCAAATAGCTATAGTATAAAAGGAGGGTAAAATGACAAATAATCACCCCGCGCATTTCGCGCCTTGTGCCCCGACCCATGTTGACGATGTAACTTTACATACCCCAGATACCCCAACACTCACGATCCATGTCCGCGAGCCGGGCGGATTAAGCCCAGAGGCTAAGGCAGCATTGGAATCCCGCTTGCGCCAGGAAATGTTATCCCGCGCAGCCCAAAACAATTAAACTGTGCCCGCCAAGGCGGCGTAGGCGATAAAATTACGCCCATGGCCTTCCGGCACTATGGGAAACAGCCATTTCGTGCTAGCACTGTTGTCATCCCGAGCGCAGTCGAGGGATCTTTAAAAAGATTCCTCCGCTCGCTATGCTCGGTCGGAATGACAATCGAAAAGGGTTTTTATGGAAAACGGCTATTTTATCGAAGATTTGAAAATCGGCATGAGCGGCGTGTATGCCAGAACGGTGACCGAGGCGGATATCGTGTTATTCGCCGGCGTGTCGGGCGACACCAACCCGGTGCATTTGAATCATGAATACGCCTTCACGACCATGTTCGGCGGGCGCATCGCCCACGGCATGCTGTCGGCCGGGTATATTTCAACCGCCCTTGGCACCAAATTGCCCGGGCCAGGTTGCATTTACATGTCGCAGAATTTGAAATTCAAAGCGCCGGTCAAGGCGGGCGACACGGTCCGCGCCACCGTCACCGTCACCGCGATTGACATGGAAAAGAAACGCGTCACCCTGTCGACCATTTGCACCGTATCCGACAAAACCGTGATCGAAGGCGAAGCGGTGGTGATGGTGCCAAGCAAAGCCTAGTGACGGTGGTCGGTGACGGTGATCGGTATTGTATCACTGTTCACCGTCACTGTTCACTGTCACCGCCATGCAAGTAATCCAGACCCTTTCCGCCATCCCAACCGCCATTCGCGGCTGTGTTGTGGCAATTGGGAACTTTGATGGGCTGCATCGCGGCCACCAATTTTTGATTGATGCCACCACCGCCCGCGCCCGCAAATTGGGCGAGGCGTCCTGTGTGCTCAGTTTCGAGCCACATCCCAAACATTATTTCCAACCACATCTGCCGCCATTCCGCCTGACCCCGTTGCCGCAAAAGACAGCGTTGCTGCGGGCTTTGGGCGTGGATTATTTTTTATGCTTGGATTTTAACGCCGCGATGGCGGCGGTCACGGCGGATGATTTCACCCAAAACATCTTGATCGACCGCCTGGCCACCAATTGCGTCCTGGTCGGTCAGGATTTCGTGTTCGGCCATAATCGCGGTGGCAATTTACAAACCCTGCGCCATTATGGGCAATCCCACGGCTTTGCGGTGCAGCCCAGCGATTTATTGACCGATGCGGAGGGTATGGTCATCTCCTCCTCGCGCATCCGCGATTATCTGGTGATGGGCGATGTGCAAAACGCCGCCAATTTATTGGGCCGTCCATTCGCAATTATGGGTACGGTCGAACGCGGTCAGCAGCTGGCCACAGGCTTGGGGTTCCCCACGGCCAACGTGGCGTTGGGCGATTACCAACATCCCGCCTATGGCGTTTATGCCGTGCGCGTCCACACCCCGCAACAACGCAACCTGCCTGGCGTTGCCAATATCGGTGTGCGCCCGACAGTGGGCGGGGCGGACACCGCAAGGCTCGAGGTGCATCTATTCGATTGGCAAGGGAATTTATACGATCAAACCATCGAAGTGGAATTGCGCCATTTCCTGCGCCCCGAGCGGAAATTCAACGGGCTGGACGAATTGCGTTCGCAGATTGCGGTGGATGTCGATGATGCAAAAGTTAAGTTAAAAATTTAAAAACGTCATCCCGAATCCCCGCAAGGGGTGAGGGATCGCCAAGCATAAAAAGATTTCAAGAATTTGCATCTGGCGATTCCTCGTCGCGGCTTTGCCGCTCGCTCGGAATGACAAAGAAACAAAAAACCCCCAAGGTCGCCCTTGGGGGTTTGTTTTAGACCCAAAAACTACTCGGCTTTGCCAGCTTCCGGAGCGGCTGGAGCGTCTTTGTGCTCCAAATGCTTGGCTTTCATCGCTTCATGCTTTTTCGCGCGCTCTTCGCGCTTGGCAGCACGCTCTTTCATACGCTCTTCGCGCTTGGTGCGCATTTCTTTGCGCTTTTCTTTATTTTGCTTATGCAGATCTTTGTTGGCTTCGTGGTTTTTCTTCATTTCTTCATGGTTGGATTTAATCTCGCCATGCAGTTTTTTCTCGCCATCCGATTTTGCGCCAATCGGCGCTACCGGTGCTGCGGCGTGTTCATTCGCCATAGCTGGCAAAGCCAAGCCCAACATCAATGCCAAAGCGAGTGCGATTTTTTTCATGGATTTCCTCATTAAGGTTAGAAGTGATTAATGGCCACATATTGCCGCCAAAATTGGTCCGAATTAAGGCCAAATACCTCTTATGTATGATAATTTTATTTACCCTGCGACGGATTGGCGGCAGGGGTTTTTCGTGGTAAGTTGCGCGTTTAACGCCATAGATCCACAAGCTTGCCAAGGGTTTGCCCCATGTCCGACCGTAAAGATTTGTATAAAAACACTGTCTTTCTTCCCAAAACTGATTTCCCGATGCGCGCCAATTTGCCGCAAAAAGAGGTCGAGATTTTAACCGCTTGGGAAAAAAACAACCTGTCGGCGGAAATCAAAACCACCACCAGGGGACGGGAAAAATTCGTCCTGCATGACGGCCCGCCCTATGCCAACGGCAACATCCATATTGGCCATGCCTTGAACAAGATTTTAAAGGACGTGGTGAACCGCAGCCAGCGCATGCAAAACCGCGAGGTTGATTATGTCCCCGGCTGGGATTGCCACGGCCTGCCCATCGAATGGAAAATCGAAGAGAAATACCGCGAGCAGAAAAAAGACAAAGACACCGTGCCGATTTTGGAATTCCGCCGCGAATGCCGCGAATTCGCCGCGCATTGGATCAACGTCCAGCGCGAAGAATTCAAACGTCTGGGTATCGAGGGGGATTGGGATAACCCTTATACCACGATGACGCCAGCGGCCGAGGCGCAGATTTTCCGCGAAATCGGCAAATTCCTATTAAACGGATCGTTGTATCGCGGCACCAAGGCGGTGATGTGGTCGGTTGTGGAAAAAACCGCGTTGGCTGATGCGGAAATTGAATATCACGACCACACCTCGCATTGGATTTATGTCGGCTTTTCGATTGTGAAAACCACCGCCAAATGGGCGGAAGGGGCCAAGGCCGTGATCTGGACGACCACGCCCTGGACCATGCCGGGCAACCGTGCCATGGCCTATGGCAACGATATTGAATATGTGGCGATCACGGTTACCACCGCCGCCGACAACGCGCTGACAACAGCGGGCCAGAAATTCATCGTCGCTGAAAAATTATTGGCCGATTTTTGTCAAAAAACCGGTATCACTGCGCACGACATCACCGGGCGCGGTTTGGGTAGTGAGCTTGCAGGCAGCATCGCCGCCCACCCCTGGCGCGGTCACAAAGACGCCAAGGGCTATTACGATTTCGATGTGCCGTTGCTGGCGGGTGATTTTGTCACCACCGACGCCGGTACCGGTTTGGTGCACATTGCCCCCGGCCATGGCGAGGACGATTTCATTCTGGGTATGAAACACAAAATCGAAGTGCCGGATACCGTCATGGGCGATGGCACGTATTTCCCGCGCGTGCCGTTATTTGCTGGCAAACATGTATTCAAAGTACACGATGACGTCTGCGCGGAATTGACCAACGCGGGCGCGTTATTGGCGCGCGGTAAATTGGTGCATTCCTATCCACATTCCTGGCGCAGCAAAGCCCCCTTGATTTTCCGCAACACGCCGCAGTGGTTCATCGCCATGGATGATGACATCCATTTGCGCCAACGCTGTTTACAGGCGATTGATGAAACGCAATGGTTCCCGCAATCCGGCCGCAACCGGATTTATTCCATGGTCGAAACCCGCCCCGATTGGTGCATTTCGCGCCAACGCGCGTGGGGTGTGCCGATTGCCGTCTTCACCCACAAAGAAACCGGCGAAGTGCTGCGCGACGAAGTCATCGTCGAACGCATCGCCCAGGCATTTGCCGAACATGGCAGCGATGCCTGGTACCAGGACGACCCGCGCCGTTTTCTGGCCCCGGAATACAAAGCCGAAGATTTCGATGCCGGTTATGACATCGTCGATGTTTGGTTCGAATCGGGCGCGACGCATGCTTTCGTCCTCGAAGGGCGGGATAATTTATCCTGGCCCTCCACCCTGTATCTCGAAGGGTCGGATCAACATCGCGGCTGGTTCCAATCGAGCTTGTTGGAATCTTGCGGCACGCGCGGCACGGCACCGTATAAACAGGTGCTAACCCACGGCTTTGTGCTGGATGGCGAGGGGCGGAAAATGTCCAAATCCATGGGCAATGTCACCGCACCCCAGGAAATCATCAAAGAATACGGCGCGGATATTTTGCGCCTGTGGGTCGTATCCTCCGACTACACCGAAGATTTGCGCATCGGCAAGGAAATCATCAAACACCAAGTCGAATTGTACCGCCGCATCCGCAATACGCTGCGTTATGTATTGGGCAGTTTGGATGGGTATACCCCGGCCGAAACCGTGTTGGCCGAAAACATGCCGGAGTTGGAGCAATGGGTGCTACATCGCCTGTATGAATTGGACCAAAAGGTCAAAGCCGGATACAGCGGTTATAAATTTCACCAAACCTTTGCCGAATTGCATAATTTTTGCGCCACGGATTTGTCGGCGTTTTATTTCGACATCCGCAAAGACGCGCTGTATTGCGATCGGCCCGACAGCAACCGCCGCCGCGCCTGCCGCACGGTGTTGTTCCATATCTTGCAATGCCTGACCCATTGGCTGGCACCGGTGTTGGTATTCACCGCCGAAGAAGCGTGGTTGGCCGCGGGCAATTCAGGCAGTGTGCATACACAAAATTTCCCAAGCGTACCCACAGGTTGGCAAAACGCCGCTTTGGCGCAAAAATGGGAACGCATTCGCGCGATTCGCAGCGTCGTTACGGGCGCTTTGGAAATCGAACGGCGCGAGGGACGGATCGGCAGCAGTTTGGAATCCGCGCCCAGCGTCTATGTCACCAAGGACGATGAAAAATTGCTGGCGGATTTATCGCTGGCGGAAATCTGCCTGACCTCGCAATTGCATTTACACACTGCCGCTGCCCCTGCCGGTGGTTTCACCTTGGCCGAAGTGCCTGGCGTGACCGTGGTGGCGGGCATGGCGGCGGGCGAGAAATGCGCGCGTTGCTGGCAAATCCTACCCGAAGTCGGCAAAGCAGCCCCCGGCCACCACCTCTGCGCCCGCTGCGCCGGGGCAGTGGATTTGGATGCCTTGGCGGCGTAGAAATAGATACCTAGTGCCTAGATGCCAAGTACCAAGTTGTCATCCCCGCGCAGGCGGGGATCCATTTTAATTTAGGGAAGTCCACCATGCCCAAAACGCCCCTTTCTTTTTACCTGCACATGATCGCCGTGGCGGTGATTGTGTTTGCGGTTGGTTCACACTTGTCATCCCGAACGCCCGATCGGGCGGAGGGATCGCCAAGCATGATATCTGGCGATTCCTCGGCTGTGCCTCGGAATGACAACCGAGAAAGCGTGTACGACCGCGTGATGCAGACGGGGGTAATTCGCTGTGCTTATTTGGTTTATCCGCCCTATTTTAATAAGGACGCCAATACGGGAGCGTTTTCCGGCATGTATTATGACATAGTCGAAGAGCTGGCCAAGCAACTGTCTTTGAAAATCGAGTGGACGGAAGAAGTCGGTTTCGGCACGATGTTCGAAGGATTCAAGAATAATAAATACGACATGGTATGTCAGGGTGTTTGGGCGTTGCCATCCCGCGCACGGGAGGCCGATTTTACCATTCCAGTGTCTTTTGATTCTTTTTATGCATTTTCTAAATTGGGTGATGACCGGTTTAAAAACGATTTGGCGGCGATCAACGATAGTGCAATTCGAATTGTAACTTTAGATGGTGAAATCTCCTCCAAAATTGCCACCACAAATTTTCCCAAGGCGCAGCAACTTACTTTGTCAAACTTGGTCAATCCTACCGAAAGCCTGATGAATGTTTATTCTGGCAAAGCAGATATCGCTATTTCTGATCTTGGAACGGCAACAGAATACATGCAGAGAAATCCTGATCAATTGCAGTTGGCAAACCCATTACCTGTGAGGGTTGGGGCAAGCACTCTCCCCATTCCAAAAAATGAATTTGCGTTTAAGCAGATGTTAAATACAACGTTGCAAAGCATGCAGGATACGGGTGTCATCGACGAGATCATCAAAAAATATGAAAAAACGCCCCGATCCTTCCTCCGCGTCGCCCGCCCCTACCAACTGCCCGCCAATTAGGAACCGACTCATGCCCCGCCTTACCCTTACTACCTATCACCGTCTCGGCCTGATTGCGGCGGTGGTGGTGCTGGCGGTGGATTTGGCGACCAAGGCGTATTTTTATAGTTTCCTGTTCAACCCACCGACCCGCATCGTCGTTACCGATTTTTTTAACCTGACCGCGGTGTGGAATTACGGCGTGTCGTTCGGCTTGCTGCGGGCCGAGGCGGATTGGCAATGGCTAAAGCTGTTGGCGATTACGGCGGTAATCACGGGCGTGGTCGCCTACTGGCTGTGGACGGCGCGGGATCGGGCCACCGCCTTGGCCTGCGGCCTGGTGTTGGGCGGGGCGCTGGGCAATATCTATGACCGCGCCACCTTCGGCGCGGTGCGCGATTTTTTCGATTTTCACCTTTTCGGCTATCACTGGCCCGCGTTTAACGTGGCCGATGCGGCGATTGTGTGCGGCGTCATAATTTTGCTATACTTGGCGCTTACACAACCCAAATCGCCCCCACCCCTGCCAAAGGATTAACATGCGGCATTTTCGATTTTCGATGATCCTCCTCGGCCTTGTTGCCCTCTCGGCTTGCGGCGGGATGAAGGATACTTTGGGTTTGAACCGCCAAGCGCCGGATGAATTCCGCGTGGTATCGCGCGCGCCACTAACCTTGCCGCCCGATTTCAATTTGCGCCCACCCGCGCCGGGCCAAACACCGACCGATACGGCCATACCGCAACGCAGCGCGCAGACGGCGTTGTTGGGCGACACCGCGCCCCCAGCACCTCAGGCCACCACCGCCGCCCAGAAATTTTTACAACAAGCCGGGGCGGACAAGGCCGATCCGAATATCCGCAGCCTCGTCGAGCGCGAAACCGCGCAATTGGAAGACGCCAACAAGTCGTTATTGGATCGCATCCGCAAATTCACCCCCGCCCGCATTGTCGATCCCGCGGCCGAGCGGGCGCGGATTGAAACCAATCAAGGCAACGGCCAACCGATCACGACCGGACAAACGCCGATGATCGAAATCAAGCGGCCCGGATTATTCAGCCGCTAATGCCGCCCGCATCGTTCCGCAATTTTACCATCTTTATCGCGGCGATTATTTGGCTGGCTTCGGCCGGGACGGGCCACGCCCTGACCATCGAAACTGCGCGGTTGGATAACGGGTTGCAAATCGTTGTCCTGCCCAATCACCGGGCACCGATTGTGACGCAAATGGTCTGGTATCGCGTTGGCGGGATCGACGAAAAGCTTGGCAAATCCGGCCTATCGCACATGCTGGAACATATGATGTTCAAGGGCACACCGGATATGCCCGCCGGTAAATTTTCCGAAACCATCGCCCGGGCGGGCGGGAATGAAAACGCTTTTACTACCGCCGATTTTACCGCCTATTTCCAAACGATTGCCGCCGAGCAATTGCCGCTGACCCTGCGGCTCGAGGCGGATCGGATGCAAAATTTGCAATTCGTGGCGGATGAATTCACCCGCGAACGCCAAGTGGTGATCGAGGAACGCAAATCCCGCACCGACAACAACCCCGACGCCATTTGGTACGAGGAAATGAACGCGGCCCTATATCGTAACCACCCCTATGGCCGCCCGATCATCGGTTGGCGCGAAGATATCGAAAACTATACCCTAGAAGATTTACAAAATTGGTACCGGCAACATTATGGGCCGAATAACGCGCTGCTAATTTTGGCGGGGGACATCACCCTGGCTCAGGCGCAGCCCATGATCGAAAAATATTTCGGTACCATCCCGCCCATCACCACTACTCGCCAGATCCCGTCCGAGCCCACACAACGCACACAACGTATCGTCGATTACAGCGATGCGCGCGTGCGCCAGCCGCAATTCCTGCGTTTAACCATGGCGCCCAGCCGCTACCAGCCCCCGCCCGGCCAAGCCACTGCCGATTGGCGGGCCAGCCTGCGCTTGGAATTATTGGCGCAAATTTTGGGCGGTGGGCGCGATGGCTTGTTATACAAAGAATTGGTAGAACGCCAGAAACTGGCCCTGTCGGCCGGGATCGGTTATGACGGCGTTAAATCCGGCTATAGTAGCTGGAGCCTTAGCCTCGTGCCCAACGGCAAAACCAAAAGCGAAAAACTGGTGGCAGCGGCAGATAGATATTTAGAGTCGCTGGCCAAATCGCCGCTGCCCAAAGCAGTGGTCGAGCGCGCAAAAAAACAATTTATCGCCAGCTTTATTTTCGCGCAGGACAGCAATTTCCACCTGGCCTATGTCGCGGGCGAAATTTTGCATCGCTATGACGATATACGCGCGGGGCTGGAACAACTCGACAGCTGGGATGAAGCGATCAACGCGATCACACCCGAACAGTTACAAAGCGATTTGCAAATGATTCTGGCCGAAAAAAATACCGTACAGGGCTGGTTGCTGCCCGCGCGAAGCGGAGATTAGCATGAAAAAAATTATCGTCATGATGATTTGTTGGTTATGGGCCACGGCCGCATGGGCCGCGCCCGCCGTGCAAATCGTCCATAGCCCAAACGGGATCGAGGCCTGGCTGATCGAGGATCACACTCTGCCCATTGTCGCTTGGCAATTTTCGCTGGTCGGCGGGGCGGGGCTCGATCCGGCCAATAAATCCGGCACGGCCGGGTTTTTGGCCGCGATGCTAAGCGAAGGTTCGGGCAGCGATGATGCGGCGGCCTTTGCCGAAAAATTGCAGGATCTGGCGGCGGATTTGTCTTTTGGCGCGGATGACGATTATTTGCGCGGCAGCCTGCGCTGCTTGGCCGAAAATTGCCCTGCGGCCGTGGCGTTACTGCGCCAAGCGCTTGCCACCCCCAGTTTCTCGCCCGAGGCAGTAAAACGCGTGCGCGCGCAAATGCTCGCGGCCTATCAAGAATCGCGCGGCGATCCGGCCACGATTGCGGGCGAATTGTGGAATGCAAAATATTTTGCTAATCACGTCTATGGGCGCAGCGCGGATCAAAAATCGCTCAACACGATCACAACCGCCGACATGCGCCAAGCCATGGAAAAAATGTGGCGGCGTGGGCAATTACGCATCGGCGTCGCGGGTGCGATTAGCCCCGCCGAATTGGGGACATTATTGGATCAGGCCTTTGGCTTTATGCCGCCCGGCGAAACCCCATCGCCCGTGGCGGATTTTACACCCGCCCAGACGCGCATGGTCACCATCAACCAGAGCATGAACGTGCCGCAAACCGTTGCCGTGTTTGGTCAGCCCGGGGTTAAACGCGACGATGCCGATTTTTATCCACTGACCGTGGCCAATCATATTTTGGGCGGCGGCGGATTCTCCTCGCGCCTCACGACCGAAATCCGCGAAAAACGCGGCTGGACCTATGGCATCGGCAGTTACCTTAATCCGCGCCGCTATGCCGGCACCATCCAAGGCTCGGTCGCCACCCGCCAGGACCGTTTTGCCGAGACGTTACAGTTGTTGCAGGAAATTTGGCGCGATTTCCCAAACACGATCAGCCAGGCCGAAGTCGATCAGGCCAAGGAATATTTGCTGGGCTCTTTCCCCTTGCGCTTTAGCTCGACGCCGCGCTTGGCCGAAATACTGGTGTCCATGCAAGAAGATAATCTGGGCGTTGATTTCCTGGAACGCCGCAACGATTTGTTGCGCGCGGTCGATCATGCGGCGGTAGTGGCGGCAGCCAAAAAATACTTCAACCCCGAACATTTGTTGATCGCCATTGTCGGCGCCGGATTTTCCTTATCACCCAAAGAGCAGAACGATGCAATTCCAACTTCACCTACCCGCTGATATTGGCCAAAACTGGCGCGATGCATTGCCCGCGGTGCAAAATGCTTTGGCCAAGATCAAGACCGATCTGGCTGGCGGCAGCTTGCCGATTCTGGGCTGGGCGCAAACCCAAACGGATTTGCCGGAATTATCGGCAATCGCGGGGGAATGGCGACAAAAATTCCGCGACATTGTAATTTTGGGTACGGGCGGATCATCCTTGGGCGGCAAATCGGCTTATGCGTTGGCCGATGCTGGATTCGGCCCCAGCAGCGGCCCTAAATTGCATTTCATGGACAATGTTGATCCGCATAGTTTTACTGCTTTGCGTAGCGTCATCGATCCCGCCACGACGGGCATTATCGCCATTTCCAAATCCGGGCAGACGGCGGAAACTTTGTGCCAATTGCACATGCTGTTATCTTGGCTACCGCGTGCGGCGTGGACAGCGCAAATTTTGATTCTGACCGAACCCACCGACAACCCGCTGCGTCGTCTGGGCCAGCAATTAGGGTGTAAAATCCTAGCCCATGATCCAAAAGTCGGCGGGCGCTATTCCATTTTCTCCAACGTTGGCATGTTGCCGGTGCTATTGGCCGGATTATCGGCCGATAAATTGCGCCAGGGCGCAGCCTCGGTATTACAACAAGCATTAATAGCAACCGATTTGGCCACAATTCCATCCGCCGCTGGCGCTGCGATCGCCAAAACCCTGCTGACACAGGGCATCACCCAACATGTGGTCATGCCCTATGTCGACCGCTTGCGGTTTTTTGCTGCCTGGTATCAACAATTATGGGCGGAAAGCCTGGGTAAACAGGGGCGCGGCATCACCCCGCTGGCTGCCTTGGGCACAGTCGATCAACACAGCCAACTGCAGTTATATCTGGACGGCCCGCGCGATAAATTTTTCACCCTGTTTATTTTGGACACTGCCCGCAACGGTGCGGCCATCACGCCGCCCTCAGCGCCCGATCCGGCTTTGGGGTATTTATATAATCGCAGCATGGGTGATTTATTGCTGGCCGAGGCACGGGCCACGGCCAAAACCCTGGAAAACCGGGGTTGCCCATTGCGCATTTGCCATTTGCCGGTGCTGGATGAAACCGCTTTGGGCGGGCTGTACATGCATTACATGCTGGAGACGATTTTGACCGCCGCTTTGCTGGGGGTAAACCCATTCGATCAACCAGCTGTGGAAGAGGGTAAAATCCTGACCCGCGAATACATGCAGCAAATCGCCGCCTAGCATTATATGCCCATCCGCATCCTGCCGCCGCATATCGTCAACCAAATCGCCGCCGGCGAGGTGGTGGAACGTCCGGCATCGGTCGTCAAGGAATTGGTGGAAAACGCCATCGACGCGGGTGCCCGGGAAGTTGCGGTGCATATCGCCGGTGGCGGTTTAGGCCGTATTTTGGTGCGTGACGACGGATCGGGCATGAGCGCCGATGAAATGCGCCTCGCGTTAGAACGCCACGCCACATCCAAACTGCCCGAGGATGACGTAAGCTGCATCGAGCATCTGGGTTTTCGCGGCGAGGCGTTGCCCGCCATCGCCTCGATCGCGCGGGTGGCCTTACAGAGCAAACGCGCCGATGACCCCCATGGCTGGTCGGTGCAAAGCGAAGATAGCAACATCGCCGAGGCCGTGCCGACAGCGCACCCAAACGGCACCAGTATCGACGTGCGCGATTTATTTTACGCCACCCCGGCGCGGTTGAAATTCATGAAAACCCCAGGTGCCGAAACGGCGCAAATTTTGGACATGCTGCGCCGTTTGGCCCTGGCCAATCCGCAAACCGGGTTTAGCATCGCGGACGAAAATGGGATTATCGCCCAATATCCAACAACCACGGCCGATTTATTCTCGCAAATTCGGGCGCGGGTACACGCCGTCTTGGGCAGTGAATTTGCCCAAGCCGCAGCTGAAATCGATGCCGCACGCGATGGCATCCGTGTTTATGGGATGATCAGCCGCGCCAGTTTTTCCCGCGGCAACGCGCAAATGCAATATTTTACCGTCAACGGCCGCCCGGTACGCGACAAGCAGCTGTATGGCGCGCTGCGCGGCGCCTATCAAGATGTTCTGCCACATGGCCGCCATCCCGTGGTGGCGCTATATATAGAACTGCCGCACGATCAGGTGGATGTAAATGTCCACCCCGCCAAGGCGGAGTTGCGTTTTCGCGATGCGGGCGCGGTGCGATCATTGTTAATCGGTTCTATCCGCAGCGTCCTGGCAACAGCCACAGCCGCGCCAGCACCGGATCAAAATGCGCATGCGGTCTTGCTGGATAAAATTCTGCCCTGGCCGGGCAATACGGTTGCTCAATCCGGCGCTCTGCCCACATCGCGGCCGCAATTGGGCTTCGTCGCCTCGCCCTCGGCGCGCAGTTTTGACAATCTAGCGGCCCAGACAGCAACACTCGAGGCGGCTTATCCGCTGGGCGCGGCAGTGGCGCAAATCCACGCCAACTATATCATCGCGCAAACCGCCGATGGTATGGTGATTGTCGATCAACACGCCGCGCATGAACGCATCGTTTATGAAGCCTTGAAAGCCCAATTAGCAGTGCAAGCGCCAAAATCACAAATCCTGCTGGTGCCAGAAGTCGTTACCTTTACCGGCGGCGAAGAATTATTGCTGGCCGAACGTGCAGACGAATTGACCACGCTTGGTTTAGTGATCGAAAGCTTTGGCCGTGGCGCAGTGCTGGTACGCGAAGTGCCCGCGCTGATCGGCACGCAATCCGCAGCACCCTGGGTGCGGGATCTTGCCGCCACCTTGGCCGATGCTGATGGTCCGATTCTGGCCGAAGCCAATTTATGGAAAATCTGCGCCACTATGGCGTGTTATGGCAGCATTCGCAGCGGCCGTCTGTTGAACAGCGCCGAGATGAATGCATTATTGCGGCAAATCGAAAATACGCCCAACGGCTATGTGTGCAATCATGGTCGCCCGACCGTATGGCATTGGCATCTGCACGATATCGAAAAATTGTTCGAACGACGCTAACCGCGCTGCCAGACCCATAATTGGGCGGCGCCGTATTGCCGTTGATCCAGCAGGGTGAAATCATCCGGCAGCGACAAGTTTTCTTCCCGCGCGGCCTCGCACACCAACAATGCCCGCGCCGCCAGCCAGTTATTTTGCAACAGGCTTTGCACCGCTGGCGGCAGCAGGTTTTTACCATAAGGGGGATCGAGAAAAATTAAATCAAACGGCTGGCGCGCCGGGGGTAAATGCAATGCGTCGGCGGTGATGAAATCGCACATGGGGCTTACGCCCATAGCCTGGGCGTTGGCGCGCGCAGTGCCAAGATCGCGGTCGATAAAACAGACACTGGCCGCGCCGCGCGACAACGCCTCGAACCCCAACGCGCCCGAGCCACAAAACAGATCCAATACGTTTAAATCCTGCGGCGGGGGCGATGAAAAAATCCGTGCAGGTTTACCGTGCGCCAAGATATTGAATATCGCTTGCCGCGCCCGATCCGAAGTGGGGCGGATATCATTGCCCTTGGGCACAGCGATGCGCCGGTTTTTCAGGCTGCCGGTCGTAATACGCATGCCTAGCCCCGCTTGCCCCGCGCACCCGGCTTGGACCGCCCCTGGGATTTAGCCTTGGCTTGCCCGGGCTTTGGCCGGAACGGCTGGAATTTTTTCTTGCCCGCTGCTTGATCGCGGCGGGGGAAATTTTTTGAAGGCGCAGCGGCAGAATCAGCCATAGTAGTTTTTCCAGGCCGCGCGTTGAAATAATCCGGCAGCATTTTTGGCAATAATTCGCTATTGATTTCCTCTACCTGGCCGGGCGGCAATTTATCCAAGCGGAACGGGCCATAGGCCAGGCGGATCAAACGGTTCACTTGCAATTCAAAATGCGCCAAAACTTTACGGATTTCCCGGTTCTTCCCCTCGCGCAGCGTCATATACAGCCAGGCGTTGCGCCCGGTGATTTTTTCGATTTCCAATTCGATTGGCGCATAGTCGACGCCGTCGATACGCAAACCCTGAGCCAATTTTTCAACGAGATCGAGCGGTAGATTACCATAAACCCGCACCCGGTAATACCGCGCCAAGGCCGAGCGCGGCAATTCCAAATACCGCGCCAGCGCGCCGTCATTGGTCAATAACAACAACCCTTCGGAATTTAGATCCAGCCGCCCCACCGCCACCACACGCGGCAAAGATTTCGGTAGATTATCGAAAATAGTCGGCCGCCCCTCGGGATCGCGGTTGGTCACCAGCAAACCATCGGGTTTGTGATATATCCAGATTTTCGATTTCGCTTGCGGCCAGCGAAAAGGTTTTTGATCGATCAAAATTTGATTGGCATCGGTGACCACAAGCGCGGGCGTGGTCAAAATTTTTCCATCTACCTGCACCCGTCCGGCCAGGATCCAGGCCTCGGCCTCGCGTCTGGAACACAAACCGGCCTGCGCCATCACTTTGGCGATGCGTTGCTGTGCCTGGGTCATTGGGCGGCCTCGATCAGCGCTTGGAACAATGCCGCATCATCGGGGTGGGCATGGTATTCCGGATGCCATTGCACGCCCCAGCAAAACGGATAATCGGTTTTTTCGATGGCTTCAATGATGCCATCGTCGCTCTGGGCGCTTGTGACCCAGTTTGCGCCCAGCGTTGCTACCGCCTGGTGGTGCGAGGAATTGACCGGACCCGAATGAAAACGTTTCGCCAGTTGCGTACCCGCCACCACCTGTACGGGGTGGACGGGATCGGTAAACGGCATTGGTTGATCGTGCCGTGTGTGGCCCAATTGATCCGGCAAATGCTGATGCATCGTACCGCCGCCCAACACCGCCAACATTTGCATGCCGTTGCAAATGCCCAATATCGGTTTGCGCCGCGCCATTACCGCCCGCATCAGCGCGAATTCGAATTCGGTGCGGTGCTGCTTTAACTTCGTCTTCTCATGCTGGGTCGCGCCGTAAAATTTCGGATCGATATCAAAGCCGCCGCCGGGAATCAAAAACCCATCGGCCAAATCGGCATAGCGTTCAATCGCCGCGTGATCGTATGGCAAATGCACGGGCACGCCGCCCACGGCGCTGATCGCCATGGCGTAATTGCTGCGCAGCGCGTAATACGCATGGCTTTTGGAATAGCCGGTGGGGCTGGCTTCTTCCCAATCCAGTGGAATGGCAATTATGGGTGCAGCGTTCAAGGCGGTTGATCCCTCTGACAAATGGCGATAAGTTGCAATCTATGCGAAATAACGATTACATGCAAATGGCGTTGCAACTGGCGCACCAGGCGGCCCAAGCGGACGAAGTGCCGGTAGGCGCGGTGGTTGTAGCCCCGGATGGCCAAGTCATCGGCCAGGCCGAAAACGCCATGCGCCGGCAACGCAACCCCGCCGCACATGCGGAGATGCTCGCCCTACAAATGGCGGCAGCCGCCTATGGCGATGAACGTCTGCGCGATTGCGATTTATACGTCACGCTGGAACCATGCACCATGTGCGCCGCCGCCACCAGCCTCTATCGCGTGCGGCGGATTTATTTTGGCGCCTATGATCCAAAGGGCGGCGGCATTGATCATGGCGCGCGGGTATTCACGCAACCCACTTGTCATCACCGGCCCGAAACCTATGGCGGCATCCTAGAAATGGAATGCCAAAAACTGCTGGTCGATTTTTTTCAAGCGCGGCGATAGGTTGTAACTGACCGCGCCAGCCTTACCGCCGGATTCAAGCTCTGGCCCCAAACACCGTAAGCCTAAAAATTTTCTTGTGATCCAGTGGCCAGGGCGGTTGTATTGCTTTACCAAAGTGTTATCCTTATCCAATCGATTATCAAGAATAATGGATGACGCATGCAAAATTTACGGAATGTTGGTTTATTTATTTTTTTGGCAAACGTCTTGGGTGGCTTATTCGGCCTTTATAATCAATATTTAATAAGAGACATTCCCCTTAATGAGCGGTTATTGGGCGACATGCCTTATGTTGTACTAACGGCAACGTTATGGTTGCAGTTGCTAATTTGGATTACTTTGATCGTGTTTCTATTTGTGCGCGATACCTTAATTCTCCGGGCACGGGTACAATTTAGTTGGCACAAGATTCTGATTGCGACAAATTGGGCTGGTTTGTTGGCACTGCCATTTCTTGTTATTAATGTTGTCTTTAACTTTTTTATTTTTTACTAAAAGGGGTGGAAATGAGTAGCTTAAAAGATCAAGCAATTGGCTTAAAAAATGGGATCGCCCGTGTTCTATTGAATCCTACTTCAAGCAGGACAGCTTATATGAATGAGCAAATCTCAATTGCCCGTACCAATAAGACCAATTTTAAAAATGCAGCAGGCGGGAAAAAAGATGCGTATCGTCATGCTATATGGATGGCCGAGTCGCGCCGTCAGTTGGCCGATTTAAATCCGGATGCTAGCGCAGAAGAATTAGACGCCGCCATGCGTGAAGCGGGAGCGGCCAACGAAGATAAGGCACAGTTCGAAGGCCGACAAACGGCGGCGGACAAGGCCATGGACCTTCATAACAACGAAAAAGGCATCGAAATTTGCCGCAGGGCGGCTGAACAAGGTTGGACTGCGGAGGAAACCGCAGCGGTGGTGCACGATTACGTTAGCAACAGCGACGGCACGGGCCAGGATGGCGGCGCGTTTTGGTATGATAAAAACGACCCCGAGCGGAGACCGCCAGCACTAAATGTGCCAGACCCTGGCACAACATCACAGCCTGATGTGTATAAAAACACGGTTGAAACCTATCCGGAGATCACAGAAGCAGTGCGTCCCAAGGCTGAGGTTAAAGCAGACACCAAGACCAAGCGTAGTCTTGGGGATGAGTTACGTCAGCAATACCAAGAGGCCGTGGAGCGTGCGACCAGGCCCGATGGAAACACCCCCGATCCCAATGAAACCGATCCGGTGACAGGCAAAAAATTCGGCGAGATGCGGGCGGGGGAGTATTTCAGTGCGCTGTACCGTAAACGCCAGCGCGAGCAAGCCAACGACAATGCCACCAACGACAATCGCACCACAAATACAGGTGGCAGCGTCAGCGTGCGTGCCCATGAGCGCGAAGGCGGGCGCGAACATGTCCGCAGCTATACCCGCCAAACGCCCAAAAAATAACTACGCCGCATCCGGGCGGTGCAACGCGCGCCAGCCGATATCGCGGCGGCAAAAACCATCCGCCCAATCGATCCGGTCTACCGCCGCATAGGCGCGCTCGCGTGCCGCAGCGATAGTCGCGCCCATACCTAGCACGCTCAGCACCCGGCCACCTTGGGCGGTCCATTCGCCGCCTTGATAGGCTGTTGCGGCATGCAATATCTGCACATCCGGCAACGCAGCCGCACGCTCCACACCACGAATAACGGTGTTTTTCTGATAACCGTCCGGATAGCCGCGCGCGGCCATAACCACGCCCAAGGTCACGATATTCTTCCACGCCAGTTTGGGCATTTTTGCCAAGCCACCGCTGGCAACAGTATGCAATACTTGCAACCAATCGCCATCCAGGCGCGGCAAAATCGCCTGGCATTCCGGATCGCCGAACCGCACGTTGTACTCCAGCAATTTTGGCCCGCTTGCGGTCAACATCAAACCCGCGAACAATACGCCCCGAAATGGCCGTCCGCGTTGCACCATCGCATCCGCCGTTGGCTGGATAATGGTCTGCAACGTTTGCGCCTCCAACGCCGCGTTCCAAGCGGGCGGTGGGGAATACGCGCCCATGCCGCCGGTATTGGGTCCCTTATCGCCGTCAAAAGCGCGTTTATGATCCTGCGCCGCGCATAATAGCACGACCGTATGCCCGTCGATGAGCGCGAAAAAGCTGATTTCCTCGCCATCCAAAAATTCTTCGATCACCAAGCAAGCATGCTCGGCCAGCAATTTCTCAGCAGCCGCCATCGCCTCTGTCGCATCGCTTGCGATGATCACGCCCTTGCCTGCGGCTAGGCCATCGGCTTTTAAAACGATGGGCGCGGTCATGCGTGCGATTTGCGCGCTTGCTTCGGCCAATGTATTCACGCGGCGATAAGCGGCCGTCGGGATACCGAATTCCTGGCATAAATCTTTGACATAGGCTTTCGATCCCTCCAACTCCGCCGCTGGGGCCGAGGGGCCGAAACATACGACGCCGATGGCAGCCAAACGGTCAGCCAAACCCAAAATCAAGGGCAGCTCCGGGCCGACGATAACAAAATCAATTTTTTTGTCCTGAACGAATTGCACGATATCGTCGACCGCATCGACTTTTAGCGCCACCAAATCGGCCACCGCGCCGATACCCGCATTGCCCGGGGCGCAATATAATTTTTTCAATAATGGCGATTTGGCGACCGCCAAACATAATGCGTGTTCGCGCGCGCCGCCGCCTATGACCAAGACTTGCATTGCATCCCCCATCTTTGAACGGCATAATAGCAGCGATGACGGAAATGAAAAGCCCTAGCAATGTCCCCGAATTTTCGGTAGGGGAGATCGCGCAATTGGTCAAACGCACGGTTGAAACCAATTTCGAGCGCGTGCGCGTGCGCGGTGAAATTTCCGGGTTAAGCCGCCCGGCCTCGGGCCATGTCTATTTTAAATTAAAAGACAGCGACGCCGTTTTAGACGGCGTGGCGTGGAAATTCTCGGCAGCTAAATTGGGCCTGGTACCCGAAGACGGTCTCGAAGTGATTGCGGTTGGAAAATTGACCACCTATCCGGCTGGATCGCGCTATCAGATCGTGGTGGACCGCATGGAATTGGCGGGTGCCGGGGCGTTATTGAAGTTATTGGAAGAGCGCAAAAAAAAGCTGGCGACCGAGGGTTTATTCGACACCGAACGCAAAAAACCGCTGCCGTTTATGCCGCGCACCATCGGCATTATCACCTCGCCCACGGGGGCGGTCATCCGCGATATTTTGCACCGCTTGGCTGATCGTTTCCCGCTGCATGTTTTGCTGTGGCCAGTGCCGGTGCAGGGCCAGGGCGCGGCCGCGCAGATCGCGGCGGCGATATCTGGGTTTCAGAATTTTCCAACAGCTGGCCTGCCCCGCCCGGATGTGATTATCGTCGCCCGCGGCGGCGGCAGTATCGAAGATTTATGGGAATTCAACGACGAAGCCTTGGTGCGCGAAGTGGCCGCATCCGCCATTCCGATTATTAGCGCAGTGGGGCACGAAACCGATTTTACCCTGATCGATTTTGCAGCCGATCTACGCGCGCCCACGCCCACCGCCGCCGCCGAACTGGCCACGCCCGTCCTCGCGCAATTATTGACCCAACTGACAGAGCGCGGCGCGAGGCTACAAGGCGCGATCCGGCAAAATATCCGCACCCGGCAGCAGATTTTATCGGTCGCCGCGCGCGGCCTGTTGCATCCGAAATATTTTTTGGCGCTGTTGGAACAAAAATTGGATGATTTCAGCGGTCAATTAACGCAAACCATGCGGCAATATTTATTGGCGCGACGGCATAAATTGCAGCGCATCAAGTTGCAGCCGGAATTACTGGCGCGGGAATTGCAAACCAAACGCGAACGCACCCGGCAGCTATCCGCCCGCTTGGCACAAGCAGGCCAGCGGCAATTGCAAAAACGCCAAGAAAATTTGCAGCGCTGGCAGGGCTTGCTGCAATCCCTGAGTTACAAACGGACGCTGGATCGGGGTTATGCGCTGATCCTGGATGCAGGACAAAAACCGCTTACCAGCGCCAAGCAATTGCACCCGGGCGATGCGGTCACCTTGCGCCTGCGCGATGGGGAGCGGGCGGCTAAAATCGATTAAATCGATGCAGCAGGTAAAACCCGCTGTAACAATTGGTCCACCAGCGCCGGATTATCCCAAACCAATTCCACATCGATGGGTGTTGCCACTTCGCGCAAAGGCTGATCGAGGCGCACCCAATCCTTGGCCGTGGTAACCAGCACTGCGCCTTTCGCCTCGGCCGTTTGTTGCATCAACACGATTTCCGATGAATGGAAAAAATGATGGTCGGGAAAATCATAAGTCGCCAGCACGTTTTGCCCCGCCGCACGCAGCAGATCGTAAAATTTTTGTGGGCGGCCGATCCCGGCAAAGGCGATTAAATTTTTGCCCTGCAACTGCGCCATCTGCGCCGCATCCGGCACCAGGCGCGCGCCCAAGATCGGTTTGTCCGCCGGGATCTGCGCGCGTAAATTATGCCGATCCTGGCCATAGAATACGACCGCATCGGCGCGGGCCAAACCTGTATCGAGTCTTTCGCGCAACGGCCCCGCCGGGATCAAGCGCCCATTGCCCAAACCATATTCGCCATCCAACACCAGCAAAGATAAATCTTTGTGCAAATAAGGATTTTGAAAACCGTCATCCATGACGATCACATCCGCCCCCTCGCCCTCGGCCAGACGGGCACAGCCGGCGCGGTCGCTGCCGATAATCGTTACCCCGGCGCGGGTCAGTAACAATGCCTCGTCGCCGATTTGCAGGGCAGTGTGCAAATGGGGATCCACCACCAACGGCCCGCCATATAATCCGCCATAACCATAGCCCAAAAATACCGGGGCCAATTGCCGCGCCCGGCACCACGCACCCAGTGCCAGGCACACCGGGGTTTTACCCGCCCCGCCCGCCACCACGTTGCCGACGCAAATGACGGGCATAGCCGCGCGATAAGGCTTGGCCAAACGGCGGCGCATATTGCCGATTGCGGCATAAATCCATCCAAGCGGGCTATACACCCGCGCTGCCGTACAATCCCGGTGCCAGAATTCAGGCGTTTGCATGTTTTTGCTCCGTAACGGGCGGGCCCAAATAGGATTGCAGATATTGCCAGGTTAAATCCAATACCCGGTCTTGGGAATTGGCCAATGCCCTGGCCCTTTGGCCAAAACCATCCGCCAGTGCGGGATTGCCCAGGCATTGCCCCAAGGCCGCGACCAAAGACGGCAAATCATGTACTGCCAAACTGGCATTACTGGCTTTAAATTGTTGCGCCATGCTTTGGAAATTTTGCATATTTGGTCCGTGCATGATCGGACACGCGAATCTGGCTGGTTCAAGCAAATTATGCCCTCCCCCCTTGCCCACAACGCTGTTGCCCATCAAGACGGGTGTGCGTAACGCGAACCATAAACCCATTTCGCCCATCGTGTCGGCCAAATAAATTTGCGTGAACGCGTCCACCCCCTCGCCCCGGCTGCGTTGGGCTATGCGCAAATTCATGCTTGTCAAGTCGCGGCGAATCGCCTCCGCCCGCTCGGGATGGCGGGGGGCGATGATGGTCAATAAATTCGGCCGCTGCGCCAACAGCGCCAAATGCGCCCGCCCGGCCATCGCCTCTTCGCCCGCATGGCTGGACGCCAATAGCCACACCGGGCGTCCGGCTAAACCCTCGCGCCAGGCTGCCAAATCACCCGGCGCATAGGGCAAAGGCAAGGCCGCGTATTTCAAATTCCCCGCCACGATCACGCCGGGCGCGCCCAACTCCCGGAAATACGCGGCATAGGTTTCATCCTGCGCCAATACTTGGGAAAAATTTTGCAGCAAACGGCGGATAAAGCCGGGCGACTTTTGCCAGCTGGCAAAGGAGGTGGCCGACATGCGGGCGTTTAACAACAACATATTCGCGCCGCTTTGTTTGGTTTGCATAATTAAATTTGGCCATAATTCGGATTCGACCATCACCGCCACTTGCGGCCGCCAGTGACTTAAAAACTCCGCGACCCAGCGCGGGTGATCGAGCGGCACATATTGATGTAGCAAACGGGCATGGGTCAATGGCGCGATCAGCCGCGCGGATGTAACTGTGCCGCTTGTGACCAACACCGTCCAGTGCGGGTAATCCCGCCCAACCGCATCCAAAAGAATGCGCACCGATTGCCATTCGCCAACGCTGGCGGCATGCAGCCATAATAAATTTCCGGGCGGGCGGGGCATGCTGGCGCGGCCGTAACGCTCGCCAATGCGGGTGGGGTCTTCTTTGCCCAAAGCGATGCGCAGCCGCAAATACAAACGCAACACCGGCCCAAGTACGATCAAAGCGTAGCGATAGAGGAAGAATTTCCACATATAGATTTATAGCATCAGGAATTGGTTTCAGCCACCGGGATTGGCGCATGCCCACACAGCATATCCGCCTGATCGGCGATTATGCGCATTTCCCGCTCCAGCAACAATCGCGCTTGCTCCAACGCTGCGGCGTCGGCATCGGCTGGTACACTGATGGACTTGCCCCAAATATACACCCCACGGCCAAACGGTAAATTGACTAAAAACCGGTCCCAGCTGCGCAACATTTTGCGCTTGGTGGTGGCGACCACGACCGGCACGATCGGCAAGCCCGTAACCTTGGCCAAATACACCGCCCCCGCCGCCACATGATAACGCGGGCCGCGCGGGCCATCCGGGGTAATGCCGATAGAAGTGCCGCGTTTGGTGGCCTCGATCAAGCCGCGCAAAGCCTGGGTCGAACCGCGTGAGGTCGAGCCCGCAATCGTGCCGACATTGTAATGGCCAATAGTCTTGGCGATCAGCTTGCCGTCGCGGTGGTGCGAGATCAGCATCGAGGCGGGAATCCCCTGCCGCCAGCAACGGCACATCATAAACAAACGGTTATGCCAAAAGGTAACAATGGTCGGCTGGCCATGGTCCCAGCGGTTACGGATATCGCTGCCGCCGATGACTTGCCAGCGATTCGTCCAATACACAAACTCCATCGCCAAATATGCAATCCAGGCGACAAGCGCGATCATGACGCGCGTGCGCAGCAACCAGCGGCGAAAACGGCGGATCATCCTGTCGCTCCACTTTTAACAACGGGCGGGTGCTGCAAATAATACATCGTGGCATAGGCACCGCCCATGGCCAATAATTCGGCATGCGTGCCTTGTTCGACGATACGGCCATGGTCAATCACATAAATCCAATCCGCATGCAAAATCGTCGATAGGCGGTGCGCGACCATGATCGTGGTGCGCCCCTGCATCAAGGTTTGCAAAGCTCCCTGCACCTGGCGTTCAGTTTCGCTATCCAAGGCCGAAGTCGCCTCGTCCAGCAGCAAAATTGGCGCATCCTTGAGCATCGCGCGGGCGATGGCGATCCGTTGGCGTTGCCCGCCGGACAATTTCGATCCTTGGGGCCCAACGCTGGTGGCATAGCCGTTGGGCAATTGGCGGATAAAATCATGCGCCCCGGCCAAACTTGCCGCGCGCTCGATTTCACTCACGCTGGCGGATGGCTTGCCATAAGCGATATTGGCCAGCACCGTGTCATCGAACAACAATGTTTCTTGGGACACCAGGGCGATTTTTTCACGCAACGATTGCATCGTAACGCTGCGCACGTCTTGGCCGTCGATTAAAATCCGGCCCATTTGCACATCATAAAAACGCGGGATTAAATTCAACACCGTGGTCTTACCCCCGCCCGAAGCGCCCACCAGCGCCACACAGGTTTTGGGCGCAAAACGCAAACTCACACCGCGCAGTACCGGGGCATCGGCGTTATAAGAAAAACTGACGTCTTGGAACTCGATGCCGCCCGCCGCCAATGCAAATTCCTTGGCCCCCGGCGCATCGACAATCGCCGGACGATAAGCCAGCAAGTCATACACCCGCTGTGCCGCTGCCATGCCTTCTTGCAAACCGGCGTTTAGTTTGGCGAGGTTCTTCATGGGCTCATAGGCCAACAATAGCGCCGTGATAAACGAGAAAAATTCACCCGTAGTCTTAACACCCACGATGACTTGATGCCCGCCATATAAAATCACAGCGCTGATCGCAGCTGCGCCGATTATTTCCATCAACGGCGCGGACAGGGAACGATAACGCTGCGCCCGCTGGCTAAGAGCAAACAAGGTTTCCGCCAAGCGGCCGGCGCGCGCGATTTCCGCCTTCTCGGCGGTGTTGGCCTTGACATGGCGGATGCCATGGAAAATCTGTTCGAGGAAACTGGTGTATTCGCCCGTCGTGCCCTGGGTATTGCCCGCCACTTTGCGCACCATCCGCCCCAGCCGCGTGATCGGCCAACCGGCCAGGGGGAAAATCACCAGCGCCCACAACGCCAAATGGGCGTCTTGGTAAATCAGCAATGAAATCAAAAACACCAGCGTCAGGATATCTTTGCCGATACCGGTGATGGTATTGGACACAGCCGCGCGCAGCATGCCGACATCAAAAGTAAAGCGCGACACCAAATGCCCGACCGCCTGGTTTTGAAAAAAAGCCAAATCGGCGGTGGCGATGTGCGCGAACATCCGGTTTTGCAAATCGCGGATAATGCCCTGGCCAACGCGGTTCATCAACAACGCCTCGGCATAAGTGGCAAAGCCGCGCAAGGTGAAAACCGCCAATACCATAAGCGCAATTGGCCACAACGCGGCTTCGTTTTTCGCAATAAAGATTTGATCCAAAATCGGCTCGATCAATTTAGCAAACGCGGCGGTCGATGCCGCGGCCACGACCATCGCCAACACCGCCATGGCCAAAAAACGCCGGTAATGGCGGATGTGGTCGCGGTATAAACGACCTAACAGCTCGCTTGTACTGGCGCGCGCGGTGGTGGTGGGCAAACTCACTGTCCGGCCACCGTCATTGTGCCGACCGATATGGTCGGGCTGTCGATACCATAACGGAACGACAAATCATCGGCTGGCGTCAATTGCGCGAACATGTCGCGCAAATGCCCGGCGATAGTCAATTCCGAGACGGGATAGGCGATTTGCCCATCCTCGATCCAAAATCCGGACGCGCCCTGGCTGTAATCACCGGTTACCAGATTGACGCCCATACCCATGGTTTCGGTCACATAAAACCCATTGCCGATTTGCCGCAATAATTCATCGCGGCTGATCGTCCCCGGCTCTAGGTAAAAATTACTGACGCTGGGACTGGGGGCCGAGCCGACGCTACGCGCCGCATGCCCCGTGGATTGCATACCCAATTGCCGCGCCGAACGCGCATCCAACACCCAGCCGGTCAAGCGGCCATGGTCGATAAAATGGCGCTTTACGGTGGCGACACCCTCGCCATCAAACGGCCGTGTGCGTAAACCGCGTACGCGGTGCGGATCGTCGATGATATTGATGTCGGATTTAAAAATTTGCTCACCCAAGGCGTTTTTCAAAAATGAAGTCCCGCGCGCAATCGTCGCACCATTGATGGCGCTTGCCAAATAACGCAACACGCCGCTGGCGATGCGGGGATCGAACACCACCGGTGCCTGCACAGTTTTAATTTTACGCGGCTGTAACCGCCGCACTGCTTTTTCCCCAGCACTGCGACCAACCGTTGCCGCGTTTTGCAAATCGGCGGCGAAAACCGCGCTGGTGTAATCGTAATCGCGCTCCATATTCAACCCCTCGCCGGCAATTGCCGAGACCGAGATCGCAAAACTGGATTGATCGTAGCGGCCGAAAAATCCAGCCGAATTCAACAGATAGATTTCGGCCTGGCTGCGGCTGGCTTCCGCACCTTCGGTTTTGGTAACGCCGCTTATGCCCTGCGCAGCGGCTTCGGCAACGCTAGCCCATGATTGTAATTGCTCCTCGCCAATCTCGGTCCGGTCGGCGGCTTCGGCATGATGCGCACCACTAAGCGCTTGGGCCGGATCGGCCAGCCCCGCATAGGGATCGGGCGGCGCCAACTTGGCCATCGCCACCGCGCGATCCACCAAATCCTGTACCGAAATACGCGGCGAATACGAACACGACACCAACGCTTGCTGTTGACCCACCAGGACGCGCAGGCCCAAATCCGCTGAGGCTGAGCTTTCCACCCGCTCTAATGCTGCCTCACGGACGGTGACCGCGCTGCTGCTGGAATCGACCAGCATCACATCCGCAGCCGTAGCACCCGATTGACGCGCGCGTTCTAGAATATCTGCTAAAAAATCTGCCTTGCTTGCCGCCATGATCTTATCCTATTCCAAAAGGCCACAGCAATCCCATGGCAATGATTCCGCCCACCCAGACATTGACGGCAAAGCCGCGCTTGGCGCTATCGGGATCGGCAAAATCCAACCGCCGCCACGACCAAAATTGCAGCAACAGCGCCGCCAGTATGGCTGCATAATATGGTACGCCCAACTGCAATATCCAACCCAGCCATAATAATAGTCCACTCTGCCACAAATAACAAAGCCAGACCAAGCCCCCCGCCGCAGTGCCAAAACGCACGGCCGTGGATTTCACCCCGACCGTGACATCATATTCCATATCCTGAATCGCATATACCGTGTCATAGCCAATCGTCCATAAAATCGCCGTGAGGTACAACAACAACATCGCCGGGGAAAATTGCGGGTAAATGGCCAAAGCGCCCACCCAAATGCCCCAATTAAAAGTCAGGCCCAAAAACGCCTGCGGCCAATAGGTGATCCGTTTCATCCAAGGATATAATGCCACCAGCGGCAGCGCGGCCAAAGCCGCCCATTGCGCCGTTCCGGGCAAATGCCACCACACCGACAATCCGATTAACAACAATACAGCCGCCCAAACCACCGCCAACCACACCGGTAATGTACCTGCGGCCAATGGGCGGTGTTTGGTGCGCATCACCGCCGCGTCCAAGCGCCGATCGCACCAATCATTGTAAATACACCCGGCGCTACGCATCGCCACCGCACCGATAAAACACAAGGCGGCGTAAAACCAAAACCGTTCATCCGCCTGACCTGATAAAACCCGGCCCAAGCCCAATCCCCACACGCAAGGCCAAAACAGCAGCCACACCCCGGCCGGGCGGTCAAAACGGGCCAATTCGGCCAAGTGGCGGGCGGGATGGAACATGCGCTTGCGGATTTAAAAACGTCTGGGTAGGGTGCGGGTATGAACGAAGCCGTGGAATATAAAGCAAAAACGCGCCTTTATCTAGACCAGTCTCTGGCCCTGGATAGCCGCGCCCAGCCCAGCGCCGATCAGGCGCATTATCTGGCCCATGTGCTAAGATTGCGGCCGGGTGCTCCCGTATTAGTGTTCAATGGCCGCGATGGCGAATGGGCGGCGGAGTATCAGGCGGACGGCTTGTCCGTCTTGCGCCAAACCCGCGCCCAAATCTCCCTTGCGCCCTTGGCGCTGGTATTCGCGCCGCTGAAAAAAGATCAAACCGATTTCGTTATCCAAAAAGCCACCGAGCTTGGTGCAACTTCGATCCATCCGGTTTTCACCACCCACAGCAACACGCTGCGCTTTAATCAAGAGCGGGCCACCGCGCACGCCATCGAAGCGGCCGAGCAATCGCATCGTTTATGTGTACCCAAAATCCACCCTGCGCAAAACCTGGCGCAGGCGCTGACGACCTGGTCACAGACACAAAAATTGTTTTGGGCCGATGAAATGGGGGGCGGTGAAAATCTAGCCGTGGCTTTGACAGCAGCGCCAAAAACCGGTTGTGGATTTTTAATTGGACCCGAAGGCGGCTTTAGCGCTCAAGAACGCCAAGAATTATCCGCCAACCCCAACATCAAGGCCATTCATCTAGGCCCGCGTATTTTGCGCGCGGAAACCGCCGCCAATGCGTGTTTATCCATTTATCAAGCACTTGCGGGCGATTGGCGTTAAAGCACCCGCATCCTATATGTTATGGATGTTGACCATACCCATGCCCAAAATCGACCAGACCCTGACCCACCAAGACCTGCTGGATTTTTTTTCCTTTGCGCCCATCGCCAAATCCGCCCGGCGCATCGGTATGGAATGGGAAAGATTTGGCATCATCACCGCAACGGGCGCGCCATTACCCTATGACGGCCCAATCTCAGTATCAGCGTTTTTGCAAAACATGCTGGGTATAGGTGGCTGGAGCCCCGTTGCCGACAATGGCGCATTAATAGGCTTGCGCCACGCGGATGGGATGATCACCCTCGAACCCGGCGGACAGATTGAATTTTCCACTATGCCCGCCGCCAACCTGAGCGTACTGCACGACATGGTCGCGCGTTACGCCACAACCGCGGATCGCGTTGCGGCAACCATGGGGATTCATTTTGTGGCGCGCGGTTTTCACCCCACCGCCACCTTGGCCGAGATGCCGCGCGTGCCCAAAAAACGTTACGACATTATGCGCCGCATCATGCCTGGCACGGGAAAATTGGGTTTGGATATGATGCACCGCACCGCCAGCGTCCAGGTCAATTTGGATGCCAGCGACACAGCCGATCAGGCAGAGTTGGTAACCCTGGTCACAATTTTACAGCCCATTGTGGCGGCGATATTTGCCAATTCCAACATGGTCGAGGGGGAAATCACCCCTTATGCCAGTTATCGCAACCAAGTATGGCTGGACACCGATCCCGCGCGCACGGGTTTATTGCCGGGCACAGCTGCGCGGAATTTCAGCATTGATACTTATGTCGATTATCTGTTGGCGATGCCGATGTATTTTTATGAACGCGACGGCAAGATCATCGCAACGCCGGGGGGAAATTTCGCGGATTTTATGCATGGCCGTCTGGCCGGGCATAGCGGGGAATATGCCACCATCGAAGATTGGGCGCTGCATGTCACAACCGCTTTCCCAACCGTGCGGATCAAACCCTGGCTGGAAATTCGCGGCAGCGACAGCCAGGATTTCCCGGATGCGATGGCCGTTCCGGCATTATGGACGGGATTATTGTATGACGATAACAGCCGCGCCCAAGCCACCGCGCTTTGCGCCGATTGGACGGAGCTGGAAATTGTGGCGCTACACACCACCACCCCGCGCCTGGGCCTTGCCACGCCGTTCCGGGGCAGCACCATTCGCCCGCTGGCCCAAGAATTATTGCACTTGGCCAAAAATGGCTTGGGTGCCGCCGAACAAATTTATTTGGCAAGTGCCCAGATCTAACCGGGCGAAAATCTAAAAATCGCTAACACGGCCTTTGTGCTGCCAATCGCCATGGGTGGTGGGTTCCTGTCCCTTGTAGCCGCCGATTTCCGGTGGCAAATCGGCAGGGGTCGTCTTGGCTGGTTTTGGCACGGGTTTAGGCGTAGCCGGGATTTCGGATTTAGACATACACTTTATATAGCATAGTTTTTAAAATCCGCTAGATTGCGCCCATGGCAAAATCCCCGGCCGCCGGGCTTGGCGCCCGCCAAGCCGCATTCGACATCCTGCATCAGGTCTTGGACCTGAAAAAACCGCTCGACCAGATTTTGGCCAGTCACCGGGGGCTAAATGGCTTAACACCCAGCGACCGGGGCTTGGCCCGCTGGCTGGTGGCAACGACGCTGCGCCGCCTTGGCCAGATCGATGCGTTGTGGCAATCCTGTTTGCAGCGCCCGCTTGCCAAATCCGCCGCGCCCGTGACGCACATCCTACGCCTTGGAGTGGCGCAGTTGCTGTTCATGGATGTGCCGGTGCATGCCGCCGTGTTTACCACGGTTGAATTATGCGCGCGCAACCGGCTGGGGGCGTTTAAATCCTTGGTCAACGCCGTCTTGCGCCGTTTACAGCAAGAGGGGGAGGGGCTAATCACCGCCCAAGACGAATTTATTTTAAATACCCCCGCCTGGCTGCGGCAAAGCTGGGTCGAAACCTATGGCGAGGATCTGGCCCGCGCCATCGCCCAAGCCCATTTGGCCGAGCCGCCATTGGACATCACGGTTAAATCCGATCCTGAAACCTGGGCCGAAAAACTGGGTGCGGCGATTTTGCCCAATGGCAGCTTGCGGCTTAAAACCGGCGGCATGATCACCGCGCGCGATGGGTTCGGGGATGGCGCTTGGTGGGTCCAGGATTTGGCGGCCACCATTCCCGCACGCTTGCTGGGCGATGTTCGTGGCAAAACGGTGATCGACCTTTGCGCCGCGCCGGGGGGCAAAACCGCGCAATTATGCAACCAGGGCGCCATCGTCACTGCCGTCGATCACAGCCCCAAACGCCTTGGCCGGTTGCAGGAAAATCTGGATCGCCTGCAATTTACAGCCGCGTTGATCGAAGCGGATATTTTACATTGGCAGCCCGAGGCGTTGGCCGATCATGTGTTGTTGGATGCGCCCTGTTCGGCCACCGGCACGATCCGCCGCCATCCCGATTTGGCACAATTGAAAACGCCCGACGATGTCGCCCGCCTGGCAACATTGCAACGCCAATTATTGACGCGTGCTGCCACCATGGTCAAACCGGGCGGGAATTTGGTTTATGCGACTTGCTCGCTCCAAGCCATAGAAGGGCCAGAAGCAATTGCCGAGTTTTTGGATCACAATCCGCATTTCCGCCGCTGGCCCATAACCGCTGCAGAACTGCCCGGCATGAGCGATACCATTAACCCCAATGGCGAGGTGAGGACGCTGCCTTGCGATCTCAGCGATCTTGGCGGAATGGACGGATTTTTCGTCTGCCGCTTGCAGCGTTTATCATAAGCTGCTACCACAGTTTAATGCAAAATATCAAAATCGCTCCATCCATACTTGCCGCCAATTTTGCCGCCTTAGGCCAAGAAGCCCAAGCGATGCAACAAGCGGGCGCGGATTACATCCATATCGACGTTATGGACGGGCATTTCGTGCCGAATTTGACTTTTGGCGCCATGGCGGTCAAGGCGTTGCGCCCGCTGATCACTATCCCGCTCGATGTGCATTTGATGATCGCCCCCGTCGATCCGTTATTGCCTGATTTTATCCAGGCGGGTGCGGATATCATCTCGGTGCATCCAGAATCCGGCCCGCATTTGCACCGCACCGTGCAAATGATCAAGGCCGCCGGCAAAAAAGCCGGTGTGGTGCTTAATCCCGCCACCCCCGTGGCGACAGTTGAGAATGTTTTAAGCGATATCGATTTGATCCTGGTGATGACCGTCAACCCCGGCTTTGGCGGGCAGCAATTTATCCAAGCGCAATTGCCAAAAATCGCCACCTTGCGTCAGATGATCGCGCAATCCGGCCGCAGCATCGAATTGGAAGTGGATGGCGGCATTACGCCGCAAACCGCGCGTGCGGTGATCGAGGCCGGGGCGAATGTGCTGGTCGCGGGCACAGCGGCATTTGCGGGCGGGCCCAGCCAATACGCCCAAAATCTGCGTCAATTGCGGGGCTAGAACATGGCCCGCGCCGCGCGCCCCAGCGCCACATACCAAGTCGGGTTGATGCCGGACGGTGTCGCGGGCAAATTGCGCCGCTTCGGCCGCCAATTGATTTACCGCAATCCGGTCTATACCTCGCTCTTGGATAATGGTGTACCCAGCCATTTGGCGCGGCAACCGCGCGATGTGTTCGCGGGCGACGCTACTCTTGGCATGCAATGGCTGCGCGGCAAATGCGTTTTGGCCGGGCGCGATTACGCTTTGGCTATTGAATCGGGAAAGATCGCCAATTGGTGCGGCGCTTTGGCGCCACTGGCTTTTAATGAATTGCATGGCTTTCGCTGGCTGCGGCATTTGCACGCGGTCGGTGGCAACAACGCCCGTCAAGCCGCCCGCCAATTGATCGAGGATTGGTTAGGCCAATTCAGCGACTGGCACGAAGCCGCCTGGCAGTTGCCGGTTTTGGCCGAACGCATCACCGGCTGGCTAAGCCAATATGGTTTTTATGGCGCCGCCGCCGATGACGTGTTTCGCCAGCAATGGTATGCCGGGTTTTGGCGGCAGTTGCGGCATTTAGAACGTTTATATTTGCAGCAAACCCATGGGCTCGACCGCTTGCGCGCGCTCAAAGCGCTGTTGTTCTCAAGCCAAGCCCTGGGCGAAAATTATCTACCCATGGGCGGCCTTGTCACGGAATTGCAGGAATGGCTCGCCAACAACATTCTGCCCGATGGCTGCGCATTATGTCGTGGCCCGGGCGGTCAGGCACAAATCCTGAGCGATTTACTGGAAATTCGCGGCCTGTTCACCAGCGCCAATCAAACCATGCCCGACGGCCTGGCCGAGGCGATCGCGGCTACGGCCCGCGCGCTGCGGCATATGCGCCATGGCGATGGCGGCCTGGCCCTATTCCACGGCAGTTTTGAAGACCGGGCGGAGTGGTTAGATTTGTTATTGATCACCGCCAACCAAAAAGGCCGCCCCGGCGACGCGCTGGAAGACGGCGGCTGGCAGCGCTTGCAAGCCGGACGGTCTTTATTGTTACTGGATGCCGGGCTTAACCGCTGCCCGCACAGCGTATATCACAGCTCGCCCCTGGCGATGGAATTCAGTGTCGGGCGGGAGCGGATTATTGTCAATTGCGGCTCGGGCGCGGCGTTAAATGCGGCGTGGCTGGTGGCGGGGCGCAGCTTGGCGGCGCATAGCGCTTTGGAATTGCCGCAATTACCCGAACCCTCGCCCAGCGAATGGATCATCGAACGCAAAACGGGCGAAGGGCAAGTATGGCTGGAAACCGGCCATAACGGCTGGCGCGAATGGGGCATCCACCACCGCCGCCAGTTGTTTTTATCGGCCGATGGCGACGATTTGCGGGGGGAGGATAGCTTATCGAACCTGGGCGGCGTGTTCGCGCCGCAACCTTTTGCTCTGCGCTTGCATCTGCATCCCAAAATTCAATGCAGCCAAGCCGCCAACAGCGTGCTCTTGCGCACGCCCAGCGGCGCGGGCTGGCGTATCCGCGTCAGCGGGGCGGAAATGGCGCTCGAGCCATCGGTTTATTTGGGACAAATGGGTCAATTGCAGCGCACCCAACAAGTCGTGTTGCGCGGGGAGTTGCTGGGCAGCGAGGCCTGTGTTAGATGGGCGCTGCAAAAAGAAGGAAAAAAATCGTGAGTGAACTGCGTCCCATCCGCCGGGCTTTGATCTCGTTATCTGATAAAACCGGCTTGCCCGAATTATTGGCGGGCCTAAAGCGCCATGGCATAGCCATCATCTCAACCGGCGGCACGGCCAAAACCATTGCGGCCGAGGGTTACGCGGTAACCGATGTCAGCCAGATCACCAATTTCCCGGAAATCATGGATGGGCGGGTGAAAACCCTGCACCCCAATGTGCATGGCGGCATCTTGGCCAAACGGGATGATGCCAACCACCAAGCAGCTATGCGCGAGCATGGCATCGCACCAATCGATTTGGTGGTACTCAACCTTTATCCGTTTGCCGCCACCTTGGCGAAAAAAGCGGATTACCGGACGCTGGTCGAAAACATCGATATCGGTGGCCCGGCCATGCTACGCGCGGCGGCGAAAAACCATCACGATGTGACGGTCATCACCGATCCCGCTGATTATGCAGCGCTGTTGGCGGAATTGGACGCGCATGCGGGCCAGACGACGTTTGCCCTACGGCAAAAAATGGCGCGGCGCGCTTTTGCCCTGACGGCGGCCTATGATGGCATGATTGCAAATTGGCTGGGTGGCGAATTGGGCGAAGCCTTGCCGCAGGCGCTGCGCCTTAGCGCGGATTTACAGCAAAGCCTGCGTTACGGCGAAAACCCCCACCAAGTCGCGGGATTCTATCGCGCCACTGGCGGCGGGTTGGCCGATGCGCTGCAATTGCAGGGCAAGGAATTGTCCTATAACAATTTCCTCGACGCTGATGCGGCGATTGAATGTGCGGCGGAATTTACCGAACCCTGCGCCGTGATTATCAAGCACGCTAATCCTTGCGGCGTGGCGATTGGCGCGGATTGCTTGCGTGCGTATCAAAACGCCTATCGCTGCGATCCTGTCAGCGCCTTTGGCGGCATTGTCGCCATTAACCGTCCCTTGGATGCAGCACTGGCCGAGGAGATTACCAAAATCTTCACCGAGGTGGTAATCGCCCCCGCAGCCGACGCAGCGGCCCGCGCTATTTTTGCCAAAAAACCCAATCTGCGTTTATTGTTGTTGCTGCAATTTCCCGATCCGACGGAACGAGCATGGCAATTGCGCAGCGTGCGCGGCGGCTTGTTATACCAAGACCGCGATTTTGCCAAGTTGACGGCAAAAGATTTAAAAATCGTCACCCAGAAAAAGCCCGATGCGGCGCAAACTGCGGATTTGCTATTCGCGGCCAAAGTCGCCAAGCACGTGAAATCGAATGCCATCGTCTATGTCAAGGACGGCGCTACGTTGGGCATCGGCGCTGGGCAAATGAGCCGCATCGATTCCACCCGCATCGCCAAAATCAAAGCCGATGAGCGCGGATTGGATTTAAACGGCGCGATTGCCGCCAGCGATGCGTTCTTCCCCTTTGCCGATGGGGTCGAGGTAATCGCCCAGGCTGGCATCAAGGCAGTCATCCAGCCCGGCGGCTCGGTCCGCGATGCCGAGGTAATCGAAGCTGCCGATCATCTGGGCCTGGCGATGGCGTTTTCCGGCGTGCGCAATTTCCGGCACTAACGCCCGGACTCGACTTCGGCCAGGGCCAAGCGCAGCGCTTTTTTAAACAGGGTTGGAATGCCGTGCGCGTTTAAATCCTTTGGCGCGCACCAAAACCCGTCGCGGAAAATTTTCCGCTCGCTGTTGGCGGCGTATATTTCCAGCGTCAAATCGAAATGCGTGAAACTATGCCGTACCGTAAATGGCATTTTACGCCAGGCGGCAAGCGGTGGCAGCTCCGGCAGGATTTTTTTCTCCGCCGCTTTGTCATCCCAGGCCGAGGATGGCAATTCCACCATCTCGCCGAGCATGGTTTTACCCACCCGCCGCCGCAGCAAAATCTGCCCGCGTTGGTTTTGTACCAACGCCGCCCAACCGCGCCGCGCTGGCTTGAGTTTTTTGGGCGCTTTGCGCGGCAAGCTTGCGGCAACGCCGCTGGCATAAGCCGCACAATCGGCCTGCAAGGGACAGCGCACGCAATCGGGCGGCCCGCTTGGACAAATATCCGATCCCAAATCCATCAACGCCTGGATGAAATCGCCGGGACGTTTGGCAGGCAATAACGGTGTCAGCAAAGTTTTTAATTGCGCTTTCGCCCCCGGCAGCGGCTCGACCACTGCATACAACCGCGCCATCACCCGCTCGATATTCGCATCCAGCGCAATTTCCGCACGGTTAAAGGCGATGGCGGCAATGGCCCCCGCCGTGTAATCGCCAATACCGGGCAAGCGCAGCAATTCCGCCTTGGTATCCGGAAAACGTCCGCCATATTCCGCCAGCACCATCTTGGCGCAGGCATGGAGATTCCGTGCCCGGGCGTAATAACCCAAGCCTTGCCACAGCGCTAGCACCTCGGCCAAATCGGCTGTGGCCAAAGCCGCCACATCCGGAAAGCGCGCCAAAAACCGGGCAAAGTATTTTTCCACCGCCGGCACGGTGGTTTGTTGTAACATCACCTCGGACAGCCAGACGCGGTACGGATCGGGCGTCTGCCCGGGCAGAGCGCGCCAAGGCAGTGCCCTGGCCGATTGATCGTACCACAACAGGATTTTCTGCTGGATGCGCGGGGGCGAATTTGGCATGGTATGGATATAATGACCTCCCATCCATTTGACGAGAGCGAAAGCGAATCCGCCCCAGCCCCCGAAGTGGAGCGTCGCGCGCCCATTCGCCGCGATGCGTCCTGGCCCAAACCGGCCAGCCAGGCGGTGTGGAAAGTGCTGCAAAAATTTCCCGGCGCCGATCTGGCGTTGTTACAGTTACAACAGCAATGGGCGGATATCATTGGCCGCCCCTATTGCGATTGGTGCCAGGCCGATAAAATCGTCGCCCCCAAAACCGGTGGGGGTGCTGTATTGCATTTACGCGTCATGGGTGCGGCGGCATTGGAATTGCAACATATCCAGCCGCAATTGATCGAGAAAATAAACCGCTATGCGGGCTATGGCTGGATCCGCGATATTCGCATGGTCCAGGGCATGACGCCCAAGGCCGCAGCCATCACCAAACCAGCACCACAGGCCCCAAGCAAAACCGGGCAAACGCAATTGCCACAAATTACCGATCCGGAATTACGCGCCATTTTGGAGCGCTTGGGCGATGGGGCCAGCGAATAGACGTTGCACGCAACTGGCGGTTTGGCTAGGATCAGAGTTATATTGGAGATTACATCAATGAAAAAAAGAGATTTATGGACTGTCTTAGCAGTCGTCGCCATCGCCGCGATTGGCGCGGTCATTTGGGAATTTAGGACCAATCCCTTTCAGCCGCTTGCACCCCAAGATTTACAAGCCGCGGAGTTAGCCGTAACCCCCGTATCGGCCACAACCGACACACCCGTTACAACCAATGCCCTGCCCGCCACACCCGAAGGTTGGGCGGATCGTACCTTGGGCAAGGAAGATGCGCCGGTGTTAATGGTCGAATACGCCTCGCTGACTTGCCCGCATTGCGCGCATTTCCACCGCGATACTTTCGATCAAATCAAGCGCGAATATGTCGATAAGGGCTTGGTGCGGTTTGTGTTCCGTCCCTTCCCGTTTGACGCCGTTGCTATGGGTGGCAGTGTTTTGGCCTATTGCTTGCCGGAAAATCAGTTTTACGGTTTCCTTAGCGCCGTGTTCGCCTCCCAAGATACTTGGGCGAAAACCAGCGATCCCTTGGCCGAATTGCGTAAAATGGCCCGTTTGGCAGGCTTAAGCGAAGCACAAATGCAAAAATGCGAAGCCAAGGACAGCCCGTTGCCGACCGGAATCCTGCGCCAGCGCGTCCAAGCCGAAAAGGATTTGGGCATCAGCTCGACCCCCAGTTTTTATATTAACGGCGAAATCGTCCAAGGGGCGCGCAAATTCGAAGTCTATCAAAACGCTATCGAAGCGGCTTTGAAAAAGGCCAAAGCGCAGTAGTCTTATAGAATCGTCATCCCGAGTGAGGGGGCGCAGCCCCGAATCGAGGGATCTTTAAGATCCCTCCACTCCGCTACGCTTCGGTCGGGATGACAATATGGAACAATAATAGATGTGGAAAAGGGTTGTGTGGGCGTAACAATCCCTCCCCTTTGGCCCGGGATTTGGCGATAATAATCTCAGAACCAATATAACCCGTGATGCAAAAATCACAGCGAGGCATAAGTGCAACTTACGAAATTGCGTCTCTCCGGCTTTAAGTCGTTTGTCGAACCAACGGAATTCGTCCTCGAACCCGGCTTGACTGGTATCGTCGGCCCCAATGGCTGCGGCAAATCGAATTTGGTTGATGCCTTGAAATGGGTCATGGGCGAAACCTCGGCCAAGCAAATGCGTGGCGGCGAGATGGACGATGTGATTTTCGGCGGCACGCAATCCCGCCCGGCGCGCAATTTCGCCGAAGTCGTGCTCACCCTCGACAACAATCTGCGCAAGGCGCCCACCGCGTTCAACGATAACGACGAGCTCGAAGTTGTCCGCCGCATCGACCGGGGCGAAGGCTCGTCCTACAAAGTAAATTCCCGCGACGTCCGTCAGCGCGATGTGCAAACGTTATTCGCCGACGCCTCAACCGGCGCGCATTCGACCGCCATTGTTACCCAAGGCCGCGTCGGCCATTTGGTCAACGCCAAACCGCAAGAGCGCCGCGCGTTATTAGAAGAAGCGGCTGGCATCACCGGCCTGCACGCCCGCCGTCACGAGGCCGAGCTGCGTTTAAATGCGGCTGAAAACAACATCCGCCGCGGCGAAGACAGTCTGCGGCAATTGGCCGAACAGTTGCAAAACTTACAAAAACAGGCCAAGCAAGCCAATGCCTATCGCAGCCTGGCCGACCGCTTCCGCTCGACCGAGGCGTTGTGGTTCCACCATCAATTCTTGGATCTAGCGAACCGTTTGCAATCCGCGCAAACCGCGCAAGACGAATTAACCGCGCGCCTGCAAACTTTGGAGGCCGAGGGACAAAGCCTGGGCGCCCAGCAAGCCGAATTGGCGGCGAATTTGCCGCAACTCCGCCAGGCCGAGGCGGAGCGCGCCGCTGCATTACAGCGCCTGAAATTGGCGGAACATGAATTAAGCGGCGAAGAATCCCGCTTGGCCAGCGCAATGATGGCGGTAGAACAACGCCTGTCGCAAATCGCCCACGATCTGGACCGCGAGGGAGATTTGCGCCGCGACGCCGAAACCAACGCCGCGAATTTGCATTCCGAACAACAGGAATTGCTGCGCGCCCAAGAGGGCGTGGCCGAAGTGCTGGGGCAACTCGAGGAGCGCAGCGCGCGCCAAAACCAACTACTCGCCCAGGCCGAAGAATTGTTACAACGCCTGCAAGAGCGTTTGGGCAGCGAAGAGAAAAAATGGTCGGCATTGACCGAACGCCAAGCCCAATTAGCAGCACGCGTCCGCCGCCTTGAAACCACCAGCGCGGAGCTGGCACAAAAACGCCAGCAACTAAGCGATGTGGTCACGGCCGATGATTCGTTACAACTCTCGCTCGAAGGTATGGTGTTCGCCGAGGCCGGCTTGCAAAACGCACAAAAACAGGCGGAGTTGAATGAAGCTACATTAACCGACGCCCAGGCGGCGATGGATTCAGCCCAAAGCAGCGCGCAAAATTTGCAAATGCGCAAAAGCGAATTGATGGCCGAGGCCAAGGGCCTAAACGCGTTTTTACAAAAAGCGCCAGATGTGCAATCCCCGATCATGGGCCAAATCCGCGTCCAAGCGGGCTATGAAGCCGCCCTGGCCGCTGCCTTGGGGGATGAATTATTCGCAAGCTCGCTCGATTCCGCCGACCGTTTCTGGGCGGAATTGCCCGCTTGGGCGGAGACCCCGGCCCTGCCCGCTGGCGCGCAGCCATTAGCCAATTTTGTCAACGGACCGGCCGCATTGAACCGCGCTTTGGCTTTGGTCGGCGTGATCGCCAATGCCGACAGCGCCAAAGCCGCGCAGGGCGAATTGCAAATCGGCCAATGCCTGGTCACAGCGCAAGGCGATTTATGGCGCTTTGACGGGTATACCGCCCGCGCCACCACCACCCAAAACACCACCGCGTTTTTACAGCAAAAAAACCGCCTGCAATCGGTCGATGCCGAATTGCAGGAATTATTGCCCCAAGAGGCGCTGGCACTTGGCACTCTGGCCCAGGCGCAACAACGTTTGCAAACTGCCAAGGCCGAGCATGCGACCGCCCGCCAACAGCTCGATACGGCTTATAAAGCCCTGCAACAAGCGCAAAACCGGCATGCGGCGGCCAACCAAAAACTGGCCAGTGTGCAGGCCGAATTACAAGCCGTCACCCTCCAAGCCGAACAGGCAGGGGTGGAATTGGCCGAATTGCAGCCGCAGCTTTTGGCGCTGGATGCCGAGGTTACGGCCCAGCCGGATTTCGGGCAAATGCGCCAACAACTGAGCGAACAACGCGCCGAGGTCGAGGCGTTCCGCCACCAAGCTTTCGCCGCCAAGGCGGAATGGCAACAAACCCAACGCGATACGGCCGCGCGCGAAACCCGCTATCACGCGCTATTGGCGCAAAGCGCGGAATGGCAAAAACGCCTGGCCGATATCGAATTGCGGCAACAACAATTGACCGAGCGCAATCTGATAGCCCTGGCCGAGCAGCAGGATTTATCGCTCCGCCCCCAAGCTTTGGCGGAACGCCGCGAAGCCTTGTTGGCCGAGATCGAGACGGCCGCAACCGCGCGGCGGGAAACCGGCGATGTTTTGGCGCAGGCGGAAAACTTGCTGGCACAAACCGACAAACAAGCCCGCGCCACGGAACAGCAAGCATCGTCGTGCCGCGAAGAACGCGCGCGCGCCGAGACCACGCTGCAACTGGGGCAGAGCGAGCGGGACAAATTATCCTTTGACCTGCAAGAGCGTTTAGAATGCAGCAGCGATCAGCTATTGGCTATCGCCGGCTTTACACCCGACGATCCGTTGCCCGAATTCAGCACCACGCAAAACAAATTGGAACGGCTGCGCCGCGAGCGGGACAATTTGGGCCCCGTCAATTTACGCGCCGAGATCGAAGCGCAGGAAATCGCCGACAAACTGACCCAACAGCAATCCGAGCACGACCAATTGCTGGCCGCGAGCGAGAAATTGCGCCGCGCCATCAGCGAATTGAACGCCGAAGGCCGTGCCCGCCTGACCGAAGCTTTCGGCAAAGTGAATGAAAGCTTTTCGCGCCTGTTCACCGAATTATTCGGCGGCGGCAAGGCGTATTTGGAATGGACCGAACACGACGATCCGTTGCAGGCGGGTTTGGAAATTTTCGCCTCGCCCCCGGGCAAGAAACTGCAATCGCTGTCGCTATTATCGGGCGGGGAGCGGGCGTTGACCGCCATCGCCCTCTTATTCGCGGTGTTTGAATGCAACCCAGCGCCTATCTGCGTGCTGGACGAGGTGGATGCGCCATTGGATGAAAGCAACGTCGATCGCTATTGCAGCATGCTCGAAGCGATGGCCAAGCGCGGCGACACACGCTATGTGGTCATCACCCACCACCGCCTAACCATGGCGCGCATGCACCGCCTGTTCGGCGTCACTATGGGCGAACCCGGCGTATCGCAATTGGTATCGGTCGATTTGCAACAAGCCGAGCGGATGAAAGCGACGGCGTAGTTTTAGTGGTTAGTGGCGAGTGGGGAGTGGGTAGGGGCAATTTTTCGTAAGAGCCAGCTAATCATTCCCTTCACGCTATACGCTATACGCTTTACGCTATTATAAAACCCATATCTGCCAGTGATTTAGGGCAAAACCGCGCTTGACAAAGCCGGGCGTGGCCCGTATGGTGCGCCGCAAAGCAACTGGCAGGTTTTGTCATGACGCAACCCGAACAAATCCCGCCCGATGCTTTGGCCGAACTGAGCAATAAAATCGCCCAGGCCGAGGCGGCAAGTCAGGGCAAAAACAACCTGATCGCCCAGGTCAACCGCGAATCCGGCTTGGCTTGGCGGGTGATGGTGGAAATCGCCGCTGGCCCTACGTTGGGTTTATGGCTGGGGTACTGGCTGGACCGGCAATTCGGCACTTCGCCGCTTTGGGTGTTGGCGTTGTTTTTTATCGGGCTTGCGGCGGGGTTTTTGAATGCCTACAAATCTGCCACCAAAAAGAACCGGGCAGTAGGTTTTCAAGCATCAAGCACTACCAAGGAGTAGGTTTATGGCGGCAGGCGGTAAAATGGATCCCCTTCATCAATTCCAAATTCAGGAATTGATTCCGTTCGACATCGCCGGGGTTTCGTTGGCTTATACCAATTCGGCCCTGTACATGACCCTGGCCGTGGTATTGGCCACGGGCTTGTTGTTCATCGGCAGCCGCGGGGCGCAATTGATCCCGGGCCGGGTGCAATCGCTGGCGGAAATGTTTTATAATTTTATCGCCGGGATGGTGCATGACGCCGCGGGCGATCAGGGCAAGCCCTACTTCCCCTTTGTCTTCGCGCTTTTCGCGTTTATTTTGTTCGGCAATTTATTGGGTATGACGCCGTTCGGCTTTACCTTTACCAGCCACATCGCCGTCACCTTTGCCCTGGCATTGTTAGTCTTTTTGGTTATTACCGGCATCGGTTTTTACAAACATGGCTTGCATTTTTTCTCGTTATTTTGCCCGCCGGGCGTGCCATTGTTATTGGCGCCGCTGATTATTCCGATTGAAATTTTCTCGTATTTGATCCGCCCGATTTCGTTATCGGTGCGGTTGTTCGCCAACATGTTGGCCGGACACATTGTCTTAAAGGTGATCGGCGCATTTATTGGTATGCTCGGGATTTTCGGCATCGCCTTGTTGCCGTTTTCCGTAGGTTTTGTCGGCTTCGAAATTTTCGTCGCTTTTTTACAAGCGTATATTTTTTCGGTGCTGACATGTATTTATCTGCATGACGCGATTCACCTGCATTAAGGGTAAGTGCTTCGGGTAGATAGGTTTTATTCCCTCAACCACAGTAAATTGGAGATAGTTATGGACGTACAAGCAGCAAAAATGATCGGGGCCGGTTTGGCCATGTTCGGCATGATCGGCGACGGTTTGGGTATCGGGGCGATTTTCAGCAATTTCATGAACGCCGCCGCCCGCAATCCGGCCGTGGTTGATCAGATCCGCGTTATGACCTTTATCGGCGCAGCGTTTGCCGAATTGCTGGGTCTGTTGTGCTTCGTCATCGGCATTTTGATGCTGTTCGTCGTCTAAGGAGTTTATGGCCATGATGCCGCAGCTCGACTTCGCTACTTTTCCATCCCAGTTGTTTTGGCTGGCGGTGAACTTCATCCTGCTTTATTGGGTTTTGGCCAAATTGGCCCTGCCCCGGGTTGGCCGGATGATCGAAGCGCGCGCTGCGGCCATTGCCGCCGATTTGCAGGCAGCGGGCAAATTGCGGCAAGAAGCCGAAAACTTGTCAGCTGTCATGGAGCAGCAATTGACTGATGCGAAAAATCGCGCCCGTTATTTGCTGCAACAGGCGCAAAGCGAAATCCAGTTTCAGCAAACCAAAGAATTGGGCGCTTTGGACGCAAAAATCCAAATTCGCCTTCAGGACGCGGAGCAGAAAATGGCGCAAAGCCGGCAAAAAGTCCTGGCCGAATTAAAACCGATGGCCGACGATCTGGCCCAAAAAATGGTCGATAAATTGTTGGGGGATTTAGGCATGGATAACGGCCACCCCAACCTGCGTGTCAAAAAAGAAGCGCGCGGCTAAAACAAAAAATTAGGGTAACAAGATTTACGTCAAGAGGCAGCGGCAATGAATGAAGCAACCACTACCGATTTTATCCCAAGCGAAACCGCAACCGGCCAGCAAACATTGGCCGAGGGGGCCACTGCGCACGGCCACGGTGCCACGGCAGTACCATTCTATCAAGACCCCAGTTTTTTGGTGGCGTTTTCGATTGTACTATTCGTCGTTTTGACCTGGAAACACATCAAACGCGGCTTTTTGCAATTCACCGATAATTACGCCGCAAAAATCGGCAAACAACTCCAAGACGCCGCCCAGCTGCGTCAAGAAGCGGAAACCCTGTTAAAACAATACCGCGCCGAACAGAAAAAATCCGCCCAGCTGGCCGAGGATATTTTATCCAACACCAAGCGCGAAATTACGGCCCTGCAGGAACGCAGCCAAATGGAATTGAAATCCTTGTTGCGCGCCCGCGACCATCAAACCATGGAAAAAATCGCCCGCATGGAAGCCGAGATCATGCAGGAATTGCGGCAAAAAACCGCCGCCATGGCCGTCGAAGTCACCCAGCAGATTTTACAGGAAATCCTGGACGCCCAGCGCCAGGCGATTTTGATCGACCAGGCCTTGCGCGAAATGCCCAAGCAAGTGAATTAATCTAAGGTCTTGCGCGCCCGCGCCATAAGTCGAGAATTTTTCCGATCAAACTTTGTGGTGCGGGCGGCAACGCGGGGTTTAATATCCGCTGCAAGTCGATTGGTCCGCTGCGCAAAACTTCCTCGGCCATGATTTTTTGCTGCCGCATGGTATCTGGTGCCAGCGTTGGCTGATACTCCGTCCAAATCTTTTTGGCCACGGTGATGATTGCCGGATGATGTTTTGCCGGTAATATTTCAAGCGCACAACGCGCCATCCATAATCCCCTGGCATCTTGTGGCGCCCGCTCTAAACAAGCCATCATCCCGCCGGGTATGGTTTCCAGCGCCAAGATTTTTTCCACCCCGCGCAATTGGGCGGCTGTTGCCAACGCTCCAAAGCGCGCTTCGTTGTCCCACCCGCGCGAGGCCACTTCCCAGTTTTCCGCCAATGCGCCCTTGGTTTTATCGCGTCGATATATATCGGCTACCACCGGCCGCCAAGGCCATATTGTCCTTAGGCCAGCGAATAGATCGTGATCTTGGAAAATTGGCGGCGTGGCCTTGCCGAGCGCTGCGGCCAATGCCTTCGCCCGTGCCTCCCATCCTGGGATATTTTTTAAATTCTCTACCTGCAACTTCATGCTGTGAAAATTACCCAGTAATTCCGGCAGCAAATATGGCGCGGCAGCATTCATGATCATGGGCAGATTTTCGATCGCGATTTGCATATTTTCCGATAGACGCGCGGCCGTCTCCTGTTCGTTCGGATCTTGCCAGCTAAGGCGTATAGCCAGCGCTTGCTCAAAGGCGCGGATTACTGTCTGATCATCCTCGCGGGCAAAGGCGATCACCGATCCCGTACGTAACCCCCCTGCGGCATAACTTGTGATTGCCAAGTTATTGGCCCATAAGCTGCGCAAAAAAGCCCGTTGTTCTTTACTTGCCATGGCCCAAAATAGCCAGGCGCAGTTAAGATTGCATTAACTTGGCCGGATAGAAGCGGCCTTACGCCCCCAGCAGCTTTACCGCCGCCGATAATTGCGTCATGCGTTGATCGCTGGCCAGGCCGCGCGCCTGGGGATCGCCTTGGCGGTCGGGGTGGAATAATTTCGCCCGCTGCCGAAAGGCCACTTTGATTTCCGCCTGGCTCGGCTGTGCGCTTGGGGCGAAACCCAGCACATATAACGCCTCCGCCCGGGTTTTAACGCCATTGGGCAATGGCTGAAAGGCTAATTGGGCCAAAACATCTTGCATCCGGATCAATTCCGCTTCGGCGAATTCCAATTTTTTGGCTAGGGAGTCGGCGCGTTGCTGATCCAGCGCCAAATTCACCCAGCCTTTTTCCAAAGACAAAGCCAGACCCAACGCCTTGCGGATGGTTGCCGGATCGGTCGGTTGCGGCATGCGCACTTGTAACCGGGGTTTACGCGGCATGGTCCGCCCCGCCGCCTTGCCGGTGGTAACCGTTACAATATCACGATCATTTTTGTCGGGCTCGCCGGGATCGGGCTGGGCCAAAATAATATCGTTCGGGATTAGCAACATAATCGAGCGCGCCAAATCGCCAACGCCAATATTGTCATTGGCAACGTTTCGTTCCCGCACCAATGCTTCTATTTCCTGGCGAAAACGGGAGGAACAGGGAACGATATGCGCTTGTTTCATTTTATCCGGCCGATTAAACATTGCTGATTCGTATGCAATCGTAACAATGTTTTTGTGGTTATTGCGGTATGAATGTGGACAACCCCCTAGGGATAGGAGAATTTCAATCCCTAGAGATTAATCAATATTAACTCGCAACAGATAGTATGCCCGCGAGCGAATCGGGGCAAGCGGAAACTACAAAAACAGTTGCAGTTTTTCGGGGATGAATTGAGATAAGTCGTTAGACGTTAGTTGTTAGTCGTTAGTAGTTATAATCAAAAACCTCACACGGACATCACAATTACAAATTACCAACTCTAATTTCTAACGACTAATACCTAACGACTACCTTCTATTCTAAGCCGCTTTGGCCGCCATGGTATTGGGCTGCCAGCGCAATATCGGTTGCCGCGCGGCCAAGGTTTCATCCAAGCGGCGGCGGGGGGTGTAATAGGGCGCGCCCTTGAATTGCTCGGCAGCAGCCGGGGTTTTAGCCAATACCGCCAAATGCCGCATCGTGGCGATAAATTGATCCAAGGTCTGCTTGCTTTCCGTTTCGGTCGGCTCGATCAAAAACGCCCCCTTCACGACCAGCGGGAAATACATGGTCATGGGGTGATAGCCTTCGTCGATCATCATTTTGGCGAAATCCAACGTGGTGATCCCGGTCCCTTCCAGGAATTTATCGGAAAACACCGCCTCGTGCATGCACGGCGCGGCAAAGGGCGCGGACATGACATCGTTTAAACTGGCCATGATATAATTGGCGTTCAATACCGCATCCTCGGCCACTTGGCGCAACCCATCTGCGCCATGCGACATACAATAGGCCAAGGCGCGGATAAACATCCCCATCTGTCCGTGCCAGGCGCGCAAGCGGCCAAAGGCGTGTTTCGCTTCGCCGTCCGGTTTTTCCAGCAATTGGAATCCGCCCGCGCCATGCACTACCCAGGGCAGCGGCGCGTAGGAGGCCAAAGCCGCCGATAACACAACAGGGCCCGAGCCCGGGCCACCGCCGCCATGCGGGGTGGAGCAGGTTTTATGCAAATTAATATGCATGCAATCAACGCCCAAATCGCCCGGGCGCACCCGGCCAATCAGCGCGTTGTAATTTGCGCCATCGCAATAAAAATAACCGCCAACCGAATGGATCAGCTTGGCGAATTCCTGAATATCGTTTTCAAACAACCCGCAAGTGTTGGGGTTGGTCAGCATAATCGCCGCCACATCATCGCCCAATTTAGCTTTGAATGCGGCCAAATCGACCCGGCCGCGTGCGTCTTGGGGAATTGGATCGACGGTAAATCCGCATACCGCCGCCGTGGCGGGATTGGTGCCGTGCGCCGCTTCGGGGACCAGCACGCGTTTTTTATGGTGCAAGCCCTTGGCATCCAACGCCGCGCGAATCGCCAACATGCCGCATAATTCACCATGCGCGCCCGCCGCCGGGGTCATGGCCACGGCGGGCATGCCGGTTAACACCTTCAGCCAATGGGCCAGGGTGTCGATCAATTGCAACGCGCCTTGTACCGTCGATTGCGGTTGCAGCGGATGCAAATCGGCCAAGCCCGGCAGCCGCGCCATTTTCTCGTTCAAACGTGGGTTGTGTTTCATCGTACACGATCCCAGTGGGAAAAACCCCGAATCGATGCCGTAATTTTTCTGGCTCAGGCGGGTGAAATGCCGCACTACCTCGGGTTCGGACAAATTGGGCAGGCCGATTTTACCGCCGCGCTGCAACCCGCCCAGGCGCGATTTCACCTTGGGCGCAGCGGGTAAATCCACGCCGGTCTTACCGTCACTGGACAATTCGAAAATCAATTTTTCTTCCAGCATCAAACCGCGATTGCCGCTCTGTGTGGGGCTGCCACCCGTGCTGGTGGCGGTTGGGGTGGTGGGGCGTCCTTGGTTGTTCATCATTATAGATCCTTCTACCCTCCCCTTGTGGGAGGGTCAAAATGGCAGCGCCATTTTGGGGAGGGGAAAATCATTTAGTTTTAACCCCCCACCAAAACCACTGCGTGGTTTTGACTCCCCCGCAAGGGGGGAGTAACTTAGAGCACTTCCCGCAACGCCTGCACCAGCGCATCCATATCGGCCTCGGAGGTGCATTCGGTTGTGGCCACCAATAACAAATTGGCTAAATCCACATCGTCGTAAAACCGTGACACGGGCACGCCGCCCAAAATTTTCTTGGCAACGAGGGATTCGATTACGGCACTCGCGGGTTTCGGCAATTGTACCGTGAATTCATTGAAAAACGCGTCGGTCACAATGCTGATGCCCTTGATCGCACTTAATTTATCGGCCAACTGCACCGCCTTGGCGTGGTTCAATTCCGCCAGCTTGCGATACCCATCCTCGCCCAGAAGCGACATATGGATGGTAAACGCCAAGGCGCACAGGCCGGAATTGGTGCAAATATTGCTGGTGGCTTTTTCGCGGCGGATATGTTGTTCGCGGGTCGAAAGGGTCAGGACAAAACCGCGTTGACCATTCGCATCCACCGTCTGCCCGCATAAACGGCCAGGCATTTGCCGCACGTCACGCTCGCGGCAAGCGAATAATCCCACATACGGCCCGCCGAAATTCAACGCGTTGCCAATCGACTGCCCCTCGGCCACGACGATGTCGGCACCCATCTCGCCGGGTGGTTTGATCGCACCCAGCGCCACAATTTCGGTCACGGCCACGATCAAATACGCGCCCTTGGCATGACAAGCTTGGGCCAGTTTAGAAAAATCATCTACCCGGCCATAGAAATTGGGATATTGCACCACGACACAGGATGTGTGCTCGTCGATTAGTGCTTCGATCGTTTCACATAAACCTTTTTCGGCGGGCAAGGATAAAACGTCAAAACCGGAGTATTTGCCGTGGGTTTCGACCACCTCGCGGTATTGCGGGTGCAATGCGCCGGACAAAATCGCCTTGGTGCGTTTGGTCACGCGATTGGCCATTTGCACCGCCTCGACGCACGCCGTCGATCCATCGTATAGCGATGCATTGGCGACTTCCATGCCGGTGATCATCGCGACCTGGGTTTGGAATTCGAACAAATATTGTAACGTGCCCTGCGCGATTTCGGGCTGATACGGGGTGTAGCTGGTCAAAAATTCGCCGCGCTGAATAATGTAATCTACCGATGCCGGCACATGGTGGCGATATGCTCCCGCGCCCAAAAACGATGGCACGGATGACGCGCCCAGATTTTTGGCGGCCATGGCGCGAATCGCGCCCTCGACCTCGATTTCGGATTGGTGATGCGGTAAATCAACCGGGTTTTTCAACAACGCATTGGCGGGCACGTCCTTGAATAACTCATCGGCGGTCTTTACGCCGATTTTGACCAGCATTTCCGTGCGGTCATTGGGGGTCAGAGGTAAATAGCGCATGGTACGGTTCCTAGTTAGCGGTAAGTTGGTAGGGTTTGGCAACGCGATAAAATGAGCCTGGATATTTTTCGTATTTAGTCAATAGCGCTTCGACGAAACCACTGTTACTCAATTCTTGACTGGCCGCGTTAAGCATATCCTTTAGACGATTCTCATTTGCGCCAACACTAATGTTTGCTGCAATGACCTGTGCGGGCGTATGCAGAATAGGTTTAATTTTGCCAGGATTTGATTTTATAAAGTCTAGCCCACCAGAATAATTTACAAATGCCAAATCAGCCTTACCTGTAGCCACCATCATAAGCTGTGTGCTTACTTCACTGCCCATTTGCGGCATGCTAACCACCCCAGCATTTGGAAAATTACGTTTCAAAATTCTTGAAGCAACATCATTATCAATTGAAACCACTTTGATGGATGGGTCATTGATTGTGTTCAGTGATTTGTCAAAACGGGTATCGTCTAATCTTACAAATGCAATTACTGGAAAATAAAATATAGGCTGAGTATATTCAACGAACTTACCCATAGCAGCACTTGGCCAACCACCAGTACACTCGATATCGTATTTGCCAGAATTAATATCAGTAACATATGTTGCAAAGTTTAACTCTTGTGCCCATTCTACTTTTAAATCCAATGAACGACCCAGCTCGTTGATATAGTCATAAAGAACACCTGACATAGCGCCTGTGTTTACGTCTTTTGCCACCATCGGATCCCAGACGATGTATCCACACCGAATCGTTTTTGTCCGCATCACGCGGTCGTAAGCGCTCTCCCTATTGTCATTCCGAGACGCAGTCGAGGAATCGCCAGATATTATGCTTGGCGATCCCTCCGCCCTATCGGGCGTTCGGGATGACACATAGTTACCAACCGCAAACACAATCACCGCCACCGCAATCATGTGTAGGTAGAAGGACAAGGGTGTTTTTGGCATCGGTTGCTCCGTTGGCTTAAAATGGATCCCCGCCTTCGCGGGGATGACAACTTGGTACTTAGTACTTTCTTACAACCCTTTGATATACGCCTGGTAATCGGCTTCGGATAACAACGCATCCGCCTCGGCCGGGTTCGACAATTTCACTTTAAAAAACCAGGCCGTGCCCATGGGCGATTGGTTGATTTGTCCAGGGTTGGCGGGCAGATTGTCGTTGATTGCAACAACGGCGCCCGATAACGGCGTGTACACATCCGATGCCGCCTTGACCGATTCGACCACAGCCGCCGCGCCAAATTGTTTGACGACCGCGCCCATTTTCGGCAAATCGACAAACACCACATCGCCCAATTGATGTTGCGCATAATCGGTGATGCCGATCGTCGCGGTATCGCCCTCGATCTTGGCCCATTCATGTTGTTTGGTAAATTTGATAGTCATGATAATCCTCTCTTAATTAACCGCGAAAATATCGATATGGCACAAACGGCAATGGCGCCACGGTCGCGGGCAGGGGATTATCCCGCACCACCGCCATCACCGCCGTGCCCAGCTTGGCATAAGCCGCATCGACATAACCCATGGCGATGGGCATTTGCAAACTGGGGCTAAACGTGCCGCTGGTTATTTCGCCAATAACTTTGCCATCGGTGTTTTGGATGATGGTGTGACCGCGCGCGATTTGCCGCCCATCCATTTTAATGCCCACGCGCAATTTGGGCGGGCCATCGCGCAATTGTTGGCGAATTTTATCGCCACCCAAAAATTTCACATCGGTTTTATGCCGCTTGCCGATGGCCCATTTCAAATCCGCCTCGACCGGGGTGATCGTTTCGGTCAATTCCTGGCCGTATAGACATAACGCCGCCTCGAGCCGCAGGGTATCGCGCGCACCCAAACCGGCCCATTGCACGCGGGAATCGCCCAGCAATTTTTGAATCCACGCGGCCGCATCGCCGGGGCGAACGGTCATTTCATACCCATCTTCGCCGGTATAACCGCTGCGCGATATTTGCGCATCCAGCCCATCGATCTGGCCGTACCATGAATGCATGAACGGCAATTTCGTAATTTCCGGCAAGAACTTGCCCAACACGGATGCGGCCGCCGGCCCCTGTAGGGCCAGCAACGCCCGATCCGACAAATTTTCAACGCCATCGCGGCCCAAATGATTTTGCAAATGCGCCAAATCGATATGTTTGCGGCTGGCATTGACGATTAAATACAGACCATTTTCTTCGCGCGTGATCATCAAATCGTCGATGACCCCGCCATCGCTATTGGTCAACAGCGCATATTTAATTTGCCCGATTTTCAATTCTTGCAAATCCGCTGTGACCAACCCCTCGAGTTTTTCGACCATCGACACGCCATGCAAACGAATATGCCCCATATGCGACACATCGAATAATCCGGCTGCCGTGCGGGTGTGCAAATGTTCGCCCATGATCCCCTTGGGGTATTGGATGGGCATTTCATACCCGGCAAAGGTCACCATTTTCGCGCCCGCATTGTCATGCAGTGCATGGAACGGGGTTTTTTTCAATTCACCGGACAGGGAAAAATTATTCATGCGCGCTCTCTGTTTGCTCCAACCCGATCAACAGCCGCAAACCCTTGGTCGCCTGCGGTAAGCGAATCGTGGCGTTTTCAATCGCTACCGCCAGCAATGGCCGCCCCTCGGCAAAGACCAATTCAGCCGCACCGGTTTGTTTTTCTAAAACCACATCCTCCGCCCCGATAGCAGCAATAAAATAGGGCGCGGGTGATGGCACGGCAACGGTATTATCCCGTCGTTCCGCCAAAATACGGATGGCCAGCACCATCTCGATATCGTCGTCATTTTGCACGCACTTCGCCGCCAGGCGGTCAATTTTCATGCGCCAGGCTGGGGGTGTATCCCCCTCGGCCTTGGCGGTGATCAAGGACGCGTCGCGCAAAATCGCATAATCGGGACAGGTGACAGGTTTGGGCGGTTCGGCATCCCACCAAGCGCCGCCGCCGCAACCGGTCAAGACAACGGCCAACATCGCCCATAAAAAAATCGCTGGGAGGTTGCCAAAAGCGGGGAAGGGTCTGTGCGGCATGGTAAATATGCTCTATAAACTATCTCAATGACCACCTCATCGCAAGCACCATTGACGGTATATCTGGCGGGCCCGCGCGGATTTTGCGCGGGTGTGGATAGAGCCATTAAAATTGTCGAGCGTGCGCTGCACAAATTCGGCGCGCCCGTCTATGTCCGCCATGAAATCGTTCATAACCGCCATGTCGTCGAATCCTTGATGGCCAAAGGCGCCATTTTTGTCGAGGAATTGGCCGATGCGCCATCGGACCGGCCGGTGATTTTCTCGGCCCATGGCGTCGCCAAATCCATCCCGGCCGAGGCCAAGGCGCGCAACATGATCTATGTCGATGCCACCTGCCCGCTTGTCACCAAGGTCCATTCCGAGGTCGAGCATTTATTCGACGATGGTTATCATATTATTTTACTCGGCCATGCCGGCCACCCGGAGGTGGAGGGGACGATGGGCCAATTACCACCTGGGCAAATCGATTTGATCGAGGATGCCGAAGGTGCCGAAAAATACACGCCGCCCCCGGACAAAAAACTGGCCTATGCCACGCAAACGACGTTATCGGTCGATGATACGGCGCAGATGGTACAAATTTTACAACGGCGTTTTCCAGATATTCGCGCACCGAAAAAAGACGATATTTGCTATGCCACCACCAACCGCCAGGACGCGGTCAAGGCGATGGCCCCCAAATGCGATGCGGTATTGGTGTTGGGCGCGCCCAATTCGTCCAATTCCGTGCGCTTGGTCGAGGTGGCGCAAAAATCCGGCTGTGCGCGGGCGCAATTGATTCAGCATGCGGGTGAATTGGACTTTGCATTTTTATCCGGCGTCACGCGCTTGGGCATTACGGCGGGCGCATCGGCGCCCGAGATTTTAGTCGATGAATTGCTGGCCAAACTGCGCACGCGCTATGCGGTTAGCACCCAGGAAATCATCACGGCGCGCGAGGATATTGAATTCAAACTACCGAAAATTTTACAGGATGTTGCTTGAGCACGCCGCGTCTGCGTATTTACACCGATGGCGCGTGCAAGGGGAATCCCGGCCCAGGCGGTTGGGGCGCATTGTTAATTTATGGCGATGCGGAAAAAGAATTATCGGGCTTTGATGCCTTGACCACCAACAACCGCATGGAATTGCTGGCCGCGATTATGGCATTGGAATCGTTGAAACGCCCCACCGCGTTGGATTTATATACCGACAGCCAATATGTCAAAAACGGCATCACCAGCTGGATCAAGGGCTGGCAAAAAAACGGTTGGAAAAACGCCCAAAAAAAACCTGTCGCCAATGCCGATTTGTGGCAACGTTTGTTGGCCGCCACCGCCCCGCACGATATCAAATGGCATTGGGTCAAGGGCCATAGCGGGCATGTCGAAAACGAACGCGTCGACGCCCTGGCCAATGCGGCGATTGTGGAAATGAGCCAATAACATGGGTTGACCGAAGGCCTTTTTTATTGCATTATCTTTAATACAAACAAAAGGGTTTTACAAATGGATACATCTACCACATCTGCCAAGACTGTGCCTCCTCAAGACACTTTTTATAAGCTTATTACTCGGTATATCGCCCCCAACCCCGTTGTTGAATCTCAAAAAATACTTGATAAGCCAATTTTTGGACCCGCTATGTTGGTATTTGCTTATGCCGTTCCCGATAAGGCGAGAAAAAAATTTCCAAAAGTTACTTTCGAATTTTGTATCGAAGAATGGGTAGGTGATCCGAATAGAGGCGGCAAAAAAATTCGCGATATTCCAGACCAAGAAATTACCGCATTGGCCTTGTTATATTCTGAGAAAGCCAAAACTTTGGTCGCACATGTCACTGCTGTCTTTAAACAGAAGATGCCAGAGGTCAAGCCCGAACCACATCATATCCTTAGAGAGGTTGCTTTTGCTTCCCGTAATTTAGAAATCCAGCGTGATATGGGTGTCGGCCTACCTGACGACCAGCGTGCTTGTTATAAAGCCAGAGACCCGGGCGCACTAAAAGCCCTGGAATTGACCCATGGAGATTTATCTATGGCAAACGCATTATTGAAATATGTGTATTTAGAAAGAGCTGCTTAATCAAACAAATTACTGTGCGCGGCCATAGCGGGCATGCTGAAAACGACCGCGTCGATGCCCTGGCCAATGGGGCAATTGCGGCGGCGGATTAATCAAATAAATCGCTGTGGGTACCGGTGCGGTAAAGACGCAAATACGTGTCATCAAAATCATAAATTAACAACCAGTCCGGTGCGATGTGACACTCCCACAAATCGGCATAATTGCCTGACAGTTTGTGTGGGCGGCACCGCGCCGGCAAAGCCGCATCCGCCATCAACCAATCAATTACTTGGATCAATTTCTCTGGATTATAGCCACGCTTTAGAACCCGCTTTACATCGCGCTTAAACTGCGTTGATTTTATCGCGACGCGCATTTACTTTAACAAATCCACCATCAACGCCTCGGCCGAGGCGTAGGTTTTAGGCCGCTTAGTCCGGCGCAATTGGGTTACTGCGGCGCGGGTTTTTTTATTCGGGATTTTCACAGGAAACGGCAGACCGCGGTTAAGCTCCACCTGTTTAAAAAACAGCGCGATAGCATCGGTGGTGTTCAACCCCAATTTGCTGAAAATCGCTTCGACCGATTTTTTCAGCGCGGGTTCAACACGCGCATGAATCATTTGGGTTTTGGCCATGAATGTCTCCTGATTATTAATGTATCTCAATTGAGATACAAAGTCAAGCTATTTTTATGGCCGCGCCCGCACGAACACATCCACCACCAACCCTTCGGTCAGCAATTCCGGCAGCAAATCACCCTGGGGATTTTTGGCGCTGTATAGCGCGTTAAACGGAATTCCATACCTCCCCTTGGTTTTCAAATATGCGCCGATGGTGGGATCGGCCTTGGTCCAATCGCCACGCATCAGCACCACATCAGGTTGATTCAATAATGCCTGGATCGTTTTCGATTCCAGCACCAGTTTTTCGTTTACCTTGCACGTTAAACACCAATCCGCCGTAATATCGACGAACACCATTTTTCCATCGGCCAAAAACGCTGGGATTTTTTCCGGCGCGAATGCTTGCCATTGGAATAATTCGGCTTTGCTGCTGACCTGGGGTGCGACCATCGGTTGAACATGCGTATATAAAATCCCGCCCAACCATAACGCGGTTGCCAGCAATGCCACGCCCATGATCTGCTTCACCCGGCCCATCCACCGCCCGGGTTTGGGCAAATAGCGCACGCTTCCCGGGAATATAGCCACCGCCAAATACGGCAAGGCCAGGCCGATGCCGATCATGGTGAATATTAAAAATATCTCGGGATTGCTGGCGGCAAAAGCAAAGCCCAAGGCCGTGCCCAAAAACGGCGCCGAACAAGGTGTGGCCAAGACCGTGGCAAACATGCCCAGTAAAAATTCGTGCCGCACGCTGTGCGGTTTGGCGCTCTGCCCAAGCGGGACAATACGCACAACCGCGCCCGGTAAACGGATTTCAAACAAGCCAAACATATTGGCCGCGAACGCCAAGACGATCATTAACAAGGCACCGATAAAATACGGATTCTGAAATTGAATCCCCCAGCCCAATTGCATCCCCGTTTGTTTCAACGCGAACACAAACAATGCCAGCAACCAAAACGAAAATACGATTCCAGCGGCTGAGGCCAGAAATCCCCGCCGTACCCAGCGTGCGTCCAAATCTTGCTTGCCGATAATCTGTAACAATTTGATCGACAAGACCGGCAACACACAGGGCATGACGTTTAAAATCAACCCACCCAATAATGCCAAGCCCAAAATCCCCAACAGCGCCGCCCATTGAATTTGCGAAGGATCGGCGATCGGGGTTATGGTTTGCGTCAATCCCTGCCCGCCATTCAACAGGGTCAGGGTGAGCGGCGTTTGCAGCAATTGTGCGAATTGCTCCGGCCCGGTTAAATCCAGCGGCACTGTAAACTCGGCGCGGTTTGGATTGGCGGGATCGATACGGACGCTGGGCCGCCCGATGCCGATGGGCAACGCGCTTTCCAACAATAATTCCGGTTTTTGCCACGGGTGGGCGGAAAAACCGCTGACGCGCAGACTTGCTTGTTGTTTGGTGCCATAGCGCCAAACGTCGCCAATCGCCAAATTCGATTTGCTGGCATCGACCGTGGGCACTTGGTCTTGGAAATAGCGGATCAGCTCCGCCTCGGCCGAGGCGATTGGCGGCCCCGCTGGCAGCTCCAGCCGCAAATTATATTGATACGGAATGCAAATATCAGCGCAGGTCAAATAATCCAACGCCAGATTGACGGTCAGAGGCGCATTCGGATCGGCCAGCGTGACGGCGATGGGAAACGTCACCTGACCGTGATAGCCGATGGTCTCGATCCCACCAAAAGAAAACCGCACCGGCGCGGGCCAACGCATATCGGCATTTTGTAAATTGACCGAACCGTCGAATTTCAATTTCGGCCCATATCCGGCATCGCCTGCATTGCGCCAATAAATATGCCAGCTGGGCTGCATGACGAATTGCAATCCCAGGGTCAAACCCTGCCCCTGGCCGCTTGTGACGCTATTGGCCACCAGGCGGACTTTGCCTTGGGGGTTTTCCTGCCACCCCATAGCCGCAGTTTGCGCCAAAGCGGGATAGGCCGCAAAACACAGCAAACCCAGCAAAAAGAGCGCCTTAAGCGTGGCTGAAATTCTGTGCAGCTGCGAGAGGGGAGAAGAAAAAATGGCCATTTGCAAACGAATCCTTAATCATATGGGACTTAAAATAAGATATATTGTATCCTATATTATAGGGACATACAAATTGCGCCTGTTATGGGCCGCCACCACAAAGGATGATCGCTTGCCTGAATTCAAACCGTCCCGCGACCCGCACTCCTTAGCCGGGCAAATTTTGGTGGCGATGCCGTTGATGAACGACCCCCGATTCGAAAAAGCCGTGATCGTATTATGCGTGCATAACGCCGATGGCGCTATGGGCGTGGTGCTGAACCGGCAAAGCAATTCCATCACCTATCCCGAATTGTTGCAGCAATTGGGCCTGCCCTCCCATTTGGTGGACGATAAAAAACCCGTGTTTTACGGCGGCCCGGTCGAAGCCGGGCGCGGCTTTGTCGTGCATTCGGACGACATCTTACAGGAAAGTACGTTGAAAATCAGCGATGGCCTCGCCTTGACCGCAACAGTCGATATCCTGCGCAGTATCGGCGAAGGCCGTGGGCCGCAGCAAAATTTGCTGGCCCTGGGTTATGCTGGCTGGGGCCCCGGACAGCTCGAGGCGGAAATCGCCGCCAATTCCTGGTTAAATCTGCCAGCCGATGCCGGATTGATTTTCGATGAAAATGCGGATGGCAAATGGAGCCGCGCGATCGCCAAAATGGGCATCGCCCTGCACCACCTATCGGGCACTGCCGGCCACGCCTAGGCCCAGGAAATATTCGTCCACTGATCCAAAGCTGTTTGCGGGCCCAAAGCGGCCAGCGCGGGTTTAGCACCCAACATTGTCCGCGCCAAATTTTGCACTTGGGCAGTGGTGACCGCATCGATCTTTTCGATCATTTCGGCTACGGGTAAAACCCGACCATAGCTTAGCAAATGCTGCGCCATTTGCTCGGCCCGGCCCATCGGCTGCTCCAACCCCATCAACACCCCGGCTTTTAATTGCTGCTTGGCGCGGGCCAATTCGGCATCCGTAATATGATGCACGGTGTCGTGCATTTGCTCGCGAATCAAACCGCCGAGTTTTTCAACTGCATCATGGCCAGTGCCGGCATAGATCACCATCAAACCGCTATCATCGACATTCGATAAAAACGAATTGATGGTATAGGCCAGGCCGTGTTTTTCCCGCACTTCTAAAAATAATCGCGACGACGAACTGCCGCCCAACAGCGTGCTGTAAACCGAATACGCATAATAATCTTCGTGCCAATGACCGACCGCAGGCAAAGCAAGCGCGACATGGGTCTGTTCCAGCGGGCGGGCAAATAACCGCGCACCGGGCTGATAATCGATCTGCTGCATTGGCGCGGGCGCGTGGCTGGGCAAGCGGGTAAAGTGCCGCGCCACCAATTCAACGAATTGCGCGTGATCCACCCGGCCCGCCGCCGCGATCACCGTTTGCGGCGCGGTATAGACGTTTTGCGCATAGGCAGCGATTTGCTCGCTAGTCAGTGATGCGATCACCCCCGCCTGGCCCAGAATCGGCAAGCCCATCGGGCTATCGCCATAAGCCGCTTGTTGTAGATGGTCGAAAATTATATCGTCCGGCGTGTCCTCGGCCTGGCCGATTTCTTGGATAATGACTTGCTGTTCGCGCACCAGTTCGGTCGGATCGAACACCGAATATTGCAACATATCCGCCAACACATCGACGCCCAACGCCAAATCGCCATGCAATAGGCGCAAATAATACGCCGTCACATCGCGCGCGGTATAGGCGTTGCTGTGCCCGCCCACGGCTTCGATCTCTTCGGAAATTTGCTGCGCGTTGCGCCGCGCCGTGCCTTTGAACAACATGTGTTCCAGCACGTGGGCGATGCCGTTTTGATTGGCCGGTTCGTGCCGCGTACCGACATTGAACCACACGCCCACCGCCACGGTTGCCAAATACGGCATATCCTCGGATACCACGCGCAGCCCATTGGGCAAAGTGGTGATTTGTAAGCTCATAACCCTAACCTTTTTTTATTGTAAATACCGTTGTTCCAAATGCATTTTATAATGCTGTAATTCCAGCCCCTGGCCCGTGGCCTGGCGCAACAATTCCTCGCCATCACACAGGCTGGCCTTGGCGTGCACATTCGCGCGCAACCAGCCGATCAAGGGCTTGAAATCCCCGACCGCTAGACCTGCGCGGGCATTGCCGCCCAGGGCCTGATTGGCTGCCGCAAATAATTGCGCCGCCGCAATCGCGCCCAGGCTATAGGTCGGGAAATAACCGAATGCACCGGATGGCCAATGCACGTCCTGCAAACACCCCATGCGATCATCGGGCGGCGTGATACCCAGTAATTCACGCATGCCGTCATTAAATGCGCCCGGCAGATCGGCCAATGCCAAATCGCCGCGAATCATCGCCCGCTCGAGGCGGAAACGCAGGATGATATGCAATGGGTACGTCACCTCGTCCGCCTCGACGCGGATCAAGCTTGGGGCGACGCGTTTTTGCCAGGCTTGCAATTGTGGTGCGGTAAAATGCGCGGCTTGGGCGGGAAACGCCCGAGCCAGCAAGGGCGCCAGAAACTCGGCGAATTCGGCGCTGCGCGCGCATTGCATTTCAATAAACAGCGATTGGCTTTCATGCATCGCCATCCCCCGCGCCTTGCCGACCGGCTGATACCGCCAGGGGCGGGGCAGACCGGCTTCGTACATCGCATGGCCGGATTCATGCAACAGGCTCATCAAACTTTGCCAACAATCATCTGTACGGTAACGGGTGGTCAGGCGGATATCATCTACCACCCCGCCGCAAAACGGATGGGTGCTGATATCCAAGCGGCCTTGGGTAAAATCAAACCCGACTTGGCGCAATAAATCGGCGCATAATTTTTCTTGGGCCGGAATCGGAAATGGGCCGGTAGGCATGGTAAACGCGGGCGCATTTTGCGCCAGGATTTTTCCCAGTAAATTAGGCAAATACCCCGCCAGATCATCGAAAATCTGAGTCAAGCGGGCTTCGCTCAGCCCCGGCTCGTACTCATCCAACAACGCCTCATAAGGGGTGGTACCGAACGCAGACGCTTTGGCTGCGGCCTGCTCGCGCAGCAACGCCAATAATTCCTGCCATGCTGGCAACAAGGCTTTAAAATCGTTATTGGCGCGGGCTTGACGCCACTGCATCTCGCAGCGCATTCTGGCGCGGGTCAAAGCCTGTAACAATACCGGATCGGTTGCCGCCGCATGGCGATACAGGCGGCGCATTTCCCGCACATTCGCCCGCTGCCAATCGTTCAATCCAGAATCGGCCGACGCCACGTCCAGCCATTCGGGCACGGCGCGATCCAATAACAATTCCTGACCCAGGGATTGTAATACCGCCAATTGTTCGGCGCGGCCTTCGCCGCTATTGCTCGGCAACATGGTTTGCATATCCCAGCCGAGCATGGCCGACGCCTCGTCCAAGGCGGCGATTTTGCGGAATTGCTGCTCTAGTCTGTCATAAGCGCTCGGTATTGCCACGGCCTTTATCCCCCAACCAATAATATAGCCCGCCTGCCACATTCACCAATCCCAGCAACAGCCAGGTCCAAGCATATTGGCGATGGTTATTGGGAATATTGGCCGCAAGCGGCGGATTTTCGCCGCCAAACCAATTGGCCTGATTATAAACGATCCCGGGGGCGAGATCATAGCCCGTTATTGTTGTCAATTCGGCGACATCGGGCCAATACCATTCGTTTTTGGCGGCATTATTGGCTGGGGCAAAACTTGGTTGCGGCTGTTGGGGTACCCACCAACCCGTGATTTCGGATTTAAAATTGCTGGCATCTGGTGCTTGGGATAACAATCTATCCCGCATCGCCTGATCGATCCAGCCATAATTGACGATGACCGCTTTGCCCTGGCCCAGCACCACCGGCAGCCATAAATCATAGCCCAGCCGATCTGACCCTGCGGGCGCGTTGGGATTGACGGCGGCGGGGCGGAAAAAAACCTTGGTTTGATCGACTGTGCCTGCAAATTTTAGCAAGCGATAAGGCAAAACGGCGTCATCCCAATTGGCGGCGTTTAAAGTAACGGCGCTTTGATTTTGCAGTTGGGATAACAACGCCGTCTTCCATTCGAGACGCTGCCATTGCCAATAGCTGAGGCCAAAACATCCAAGCGCCAAAATTGCACAGACAATTAAAAAACCAAAGCGGCGCTTAGCGGTAATCATTTTTTTCCCCCGCTTGCCACACGGTGCGGCGGTATTGTTCGGCGATCAGCCAGGATTTGATCACCGGCAACAGCCACCATAACAACAGCATCGACAAAGGCGGCCAGATCACCACATGCGCCCACCAGGGCGGATTGAAATGAAATTCGAACCACAATGCCAAGGGCGGGATCAAAAAACATAAAATGAATACGCCGAAGGTTGGCCCACCATCGCCGCTATCTTGCGCCGATAAATCCAAATCGCAAACCGCGCAACGGGCACGTACGGTCAAAAACCCGGCGAACAACTTCCCCTGCCCGCAACTGGGGCATAAGCGGCGCAATGCCAGTCGCCAAACAGGAACGGTCATGCCCTCTACCTATAGTAAAATCAAAATAAAACTGGACAAAATTGTCATCCCGAATCCCCCGTAAGGGGGTGAGGGATCGCCAGATATAAAACTCAATTTTTTACAAAGCCTTATGTCTGGCGATTCCTCGTCGGCCTGCGGCCTCGCTCGGAATGACAAACCGTAGAGTTATTTTTTCAAATTACTATAAACCCTATACCCTAAACCCTAAACCCTGTCTTACGCGCCCCACCAATAGATACAGGCAAACAAGAACAACCACACCACATCGACAAAATGCCAATACCAGGCGGCGGCCTCAAAGCCGAAATGATGCTGCGGCGTGAAATGCCCGCGCGCGGCGCGGATCAAACACACGGCCAAGAAGATTGTACCCACCAGCACGTGGAAACCATGAAAACCGGTCGCCATGAAAAACGTGCTGGGATAAATCCCATCGCTGAATTTAAACGCGACATGGGTATATTCGAAAATCTGGACCGATGTGAATATCACGCCCAGCAACACGGTCAATGACAAACCCAGCACCAAATCCTTGCGCTGCCCTTCGAGTAGCGCGTGATGCGCCCAGGTGACTGTCGTGCCGGACAACAACAGCAACAGGGTGTTAAACAACGGCAGGTGGAATGGATCCAATACTTCGATGCCCTTGGGCGGCCAGACACCGCCCGTAGCCGCCTTGGGATAGAGGCTGGCATCGAAAAACGCCCAGAAAAACGCGGCGAAAAACATGACCTCGGAGGCGATGAAGAAAATCATCCCGTAACGATGGTGCAATTGTACGATCGGGGTATGATGGCCTTCGTATTGTGCTTCGCGCACGACATCACGCCACCAGCGATAGGCAAAATAAAACAAAGCCAGCACGCCCACGAACAATAATTTGGTATGCACCGGGATGCCCATAATGCTGCCCAAAGCTTCGGGATGCATGAACAAGGCGATGCCGAACATCATCAATCCCGCCGCGAACGCGGCCAAAATTGGCCAGGGGCTGGGATCGACCAAATGAAAATCGTGTTTTTGCTGGGCCATTGTTCACCTATGGATTGGACTGCACCGCGGCCAGATTTTGATCGGCCGCCTTGAAAAAAGTATAAGACAGGGTAATCGTTTTCACATCCGCCAGTTTTGGATCATCCGCCATCGCCGGATCGACAAAGAATTGTACCGGAAACTCCGCACTCTCGCCAGGCTTTAGCAAATGTTTGGTAAAACAAAAACATTGCAGCTTGTTGAAATACTGCCCCGCCTTTTCCGGCGTGACGTTATAGGTCGAGGTGCCCACTACCGCCTCCTCACCGTTATTCTTGACATAAAACACGGCCTGGCCCACTTCGCCGATTTTGATGCTAGTGGCGCGGATACTGGGCTGAAAACTCCATTCCAGATTCGGATTGACGTCGGTATTGAGGCGGATTTCAACCAGCCGCTCGGTAATCAGGCTGGGGGCTAATTTCGCCACCATGGTCGTGCCGTCAAAGCCGGTAATCTGGCAAAACATGCGGTACAGCGGCACGCTGGCGAAACTTAGCCCGCCCATAACCACCAAGATGCCGCATAAATACACAAGGGTTTTGGTGTTGCGCTGCATCGTTTACGCCCCTGAAATGCGGGCGATGGTAATAAAAAACAACAGCAAGGCAAAGGCCACCAACAAAGCCAATAGCAGCCAGTTTTTTTTGCGCAGATTAGCAGAAGGTTGGGTCATAGACTTGCATCCAGCATCAACAACGTGAACACCAAAAACAAATACAAAATCGAATAGCCGAATAATTGCTTGGCACGGCGGATATCAAATTCTTCGCCCCCGCGCCACAGCTGTATGGCCAGGACGACAAACACCAGCGACAATAAAACCGCCCCGATCAAATAGGTTGTTCCCGCCGCACCAAAATACCACGGTAATATCACCGCCAGCGGCAAGGTCAAACTATAGAGCAAAATGTGCTGCAATGTGGCGCGCACGCCCGCCACCACCGGCAGCATCGGAATCCCGGCCTTGGCATAGTCGGCGGATTTGTATAACGCTAATGCCCAAAAATGCGGCGGCGTCCATAAAAATACCAGCAAGAACATCGCCCACGGCGCAGGCGTCAGGCTGCCGCTCACCGCCGCCCAGCCGATCAGCGGCGGAAACGCGCCCGCGGCCCCACCGATCACGATGTTTTGCGGCGTGCGCCGTTTCAACCAAATCGTATAGACAAAGACATAATATAAAATCGATGCGGCCAAAATCGCGGCCGACAAAATATTGACCGCCACCCCTTGCAGCAAGACCGAGGCCGTAGCCAAAAATACGCCAAAGCCCAAAGCCTGCTGCGGCTGCATGCGCCCCGTCGGCAAGGGGCGGTGACGCGTGCGTTCCATCAACGCATCGACATCGCGTTCATACCACATATTGATACAACCAGCCGCACCCGCGCCAACGGCAATGCACAATATTGTTGTGATGGCTAGCACAGGGTGGATCGACCCCGGCGCTGCGACCATGCCGGCAAGGCCGATGAATACCACAAGCGACATCACGCGCGGTTTCAGCAATTGCCAATAATCCTCCGCCCGCGATAAATCGGGCGAAAACGGCAATGCGGCATTGGCGCTGGTCATGGGTTAATGGCCGTGCTTGTTGTCGCCAACCACCGGCAAGCTGTCAAACGTATGGAACGGTGGCGGCGACGATACCGTCCATTCCAACGTCGTTGCCCCCTCGCCCCAATAATTGGCGCCGACTTTGCGGCCAGCAATCACGGTGTACAATGCGATAAACACGAACAACACCGCCGAGCCAAAGGAGATATAAGCGCCAATGGACGAGATATGATTCCAATACGCATATGCGTCCGGGTAATCCGGAATCCGCCGTGGCATCCCGGCCAGACCCAAGAAATGCTGCGGGAAAAAAGTCAGGTTGACGCCGATGAATGTCATCCAGAAATGCAGCTTGCCCAAAAATTCGGGATATTGGCGGCCAGACATTTTACCGATCCAGTAATACCAAGCAGCGAACATAATGAATACCGCACCCAGCGATAAAACATAATGGAAATGCGCTACCACATAATAAGTGTCATGCAGGGCCGTATCGATCCCGGCATTGGCCAAAACCACGCCCGTCACCCCACCCAGGGTAAAGAGGAAAATAAACCCAACCGCGAATAGCATCGGCGTTTTAAAATCGATCGAGCCGCCCCACATCGTGGCGATCCAGGAAAAGATTTTAATGCCCGTTGGCACGGCGATGATCAAGGTCGCGGCCGTGAAATAGGCGCGGGTATCCACATCCAAACCAGTTGTGAACATGTGGTGCGCCCAAACGATAAAGCCCACGACGCCGATGGCCACCATCGCATAGGCCATGCCCAAATAGCCAAAAATAGGCTTGCGCGAAAAGGTCGAGATGATATGGCTGACAATCCCGAACGCGGGCAGGATCATGATGTAAACCTCGGGATGGCCGAAGAACCAAAATAGATGCTGATACAAAACGGGGTCGCCGCCGCCCGCGGGATCGAAAAACGTGCTGCCGAAATTGCGGTCGGTCAGCAACATGGTAATCGCACCGCCCAACACCGGCACCGCCAATAACAGCAAAAACGCCGTTACCAACATCGCCCAAGCGAATAAAGGCATTTTATGCAGCGTCATGCCCGGCGCGCGCATGTTTAAAATCGTGGTGATAAAATTAATCGCCCCTAAAATCGACGAGGCACCGGCCAAATGCAGCGCGAAAATCGCCATATCGGTCGACATGCCCGGATGGCCAATATTATCGGATAGCGGCGGATAAACCGTCCAGCCCGTACCAGCACCACCGCCAATTAACATCGATCCGGCCAACAACAAAAACGCCGGCACGATCAGCCAGAAACTGACATTATTCATCCGCGGAAACGCCATATCCGGCGCGCCAATCATGATCGGTACGAACCAATTGCCAAAGCCGCCGATCAGCGCGGGCATGACCACGAAAAACACCATGATCAAGCCGTGCGCCGTAATCCATACGTTCCACAAATGCATATCCGCGCCCAGATATTGAATCCCGGGTTCGGACAATTCCATGCGCATCATCACCGACAACGCCCCGCCGATCAGACCAGCGATGATCGAAAACACTATATATAAGGTGCCGATGTCTTTGTGGTTGGTGGACCAAAACCAGCGCTTCCAAAATCCCGGCATGCCGTGATCATCGTGACCGTGTGCGCCGCTTGCTGCGTATCCCATGATTTACTCCGCTTTTTTGGTAATTTGTAATTGTCCGGCCAATTGTGTTGGTACGCCATCCAATGCGGCGCTACCCTCGGCTTTGGGGAATTTTACTTGCGCTTCGGCGATCCAGGCATCGAACTCGGCCTTGGGCACGGCGCGAATCGCGATCGGCATAAAGCCGTGGCCCGAGCCGCATAATTCCGAACATTGCCCGTAATACAATCCGGGCTTGGTGATTTTGGCCCAGGTTTCATTCATCCGGCCCGGCACGGCGTCTTTTTTGACGCCCAAGGCCGGCACGGCAAAAGCATGCAACACATCTGCCGCCGTTACCAAGATACGAATGGTCGTATCGGTCGGCAGGACGATATAATTATCGGTGCTGAGCAGGCGGGGTTTACCGGCGGCTTTGGCTTCCTCGTCCTTCAACATATAGGAATCGAAAGTAAAATTGCCGTGATCGGGATATTCATATGTCCAATACCACTGCTTGCCGATGGCTTTGATGGTCATCTCGGCGTTTTGCGCCTTGTCGGCGAAATACAATAAACGCATCGAGGGCACGATAATAACCAGCAAAATCAAAACCGGGATCAGCGTCCAGGCGATTTCAAGTCCGGTGTGATGCGTGATCTTGCTGGGCACGGGATTGGCGCGGCGGTTGTAACGGATAATCACCCATAACAACAACAGCATGACAAAAATCGTGATGCCGAAAATAATCGGCAGTAATAAATTATGAAAGGCGGTGACTTTTTCCATCACTGGTGACGCTGCCTGTTGAAAATTCAATTGCTTGTCATAAGGCAGGCCGATCGCTTCCTCGGCCCGGGCCAGGGACGCAATGCCCCAAGCGGTAAAAATCAAAAACAGACGGCGCAGATGCTGCATGGTTGAATCCCGCAAAAAAAATGATGGCTTTAATCGCCTTTGATATCCAAAATTAGGGCAAAAGTCACCCCCTGCCAGCGTGGATCGGATATTTTTGCATAATTAATGCGGCCAAACATACGCTGGCGGTTGGCAAAGCCCGAATGGGGCGCTACATAGTGTTATCACGAGATAAACCAGTTTTTGCATATTTTTTATTGTCATGCCCGTGCAAACGGGCATCCAGGGGCGGCCAGAAGTGGTGCTAGCCCCTGGATCCCCGGTCAAGCCGGGGATGACACTAATCTACACCAGTGAATAACCTTAATCTCGCGACGACACTATACTAGGTTATTCCCAAAGGAACCGCCATGAGCAATTTATTAACCAGCGATAAAATCTTTTTCGGCGCCAATACCGGCTGGGATTTGGACCAAGTGTCGCGGCAATTGCAAACCGGCCTTGTGGGCTGCGACGATGGCGAGTTGTTTTTGGAATATTGCCTATCCGAATCGCTGGCTTGGGATGACGGCAAACTGAAAGCCAGCTCGTATGATATTCACCAAGGCTATGGTTTGCGGGCCGTGGCGGGCGAAGCCGTCGGTTACGCCCACGCCACCGATATGTCGCTTGCATCCTTGGCCCGCTCGGCCGAGGCGGTGGCCGTCGTCCGCAAAAATTACCACGGCCACTTGGCGGCAGCGCCCGTTGGCACCAACCGGCATTTATATGCGGATATCAACCCGTTGGCGGGGATCGGTTTTGCCGAGAAGATCAAAGTATTGGAGCAAATTGACCATTTCACCCGGCAATTGGATCCGCGCGTGAAACAAGTCATGACCTCGTTATATGCCGAATGGCAAGTCGTACAGATCATCCGCCCCGACGGCCAGCGCACGGCCGATATCCGCCCGCTGGTGCGCCTTGGCATCACCGTCATGGTCGAACAAAATGGCCGCATGGAAAGCGGCAGTTACGGCGCAGGCGGGCGTGAAGCGTATGATACCTATCTCTATCCAAAATACTGGCAGGACGCCGCCCGCGACGCGCTGCGCCAAGGGATTTTAAAACTCGACGCCCGCCCGGCCCCTGCCGGGGAGATGACCGTGGTCTTGGGCCCAGGCTGGCCCGGCGTGTTGCTGCACGAAGCGATCGGCCATGGTTTCGAGGGGGATTTCAACCGCAAGGGGACATCCGTCTTTGCGGGCATGATGGGCCAGACCATCGCCCACCCCGATGTGACCGTGGTCGATGATGGCACGCTGCCGAATCGGCGCGGTTCGATCACCGTCGATGACGAAGGCACACCATCGCAACGCAACGTGATCGTCGAGGGTGGCAAGCTGGTCAATTTCCTGCAAGACCGGCAAAACGCCAGGCTGATGGGCGTGAAGCCGACCGGCAATGGTCGTCGCCAATCCTATGCCCATTTGCCGATGCCGCGCATGACCAACACCTATATGTTGAACGGTAAAATGGCGCCGGGGGAAATCATCGCCTCGGTCAAAAACGGCGTCTATGCCAGCAATTTTGGCGGCGGCCAGGTGGATATCACGAGCGGCCAATTTGTTTTCTCCGCCTCCGAAGCGTATTTGATCGAAGATGGCAAAATCACCGCCCCCATCAAGGGCGCGACCTTAATCGGCAAGGGTGCGGATGCGTTGCAAAAAATCAAAATGGTCGGCAATGATATGGCATTGGACCAAGGGGTGGGTACTTGCGGCAAAGATGGGCAATCCGTGCCCGTCGGCGTCGGCCAGCCGACTTTGCGCCTCGATAACCTCACCGTCGGCGGCACGCAGGCGTAGGTATTTAGAAAGCAGTTAATAGAAATTAGTAAGCAGGCTTATCTGCTTACTGCTTGCAATTTATCCCACAACACACTATCGCAACCAGCGGCAAAAACAGCGGCGATTAATACAATTATAGGTTGCATTATTAACTTCTCTGCAACTAATATAAATTATGCTCGATTTTATGCTTAGCTGTTTATATCGGTCTCGCTTGGCGGTCGTGGTGATGTGTTTGTCCCTGTCCCACCCATCCGCTATTGCCGCCAACGAGATTGACCACACCCTGCCCGGCCCCCTGCGGGCGGAAGTGCTGCGCGTGCTCGACGGCGACTCCATGCGGGTGCGGGTGCAAATTTGGCTGGGACAAAATATTGAAACCACCGTCCGCATCGAAGGGCTGGATACAGCCGAATTGCGCGGCCGCTGCGAGCGCGAGCGTGATCTGGCCTATGCCGCGAAAAACCGTCTGGCCGAATTGGTCGGCCACGAGCCGATCATGCTGTACAATATCCGCAGCGATAAATATGGCGGGCGCGTGATCGCTGATGTTTTCACCACAAGCAATCTGCCCGTGGCCAAAAATTTGATTGCGGAAAATTTGGGCCGCCCTTATGCCGGGGGCAAGCGCCAATCCTGGTGCACGGCCGCGCGCGCGAATCCGGCCAACAAGCTTATGGCAACAACCACAAAACCGGCAAATACCCGGCCGCTTGGGCGTATTTGATCAATTCAATCAATGGCAAAGCCAACACAAACCAAGCCGCATCGCGCAGCGTGATCAGCACGAATTTGGGCTGTACGGAAATCGCCTCGGGCGTTTGCCATAATGACCGATCGGGCCACCAGCGCGGTGTTTTGGCACAATAGGCGTCGAACGCCACACCGAATCGGTCACGCAAAAACGCTTCTTCGCGCGCCACCACTTGGCGATAATACAAAACAAAGGCCAGCACCAACCCCACCAGCAATGTGATCATGCCCCAGGCCAAACCCAGGCCCAGCACGCCCAAGAAGCTGGCGACATAAAGCGGGTTGCGCACCACCGCATACGGCCCAATCGCCAATATTTCCGTGTTTTTGCGCCCACCAATAAACAGCGTGCATAATGCCCGGCCCAGCATCGCCGCAATCAGCAATCCATAACCCAGCCACCAAACCACAGCCGGGAATTGATATTGCGGCCCCGTGACCAGCAACAACGCCAGCACCAGGGCAGCAAAAATTCGCGTGTGGCCAATGCGCGCCTTGAGCAATTGGGGTTTTACGTCGCTAGCAGTGGTCATGAATTATTCCTTTGGCCGCTTTGCCGAAAACGGCGGTTATCGATCAGCTCTTGTACCACCAAGGGTTCGGCCAGGGTAGAGATATCGCCCAGATTGCCGGTTTCATCCTCGGCAATTTTGCGTAAAATCCGCCGCATGATCTTGCCCGAACGGGTTTTGGGCAGGCCGGGCGCGAATTGCAAAAAATCGGGCGTGGCAATGGGGGATATTTTTTGCCGCACCCATTGCGTCAATTCGGCCCGCAGCTCCTCGCTCGGCACAACGCCGTTTTTCAGCGTCACGTAGGCGTAAATCCCCTGGCCTTTGATGGCATGCGGACAGCCCACCACCGCAGCCTCGGCCACGGCCGCGTGGGCAACAAAAGCGCTTTCGATTTCCGCCGTACCCAACCGGTGCCCGGCGACATTGATCACATCGTCCACGCGCCCGGTGATCCAATAATACCCATCCGCATCGCGGCGGCAGCCATCGCCGGTGAAATATTTTCCCGGATAAGGCTTGAAATAGGTTTCGATAAACCGCGCATGATCGCCATACAATGTCCGCGCCTGGCCCGGCCACGAATCGACAAGGAGCAAATTACCCTCCCCCTCGCCGTCGATGGTGTTGCCGTTGGCATCGACCAGTTCGGGGCGAATGCCCGGCAAGGGCAATGTGGCCGAGCCGGGTTTTAATGCCGTATGTGCCGCCAAGGGCGCGATTAAAATCCCGCCCGTTTCCGTCTGCCACCAAGTATCAATGACCGCACAGCGTTCCCGCCCGACCGCGCGATAATACCATAACCAGGCTTCGGGATTGATCGGCTCGCCCACAGAGCCCAGTAAGCGCAAGGACTGGCGGGTTGTGGTGGCAAGCTTGGCATCCCCCTCGCGCATCAGGGCGCGGATCGCCGTGGGGGCAGTGTAAAAAATATTCACCTGATGCTTGTCGATTTCCTGCCAGAAACGCGATGCATCGGGATAATTCGGCACGCCTTCGAACATCATGGTGGTGGCACCATTGGCCAACGGGCCATAGACTATGTAACTATGCCCCGTCACCCAGCCGATATCGGCCGTGCACCAATAAATTTCGCCTGGCCGATAATCAAACACAGCCGCATGTGTCCAGGCCGCATACGTCAAATACCCGCCTGTGGTATGCAGCACGCCCTTGGGCTTGCCGGTCGAACCCGAGGTATAGAGAACAAACAACGGATCTTCCGCCCCCATCGCGGCGGGCGGGCAGATGGCCGATTGCTTTGGTACCAAATCGTCATACCAAATATCCCGCCCCTCTTGCATGGCAACATCGCCGCCGGTGCGGCGCACGACCAGAATGTTTTTCACGCCCGGGCATTGCGTTACCGCTTGATCGACGTTGGCTTTGAGTGCGATTTGCTTGCCCCCGCGCACGGCATAATCGGCGGTGATGACCAGTTTCGCCCCGCAATCCAAAATCCGGCTTTGCAAAGCATCGGCGGAAAATCCGGCAAAGACGACGGAATGCACCGCGCCGATGCGGGCGCAGGCCAGCATCGCAAATGCCGCTTGCGGAATCATCGGCAGGTAAATCACGACCCGCTCGCCGCGCGTGACACCCAGCGCCAGCAAAGCATTGGCCAGACGCGACACTTCGGCCAACAACTGCGCATAGGTAATGTGCTGGGATTGCGCGGGGTCATCGCCCTGCCAGATAATCGCCACACGCTCGGGATGCAGCTGGGCGTGGCGGTCGATACAATTATAGGACGCGTTCAGCGTCCCATCTTCGTACCAGCGGATACGCGCCTGATCCGCGAAATCGACGTTTTTGATCTGGGTTGGAAAACGCACCCAATCCAAAATCCGCGCCATTTCCGCCCAAAATTTTTCGCCGCCGCCTTGGGCCGATTCGCGCCATAACGCCAAGGTCGCGGGCGAAATTGCGCTACGTTCAATCCAATGCGCTGCCGGCTGTATGATCGTCATCGTCCTCACCTTTGGGTATTTGCAAAACTTGTTTGGCCAGCGCATAGGAAAATCCCGCGCGCGCGAATTGCTGGATCTGCTTTTTGTAATCGACTCTGCCCGCCTGCCCATACGGGCCCAGTTTTTTGCGCTGGGCGAAACGCAAAGCCGCTGCGTATTCGGGATCATCCCCACTGGCCGCCTGCGTCTCCCAGGCGGCGGCGATCAGGGCGGGGGCGACGCCTTTTTGCTGCAATTTGCCCATAATGACCCGCCGGGATTTGCCGGCGCGGTTAAGGCTTTGGGTTTTGCTCTGGGCGAATTGGGCGTCATTGAATAAATGCAAATCCCGCGCCTTTTGAATCGTTGCCTCGACCAGCGCCAGGGCGGCCGTGTCTTTTAACGCTTGGTTGCGGCGCAGGCGGCGGTGCAACACCTGGCGCAAACTATGCTCGGTGGCTGCATAGCGGCCCAAATAATATAGCGCGACGTTATTGAGGTATTCCGCCGTGATAGCGCGTATGGGGCGCGGGCCGGACCTTGTGGATGCGGCGCGATTGGGACTGGCTTTTGCCATGCGCCTATCCTAGAATATTTTAAATTATAAAACCATGACCGATTCTTTTTCCCTGGCCCAACCCGTGACTTCCGCCCTGATGCCCTTGGCAAGGCGCGCCAATTTGGCGTTCAGCCATGGCGAGGGGGTGTATCTGTACGGCCTGGACGGCAAGAAATATTTGGATTTTCTGGCCGGGATCGCGGTGTGTTCGCTGGGCCATTGCCACCCGTATTTGGTCGAAACCTTGCGCACGCAGGCGGGAAAATTATGGCACTGCTCGAACCATTTCCGCATTCCCGAACAAGAACGCTTGGCCGAACGGCTGACACGCCTTACCGGCATGGACATGGCATATTTCTGCAATTCCGGGGCCGAGGCGAACGAAGCCGCATTTAAATTAGTCCGCAAATATTTCGACGATTCCAGCCAGCCGGAGCGGTATCGCATTATTTCGGTTGAACAAGCATTTCATGGCCGCACCATGGCCGCGCTGGCGGCGACGGGCCAGGAAAAATACCTCAAGGGTTTTTATCCCAAAGTCGATGGCTTTGACCAAGTTGCCTATGGCGATCTGGCAGCGATGGAACAAGCTATCGGGCCGACCACCGCCGCCATCATTATTGAACCCGTGCAGGGCGAAGGCGGGTTGCGCGTTGCCAGCGATGAATATCTATTGGGCTTGCGCGCGCTATGCGACCGCCACGGTTTGCTATTGCTGTTCGATCAGGTGCAATGCGGCATTGGCCGCACCGGCAAATTCTGTTCGCACAGCTGGTGCGGCGGGGTGAAACCGGATGTCATCACCTTTGCCAAGGGTTTGGGCGGCGGCATCCCCATCGGCGTCTGCCTTTCGACCAAACAAGCCGCTTTGGGCATGACGGCCGGGGTGCATGGCACCACCTTTGGCGGCAATCCGCTGGTTTGCGCGGTGGCCAATGCGGTGTTGGATATTTTGGCGACCGATGAATTTTTACAAAATGTACAAAATTGCGGCACGCGCTTTGGCGATGGCTTAAAACAATTGGCGGCAGAATTTCCCGATATTATCGTCGAACATCGCGGCCGTGGCCTGTTGACCGGCATTCAATGCAAAATCACCAATACCGATTTCGTGCCCGTGCTGCGCGAACACGGCTTGCTATCGACCCAAGGCGGCGATAATTGCCTGCGCCTCGTGCCGCCCTTGATCGTTAAGCCAGCCGAGATCGATTTGGCTTTAGAAAAAATCCGTACCGCCGCGCATTCTTGGCGTGAGCGGGCAGCGAGTGTGGGCGCCGCGTGAGCCAAGACCCCGAGATTAATTTTTCCGGCATGCCCAACAGCGACGATTTCGTCCTGCCGTTTCAGATCGAGTCCTTGCAAATCAGGGGGCGTTTGGTGCGCCTGAGCACCGTGGCCGACACAATCGTCCGCCAGCATGCTTACCCGCCGCCCATCGCGCGCTTGGTTGGCGAAAGCCTGGCGGTGACGGCGGCGTTGGCCCAGGCGCTTAAATTCGACGGTATTTTCACGCTCCAAACCAAAACCGACGGCGCAGTCAGTTTTTTGGTCAGCGACATGACCAGCGCCGGGCATCTGCGCAGTTATTGCAGCTATGATGCGGAGGCGATGGCGGCGCTTTTGGCCGAAAATTCCGGGGAATTGTCGCTGCCACGTTTGATGGGCCAGGGCTATTTGGCGCTGACCGTCGATCAGGGGGAGCACACCGAACGCTATCAAGGCATTGTCGAATTGACTGGCCGCACCTTGGTCGATTGTGTCGCGCATTATTTTCAGCAATCCGAACAATTGGAAACCGCGATCAAGGTCGCAACCGCACAGGCCCCCTCCCTCGGCGGGCGGGAGCATTGGCGCGCGGGCGCGATCATGCTGCAACGCTTGCCGCTCGAAGGTGGCAGCGGCATTCGCCTGGACCGCGAGGAACAAGAAGATGGTTGGCGGCGGCTGATGTATTTGCTTGGCACCTGCACCGATGCGGAATTGACTGATCCCTATCTGACGGCACAGGATTTGCTGTATCGTTTGTTTAACGAAGACGGGGTGCGGGTTTTTCCGCCCCTGCCGATGGTGCATCGTTGCCGTTGCAGCCGCGAGCGGATCGAATTGGTGCTGTCCGGGTTGGCATTCCAGGAATTGCAGGAAATGCAAATTGATGGCAGACTGGAAGTCCGTTGCCAGTTCTGCAATAATAACGAAGTATTTTTATTGACCGATTTTATCAAACCCGAAATTTCCAATCCTTAACCTTTCAATCCCTCAACTACCAACCCCCAAATAGGTGCCATCATGAAAAAAGCTTTGTCGATTTGTTTGCTGCTGGGCTTGCTGGCGGCTTGCACCAGCTACCGCCAAGAGGCCAGCGTGCCCAAAACCATCGGCTTCACCGATCTGCCCAAAATCCAGCTGGCCGTATCCGACATCGAAGTGGCCAATGAATACAAACCGACCATGGCCGATCCGAATGTCGATCACCTGGCCAACCCCACCCCGACTGCCGTGTTGCAAAGCTGGGTCAAAGACCGCTTGCAAGCCAAAGGCAGTAACCAATTCAAGGCCCGCGTGATTATCCGCGATGCGTCGATCACCGACAATAAATTGCCGGTGGCCGAAGGCTGGCGCGGTTGGTTCGTCAACGAAGAAGCGAACCGCTATACCGGCAAAATGGCCATCAGCGTCGAAATCGTCCGTCCCGACGGGTATGTCGAGGCTTATGTCAGCGCCAAAGCCGAAGAAAGCCGCACCACCAAGGAAAACGCCAGGCTGACCGACAAAGAAAATGCCTGGTTCGATTTGACCCAAGCCATGGCGCAAAGCGTGAATGCGGAATTGGAAAAGCAAATCAAAGTCAATTTCGGCCCGATTCTGACCCCGCAAAGCTAGCACACACTAGTAGCGCAAAAACCAAAAGCCGCCCAAGCTCGGGCGGCTTTTATTTTTAGCTTCCGGCCATCGGCGCATGCGTTATGACCGCAACAACCGCATCACCGCTTCGCGCGCGGCCAAATCATCGGCATAAACGCCCAATGCCTGCACTGTCACCATGTTCACGCCGGGCTTGCCGACGCCGCGCAACGTCATGCATTCATGCACGCCGTCCACCACCACCAATACGCCACGGGTTTGCATGTGGGTGTGGATCGCCTGCGCAATTTCGGCAGTCATTTTTTCCTGAATCTGCAAGCGCTTGGCGAACACCTCGACCACACGGGCCAATTTGCTGATCCCGACCACGCTTTGTTTGGGCAAGTACGCGATATGCACTTTGCCGACAAAGGGCATGATATGGTGCTCGCAATGCGCGACGTATGGAATATCGCGTAAAATCACCACATCCTGATAGCCTTCGGGCTGCGCAAAACTGCGGCCCAAAATCTCGGCCGGGTCTTCGTTATAACCTTGGAAAAATTCATCATAGGATCGCACCACGCGGTCCGGCGTGTCTACCAGCCCCTCGCGCGCGGGATCGTCCCCGGCATAACGAATCAGCGTGCGCACTGCTTCGCACGCTTCGTCATAAGTGGGTCGGGTGTCGCTGTTGGCCGCGCTGGGGGGTTGCGGTTTTATTTTTAACATGTCTGCCTGCCTATTTTTTAATTGATCGCCCGCGCCGGTTGATAGGGACTGTCGAGCGAGAAGCTGGGAATTTCGACTTCGAAGCGGTCGCCGTTTTGTGTTTCCATTTCATAAGAGCCGCTCATAATCCCGGACGGTGACGGCAACGGTGTGCCGCTAGTATATTCAAACGCATCGCCGGGGCGAAGCACCGGCTCCTCGCCGACCACGCCCGGGCCGCGCACTTCTTGGGTACGGCCATAACCATCGGTGATTTTCCAATGACGATTGCGCAGCTGCACGGTTTGCGCGCCATGATTTTCGATCCGCACATGATACGCCCAAACAAAAGTATTTTGCTGGGGCGACGATTCCTCGGGCAGGAACATCGGGCGGACGATCACCCGGATATCGTTGGTGATTTTGCTATACATGCCCGTAATGTAGCCAAAAAACGCCGAAAGTCCATAGCGCCAGCGCAACAAAAAAACGTAACAAAAAAGCGCCACAAAAAAGGGGCCCCATGCGGGGCCCCTTGGTCTTGGCAAGATCGGCAATTACTCGACCACGATCACGGCGCGGCGGTTTCTGCCTTCGCGCACGTTATCGCCGGTTTTCACGGCGAGATCGGTTTCGCCCTTGGCTTCGACTTTGATATTCTTGGCGGGAACGCCCGAATCGATCAAAGCCTTGCGCACGGCCATAGCGCGGCGGTGGCTAAGCGCTTTGTTCAACGGGCCCGGACCGGCGGTATCGGTATGGCCCGATACGGTCACCTTGGCTTTTTTGCCCGCTTGCTTGGCGATCGCTTGGATGGTTTTGATATCGTCGGCGGTAAGCTTGCTGGCCGAGAAATCAAAGTAAACAGTGCCATTGCCAGATTGCGGCGCGCGGGTGTCTTTTTTCACATCCGCCACTTTGGGTTTGCTGGCGGCGTATTGCTTGGCTTTGCCAGCCAAGGATGGCTCGGCTTTTTCCAAATCCGCAAAAGATTTCAGGAAATCGCCACGGCATTCGGCGATATCCTGCGGCTGATGGTTCTCTTCTTGCTGCTCGACCCAGCAATCGTATTTCGCCAAGGCTTTGGCGGCCAAAGCGGGCGACGATTTTTTAGCGCCGTTATCGAGGATGTAAGACAAGCGGTGATAGTAATTGGTGATTTCCGCCACGTTGTGTTGCGGCAAGTTCCAATCATTCGGATTTTCCGGATTGATATCTTGGCCAGCCAAGGCATCCAAGCCTTTTTGTGCGAAATGATCGGCATCGACCCAATCATATTGCGCCGCTTCTTCTTTGACGAAGCTGCGGTATTCTTTGACCAAGGCTTGGGTGAAGGCGGAACCTTTCACGTCAGCGGATTGAAAACTGTCGATATTGACGCCAGCGCAGCCGGACAATACCAGCATCGCGGCAAGCAGAGTAAAACGTTTAACCATAAAAGCTCTCCTTGAACGTAAAAGATTTAAAGTGACGGAGTTTGACACCCGCTTTGGATTGAAAGACAAAATAACAATGGCACCATTCCGGCAAAAAACCGGTCGTTTTGCAATCAAAATATGGCCTATTTGTCACAGTTTTTTGGTATAAATGCTGTATCGCAGCATATTTATCGCGGTTACGAGCGCAAATAGCGGCACAAACCCTGCCTAGCTCGCTTCTGTCATCACAAATGTCATCCTGAGCGCAGCGAAGGATCTGGATCGTCCAGATCCTTCGGTCGCTCCCGCTCCCTCAGGATGACAGGAAAAAACATGGACGGCGACTGGCGGCGCGGTATTTCCGTTGGTTCGGGCACACTCGTGCCCGCGTCCGCCGTCGCGGACGATGTACACTTTCGGCGGCGACTGCCGCCGCGATGTTTTCGTTGGTTCGGGCACACTCGTGCCCGCGTCCGCCGTCGCGGACGATGTGCACTTTCGGCAGCGACTGCCGCCGCGGTATTCTCGTTGGTTCGGGCACACTCGTGCCCGCGTCCGCCGTCGCGGACGATGTACACTTTCGGCGGCGACTGCCGCCGCGGTATTCTCGTTGGTTCGGGCACACTCGTGCCCGCGTCCGCCGTCGCGGACGATGTACACTTTCGGCGGCGACTGCCGCCGCGGCCAAGCGTTTGGCCGAAAAAAATATGGAGCGGGTGAAGGGAATCGAACCCTCGCCAAAAGCTTGGGAAGCTTTTGTACTACCATTATACTACACCCGCATAATTTGATGGTTATTGATTACAGCTGGGTTTGTCAAGGGTTACAGCGCGCTGTCCTAACCACGCTCGCCTCTATACTCTCGCCTATATAACCTCTAGCCACCAACCACAAAAAAGCGCAAAATAGCCCGATGCGAATATTCGGATTTATCGGCAATATCGCCAGTTTTATCGTCAACCTGCTACTGCTGCCGTTGTCGATTTACGGGCTGATGCAGATCATGGGCTGGGATTGGGTCAAGGCGGGCGTGGCCGCGCTGATCGTCTCAGTGCTGCCGTTTTTTGGCTCAGTCGGTAATTTGCTATTGGCCGCTTGTGGTGTGTATTTCGTCATCATAAACTGGCCAAATTTATGGTAAGCGCCGACCATGCGTCTTGGGCGCTGGTACAATTGCGGTAAAACCGTTTACGCCAGGATGCTCAGATTGCCCGTACGCTTGGTTTCCACACGCGCTTGCTCGATCATCTGTGTTTGCTCGGCCGCTTGCCGGGCGGGATTGCCTTGCGGCTCCTCCCGCTGACGGATCGGCGCATCCGGCCCACTCAGCGCCTCTGGCGCATCAAGCAATGTTTTAAATTCGCTTTTGGCCCCGGCATGCGCCTTGGCCGAAGCAGCTGCAACCCCACCTATCTTGTTGTAGTTTAGGGCCACCGTATTGATCGGTATATTGGCCATTTTATTACTCCCCCCGCCATAATACCCTAGCATGCAGCGCTGCAATAACGGGTTAAAATTGCTTCAAATTTTATCTATTATTTTTGCCGCTACCAGGCGGATTATGGGCTAAAGGGCTAAAATACATAGGTTTTTTTGTCTGCACCGCAGCAGCGCAAATTTGCCGCAAACCGCTTACCCACCCATGGCCGAACAACGCCCGATCCATTAACGCCGATTGCGGCAACCGTTCGGCCAGATCTGCGCGGGCTTTGGCCAAGCCTGCGATATCGCGGCATTTTGCCACCACCCCTTTGATCATGGCGTTACTGTCGGCAAAACACCAATCACCCATGCCCGCATGCTGTAAGAACGAGTTGGTGAAACGCTGATAAATCTGCGTGCCGGGCTGAGTGGCCACCAACACCCCATGGGCGATTGCATCCATGCTGGTCGCACCACCATTAACGGCAATCGGGTCCAGCACGACATCAATGCGGCGCAAATTTTCGGCGTAATTTTGCGGTGTGTTGGCCACAATCAAGACTCGCGCCGCCTCGATACCGCGTTTGCGGAATTCGGCCCAGATATTGTTTTTGATAAATTCATGTATCAATTCCGGGCGCATCACCAATAATTTGCTATTCGGCAGTTGGCCCATGATGGCCGCCTCGCGGTCGAAACAAGCTGGGGTGATTTTATCCAACCGGTTCGGCCAGCCAAAAGTAACGTAATTATTTTTCACGCATGGCGCGCGCGTATCCGCCGCCAGCACCGGCAATTTCGGAATTTGCATATAGGGTGCTGGAAAAACCGCCTGGGATTCGTGCATAAACCGCGTATCACTGGGTGCGCAGAATTCATCTGCCACCACGTAATCCGTACCCGCATTGCCCGCCGTATGACCCCAGCCCAGCCATAATATCTGGCGCGGTGCCAGGCGCGCTTCGAAAATAAAACTGTGGCTACGCGGACTGCGTCCGCCCAAATCGCACAACACCGCGATGCCATCGGCCTGGATGATTTTTTGAATCGCTGCCAAATCCTGCCCGCGCAATAGGCGGTAATCATCCCCCACCGCCATCCGCAATTCGCCAAACACTGGATCGGTCGGATATTCCTCGCCGGTATTGTATAAAAATATGCGCACGCCCGGCATATGCCCCAGCACATAGGCCTGGAGCAGCGGACGCAAATATTGCCCGACCGGATGATCGCGCACATCCTGGCAGACCAGCCCCAGATGAATTTTATCGCCAGCCAAGCTTGGCATGGACGGCGGCGGATTGATACGCAAACCGCGCGAGACATTCATCAAGTAACTAAGGCCCCATTCATCGCCGCCATCCGACAATAATCCGGTCGCCTGGCGGTTGATCAACCGCCGGTCGGCCAATTCGGGGCGCAAAATCGCCGCACGGCGCAATTGTTCCGCCAACGCCCATTCACCCGTTTGCCGCAACAACCCCGCCAGCGGAAAAAATAACCGCGCCGCCGCCTCGCCCGATTGTACCGCCGCTTTTTTGCACAAGGCCAGGGCCAGCGCATGCGCCCGTGGCAAATCCCCTTGCCAGCGAATCGCCTCGGCCAGCCAGGCGGCGCCATCCAACAAATACATGTTTTCGGCGGTCAGGGCATCGGTCTGCATCGCCACCGCTTCGAACGCCTCGAATTCGCGCAAGGCATTGACGGTGTCTTCGAGGCGCCAATACAACTGGCCCAACAGCAATTGATATTCCAAACCCGCGCCGGACGTGTAGCGGGCGGCTTTGAAATACGGCAACGCATCGGCCAGGCGTCCCTGCCAATAGCAAATATCCGCCACATTGCGCAGCGCTTGTTTATCCAAGGGATTGGTGGCCAAGGCCTGAAGGCGCCGATTTAACGCGCCGGGCAATTTTTGTTGAAAAGTATCGGCGCCCGTCATCGCGCCCCAAGCGGCACCACCGCCCGCTCGCCCACGCCGGTGTAATAACTGCTGGGCCGGATCAAACGGTTATTGCCGTATTGTTCGAATAAATGCGCCGCCCAGCCCGACAAGCGCGCGCAAACAAAAATCGGAGTGAAAAACGGAATCGGAAAACCCATCAGATAGTAAGTCGGCCCGGCCGGAAAATCCAAATTCGGATAAATATTTTTCTGAACGATCATCGCGTTTTCCAAAACATTGGAAATCTCGATCCATTCCTGCCCGCCCAGCACGGCGGCGGTTTGATCGCGGAATTTTTTCATGGTGGGCACGCGTGAATCGCCTAATTTATAAAGCCGATGCCCGAAACCCATGATTTTGCGTTTCGTGGCAAAGGCGTTTTCTAGCCACGCCTGGGCATTTTCGGGTTTACCGACATCGAGCAGCAAATGCATCACCGCCTCGTTCGCCCCGCCATGCAACGGGCCTTTGAGGCTGCCAATCGCCCCGGCAATGGCGCTATGCATATCGGCCAAGGAGCTGCCGATCACCCTTGCCGCAAAGGTCGAGGCGTTGAAACCATGCTCGGCATATAACGTCAAACTGGCATCGAAGGCTTTGACGACGTCGCCCTTGGGCACTTGGCGGTCAAAACACATATAGAAAAAATTCGCCGCATAGGACCGGTCGGGACAGGGGGGGATATATTCCTTGCCTTGGCTATGGCGCAAACACGCCGCCATGACGGTTGGCAGCTGTGCCAGCAATTTCATCGCCTTGCGCCGATTCGCGGCTTCATCCATCGCCTCGGCATCGCCGTCGCGCATGCCCAAATAGGTCACGGCCGCCTGCATCATCCGCATCGGGTGCGTATCACGCGGGAATTGATGAATAAAATTTACCGTGGCGGCGTCGATAGGACGTAAGCTGCGTTCGGTGGCTGAAAATTCATCCAACTGTGATTGGTTCGGCAGTTCACTATGCCACAATAAATATACTACTTCCTCGAAGCGGCATTGTTCCGCCAAGGCGGGCACCGGATAGCCGCGATAGGTCAGATATTGCTTGTCGGCGATGACCTTGGAAATTTTGCTCTCATCAGCAATCACACCGTCAAGGCCGCGCTTAATGTCTGGTTGTGTCATAGGTTTCAGGTGTTAGGTGTTGGCCTTCTATCAGTTGTCATTCCGAGTGAGCGGCGTAAGCCACAACGAGGAATCGCCAAACATAAGGCTTTGTTTTATATCTGGCGATCCCTCACCCCCTGCGGGGGATTCGGGATGACAATTATTTATAACCCAAAACCTAAAACCTAACACCTAAAACCTGACACCTACTTAAACGCCAATGTCTTATCCCGCGCGACATAAGATTCGTAATCCAGCATATCGTACAACTCGGTGCGGGTTTGCATTTTCTCGATTAAACCTGCTTGGCCACCATCGCGCTTAATCGCGGCCAGTCCATCGACCACAGCATTCATCGCCAAGCGCAGCGTGGTAACGGGGTAAATCACGATATTGTAACCCAAATTTTCCAGCTGTTTTTTCGACAATAACGGCGATTTGCCGAATTCGGTCATATTGGCCAATAACGGCACTTTTATTTCCGCGCGGAAGGTGGCGAATTCGCTTTCATCCATCAAACCTTCGGGGAAAATCGCCTCGGCCCCGGCATCGACATAAGCCTTGGCGCGGTAAACGGCGGCGGTCACCCCCTCGGTCGCGCGGGCATCGGTGCGGGCCATGATGAGGAAATCGGCATCGGTTTTGGCAGCCACCGCCGCGCGGATTTTTTGTGTCATCGCGGGCAGATCGACCAATTCCTTGCCGTCTAAATGGCCGCAGCGTTTGGGATTGACCTGATCCTCGAGGTGCAGCCCGGCTACCCCCGCCTGCTCGAACACCTCTACTGTACGCGCGACATTCGCAACCTCGCCAAAACCCGTATCGGCATCGGCCAAAATCGGCAAATTGGTTTGTGCAGCGATGGCGCGGGCCATCCCCGCGACTTCATCCAGCGTGGTTAAACCAATATCGGGCAGGCCCAAGCTGGCGGAAAACGCGCCGCCGGATAAATACACCCCATCGAATCCCGCGCGGTCGATAGCGCGGGCGACGAGCGGGTTAAACGCCCCCGGCAGTTGCAATAATTTGCCGGATGACAGGGCGGTGCGGAATTGATGGCGGGTTTTGGTCATGGCTTATTCCGTAAAATGAGCAATAGGCAAAATCGTGCCCGGGTAAATATCGTATTTTTTGATGATACGGTCGATCACGCCGGTTTGGATCAATTCCTGGGTGGCAACATCCAGCATGCGTTTGAATTTATATTCGTCTTGTTTAATAAACAAGGCGTTGGTGTAAACGCCCAGCGAATTTGGCGATAGAATTTTTAATTTGCCGGGATTTTTGGCCATAAAATTATGCGCCAGGAAACTATCCGATAACGCGAAATCGGCTTTGCCGCCCGCGACATCAACCAACGGCTCGGTCAAGGCCGATAGCTGCGGCAAACTATGCGGCTTGGCATTCGCGAAATTACGTTGTGTTACCATACCCATAGTAGAACCATCGACAAACGCGCCGGAAAATTGCGTAGCGTTTAATTGGGCGTAATCACCGTTGAATCGGGTTTCATCCGCCCGTACCACCGCCACCAATGGCGTCAACGCCACGGGGGCGACAAAATCCATCGCCCGCGCCCGGGCCGAGGTCGGCCAGATAACGCTACACTGCGCATCAACGCGGCCAGTTTGCAAGGCCGTCGCAATATCGCCGGAGCCTATTTCCTCGGCCCAATCGACGGTTAACGACAAAGATTTCGCCAATTCTTCGACATAATCATGGGCGATGCCGGAAAACGCGCCGGTGTTCACGTCCTTCATCAAAAACCCGGCGCGAATGAAATACCCGCACCGAATCGTCTTGGTGCGCATCACGCGGTCGAAGACGCTTTCTCGGTTGTCATTCCGAGGCGCAGCCGAGGAATCGCCAGATATTATGCTTGGCGATCCCTCCGCCCTATCGGGCGTTCGGGATGACAGCCAGTTGCCCACCGCAAACACCACCACCGCCACGGCGATGATGTGGAGGTAGAATGAGAGGGTGGTTCTGGGCATGGGTCCTCCGTTTTTAGGTAAAATGGATCCCCGCCTACCGCGGGGATGACAACTTGGTACTTGGTACTTGGTACTTGGTACTAAAACACCCCGCGCTGATCCCGCACGGCGCGCTGCAATTTGCCCTCGGGCAAGGCCACATTCAATGCGCGCAATTCGGCAGCGGTTAAATCCGGCAAGCGCGCGACCAAAGTCAAAAACCGTTTCGATTCTTGGGCGGTGATAATGCCATCGGTCAATTGCTGAAATTTATTGACATATTGCGGCCGCTGCCACGGCGTGGCACCCAAGCTGTGCGCATTCGCCACCGCCATTTCATCGATCAAGGATGATCCATCGTTGAATTGAATTTCGATGCGGCCGCCGAACGCTTTTTCCGCTGGGTCATGGCTGTGATAGCGTTTGGTCCACGCCGCATCTTCGCGCGTTTCGATTTTATGCCACAGGCGCACTGTATCCGCCCGCGCGGCACGTTCGGGTAAATACGAATCGACATGATGCCATTTGCCGTCTTGCAACGCGACCGCCAGGATATACATAATCGAATGGTCCAAAGTTTCCCGCGACGCCTTGGGATCCATTTTTTGCGGATCGTTCGATCCGGTGCCGATCACGTAATGTGTGTGATGGCTGGTATGCAGGATGATTTTTTGGATCGAATCCCACGCAGTAACCTCGGCTGGACTTACCCCCACCCCAACCCTCCCCCCAAGGGGGAGGGAGAATTTACCCAAAATCACTTCCCGCATTTTAAAACATAAATCGATAATCGCCTGGGATTGATATTCGGCCGAATGTTCCTTGGTATAGGAATCTAAAATCGCGCGTTTGGATGCGCCGGGTGCAGGCAGCGGCACGGTGTATTGCGCCTTTTTCCCGCCCAACATCCAGGCGATCACGCTGTCTTCGCCCTCGTATATGGGGCTTGGGGATTTTTCACCGCGCATGGCGCGGTCCACCGCCTCGACCGCTAATTTACCGGCATGGGCGGGGGCGTGCGCTTTCCACGAACTAATCTCGCCCTTGCGCGATTGGCGGGTGCTGAAACCCACATGCACGGCTTGTTGCACGGCTTGGTAAATTTGCTCGATGGGTAAATTCAACATGGCACCGATACCCGCCGCCGCGGCGGGGCATAAATGCGCGATATGGTCTTTTTTCCATTCGTGCAAACAAATACCTTTGACCAAATTGATGTGAATTTCATATGCCGCGACAATACCGCGCAAAAACTCCGCGCCCGATTTGCCCAATTGCTGCGCCACCGCCAGGGTGGGCGGGATATTATCGGCCGGGTGCGAATAATCGGCCGCCAAAAACGTATCGTGCCAATCCAATTCCCGCACCGCCACCCCATTCGCCCACGCGGCCCACGCCGGATCGAAGGTTTGATTCGACGGCAAGCCAAACACGGCAGCACCCGCGCGGCCATTGGCGGGATGACACAATGCCTGCGACCGCGCATTGGCCACCGGCTCGCGGTTGATGGCGGCAATCGCGACGGCGGCGTTATCGATGATGCGGTTGATGACCATGTCGGTCACAGCGGCATCAATCGGCGCCGGATCGGCTGCCACGGATGCGATTTTAAACGCCAATTGCACCTCGCGCGGGCAGGGTTCGGTTGCGGGATAGACGCGAACGGTGTGGGAAACAAGGGTCATGAGCACGCTCGGGAAAATGGTTTTTGGTATCCTATGCTATACCGGGATACGGCGATAAAATCCACCGCCGATGGACGATGGGCGATAATCTATGGCTATGGCGGCGGTAACGATGCTATATGTTTTGCTAAGCCCCCAGCCAGCCGGAGCCTTCATGCAGATCAAAGACATTTTACAATTGCCGTCCATGCCCCTGGCCTCGCCCAGCTATCCGCGCGGGCCGTACCGTTTTATCAACCGCGAATATTTTATCGTCACTTATGAATCCGATCCCGAGGCGATTCGCGCGCAACTGCCCGAACCATTGCAGCCCGATGGCTCGAACACGGTGTTGTATGAATTCATCAATATGCCGGATTCATCCGGCTATGGCAGCTATACCGAAACGGGCATTGTTATCCCCTGCACATTCAAGGGCGAGGCGGTCAATTTCACCTCGCAAATGTATTTGGACTGCGAGCCGCCGATTGCCAGCGGCCGCGAAATTTGGGGCTTTCCGAAAAAATTCGCCAATCCGAAATTGCATACCGTGCACGATACGCTGACCGGCCGTATCGAATACGCGGGCCAGCCGGTGGCGATTGCCACCATGGCCTATAAACACCAAAATCTGCTGCCCATCGGGCCGGACGGGAAAACCAACACGGGCGCGATGCTGCACAAACTGGGCAAGACCCAGGTCAATTTGAAATTGATTCCGCACGTGGATGGCAGTTTGGCCATCGCGCAATTGGTGCGTTACAACCTGACCGACATTACCGTCAAGGGTGCGTGGGGCGGCCCGGCACGATTGCACTTGATCCCGCATGTGAATGCGCCCGTCGCCGATTTGCCGGTGCGCAAGGTGTTGGGCGGGTTGCATTTACTGGCGGATTTGACCCTGCCCTATGGCCAGGTGATGCATGATTATTTGTCCTAATACCGCAACCCCGGCCTAAAATGCGTTCTCCATCCCGCCTGCGCCAGTTTTTTTCGACCGAAACCGCCTCGGGCATCGTGCTGATGGCGATGGCGGTGTTGGCATTGATTTTGGCCAATTCGCCGCTGGCCGGGGCGTATTTCGCCGCGTTGAAATTTCCCATCGCCCTGCCAGGATTTGGTTTGGCGATGGATCTGGGCCATTGGATCAAAGATGGTCTGATGACGGTTTTTTTCCTGCTCGTCGGGCTTGAAATCAAACGCGAATTGCTGGATGGGGAATTATCCACCCTGCGCCGTGCGGCCTTGCCGTTATTTGGCGCGCTGGGCGGCATGGTCATACCCGCCTTGGTGTTTTTATTCATCACCCAAGACCAACCGGAATTATGGCGCGGGTGGGCGGTATCATCGGCCACCGACATCGCGTTTGCCGTGGGCGTCTTGGCACTATTGGGCCAGCGCATTCCCGCCAGTTTGAAAATTTTCCTCCTCGCCCTGGCGATTTTGGACGATCTGGGTGCCGTGTTGGTGATCGCGTTTTTTTATTCGGGCGCGTTGAACATCGCTGCTTTGATTGCTGTCGCCGCGTTATTCGCCGCGCTGTTGTGCATGAACCGATTCAAGATTCAATCGCTATGGCCCTATATGATATTGGGTGTGGCGCTGTGGTATTTTATGCTGCAATCGGGCGTGCACGCCACTTTGGCCGGGGTGTTGCTGGCAGCCGCCATCCCGTTGCCCTCCGCCAAGCGGCTCGAGCATGCGATCCACCCCTATGTCGTATTCGCCATTATGCCGATTTTCGCTCTGGCCAATGCGGGCGTGCCGGTATTGGGGCTGGCGCTGGGCGATTTGTTGCAACCGCTGACTTTGGGCATCGGCTTGGGTTTATTTCTGGGCAAGCAGCTGGGGATTTTTGCCTCCGCCTGGGCGGCGATTAAACTGGGCATCGCCGATAAACCCGCGCAGAGCAATTGGCTGCAATTATATGGCGTGGCCACCTTGGGCGGGATCGGTTTTACAATGTCGTTGTTTATCGGCGCCTTGGCGTTCACCGATGCCGCGCTTCTCGACCAGGTGAAACTCGGCGTGCTGACGGGATCGTTATTGTCGGGGGTGGTGGGGTATGGCTTGTTGCGGTTGGCGCGGCCGCATGCATGATCGCGGGCGAAGCCGCCCCATCGCCGATGCCGAACGGGGCAAACACGGCCAGATTCGGATCGTTGGGGTCGGCGGCTTTTAGTTTCAAATACAGCTCCCGCGCCAATTCGTCGGCACGCGGGGTTAGCAACCGATGCTCGACCTTGCCGGCCAAATCGCAGAAATCAGTCCGTTTGGCTAATTCCGCAGGAACGTCGTAACCCATCGCCGCACCCAAATTGCGCTTGGCCCACACCCGAATTGCTTGCGGATCTGTATGAATAAACGCGGACCAATTTATTTGCCCCAGGGGATTGCCCGCTTGCAAACGTTGTTCCTGAGCGGTGCGAATTTCCCGAAACAACTCACTGCCTGCTTGTTGTTCTGCCAGCAAGGCCAAATCAATATAAGCCGCTTGCAGTCTTTTATGCTCTATCTTATATGCTGCCATCGCCGCCGCATCAGCAAAGGGGTTGAATACCAATGCTTTTTGCCCCACATCGCTTAATGCCGTTTTATTCGCCTGCGCGGCGGGATCGATCATCGCACTGTAATCGATCAAAATCTGTTTCACCTCTTTGCCCGCGCCATGATCCGGCATTAAAAAAACAGCATCGTCATAGGGCACGCCCTGCGCCAACAACATCGCCAGATTCCGGGCGCAATTATTATCCACCCAATATTTGACCCGCGCCTGAACGCACCTGGTAGCAACGATTTTATCCACCTGATCAAAAATATCCTTGGCCGTCATCTGGCAAAATGAATAATCGCGTCTAAACGCGGGCGAATAAACTGTCGACCCTTTAACCTTGGCCGCAAAATCCTTGAATGGTACTTGGGTGTTAAAAATTTTCTGTTGCCAGTGATGCATTTCCGGAAAAACTAGAAAATACGGATATACCGCCGAAGTTGACAAGCGGGAATTTAGCGGACGATCAAAAGGAAAAAATCCAAGACCTGCGAGCGCCGATGAATGACTAGAAATAGTTTTGGCTAAAAGGGTCAAGAACGCGAATAAGTCAGCGTATAATTCATCGTTAACTTGGCAATAATTATTTTTGGCGCGGAATGAAATGCGCACCTGATCGCCCAGATGATGGTGAATGGCATGACCAAATTCATGGGCAACGGTCGGGTGCGTGAAACGACTAATCAATGCCCGAGAGATATTGGTGACAATCCGCTCATCACCGAAGCGTTTTTTAACCGTCTCCATGTAATGACGATCTAGCTTTGTCACCACATGCAATAAATTCCAAGGATGGTCTTTGGACAGATGTATGTGGAACACGCCCGAGCTTGAAGAAAAATCATTTCCACGTCTGAATGGCAAACGTAGTTGTTTTCGCATCGCCTCGATTTCGGGATGCGGATGCACCGCCGTTTTTTTCAGCCAGGGAAATTGCGCCCGAAATTTTCGGTACCAAGTTTTTTCCGCCCGGTCCGGTATGGCCAGCGGCAAAACGCGCAAATCGGGATAGGATGCCAGCACCCAGTGCCAAAATTCATTGACATGTGCCTGCGCTTCTTCGGTTGCTGCTAATAAAGCTTTGGTTGTTATAGTCTTTCCCATTAAGAATTTCCCATTCTTGTCATTCCCGCGCAGGCGGGAATCCATTTTAATACAAATGGATCCCCGACAAATGCTGACGCATTTTCGGGGATGACAATTTGCAAGCATGGCGAATTCTTAATTGGAATGATCATATCTCCATCCCGCATGCCCCATATCTGGCTCTGACATTCGGCCAGGCTCTGTATCTTTTAAGAAAAAATATAGCTGGGGTGGGGATTTTTGTCAACCCCGGCTACTTGCACCAAAACGGATTGCCGCCTAGCATGCGCGCATGTTTAGAAACCTTATCCTCGCGTGCGCTCTTGGGCTAGTGCTGTGTTTATTGCTGGCCACCACCGCCACCGCGCAAACCGTGCCTAAAACCCGCAGCGTGACCCTGCAATACACTGCGTTTTGGGGCGGGATCGAGGCGGCGAAATTGTCTTTTGCGCTGCGCGAGAGGACGGCAGATTACGACGGCCAAATCGATTTGCGCACGGTTGGCATGTTGAAAAATTTCTTGCGCCTGCAAATTATCGCCAATAGCAAAGGCAAATTTACCAAACAAACGCTGATCCCCGCCAGCTACCAATATACCAGCATCCGCCGCAAAAAAACCAAGGGCGTGGCGTGGGTCTACGATCCCAAAACCCGCTTGGCGCGGCTGCCGGATCATCCGGGATTGGAAAAAATGGTCGGGGAAAATTGGCGGCAAAATGTCGTCGATCCGATTGGCGCTATGATCAACGCTGTGCGCATTTTACGGCAACAGCGCGGCGCCGATAGCGCGGCGTTGCGCGCACCCATGGCCGTATTCGATGGGCGGCGACGGTTTGATTTGCAAATCACCGGCTATGACCGTCGCGATTTGACCGTGGCGCAAAAAACCCGCAAAGTCATCGCCCTGACCCTGGCGGTTGCGCCCAAAGCCGGGTTCGACGCCAATGACCGCGAAGCCGACACATGGCAATCCGCCAAAATCGAATTATTCCTAGCCGATGACGGGTTGTATTACCCCATCCGCGCCGTTGCCAGCACCAGCCTGGGCCCCGCCATTTTACAACTCAGCGGCGGCTGTATCGGCACACCGCCATGTGCAGGGGGCCAATCTCTCTAGTCAATTAACATAAGAGTTCCCCCTCCCCTTTAGGGGAGGGCCGGGGTGGGGCTTTCCCAACGCCCCCTCCCAACCTCCCCCTATAGGGGGAGGAGATTTAAATTCGATGGGGAATCGACAATATATGCCTATAGCGGATAGGGCATAGGGGATAGTAATAAATCTATCCCTATACGCTATACCCTATGCGCTATCCGCTTTATAAACTAGAATGCAGCCTCCACAACCAAGGAAAATCCCATGAGCAAAAAACACGTGACCTATATCCCGGGCGACGGCATCGGCCCCGAAGTATCCACCGCCTCCCGCGCCGTGATCGAAGCGTTGAACGTACCGATCGTATGGGAAGATCATATTGCTGGCGAAGCCGCCTTTAAATTGGGGTTCGAGACCGGCGTGCCGACCGAAACCATTGAGTCGATTAAACGCACGCGCTGCGTGCTCAAAGGTCCCTTGGGCACCCCCGTCGGCTATGGCAATAAATCGGCCAACGTCACGTTGCGCAAAATGTCAGAAACCTATGCCAATATCCGCCCCGTGCGCGAATGGCCAAACGTACCCACCCCGTTCAAAGGCCGCGGCATTGACATTACCGTCGTGCGCGAAAATATCGAGGATTTATATGCCGGGATCGAGCATCAGCAAACCCCAGGTGTATTCCAAGGGTTGAAACTGATCACCGAAAAAGGTTGCGAGAAAATCGCCCGCTTTGCGTTCGAAGTCGCCCGCGCCGAAGGCCGCAAAAAAGTCACCTGTGCCACCAAATCCAATATTTTGAAAACCACCGAAGGCACGTTGAAACGCGTGTTCGAACGCATCGCGCCGGAATATCCGGACATTATCGCCGAGCATATGATCGTCGATAATTGCGCCCACCAATTGGCAAAAAAACCGGAACAATTTGATGTTATTTTGTTTACCAACATGAATGGTGATGTGTTGTCGGATTTATCATCCGGCTTGATCGGCGGCTTGGGCTTTGCCCCATCGGCCAATATCGGCAAGGATGTGGCGATTTTCGAAGCCGTGCATGGCTCCGCCCCCAAATATGCGGGTAAAAACAACATCAACCCCACCGCGCACATGATGTCGGCGGTGATGATGTTGCGGTACCTGGGCTTTTTGACTGAGGCGGATAAAATGGAAAACGCCATTTACGCCACGTATGAACAGGGCATCGTGCTACCGCGCGATGTCGTCGGTGACGCCAAGGGTTGCAAAACCACCGATTTCACCCAGGCCGTGATCAAAAACCTGGGCAAAAATGCGCAATCGATTCAGGCGCGGAATTTCCAGCCAATCAAAATCCCCAATGTGCGCAGCGACATCGATTTCGTCAAAGCCACCAAACGTCATTGCGCCGGGATTGATTTGTTCATTGAACATCATCAACAGCCCGCGATTTTGGCCGAGAGTTTGCAAAAACTATTGGCCGATACGCCGTTCCGCGTGAAAATGTTATCGAATCGCGGCACACAAGTATGGCCCAACATGGGCGCCGAGCCGGATTTGGTCGATTGCTTCCGCTGCCGTTTGGATGCCAAGGACCCCACCCGTACCATCACCGATCATGAGATCCTGGACGCGTTGCAAAGAGTATCGGGCCAGCACACCTGGACCCATATCGAAAAACTGAATGAGTTCGATGGCAAAGCCGGATACTCCAAGGCGCAGGGGGAGAGTTAGAAAGCGTATAGCGTATAGCGTTTAGGGTATAGAAAATAGTAAGCAGAAAGCAGTAAGCGGTTGGTCTTTGTTCTGCTTACCGTTTACTTTTTACTGCTTACCCCCTTTACGCTTGCCGCTTTACGCTATACCCTTATTTCATCGCCCACAACCCAGAGGTGTCGCATGCGTCGTTGGTTTGTTTTCCTCCCTTTATTATTGCTACTGGCCCTGCCTTCTTGCGCCAATGTTAAACAGGTCGAAGATAAAGCCAGTATCGAAGTTCCTACCGATGCCAAAACCGTGCCGATTCGCATGACCCGAATCGTCAATGATGTGCGCCGGGGCACCGTGATTGGGGAAATACGCTTTGGTTTATTGTGTATTCCCGGCATCCTCAGCGACAGCACGCTGTATTGGGGACAGGGACGCGGCAACATGAGCGATGACGAATTTTCTTTCGTGTTCCGCGACGAATTGCGCAGCGCCGGTTATGATGTCGTCAACAACAGAGCCAATTTATTCGATGACCGCGAAGATGAAGCCGCCCGCGCCCGCTTGTCCATCGGCGCGGCTATCACCGATATCAAGGCGAATGTTTGTTTTCCAAAATCCGGTTGGGGTAGTAGCCGTACCAGCGGCGACAGCTATATCAAAGTACGCTGGCAAATCCAGGACCGTTTTACCAAGCAAATCGTCTATGAAACCACCACCGAAGGGACGGGCTCAACCCCCACTTCGTTGGGCACCACCTATGAAGACATTATTCTGGCCGCGTTCACCAAAGCCGCGCGCAATTTAATGGCCGACCCCGGTTTCCATGAATTGATCGTCCGCACTGGCAACGAAGCTAAACCAGAAGCAGAATCCAGTAAGACGAATCAGCGAATATCGATTCCCGCCAAAGCGCCTTACCGCAATGGTTTTCAGCAGAATCTGGATGCCATTAGGGACAATGTGTTCTTGGTCCGCGAAGGCCGGGGCGGTCATGGCTCGGGATTTTTTATCGCCCCCGGTTGGGGCTTGACCAATTACCACGTTGTCGGTGAAGCCGACGAAGTTGGCATTCGCGCCAAGGACGGTAAAATTTATGCGGCCCAAGTCGTCTCGCGCCATCGTGGACGCGATGTCGCATTGTTGAAAATCGCCAAGGCCAAGCAAACGGGTATCCCCGTCAATCTTGGCTTACCCAAAGTCGGCAGCGATGTGGTAGTCATCGGCTCGCCCGCCAGCGAGGAATACCAAGACACCGTGACCAAAGGCATCGTCAGCTCGATCCGGTCGATGGATGTTTTTGGTGAGGGCAAAAAACAGCCCGTCATCCAAGCCGACGCCGCCATCACCGGCGGCAATAGCGGCGGGGTATTGCTGGACGCAAATGGCAACGCCATCGGCATTACGGTCGCGGCAGCGCGAGATGCCAACGATATTAATCTGTTCATCCCCATCGCCGATGGCCTGAAACAGCTGAATGTGCGCTATGGCGGGGGCGGTAGTTATAGTCCTACCAATTAAGAATGCCCCATAACTGTCATCCCGACCGAAGCGACTTGCCTCGCCGAAGCGCGGCGAAGGCGGGAGCGTAGCGGAGGGATCTTGAAAAACTTTATAAGATCCCTCGACTGCGCTCGGGATGACAATAATGGGGGAATATTATTCGAAATGACAATAAATCATGCTGAGTAGCAATTTCGTTTTAAAAATTCTCACCTCGGCCATCATGGTGGCGCTGATTGCCGAAATTGGGCGGCGTTCGACCATGGCGGCCGCCGTGTTGGCGTCCCTCCATGTAACCACCGTGCTGGCCTTGGTCTGGGTGTATCTGGATACGCGCGATACCGAGCGGGTCGCCGTCATCGCTGCTAATAGTTTTTGGCTGATTATCGCCTCGCTGGCGTTTTTTATCGCTTTTCCGGTATTGCTGCGTCAAGGACTGAATTTTTTCATCGCCTTGGCTGTGGCCGCAGCGATCACCATCATCATTTATTTTCTGACTTTATACGGCTTACGTTTATTCGGCATCGAACTGCGTTAAACTCAACGCGAATGAACTTGAACACCCATGCCAGTCAACCACGCGGGCGCAAGGGTAACGCGCGGACGATGCCCGTGCTCAGTAACGCCGGGTGGAGCACGCGGTGTGGCATCGTGGCGGATTGTGGCCACGGGTCTGGGCGGGGTTTGCGCGAGCGCACTGCGTGCCCCCTTATCGTAGCCCTGCAATAAGGCGCGGTCGGCGATACGGTCATTGACGCGTTGGCGGTATTCGATTTGCTCAGGTGTCATGGTTTGTGGATTGATCGCCAAGGGCGGCAATTTACCGCCAACCCCTGCCTGGTTGCGCCAGGCGGTTTTCTCCTCGACGCTCATGCCAATGCGGGCTTCGTGCACGGCGCGGAATTTATCGCGGGCCAGTTTTTGCGCCTGCTCGCGAGTATAACCTTCGGCCATATACTCAGCGGTCAATTCGCGAAAGATGCCCAAGGTCATGCGGAAACTGCCCGCGCTATGCTGTGCCATCGCCGCACGCATGTTTTCGATTACTGTCGCATCGGCCTGACCCTTGGCCATTTTTTCGCGCCAAACCGAACGCGAGGCCTCGGCCGATTTTTTCTCGGCCTTGCCGGTGTGGTGTTGGGCGATGGCGATGGGCAGATCGGCGCGGCCTTGTTGCACCGTACCCGCGACCAGGCCGCTGCCCAGACGGCAAGCGCGGCCTTCGCATTCGATTTGCTGGCCGCGCTGCTCCTCGGTATCACGGCGGGCTTGGCGTAATTCTTGGGCAAACATCCGCCGCGCAGTCGGCAGATCGTGACCTTGGGCTTGTAATGCTTCAAGCCGCTGGTCTTTCCAAGATTGATAGGCCTCGCGGCGTTGTGCTTTGGCCTGATCCACCGCCGCCAATAATATTTCACCATCCAAAGTAGTGCTGGCCGGATTTTTGGCGATAGCCAATAGGTTTTCGACCTCGGCCGCCGCCGCCAGCACCAGCGGATTTCCGTAATGCCCGCCCGCACCAAACACCATCGCCTCGCCACCGCCAGAATTGTTGTTGGCGGCTGGCATGGCCTGCGTGGCGGCTTGTTCTTTTTGCCGGGCGGTTGTTTCAATCGCTTTTAAATCTTCGGCTGGTTGGCCGGGTTTGGGATAAATCGGCCGCTCCAATCCCTGTGCCTTTAAAATCGCGGGCGCTTCACTGCCGGCGCTTTGCTTGATATCGGCAATCGCTTCGCGCAATTCGCCATAATACCGATCATAGGCATGGATCAATTCGCCCACCTCGCCGCGTAAAGTTGCTGATGTCGGATTGGCCTTGGCCTGTTCGATCGCCTCAGCCAGGCGCCATTTCAAATGCGCGACTAATGCGCGTAATTCCTGGGCGCGGCGGATTTCGTTTTGTAATTCCTGCCTGCGCTTGGCTTCGCCTTGGTGGCTAGCGCCCCATGTCAATTGCACGGGGAGCACGTTGTAACCGGGGTTGGTAAAATTGGTAAGCATGGTTGCCTACTGGGTTCATTGCATCTGGATTTAAGGTAATAATATTACCTAATATGCAAAAAGTCAATAATTATATGATGAATATTTGATGACAATGCCTATGTTTTAGGCATATTATCCAGTTCTGCTTTGGTCAGCACAAACCGCCACATCCGGTCCAAGCCCTGCTTAATCCCAATTCTGGGGGTGGCGGCGAAATCCCAACCTGTCCGTTCGCCTCTGGTCACATGAAATTGCGGATCGGTTGCAACATCGCGGCCATGATCGACCATGGATATGCCAAACCCCCGGCATAGTTTTCCAGGTCCATTGAAATGCGTGCCATCATCCGCCCACACCCCGCACAACAATACCGCCCCCGGCACACCTTCGGTGGCGGTGGTGATATTGAAACAAAAATACATGCCATAAATCAGATAGACATAGGCGTAACCTGCTGGCCCGAACATGATGGCATTGCGCTTGGTCATGCCGCGTGCGGCGTGGCTGGCCGGATCGTCGGTGCCGTGATAGGCTTCGGTTTCGGTGATGATGCCGCGCCTGTCCCCGTACACCAAATTTTGGCCCAGCATCTCCCGCGCCACCAGAAGCGTGTCGCGGGCGTAAAATGCGCGGTCCATAATGCGCTTGCGTTTGCCCATGGCCGTTGGTAGCATTTTGCGCATACGCGGTAAACTCCCGCCAATGCCGGAGATGACAAGATGTTAAAAGAATTTCGCGATTTCGCTATCAAGGGTAATGTGATCGACCTGGCCGTGGGCGTGGTGATCGGCGCGGCTTTTACCGCCATAGTTGGCTCGGTCGTGAATGATATTTTTAATCCGGTGATCGGCCTGTTGATCGGTGGGATCGATTTTTCGAATCTGTTTATCACCCTCAAAGGCGAACATTTCAACACCCTGGCCGAAGCGCAAAAAGCCGGCGCGGTGACCTTGAATATCGGTTTGTTTTTAAATGCGGTGATTAAATTTTTAATCGTGGCGTTTGTGATATTTCTGGTGGTCAAACAGATCAACCGCCTAAAGCGCGAAGCAGACGCTATGCCCCCGCCCCCACCGCCGCAAGAAGCCTTGTTGCGCGAAATCCGCGATTTATTGGCTAAACGCTAACATCCATTAAGCCGCAGAAATACTGCGTTTTACCTAGTTAGTAAATTTTGCATAGGCAATTTACCGCAAATACCCGGAAAAACATGTACATATAATTTTTGCGCTCCTTGATGTCTTTTGCTAACGATAATTATCCGTCAGCCAACGACCGGGGAACGCAATGAACAACGAAACGTTATTGGTATCCGCCCTTATTGCCGTGCCGACCTTACTATATGGTGGCAATCAGCTGAGGTTGGCGATTGCGCAAAAGATTATTGACACGGCGCTTGCCCCGTTTGAACAGCGGATTAAAAAATTTAAAGAAGATGACCTTATAACCGTCAAGCCGCACCAACTGGGCGATGGTAAGGCCCGTTTTGAAACTGAACTTAAAGCAAGCGATCATCGCATTTTCCATGCGCGCAAAACTGGCGTACCCTTCCAAGGAGAGTTGCCACAAAATTTTAATCCAAAATCAGGCCTGCGTCAGCAGGTCCAGAAAATGCTACACGATGTAAGAATTAGCTATCCTGTTTTTCTTACTACGGCCTTGGCTACAGATTTGGCAACAGATGCCATATTAAACGAGGCAATGCTGCGCGCGTTCCCGACATCGGCCAAAGCGGCTGGGGTCGGCGAATTATCCGACGTTATGTTGGGGCCGCAGTTGAAAGAATTGATTGATCAAACCGGGGTCATTGATGCCGCAGCCGATATTGCCTCGGCCGCTGCAGGCGTGCTGGGGGAAACCTTGGTCGTCAGTACGGTTGAAACGGTGGCGGATTCGAATCTGGCAATATTTTCCCTAGCCACTATTGCTGGTCGAGAGATTAAATTGATCAACGCCGGGCATTCCACACCCAGCGAAAGCGCGCTATACGGAGTCCTAGATTATGGCGGCCGTTTGGCCGGCGGAATTATTGGCGGCAAACTAGGCGCGATTGGTGGCGCAAAAGCAGGAACATTTTTAAACCCAGGTGGCGGGACTGGTGTTGGCGCGCTAGTAGGGGGATTTTTTGGCGCCATCCTAGGCGTGTGTACCGCCAAAGCCGTTTGGATAAAAGCATTAAAGGCCGAAATCAACAGTTTCGCGGCTGATTTTCAAACTACCGCTGCCACTGCCGCTACTGAAACACAAAAAAGCCTAAAGGAAATGGCGCAGAAAGTGCAAGCCGACGGCAAAAAGGCTTTTACGGCATATCAACAAATATTGCAGGCTTGTCCAGACATGCGTTGTGATGCAGCCATGGTCGACACGGCGCGCTTGTATGCCGCTGCCTACAATACGGACATCAATAATGCGCTGGATGTCGCTTTTCAGAATCGGCGTGAGATCCTTAGCGAAATCGGCAGCTCTGCTCGGGGGCAACCGAATTTTTGGCACAACATCATCGGCGCCAACTGGATAGCGGCTGCGGAACAGCAGCTGGATAGCGCCCTTGATAAAAAAAGGCAGGCATTGCGGCCGATAATCGATGCTACTAGTGAAAATACGGTGAAGCAAAAACCGACACAGTCACTGCAGTTTTATATTGAATACGGCTATGTCAGCGGCGGGCAAACCGAACTCTTGTCAGCCGAGCTTGATACTAAGTTGGGCACTATGGCAGATACATTTAATACAACCGCCACCACTTGGGATACAGCATGTGGGAAAGCATGGGAAACAGCTGCCCGCACAACGGCAGGCACGTTCAAAAAAGAACGCAAAAAAGTTGAAGACACTTATGATGGATTCCGCAAACGTTTGGAGTTTTTACGGCGAGCGATTCTTGCCAAATCTTGCCGTTTGAATCCAAAACTAATTTAGCATAACCTAGCTAACGGCCTCACCCATCAAATCATACTCGTCCGCATCCGTGATTTTGACCGACACGATTTGTCCGGGCAGATGGCGTTTTTTGGATTGAATCACCACCTTGCCGTCGATATCCGGCGCATCGGCCATGGAGCGGCCAATGATGGTGCCACCGCCGATATCGTCGATGATAACACTTTGCGTGGTGCCGATTTTCGCACTCAATTTTTTGGCGCTGATCGCTTGCTGGGTTTGCATGAATTTATGCCAGCGTTCTTCTTTGACCTCCTCGGGCACGTGATCGGCGATTTCATTCGCCACCGCCCCCTTGACTGCTTCATATTTGAAACAGCCGACGCGATCCAATTGCACTTCCTCGAGCCAATCCAACAGGATTTGAAAATCTTCGTCTGTCTCGCCGGGAAAGCCGACAATGAATGTCGAACGCACGGTCAAATCCGGCACGATCTGCCGCCATTTTTTGATACGGTCGGTGACTTTTTCGGCGCTGGCCGGGCGCTTCATCGCGCGCAACACATTGGGTGCCGCGTGTTGAAACGGAATATCCAGATAGGGGAGGATTTTTCCCGCCGCCATCAATTCCATCACCGCATCGACATGCGGATAGGGGTACACATAATGCAAGCGCGTCCACACGCCCAATTCCCCCAAAGCGCGGCACAAATCGATAAACCGCGTTTGGTAATCCGTATCGCGCCACCGCGATGCGGCATATTTGACATCAATGCCATAGGCCGATGTGTCTTGGGATATCACCAGCAATTCCTTGACCCCGGATTTGACCAGTGCCTCGGCTTCGGTCATCACCTCGGCCAGCGGGCGCGAGACTAAATCGCCACGCAGGGCCGGAATAATGCAAAAACTGCAGCGGTTATTACAGCCTTCGGAGATTTTTAAATACGCATAATGGCGCGGTGTCAGTTTCACCCCGGCGGGTGGCACCAAATCCAAAAATGGATCATGCGGCGGGGTGATCACCTTGTGGACTGCGCCCATCACCGCCTCGTATTGATGGGGGCCGGTGATATCCAACACCTTGGGAAAGCGGGCGCGAATCACCTCGGGCTCGGCGCCCAAACAGCCGGTGACAATCACCTTGCCGTTTTCGGCCATCGCCTCGCCGATTGCGTCCAACGATTCTTCGCGCGCGGAATCCAAAAACCCGCAGGTGTTGACCACTACCACATCCGCCCCGTCATAAGAGGGTGCTATCTCGTACCCTTCGGTTTTCAACTGGGTAATAATGCGTTCGGAATCGACCAGCGCCTTGGCGCAGCCGAGCGATACCATGCCGACGCGTGGCGCGGGTTTGTTTTTGGTGTCCGAATCCATACTTGGTTTAGTCATAACATTCCTATATCAATTAATCCGCGCATCATAACGACAGCGCAACAAAGTTTCAAATTGTTTCACATGAAACAATTTGGAATTTAATTACAAAAACTTTCTACGGATATTGACGGTCGGGCGTTGGCCCAGATCGTCAAAATGGTTTTGCAGCCATAATTCGGCCGTTTGATAGCCGATGGTAAACAGCTCGTCGATAAAGCCGCGGTCGTTGTTCAATTTGCTGCTGGCGTCATAGGCGCGCAAACGGTCTTCGGCATCGACCATATGCATATAAATCCGCCGGTATTTTTTCGGATCGAGCTTGTTGTCGTTCAACAAACGCTGCACAAAATCGACCGACCGCATTTCGAGCATCAAGGTCGAATTAAAACTGATTTCATTCATGCGGTTGATAATATCGCGCGCATTGGCGGGCGTGCCGACCCGTTCCAACGGATTGATATTGACCAGCATTAAATCCGGCGTCGTCATCGTTTCATATAGCGGCCATAACGGCGGATTGCCGACAAAGCCCCCATCCCAATAGGGATCGCCGTCGATTTCAACCGCTTGAAACAAATACGGCAAACAGGCCGAGGCCAATAACGCGTCCAGCGTAATTTCCGGGCGCGAAAATATCCGGGCGCGGCCGGTGCGGACATTAGTGGCCGAGACGAACAGGCTGAGATGATCGGTTTTTTGGATCAACTCGAAATCGACAAATTTTTTCAGCAATTGGCGCAACGGATTGACGTTGAACGGATTCAATTGATACGGCGATAATGATCGGCTGAGTTGATCGAAAAATTGATATTGCGGCAATTGATCCAATTGCCAATGCAACACGTATTTTTCCACGAGCGGATTGGTAAAAGCGCCAAAGCCCGGCATATCGGCGATGCTGTCCCAAAAACATTTCAAGGCGTCACGCGCCCCAGTGCTGCCGCCCTTCACCATGCCATGCGCCAGCACCACCGCGTTCATAGCACCGGCCGAGGTGCCGGAAATCCCCTCGATCCGCAATCGGTCATCGGCCAATAAACGGTCCAACACCCCCCAGCTATAGGCGCCGTGCGCGCCCCCGCCCTGTAAGGCCAGGGAGATGGTTTTAACAGGTGAAGATTTTTTACGAGCAGTTCGTGCCGGTTTGTTTTTTTTCATGTCAGCAATGTAGCATTCGGCCAACCAAACGCCTATATGAAACGCATGCTGGAATTTTTACCAAATATCGGCCGCGCGGAAATTTTTGGTGCCTTGGCGGTGATCGTCTCGGCGATCCGCTACGCGACATATCTCCACGCCATGTATCGGGGCACGGCCAAGCCGCATGTCTTTAGCTGGTTCAATTGGGGCTTGCTGGTCGCCATTGGCGCGGTGGCACAAATTCACACAGGTGGCGGGCCGTCGGTGTGGGCATTGGTCACCGTATCGGCGATGTGTTTTTTCATCGCCATCCTGGCTTTATGGATCGGCGAGAAAAACATCACCCGCAGCGATTGGTTCGCATTCATCGGCGCGTGATCGTTTGAGCTTCGCTCGTTCGGGCACACGAGTGCCCGCGGCGGCAGTCGCCGCCGAAAATATGGATTCGCCCGCGACGACGGGCGCGGCCGCGCGTGCGGCCGAAGCCCCGCGGCGTCTGAGCGGAAAATAAATTTATGGGTATTGCGATTTGGCAAACCACCAACGATCCGATTATCACCATCGCCTTGCTGATCGTGATCGACATCGCGTGTTATTACCCAACCTATCGCAAATCCTGGGCCGATCCGTGGGGCGAGCCGCCGGGTTCGTATTTCTGGGCGGGGTTGCGGTATTTTTTGGCGCTGCTGGCCGTGCCCGAATTTGTCTGGGCGCAAATGTTTTATCCGATTTTCCTGATGCTGGGCGATTGGCTGTTTATGGGCTACATCATCTGGCGGCGCGCAGTCTTAACCAAGGTTAATGCCCCCGCCTATCCGCCCGCCTAGATTTGTGCTAGACTGTGGGCATGAATTTCTTTGACCTCGAGAGTTGGGAATTATGGTCATACATTATGACCGTGATCGGCTTGCCGTTCGCCATTTTGGTGTTTATGTGGGAACAGCGCAAAGAGAGGGCGAATGAACAGGAAGAAATTTTCTCCGACATCGCCGATGAATACACCGAATTTTCCAAAATTCTGATCGAAAATGCCGATTTGCGGCTGTTATCCGGCCAAGGGGTCAGCGACGAACAGCTCAGCGATATTCAGCGCGAAAAGAAATTGGTCATTTTCGACATGCTGATTTCGATGCTGGAACGCGCCTATATCTTGATTTACGAAGACGATATGGACAAGCAAACGGCGCGGATGTGGGCGACGTGGGAAGATTACATCGATTTTTGGCTAAAACGCGACGATTTCCGCCGCGCCTTGCCCGAATTGCTGTTGGGCGAAGACCCCGATTTCGGCGAATATATGCGCCGGAAAATGGCGGTAGTCAGTCGTTAGGCGAGAGGCGAGAGGCGAGAGGCGAGAGGCGAGAGCGGAGGGTGGATTGGAACTGCGCCCCTTGACCCCCTATGCCCTATCAATTTTTTCGCTCATATGCCGCAGGGCTGGACGGCCGCACGCGCGGCCGGGTCGGCAGTCGCCGCCCCCTAAAAGCCACTTGCCCGCCTATCGCCTATCGCCTATACACTATTCCCTATAAACTAGATGGGCTTGTCCCCCGAAGCTTTAGCGAAGGGGGATGGCAGAGTGCCCCAGTGAGGGACAACGTCCCGAGCGTCAATCGACCATTGACCACTCTGTAACAGTCCGCCTTCGCTCGTTTGGGGCATTTTGTCGTGATTTGGCAAAAATGCTTCGGCGGACGAATTTTGCATTTGTTATGTTGGGGTTGAAAAATTCGGATGGGTGGCAGAGTGGTCGAATGCGTCGCACTCGAAATGCGATATAGGGGCAACTCTATCGGGGGTTCGAATCCCTCCCCATCCGCCACTTTCTACAAATGCCCGAGGGGCATTTGTAGAAAGTGCTGATCGCGGAGCGGTGGACGAACCCCCCGGTTCGACAAATTGTCAGTAAGACAATTTGGATTCCGAGCAAAGCGAGGAACCCGCAGGGGGCGCGTCAGTCTCATCCCACAGCACTAAAGTCCTTAGACGTAATAACAACTCTATCATCTGCAATACCAGATCTATCGTATCGTCTCATAAAATCTTTATTACCAATCTTTATAAGAGCAATTTTTTTTATTTCAGCTGCAGTATTGTCAGATAAATTTTCTTTAAATCGCTCACGCCAGACTTCAGATGAGACATTTATCAAGTAAATTTTGTTACCTGATAATCTAAAGATCTCTTCGTCGTGGTCGAAATCACGATAATCGCATTTTTCAAAATTAGACATTGATTCACCAACTTAGATTAGGATTTGGGCATGTAATAATGAAATTAAACAAAGAGCCAGTAAAAAAATTATTATGTCTACCTCAACAAATCAATAACAGTGCGCCCCAAAGCCTGGGCAATGTTATCCAGCAATGCAAGGCTGGGATTTTTGCTACCGGATTCAATTTCAGCCAGATAAGGACGACTCATACCAGCGCGGGCGGCAAGCTCTTCTTGGGAAAGCTGCATTTTTTGGCGATACAGGCGTATGTTCTTACCCGCGAGGCGGCAAATATTCATGTCCTTTATAATGGACACTTGCCCGAATACTGTCTGTCAGGTATAAATTACAGAATTTGAAACAGCTATTTTGGCCTTTTCTATGAAACACTTACAAAAAACTCTGCTTAACTCTTTTTTGGTCGTGCTGATGCTGTTTTTATCTGCCTGCCAAACAATTGATTATGAGCGATCTAATACTAGTCCAGGACAAAAACTGAATGCAGCAGAAGCAGAATGTGAAAAATCATACAACAACTCAGCCAAGGAGCTTGAGCCACTAAAAGGCTTGGTCCCCCTAAAACTCTCAGAAGTGATCAGCATCACGCCGGAAATGAGAGGCATATCTAAATATGCCAACAAAAAACACCAAGGAGCTCTAAATAAACTAATTGATATACGTAAAGATTGTCGCCTAATTTATAGTGCGGGTTCTATGTTACCGAATTATCTTGTTAAATACTTTGATACTGATATCGAGCTTCTAGAAAAGTTAGCAAACAGAAAAATTAACTTTGGCGATTATAATGAGAGTATTGATGCGCAAAGGCTCACAGCTAAGCGAAGCTATGAAACTATGCTAAAAAACCACAATAACAGTTCGAATGCCACTTCTTATAGTAGCCAGCTCAATTCTCAGGCTTTGGGAAATGTTATTAACTCGTTACATCAACTCAGTATTAGACAACAAGAAGAGCAAGATCGTTTGAATCGACAGTATAGAGAGAGCCTGCAACCTCAGATACAAATGCGATGTCAGCGTGGTGGCTCACGTGATTACATAGATTGCAGAAGCTACTAATGCCGAGAATATTTTTATGATGGGTGATGAGGATTGTCGAATCTTTACTGACTTCTAATTAGTTACCCACAGCCTTAGTTACTACGAAAGGATTAGATATATGTTACGCATTCAATCTGTATTGCCAGCGACAATTGCAAGTTTTGCAATAACCGCGAATGCATTGGGACAGTATGCATATAACAATGGCAACGCGGAATTAAATGCCTGGAGTTTTTTTCCTATACTCGCAAGTTCAGCCCAATTAGCTCCGCAAGATCTAATCGAAGATTTTAGAGTTGGTGGGAATGGTGTCGTGACCGGGTTTGAAGTTAACCTGAGGGGAAATTCCAACATGCGGGAATTTTTACAAAGCCCAGGCCCAAACCCAGTTTTTAGACGATGTTACTGGACAATACGCAGCTCCAACGGTGATATGCCTGGAGCAGTGATTGCATCATCTTTTGATTCAATCCCTTACTACATCAGCCAAGAAACTACTACGTTTAATGGGTTTGGTAATGGCCAATCCAGTCTTCATTGGGGTATTTTCGGCTGGGCACCTGGCACCAATTTTAGACTTGGCGTAAACTTTACCGAGCCGTTGCAGCTGATTCCAGGTGAAACATATTGGCTCTCTTATATGTTTAGAGCTACCGATCCTTTGTATATTAACTATCTTCACCCATTATATGCTGGACCTAATAACAGCTTGCCTGCTTATTATTTAAACGGAAATACTGGGAACATTGTGCAATATGGCCTAGCGGGCGGACCTGGAGGACAATTTGAAAGCGATTTCAAAATTATTCCCACCGCATCATCGGCGGCATTGCTTGGTATGGCGGCCATAACCGCAGCCAATCGTCGCAGAAGGTAACTATCTTAGTTTTTGATCCATACCCCTTCCCCCCCCCCCACCCCAATCGCCCCTAGTACTCAGGCGTTCAAAACTATAACACCATAATCAGAAACGCCGTCTTGCCGATATCGTCGTTTAATATAAAATTCCCTGCATTATTTTTGATCGCTATCCCTCGATACGCCCGCCTTCGCTATGCTTCGGCGCGGCTACTCGGGATGAGTTGCCGGGGAATTGCTCAAATTACTGCGCTGATCTTTAAAAGTACGAATTTAGCGTTACAAAACAGCATCCGAACCAATCTTCTCTGGCACTTTTGCTGATCGCGGTATGTGAAATAACGTTAGCAAATAAAAAGGGGGAGCGTGCTCCCCCTTTTTTTCGTACGAAATCTAGGCCGCCATCGGATTGTAATTAAGCGGTTGCCCGGTTTCGAGCAAGGTCTTGAGCCCCGATAAAATACCCGGCCAGCCACCGCTCGAATTTTGATAGGTCGCGGTTTCGCCCGCAAATTCGTCATGCGTCAAGGTCAAGCGGCAGCAATCGCCCTGTTGCTGAATTTCCCATGTGACGCGGGTCGGCGCGTCATTTTCCATGCCGGGCATCCATTCGCCTTTGAACGTTGTTACCAATTTTTTATGCGGCTCGGCATGCTCGATCCGGCCGGTGACAAAATTTTCCTGGCCGTCCGGCGCCGTATAGCGATAGCTGGCGCCAGCTTCGATTTTTCCCTCGAACGTCGAGCCGTAATAATAAGCGGGCGTAATTTTACCATCCGTCAACGCCGCCCATAATTTTTCGGGCGTGGTTTTGATCACGGTTACATAAACTAATTTCGGTTTTGCCATTGTTTGGTTCCTTTCCAGTTGCTGTTTCATATCGTTGATTGTCCGCGTCCACGGCTGTGCAAATGACGAAATCCACCGATCCGCAATATCCTGAATCGGCATCGGATTCAGATAGTGATATTTGAACCGGCCGACTTTTTTGGTTGCGATCAGCAGCGCTTGTTCCAAAACATGCAAATGCTTCATCACGCCAAATCGGGTCATTTGCGGAAATTTCTTTTCCAGCTGCGACAGCGTCAGCCCCTGCTCGACCCGCAAGATATCCAAAATCATGCGCCGATGGCTGTCACTCAAGGCCTTGAACACCGCATCCATGAATCTATTATATGTGACTATATGGTCACTTGTCAAGGGGTAATTTCGCCAGGCTATCCGGCTAAAAATCTGGCCCTTCCCCCCTACCCCAATCGCCCTAGGTAGTTGTCAGGCGTTCAAAACGATAACACCATAATCAGAAACGCCGTCTTGCTGCGATCTATCCAGCTTCACCTTTTATGAAAAGAGCATATAAATGAAAAATATCGTCGAAACGGCGTTGGCCGCCGGTTCCTTCACCACCTTAATCGCCGCCATCAAGGCCGCGGATTTAACCGGCACCTTGTCCGGCACGGGCCCATTCACCGTGTTTGCACCCACGGACGAAGCGTTCAAGGCGCTGCCCGCCGGCACGTTGGACATGTTGTTGAAACCGGAAAACAAAGCCAAATTGATTTCGGTCTTAAAATTCCATGTGGTCAGCGGCAAGAATAACGCCGCCACCACCACGGGCCAAAAAACCTGGAAAACATTGGAAGGTTCGGATGCAGCCATCAGCAGTGACGGCGGCGCCAAAATCGAAGCCGCCAAAATCACCAAAACCGATATCGAATGCACGAATGGCTATATTCATGTGATCGATGCGGTGATTTTACCGCCCGCCCTGCGCACGGCCGCCAAAGCCGCCTAAATGCAAAACGGGGACCTCGCGGTCCCCGTTTTTTATTGATCTAAAATTTACGACTAACTCCGACCGCGTGTGGCGAAACCGCCGGGTTTACCGCCCGATTTGAAACCGGATTTTTTAAACCCGCCAGGCTTGCCACTATTGGACTTGCCGCGCTTGGCAAAGCCACCGCCGCCAGCGCCGCCTTTGGCATCGCGGCGCGCATCGTTACCCGGCCGGGCAAAAGATTTTTTCGCCCCATCCGCTTTACCGGCATAGGGTTTACCGAATTTTCTGGGTGCGCCGTCATTATCACGGCGCGGGGCATCGCCCGATTTCGCGGCAAAGGGTTTTTTACCCTCGCTACGCGCAAAGGGGCGCGGGCCGGATCGTGTCTCGTCGCGGATGCGATCATGACGGGACGGATCGTTGCGTGCGCCTGCTGTACGCGGCTTTTTGCCAAAAGCGCGTTTGGGTGAGACGTCATCGCGCGATTCGGCACTGCGCGCAAAATCCGGGCGGCGCGTTTCGCGTTTATCGAATGGATTAGCCGCATCGGGATTGCGATCGGGACGATCGAATTTTTTGCGAGCACCATCACGCGGGCGATCATCGCGCGCACGGTCTTGGTGACGGCGGGGTTTAAAGCCCGCTTTGCCACCGCCGGATTTTTGCCCGCCGCCAGCGCCACCACGCTCGCCGCGATCATTGGCGACTTTGTGGCCCAGCAATTTTTGAATGGCGCGCCATTTGTCGCGGTCGGCACCGGTTAGGAAGCTTAATGCCTCCCCCTCGGCCCCGGCGCGGGCGGTGCGCCCGATGCGGTGAATATAATCTTCGGGATTTTGCGGCAGATCGTAATTGATGACATGCGCCACATGCGGCACGTCCAAGCCGCGCGCAGCGACGTCGGTTGCCACCAGAATGCGGCACTTGCTGTCGCGGAAATTTTCAATCGCGCGTTCGCGTTGGCGTTGGCGTAAATCGCCGTGAATCGCATCGGCCGCATGATTATCACGGCTCAGGCGGCGCGCCAATTTATCCGCACCCCATTTGGTTTTAACAAAAATAATGATCGAACCCTCGCGCGTGGTAATTTCGCGCGTCAACTGATCGTATTTATCGGCATCACTGACATTGATTTGCGACTGCTTAATGCGATCAACCGGCTGCGTGGTCGAGCCTATGGCAATCCGTTCCGGTTGGCGCAAATATTGCTGCGCCAAGCGCACAATATGGTCGGGCAAAGTGGCCGAAAACAATAATGTCTGGCGAGTTTTGGGTAGGTTTTTGGTAATGCGTTCGATCTGTACGCCAAAACCCATATCCAGCATGCGGTCGGTTTCATCCAACACCAAAAATTGCACGCGGTCCAATTGCAAAGATTTACGTTCCAAATGGTCGTTGATCCGCCCGGGCGTGCCCACGATCAGACGCGGGCGATTGGCTAATTGGCGTAATTGCTTGGGCATCGCATCGCCGCCGATGAGGACGGCGGTTTTAATCTCCGGCCCTGGCAACAACGGCAATAGTGCCGCCAAAACCTGGCTGGCCAATTCTCGGGTCGGGGTGATAATCAACGCCACCGCATCGGGTTTGGCCATTAATTGCGCAATCACCGGAATACCAAAGGCCGCGGTTTTGCCCGTGCCCGTTTGGGCCGAGCCAAGGATGTCCCGCCCGGCCAGGGCGAGTGGAATGGCGGCGGCCTGAATCGGCGTGGGGGTCGTGTATTGCAAGCGCGACAACGCTTGCAGCAATTTTGGCGGCAAGCCAAAATCGGCAAAATTTTCTGTCATTTTATGATCCTGATAAGATGGGTAGCTGCGGGCATGGCCGTTGTGGCGCGGCCCGCAGCTCCCGATCCGTGTGGCGGGTTCGGATACCCAAACCCGCAGCGCCTTAGGCGGCGTCAGCCAACTTCAAATTGGCGGCAGCGGTTTTTCCGCGCTCGGTGGCCAATTCATAGCTCAATTTTTGTCCTTCGCGCAATTCGCGCAAGCCCGCGCGTTCAACCGCGCTGATGTGCACGAACACATCGGCTCCGCCGTTATCCGGCTGAATGAATCCAAAACCCTTGGTTGCGTTAAACCATTTTACAGTACCAGTAGCCATAGTAAGTTTCCTTTAGCAGTAGTTAGAGGCCATGGATCACCGATCCCGGCCTTGAGCATAGCGCGGCTGCCCCCAACCATTGGGGGCGGTCCAAACTCTTAACTGACGTGAAAGAAAGCGGCGGTGGGGGAATCGAAATTCGACCAAGCCGCATTGAGTAGCCCGCGAACGGGATCTGCCGGGTTACGGCACAATGCACAAGCAAGAGTTTTCTAAACTCAAGGCGCACATTATAATATTATTTTAGCGATTGCAAGTAAAATCGGCACGGGTGCCGGGGTGGCCTTAGGCCGCCCTATCCATGCCGCACCAAACGAGGCGGGTTTCGATCGCCAAGGCGAGTGCTTGACCCGCCAGGCTGGCACAGGCCGGGTTGCCGTAGGAGTTTTTACGTTCCAATCCGTCGAAACGTTTTTTCAATTCTTCCAATTGCGCCAGCGAAGCGGCAGAATAACGAATCTTATGAATCAGTTTGTTCTTTTTTTCTTCTAATTTAGCGCTATACACGCCGCAATTCTCGACTTCCTTTTGCCACAGGCGGTGCAATTTACATTCCACTTTTTCAACCGACCACATTTTGGGCGGCTTCGGCATTCTTTGTTTGGTTTTATGACGTAACGTAGCGGTGGTCATCGCGGCTCTCCTTGCGCCCCGTCATAGGCCGCAATTATGACGCCGCGCAGAAACTTTGATGAAGTTTTGATGACAGTGGATAAAATGCCTAGGCGGCTTAGCTGCGTTGCAGCGCGGTCTCTAAAACCCTGACGGCAAGGGGGCCGATATGCTTAAATGGCGCGTCACTTCGAATCATGGTTAGAGCATCTTGTAAATGCGCTGGCGGTATTTTGCCTGCTGCTATGCCTTGCAGTAAAACTTGCTCTACGGCATCGGTGCAAACCGCCTCCGGGCTTGCCGGGCTTTGGTCATCTAAACCTCGGAGCACTATGCAGAGCGTGTTAATATTGAGGGGCATTCCCGGCTGGAAATCCGCATCCATCTTAAAACACATGATTCTGACCTGTGGGGTTTTGTTTTGATGGCCCAAGCCTAGGCCCGGTATGTGACCACCAACGGTCAAATCCATGAATTTTTGGTGACAGGGCGGTTTTGCATCCTTTTTGGCTAATGACCAAAAAAAATCGTCGATTGTCGCGATGCCGCGCTTGACTCTGCCCCTATTACCCCTTTATATTGCCGCGCTTGATCGGGCTGCATCCACTTGGGATCGGCACGGGGCAGTTTTGATAAAAACAAATAATTGATAAGGCAGGTTCGTTATGTATGCAGTTTTGAAAACCGGTGGCAAACAATATCGCGTCAAAGAAGGCGATATTCTAAGCATCGAAAAAATCGTCAAAAACGCGGGCGAGGTTATTACCTTTGACACCGTGTTGGCCATCGAAGACGGCGCTACCGTAAAAATCGGTCAGCCCGTATTGTCGGGCGCTACCGTATCGGCGCAGGTGCTGGAACAATTCAAAGACGACAAAGTCATCATCTTCAAGAAAAAGCGCCGCCACAATTACCGCCGCAAGCGCGGTCATCGCCAGGAATTGACCCGCGTCAAAATCTTTGACATCTCCGCAAGCGGCGGTGCCAAGAAAGCCGCGCCGGAATACAAAGCCCGCGTCAAGCGCCCGGTCGAGGGTGTGAAAACCGGCGCCAAGGCCATCAAAAAAGCAGCTTCGGCGGCGAAAAAACCGGCGGCCAAGAAAACCGCCAGCAAAAAGAAATCGGCCGAGTAAACTTCTTAGAAATTAACGGAGAATAAAATGGCACAGAAGAAAGCAGGCGGTAGCACCGCCAACGGCCGGGACTCAGCTGGCAGACGCTTGGGCGTCAAAGTGACCGGTGGTCAAGAAGTGAACGCTGGCGGCATCATTATCCGCCAACGCGGCACGAAATTTTACCCCGGCAAAAACGTCGGCATGGGCCGCGATCATACTTTGTTCGCGACCACGGATGGCCGGGTGGAATTCAAACGCAAAGCCGGCGACAAAACTTTTGTCAACGTCGTCGTTGCTGGCAACGCTTAGTTCTAACGCGAACGGTTTTCTGTCAAAGGCCGCCGCTGGCGGCCTTTGTTATTTGAGTTGGCGGTTATGAAATTCCTCGACGAAGCGAAAATTTTTGTCCAATCGGGCAATGGCGGCAACGGTTCGGGCTCGTTCCGGCGGGAAAAATTCATTCCCGAAGGCGGCCCGGACGGCGGCAATGGTGGCCGGGGCGGCAGCATCATCATCGAAGCGGTCGAGAATTTGAACACCCTGATCGACTTCCGCTATCAACAGCATTTCCGCGCCCCAGCAGGCGATAATGGCCGCGGCCGCAATCAATTCGGCGCCTCTGGCCAGGACATCATAATCCGCGTGCCCGTCGGCACGGAAATTTTGGATGAAGAGCAAAACCAGGTGCTGGCCGATCTGGTCACCGCCGGGCAGCGCATCGTGCTGTGCAAGGGCGGTGATGGCGGATTCGGCAACACGCATTATAAGTCATCGACCAACCGCGCGCCCACCCGCGCCGATGCCGGTTGGCCGGGCGAGGAGCGCTGGGTCTGGCTGCGGTTGAAATTAATCGCCGATGCCGGAATCATTGGCCAGCCCAATGCCGGTAAATCGACATTTTTGGCCAGCTGTTCCGCTGCCAAACCCAAAATCGCCGATTACCCGTTTACCACCCTGCACCCACAATTGGGTGTGGTCAAAATCGACGAACACAGTTTTGTCCTGGCCGATATTCCGGGTTTGATCGAGGGGGCGGCGGATGGCCGCGGCCTGGGTACTAAATTTTTGGCGCATATCGAACGCTGTAATGTGTTGTTGCATTTGATCGACGCCACGGCCGAGGATGTAGTCACCCCCTATCATGTCGTGCGCCAGGAATTGGCGGGGTATGACGGCGCGCTGATCGATAAAATCGAGATCATTGCCCTGAATAAATGCGACGCCCTGCCGCCCGAGGAGATCATAGCCAAACAAGCCGCTTTGGCCGAGGCGACGGGACAGAAAATCCACGCCATCTCGGCTGCCGCGCAGCAAAATATTTCCCCCGTGTTGCGGCAATTATGGCAGCAAATCGAGGCCGCGCGCCAAGCGGCCAAGACCGATGATCCGGTGTAGGAAATCAAGATTCTATTGTCATCTCGAGAGAGGGGCGCAGCCCCGAGTCGAGAGATCTCGAAAAAGATCCCTCCACTCCGCTACGCTCCGGTCGGGATGACATGCTTATTTGAAGGTTATTCATGATTTCGAAGCCCAATTCCCCCATCGCCCTTTTAGGCGGATCGTTCAATCCAGCACATGCCGGGCATTTGCGCCTGTCGCAATACGTGCTGCAGGCTTTGGGGATTGACCAAATCTGGTGGCTGGTGGCGGCGCAAAACCCGCTCAAGCCCAAAACGGGCATGGCGCCCTATGCCGCGCGTTTGGCGCGGGCGCAAGCAGTCGCCGCAGCCGATGCACGCATTACCGTCAGCGATTTTGAAGCGCGGCACAATACGCTATACACTATCGACACCGTTCGCGCCTTGCACCGCGCGCAAGCCCAAGACAGATTCATCTGGCTTATGGGCGCGGATAATTGGGCCGGTTTTCATGAATGGAAAGATTGGCAGGAATTGGCGCAGATAATCCCGCTGGTGATTATCGCCCGCGATCCGCCCGGCAGCTCAGCCGCGCATACCACTGTCGCCGCGCAAACTTTGGCGGCAGCCGAGCATCGCGGCCCAAGCCAGGGTTTTGCTGCGCTGCAACCGCCCGCCTGGGTATGGCTGGGCGGGTTTAGCGATCCGCACTCCGCCAGCGCGATTCGTGCGCAAATGCCACAAAATTGGTGGGAATGAGCCAAGATTTTCGCATTTATGTTTTACATTCTTTTAATATTTTGTCTTATAATGAAAGCATATACCGGAAAGGAGCTTCCGTATCTTGACCCTAACAAACACTGCTGCCTCCGTCCTCGATCAAATCGAGCGGTGCCTGGATGAAACCAAAGCCCAGGATGTTGTGGTTATCGATCTGTCCGGTCAATCTTCTGTCGCTGATTATATGGTTATCGCCTCTGGCCAATCGCAACGCCAGCTGGGTGCTATGGCCGCGCGTATCAGCCAGTCGGTCGACCATCCCGTCGGCATCGAAGGCATTCCAGATTGCGATTGGGTTTGCGTCGATACGGGTGATGTGATCGTGCATTTATTCAAACCCGAAGCGCGCGGATTTTACAACATCGAAAAAATGTGGGGCGCGCATCTGCCCCAAAGCGAGCCGGTGTTTGTTTAGTCGTTAGAAGTTAGTCGTTTGTCGTTAGAAAGCGACCTCTATTCATGCCACTAACGACTAACGACCAATACCTAACGACTATCTTATGAAAATCACCATTATCTCGATTGGCAAGACCAAGGCCGATGCGGCTGGCGATTTGATCGCCGAGTATCAAAAGCGGCTGCGCGGCCAGTTGCATTTTCTGGAACTGCCCGCCAGCAAAGACAGCAATGTGGCCACGAGAAAAGCGCGCGAGGCTACAAGCATCCTTGCCGCCATCCCCAAAGGCGCTGCAGTATTGGTGTTGGACGAGGGTGGCAAAAATCCCACCAGCATCCAATTGGCGGATAAAATCCGCGCCTGGCAGAATCGGGGATTTTCCGAATTATGCGCCATCATCGGTGGCGCCGACGGTTTGGATAAAACCGTTTTGGCACGGGCCGATTATGTTTGTGCCTTTGGCGCCATGACCTGGCCCCACCGCCTGGTGCGGGTCATGATTTCTGAGCAATTATACCGCGCGTTTTCCATCCTCTCGGGGCACCCCTATCATCGGGAGTAGGTTGCTGGTTGGCAGTTATTGGTAAATAACCAATAACCAGTATCTAATAACTAGGAACTAGTAACTGCCCTACCAATCCGCTATTCTAGGGATCATGAAACCCATTCCAAAACCCGTTATTTTATGCATCCTCGACGGCTGGGGTTATCGCCCGGACAAGGCCGATAACGCCACTGCTTTGGCCAAGACACCGAATTATTTGCGCCTGCTGCAACAATGCCCACAATCGCTGTTACGCACCGATGGGCTGGATGTCGGTTTGCCGCCGGGGCAAATGGGCAATTCCGAAGTCGGCCACATGAATTTGGGCGCAGGTCGCGTGGTGATGCAGGATTTGCCGCGCATCGATCTGGCCATCGCCGATGGCAGCTTGGAGAAAAATCCCGTCCTCACCGATCTGATCGCGCAATTACGACAAAGCGGCAAAACCTGTCACCTGATGGGTTTGTGTTCGCCCGGCGGCGTGCACGCGCAACAAGCGCATATCCTGGCCCTGTGCCGGATTTTGGCGGCGGCAAAAATTCCCGTGCAATTGCATCTATGGCTTGATGGCCGAGACACCCCACCCAAAAGCGCGCTTGATTATGTCAGCGAATTCACAGAGGCGATCAAACCCTTGGCCAATGTGCGCATCGGCACGTTATGCGGCCGGTATTACGCCATGGACCGCGACAATCGCTGGGAGCGTGTGGAATTGGCCTATAACGCCATGACCCAGGGCCAGGGCCGCCAAGCGGCCGATGCCACAAGCGGCATCGAATCGGCCTATGCGCTGGGCGAAAACGATGAGTTCATCAAGCCCATTATCTTGCCGGGCTTTGCGCCGATGGCGGATGGCGATGCGTTGTTATGCGCCAATTTCCGCAGTGATCGGGTGCGGCAAATTTTTGCCGCTTTCTTGGATGCGGAATTCAAACCCTTCCCGCGCCCGGCGTTGCGTTTTGGCATGGCCGTGGCGATGACCGAATATTCGGCGCAATTGAGGCAGCAAATGCGCGCGCTATTCGCGCCGCAGCCGATGCAGAATTTATTGGGCGAAGTATTGGCCGAAGCCGGTTTGAAACAGCTGCGCGCCGCCGAGACCGAAAAATATCCGCATGTGACGTTTTTTTTCAACGGCGGCGAAGAACGGCAATACCCGGGCGAGGAGCGCGTGCTAGTCCCATCGCCCAAAGTTGCCACTTATGATTTACAGCCAGAAATGTCCGCCCCGCAATTGACTGACCAGGTAGTGGCCGCGATTCAACGCCAGCATTTCGATTTCATCTTGGTCAATTTTGCCAACCCCGACATGGTCGGGCACACCGGCAATTTGGCGGCGGCGATCAAGGCGTGCGAAACCGTCGATACCTGCCTGGGCCGCATTTTGCAGGCCACCGAAGCCTTGGGTGGCGCTGTATTGGTCACGGCCGATCATGGCAACGCCGAATTGATGCGCGATCCCATAACCCACGAACCGCACACCGCCCATACCACCAATCCGGTTAAGTTGATTTTGTTCAACCACCCAGCGATTCAAACGCTGCGCGATGGGCGGCTGGGCGATGTCGCGCCCACCGTTTTGGCCTTGCTGGGCTTGCCACAGCCAGCTTCTATGACCGGGCAATCGTTGTTGGCGGCAAACGGTAAAATCCATGCGGCGTAAATTCGCTCCCGTATTTTTGGGCGTGTGGCTTAGCGCCGGTTTGGCGCTGGCGGCGACCGATCCCACTGCGCGCGTCGATCAGATGCAAAAACAAGTGCGCAATGTGGAGCAGACCCTGGCCAAGGAACGGGCCAAGCAGCAGGCGTTGGAACGCGATCACGAACAATTGGGCGCCGAGATTACCAAGCTGCAAAAAGATTTGGTGCGCACGGCCGAACGCGCCCAGGCCCAAGAAGAAGCGTTAAGCCAGCTCGAAGAAAGCTTGAACGATCTGGAAACCAAAGAGCGCAAGGCATTATCCATGCTCGAGCGCAATCACGACTCGCTCTCCCACATCTTGGCGGCGTTGTTGCGCGTTAAACGCCAACCGCCCCAGGCGATGCTGGCCATCCCGCAATCGCCGCTGGAGACCGCCCATAGCATCGTGTTGTTGCGCCACATGCTGCCCGAATTGCAGTTGCGCATCGACGGGCTAAGCCAGGAATTAGCCGCGATCAAGGAAATCGAGACCAGTATCGGCGAGCGGAAAACAGAAATGGCCGAGCGCACCGAAAAACTGCAGGCCGAGCAAAAAAACCTGGCCCGTTTAGTCGAAGTACGGCAAACCAAACAAACGCAAAACATCCAAGCATTGAACGCGCAGCGGGAAAAGACCGAATTATTGGCCTCGCAGGCCGAGGATTTGCGCGACCTGATCCAAAAACTGGAAGCCGAGCGTAAAAAACGCCTTGCCGCCGCCAAAGCCGCCAAAAAGCCCAGCAAAGCAGCTTCCCGCGCGGCCAAGGGCGAAATCAGCGCCATTGCCGGGGTGCCATTACCGGCCAAAGGCAAGCTTATTACCAATTACGGTGAAAAGAACGAATTCGGCGCTACCAGCAAGGGTCTAACCCTGGAAACCCGCAGCGGGGCCCAGGTGATCAGCCCCTATGGCGGCGAAATTGTCTATGCGGGGGAATTCCGCTCTTATGGTTTGATTTTAATTGTCGAAGTCGGGGATGGATATCATATTATGTTATCCAACCTGGGACGCATTGACGCCGTGTTGGGGCAAAGCGTGACGGCGGGCGAGCCGATCGCCGCCATGCCCACGACCACGCCGCCGCCGCGTCTTTATGTCGAATACCGCAAAGCCGGTCAGCCCGTATCGCCACGGGCTTGGTCGGGTCCAAGTTCCTAAGTTTTCTTCCCTTAACCAACAAGGTGTGCGCATGCGTCGTTTTCAGCCGATTTTATGGATTCTGTCTTTAACCCTAGTGCTGACCAGCCCGGCATTGGCCGCCGCGGACGCCAAAAAAAGCGAAGCCAAGCAATCATCCGAAACCTATCAATTGCTGAATTTATTCGGCGATGTGTTCGAACGCACCCGCCAAGAATATGTCGAAGCGCCGAACGAAGAAAAATTGATCGAGGATGCGATTAACGGCATGCTCTCCTCGCTCGACCCACATTCGTCTTATTTGAACACCAAAAGCTTTCAAGACATGCAAGTGCAAACCAAGGGCGAATTTGGCGGCCTGGGCATCGAAGTCACCATGGAAAACGGCCTGGTCAAAGTTGTATCGCCCATCGACGATACCCCTGCTGCCAAGGCTGGCCTAAAGCCCGGCGATTATGTCACCCATATTGACAATGATGCGGTCATGGGTCTGACCCTGGCCGAGGCGGTGGAAAAACTGCGCGGCCCCGTCAATACCAAAGTCAAATTATCGATCCGCCGCGAAGCCAGCGAGCCGTTTGATGTCACCCTGACCCGCGATACGATCAAAATTCAATCGGTCAAGTCGCGCGTTGTCAATGACGATGTCGGTTATGTACGCATCACCACCTTTAATGAACTGACCTATCCGGGCTTGAGCAAGGCGCTGGAAGAAATCAAAACCAAAACCGGCGATAAGCTCAAGGGTATTGTGCTCGATATGCGCAACAATCCGGGCGGGTTGCTGGATCAGGCAATCGCCGTCTCGGATGCGTTTTTGGATAGCGGCGAAATCGTCTCGACCCGCAGCCGCAAGGTCGAGGAAACCCAACGTTGGAACGCCAAAGCGGGCGACCTATTAAAAGGTTTGCCGATCGTGATCATTATCAATGGCGGTTCGGCCTCGGCATCGGAAATTGTCGCCGGTGCATTACAGGATAATCACCGCGCCATCGTCATGGGCACTCAATCTTTTGGCAAAGGTTCGGTACAAACCATCATGCCGATTCCGGGCCATGGCGCGATGCGCCTGACGACTGCGCGCTATTACACCCCATCCGGCACGTCGATCCAGGCCAAGGGCATCACCCCCGACCTCGAAGTGCCGGTTGCGAAAATCGAAATCCTCGAGAAAAGCAATTTGCCCGGACGGCGCGAAGCGGATTTGCGCGGCGCTTTGAAAAACGATCAGGACAAAGCCAAAGACAAGGATAAGCCAGTCGAAAAACCGGCCGCCGACAGCAAAGCCAAAGACAAGGACGATAAAAAATCTGCCGATACCAAAGCCAAGGACGAGGCGGAGAAATACGCCGCCGCCGAATCCGGCAAGGAAGATCAGGATTATCAACTGAGCCGGGCGGTGGATTTGCTGCGTGGCCTGTCGCTTTATGATCGGCAGGCAGCGACCAAGCCAACTTCGCCCCGCGATAACCCCAAACGCTAGGCATAGGTCTTAATTCGGCATGGCGCTATCCCCTGCGATTGCAACCCCAAGCCCCTGGCGCGCGCGCCTCAGCTGGTGGGCGCTATATGCTCTGGGCTTTGCGCTGATCGCCGCGGTCTCGGGCCTGATCGCCTGGGCGGCGGCGATGCGTGAAGATACTGCCGCCAGGCGGGCATTGGCGATACCCCGCGCGTCGCTGACAATCGAAGCCCAAGCGCTGCAACGAGCGCTGGCCGCCATTGTCACACCGAAAATGCCCGAGCCGATTGAGGTGCCGAATTTAAACCCCGGGGAGTCGCCGGGCGTGGCCGCGCCAAACCCGAATAATACCGTGCCGGATAATGCGCCCGCGTGGAAAAAAAACGCCAGCACCCTGGCTTTGCCAAGCGACAACAAACCCAAAATTGCCCTGATCGTGAGCGGTTTAGGCCTGCGCCCCGCCGATACGGATTTGGCGCTGGCTAAATTGCCCGCCGCCATTACCGTGGCTTTTTCCCCTTATGGTCAAAATATCGAGGCAACGATCACAAGCGCGCGCCAAGCCAACCGCGAGGTGTTGCTCGAACTGCCGCTCGAGCCGTTATATTACCCCAGCAACGATCCAGGCAATCTGGGCCTACTGGTCGATGCACCCGAGGCGCAGAACCAAGCGCGCTTGCAAATCGTGACCAAATCGGCTGGCGCAGCAGTGGGTTTCTTGGCCGCGATGGGTGGAAAATTCCTGACCAGCGATCCGGCCTTGCGCCCGGTATTGCAAACGATTCAGGGTGCGGGCTTGGTGTTTGTCGATAATGGCGCGGCGATGAATTCGCAAAGCCTGCGGCTTGGCAAAGAATTGCGCACCCCGGTGTTGCAGGTGACACTGCCGCTCGATACCGAACCGTCGCGCCGCGCCATTTTGAACCAGCTACAAAAGTTAGAGCAACAAGCCTTGGCCAGCGGCTTTGCCATCGGTCTTGCCCAGAATTATCCGATTTCCATCGAATTGATCACCGCCTGGGCAGCAAGTCTCGAACAAAAAGGTATCCACCTGCAACCGCTGACGCGCTTAGTCGATCAGCAAATCCAATGACCCCGCGCAACGACAATTTGTATCGTCCTGGCGTGGGCATCATGTTGTTAAACGCCGCCGGTGAAATTTTTATAGCGCAGCGCAGCGATCAAACTTCCTCCGCCTGGCAAATGCCCCAGGGCGGCATCGATGACAACGAAACCCCTGTCCAAGCGCTGTGGCGGGAATTGGCCGAAGAAGTCGGCACCGACCGCGCCGAAATTTTGGCCGAAGCGGCGGATTGGCATTATTACGATCTGCCGCCCGATTTAGCCAAGCGGCTTTGGGGCGGGCGATATTTGGGGCAGCGACAAAAATGGTTCGCCTTGCGCTTTACGGGTCAAGATGCGGATATCAATTTATCCGCGCAACTGCCACCAGAATTCAAAGCCTGGCAATGGGCCAAGCCGTCGCAGTTATTGTCGCTGATCGTACCGTTTAAACGCGACGTCTATGCCAAGGTGCTGGCGGAATTCGCGCCCCATTTGCAATAAATCTTTGCACCGCCTTTAAGTCCTTCCGATTAAGAATTCCCCCTTCCGGAGGGGCGGCTGTGTCCCCCCAACCGCTCGCTAACGGTCGCCTCCATCCGCCTTCGCTGCTGCGGATGCTCAAAACGCCAAGGGATAGTCTGGTTATACTGCTTTCAATTTAGAACCTTGTGCGAGAGCAGTGGAGGAGCGTTTCGTCACTGCGAGCGAGGCGGAGCAATCCATGCATATTTTAAGTGCTGTCTTGTACCAAGGTCACAAGCCACTATAATTTTATAGGAACGCTCTAATAAAAAAATTAGAATTTTCGTTAACATGCTTATCAAGTTCTTTTCGCGAAGGCTTTTTGCCAATATTCAATAAAGCTTTCATATGAAATTCACTACCTATAAAAAGGCTGAGCAGTGTATGGCGGGCATGTAGGATATCATGTCCTTTAAGCAATCCTTTCGCCTTGAAGTCTGTCAACATTTCATCCAGCATTTTTTTTACACGCTGCGGTCCTGCGTCATAAAACATTTTTGTCATGTCTGGACTTTGTGCGGCTTCGCTCATCATCATACGGTACAAGTTGATGGCGTCTTCACTCATAATCAGTTCAAAAAAAGCATGACAAAAGGCGTGAATAGCCTCTTTGGGGGTGTGGGCTTTTACACGCTCATAGAGATCAAGCGGCAGGGTTGCTTGACACTTTCGCTCAACCACGGCGCGGAAAAGGGCATTTTTATCGGGAAAGCGCCGATAGAGTGTCAGTTTGGACATTCCTGCATCGGAAGCGATGTCGTCCATGCTAGTGGCGTGGAAACCCTTGATCATAAAGTGTTTTGTCGCGACATCCAGAATTTGGGCACGTTTATTTTCGTCTACAGGCCGCCCTCTTTTGGGAAGATTTTGATCTTTTTTCATTTATGATACTTGTAAGTTTTATAATTTATGTTATTATAGTACTATATGGTTCATAAAATATCAAGGATAAAGTTATGCGATCTGTTGCCATAAAAATGTTATTGGGGGATCGAGCCAAGTATTTGGGCCTCGTCTTTGGCGTCACATTCGCAACACTGCTTATGGCGCAGCAGGTCTCGATTTTCATTGGCCTTATGGCCCGGACGGCCAGCGCCATATATGCCGTATCCGAAGCCGATATTTGGGTCATGGATCAGCGCGTACGGTATATCGAAGAAGTAGAGCCCTTGCGGGATGTGGAATTGACAAATGTGCGTTCGGTCGCCGGGGTTGATTGGGCTGTGCCCTTTTATAAAGGGCTTGCCACAATTCGTATGCCCGATGGACTTACGCAGCAAGTGCAATTAATCGGCGTTGATGATGTATCGCTGGTGGGGATTTGCCCGCGCATGGTTATGGGTGATCCTTTGGCTATTCAAAAACCGCAAACAGCCATGATTGATCATGCAGGCTATGTTTTCACATGGCCCGGACAAGAACTGAAAATCGGCAAGCAAATTGAATTAAATGATAATCGACTGATGGTGAATGCCATCTGCGATGTTAATCCGACATTCTTCACATTTCCAATTATGTATGTGTCATACAACACGGCAATTGAAATCACGCCACCGATGCGAAATAAAATGCCGTTTGTTCTGGTAAAGGCAAAAAATGGTGAAGATATAGAGACGCTTAAAGCACGGATTACACAACAGACTGGACTTCAGGCTTTGACGCAAAAAGAATTCGCCTGGCGCAGCATCAATTATATTTTGGAACGTACGGGCATACCGATTAACTTTGGGATTACAATTTTGTTAGGCGTGATTATCGGCGCGGCGATTACTGCGCAAACATTCTATATTTTTGTGGTTGAGAATCTCAAGCAATTCGCTGCGATGAAAGTGGTTGGCGTCACCAACAGACAATTGCTCAAAATGGTATTAATCCAAGCTGGTATTGTCGGCGCAACCGGATACGGTCTTGGCATAGGTTTTACCGCGCTTTTTTTTAAAGCGACGTCCGATGTTCCAGCTCTGAAAGGCTTTGTTTTGCACTGGCAGGTTGTCGCCGCGACAAGCATTGTCATCGCCATTGTTATATTGTTCTCAATTCTTTTTAGCTTGCGCAAGGTGTTCAAACTTGATCCGGCTATAGTATTTAGGGGGTAGAGATGCAAAACGCCGTCGCTATTCGAAATGTGAATAAGGACTTCCCAGTTGGTGATGATATGGTCCGTATTTTACACGACATCTCTGCAGATGTCAGGCTTGGACAGCTTACCATGCTGGTTGGCCCATCAGGCTGCGGTAAAACGACGTTAATCTCGATTATATCAGGCATTTTATCGTCTAGTACGGGGGAAATTGATGTCTTCGGCGAGCATTTAACTCAGATGAAAGACACACAAAAAGTTTTATTCCGCCGCCGCAAGATAGGGTTTATTTTTCAGCAATACAATCTTTTGCCTGCGCTTACCGCGGCGGAAAATGCCGCCATGCCGCTTCTGGCGGCAGGGGTCCCTGCGGCAGAAGCCAATGCTCGCGCTCGCACGATACTTGAGGATATTGGCATGGCGGGACAAACAGAAAAGCTGCCTCGTCAATTATCCGGCGGGCAGCAGCAGCGTGTGGCGATTGCCCGCGCGCTTGTTCATGATCCCAAGCTGATTGTGTGCGATGAACCAACAGCCGCGCTGGATGCTAAAACCGGCCAAGCAGTGATGGAAATTCTGCGCAAGATTGCGGATGACCCAAACCGCGCCGTGCTGATTGTGACCCATGATAACCGTATTTATAGATTCGCTGACCGCATCCTCGAGATGTCGGACGGACGTATTGTTGGTGATTATAAACCCGATAACATTATGCATAAGGAGTAAATTATGAAAAAAATCATCCAAAGTACAAAAGGTTTCAAGTTACCCCTGATTGCCATGATCGGAATGATTTTTGCATTGATGATAGTTTTTGGGCGCAGCGAAGCCCCCGCGCGAGAACCTGTAACCATACCGCCGCAATCTGCCTATCATAACAGTGTCGCCGGCATCGGCGTGGTTGAGCCAAAATCTGAAATTGTAGCGATAGGAACTGAGCTATCCGGCGTTGTTCGCACAGTGCATGTAAAAATCGGTGATATGGTTAAAGCCGAAGACCCTCTATTTACGTTGGATCAACGCGATATAAATGCTCGTATTAAAATACTGGAAGCTTCGTTATCTTCAGCCAAAATCCAGGCAGAAGATGCTGCCGCCCAATATGCCTTGGTCAAATCAGTCGACGATAAAAGAGCCGTCGCGCGTGATGATTATAATCGCCGCAAATACGCAGCCTCTCTATCGCAAACGCGCATCGCCGAAATTGCAGCAGAACTTGCCCAAGCCAATACAACCAAAGACCGATTGACTGTCAAAGCGCCAATTGCAGGAGAGATATTATCGGTGGATATACGGCCTGGCGAATTTGCCGCTGCTGGCACGGCAATCACCCCCCTGATCCGAATGGGCGATACAAGCGTATTGCATGTGCGCGCCGAAATTGATGAAGAAAATGCAGGTCGTGTGGAATCAGAAGCTGCCGCCAAAGGGTTCAAGCGCGGTGATACCAAAACGTCCATACCCTTAACATTTGTTAGGTTTGAACCTTACATCCGGCCCAAACAAAACCTTGCCGTTGCCGGTCAGCGCGTGGACACGCGTGTGCTGCAAATTATTTACGCCATGCCGATGGGTGAAAAATCGGCTTATGTGGGCGAACAGATGGATATTTTTATCGACGATAGCAAAGGCGGCGGACAATGAAACATCACGTTTTAACTGTTGCCTTAGCTTTACTTTTGCTTACTGGCTGCTCTTCGCTTGTTTTACCTTGGGAGGATAAAGAGCCGGCAGTAATCGTTTCAGAAACTAAAATTTCCCCATCTATATGGTGGTCAGATTTTAATGATCCCCTGATTGATTCATTTGCCGAGAAACTGCAAAAACAAAACATTGATATTCAAATTGCCGAGTCTCGGTTAGTCGAGGCAAGAGCTATGAAAATGGTCTCTCGCTCTGCATTTTTTCCCGATCTGTCGGCAACGGTAAACGGTACACGCGCCAATACGACGAGCCAGAAATCAGAAACCCTTGGTCAGGCAGGATTTGATGCAAGCTGGGAAATTGATGTTTTTGGCCGTACACGCGCGGGTGTTGATGCAGCAGAAGCGCCTCGACTTGCAAGTATCGCTGGCATAGATGACGCTAGAAATATTGTGACTGCAGAATTGGTTCGCGCAGTGGTTGAATGGCGACAAGCCAAACAAACAACGAAAGAAATCAACAATCTTCTAAATGCCCAAGATGACCAAGTGTCACTTCTAGAAACCCGTTCCATGGCGGGTTTGGTTGATGCGTCTTTTCTAGAACGGGCACGGGCACAACGGGCACAAACGGCAGCTGGATTGCCTGATGCCGAAGCCGCAGCCAATTCCGCACAATATCAAATCGAGCGTCTGCTTGCTGTGCGGGATCAGAGTGTGCAAATCGTCCTTGCGGCCGCAGATATAAAAATAATGAATATTCCGCGCGTTGAAGATGCTTTGTCTATCACGCTTGACCGTATACGCGAGCGCCCCGATGTTAAGCAAGCCCGCGCAGAGCTTCTGGGCGCGCAGGCTAACCTGAGACAGGCGGAGGCAAATTTATGGCCGCGCGTAACTTTGTCGTCATTCTTTGGCGTGCAAGATGGTAGCAATGGGTTGATGCTTGCTAAAAACCCTATCTGGTCATTGGCCTCGGCGGTTGCGTTGCCAGTCCTGAATTTTGGACGATTACAGGGAATGGTTGATGCAACGGATGCCAGGTCACAGCAGGCATCCTTGCGCTACGAGGATATCGTTAACCGTGCATTGCAAGAAACCAAAACAGCCTTATCCGATTATTTGAACGGGATGAATGCAGTTTTGGCTCAGGAAGATGCCCTTAAATCTCGTCAGGATACAGTGCGTATTGCCAAAGATCGTTTTGATCGAGGCTTGACAGATATGACGGATCTAACAACCGCCCAAGCCGAGCTTGATACTGCAACGATTGCCCTAATTAGTAGTAGAACCAAAACGGCAATAGCTTTTATTCGATTACAAAAAGCTCTAGCTAGATAATTTATATGGCATTACTGAGCATATAGACTGCGCGCGGCTACAACGAAGATTGTTCCTTCTATCCGCCACGCGGTCATACCGCTGTGGCGAGGCCAAGAGGGGGGCATTTTTTAAGCTAAGTTACCAATAACTCAAAAAAATAAGGGGCGGTAAAACCGCCCCTTGATTCCTTGATACTGCCGTGATTTACGCAGCGCCTTTGCGGCGGCGGCGGGCATCCAAAAAGCTTTCGGCTTCTTTGTCAATGCTGTGCACGGGACGATTTTTCTCGTCAACCGTAACGGCTTGGGGTGCCCAGTTGGCGGCGGTCGCGGCCGGCACGCTGGCATAGGTGGTGATGATCAACACGTCGTCTTCTTTGCCCAGATTGGCAACGCCGCCATTCAATTGAATGGTGCCCGACGCTTTTTTGGCGGGGACGGCGAAGGTTTCAAAACGGCTGCCGGTGCTGACATTGACGACTTGAACTTGCTGGTATTGCGAAATACCGGCCATTTCCATCAATTTTTCGTCGATGGCAATGCTGCCCTCGAAGTTCGAATTGGTATCGGTTACTTTGACCTTTTGGATCTTGCCCGACAGCATGGTAATCATCATAGTAAGTTACTCCCTATTTCATGTTTTATTGTGTTACGGCCAACATGGCTTCACAGGTCGTCAATTCGCGGCGCAAAGCATGATTGTCATTTCCCGGTAACGATAAATCATTTTTGATCTTTTCGATACGGGATAACACCGCGTCACGATTTATTTCCTCTAAGGGTGTAGCATAATCCGCCAAGATGATGCAACGGTTATTTGCCACTTCGGCAAACCCCCCACTGACAAAGAAATTGATTGTTTCCGATTCGGATTTTTTAATCCGCGCCACCCCTGGACGCAGGGTGGAAATATAGGGTGCATGCTGCGCTAGAACGCCAAAATCCCCCTCGGCACCTGGGATTTCAACCATTTGCACCGCTTCGGATAATAGCATCCGGTCGGGGGCGATGATTTGCAGCTCGAAGTTTTCCATACCTATACGCTTTCCGCTCTACGCTTGCCTTAGGCTTCCGCTGCCATTTTCTTGGCTTTGGCGATTGCCTGATCGATGGAGCCGACCATGTAAAACGCCTGTTCCGGCAAATCGTCGTAATCGCCGTTCACAATACCGCGGAAACCTTTGATGGTATCCTCGAGGCTGCATAACACGCCGGGCGAACCGGTGAATACTTCGGCCACGTGGAAGGGTTGCGATAAAAAGCGTTGGATTTTCCGTGCGCGGGCCACGACCAATTTGTCTTCTTCCGACAATTCGTCCATGCCCAAAATCGCGATAATGTCTTGCAGCGATTTATAGGTTTGCAGCACTTTCTGTACATCGCGGGCGACTTGGTAATGCGCATCGCCCAACACCAGCGGATCCAAAATCCGCGAGGTGGAATCGAGCGGATCGACCGCCGGATAAATGCCCAATTCCGCGATCTGCCGCGACAACACGGTGGTCGCATCCAAATGCGAGAACGAGGTCGCGGGCGCCGGATCGGTCAAATCGTCGGCGGGAACGTAAATCGCCTGCACCGAGGTGATCGAACCCTTGTTGGTCGAGGTAATGCGTTCTTGTAAGGCGCCCATATCGGTTGCCAAAGTCGGCTGATAGCCCACGGCGGATGGGATGCGGCCCAACAACGCCGACACTTCGGAACCGGCTTGGGTAAAGCGGAAAATATTGTCGACAAAGAACAACACGTCTTGGTTTTCCTCGTCGCGGAAATATTCCGCCAAGGTCAAGCCGGTCAGCGCCACACGCGCACGGGCGCCCGGCGGTTCGTTCATTTGGCCGTACACCAAGGCGGCTTTGGATCCTGGGCCGTCTTTTTTGATAACGCCCGATTCGATCATTTCATGATACAAATCGTTGCCCTCGCGTGAGCGTTCGCCGACCCCGGCAAATACCGAGTAGCCACCATGCGCCTTGGCGATGTTGTTGATCAATTCCATAATCAAAACGGTTTTGCCCACGCCCGCGCCGCCGAACAGGCCGATTTTGCCGCCCTTTAAATAGGGGCACAACAAATCGATAACTTTGATGCCGGTGACCAAAACTTCTTTTTTGGTCGCTTGCTCGGTAAACGTAGGGGCCGAGCGGTGAATCGGATAAGTTTTTTTGGTTACAACCGGGCCGCGATCGTCGATGGGCAAGCCGATCACATCCATGATCCGTCCCAAGGTCTCAGGCCCGACGGGTACCGAAATCGGCGCGCCCGTATCGGTGACGCTGGCGCCGCGCACCAAACCGTCGGTCGCGTCCATGGCAATGCAACGCACGGTGTTTTCGCCCAAATGCTGCGATACTTCCAGCACCAGGGTTTTGTTATCGTTGGCCGTGTGCAAGGCGTTCAAAATTTCCGGCAATCCGGAATCGAATTGCACATCGACGACCGGGCCGATGACCTGGACGATTTTACCGTGGTTGGTGTTTTTTACTGCTGCTAATGCCATTTACCTATCTCCATCTTTTTAAACTGTTCACTGATCACCGTCACCGTAACTGGACTACACCGCCTCGGCGCCGGAGACGATTTCAATCATCTCCTTGGTGATATAAGCCTGGCGGGCACGGTTGTAATTCAAGTTCAATTTATCAATCGCTTTACCGGCGTTGCGGGTGGCGTTATCCATCGCCACCATGCGCGCCCCATGTTCGGATGCGTTGTTTTCCAACAAGGCGCGATAGATCTGGATCCGCAAATTGCGCGGCAATAATTCGGTTAAAATCATCTCGGGCTCGGGCTCGAACTCATACACACCACCTTGACCCGCAGGCTGGTTTTGATTCGCTGCACTGATGGCAGCGGGAATAACTTGTTGGGCGGTGACGATCTGGCTCATCGCGGATTGGAATTTGTTGTAGAAAATCGTCGCCACATCAAATTCGCCAGCATCGAACATGATTTGCAAGCGGTCGGCGATTTTTTCGGCATCAGCAAACGACAATTGCGGTTTGCCGATATCCTCCAGCGAGCCCACGATCAAATTGGCGAATTCGCGTTTCAAATAATCGCGGCCCTTGCGCCCGGCGCAGAAAATTTTCACGGTCTTGCCCAAACCCTGCAAACGCAACACTTCGGCTTTGGCTCTACGGGAAATGCTGGAATTGAACGCGCCGCACAAACCGCGATCGCTCGTCATGACTACCAATAAATGCACCTGCTCCGACCCCGTGCCGCGCAGCAATTTCGGCGCCTCGCCATTGCCAGCCGAGGCTAGGGCTAAATTGGCCAACATCCCCTCCATCCCGGCCGCATAGGGGCGGGCGGCGGTGGCGCGTTCGGTGGCGCGGCGCAATTTGGCCGCTGCCACCATTTTCATGGCGCTGGTGATCTTGCGCGTCGATTTGACGCTTTTGATCCGGGTGCGCAGGTCTTTTAAACTTGGCATTTAGTGGCACTCTCTGTTCAACATGCTCTCAACCACAATCAAATCCTATCCACTTGTGTCATCCCCGCGCAGGCGGGGATCCAGTTTTTTCAATCCTCCCCCTGCGGGAGGGTCGAAAACAACTTGTTGTTTTCGGGGAGGGGTTACCCCTCACCAAGACAAACTACAGCTCGCTTACGCTCGCTAAGTTTGTCTATCCTCTCCCACAAGGGGAGAGGTGTAATCCTACGCAAACGCCTTGCCGAAATTTTCCAGCAAGGTTTGCAATTTGGTTTCGGTTGCAGCCGACAACGCCTGCTCAGAGCGGATCGTGGCCAGCAAATCACTGCCCGAACCGCGCAGGGTGCGGAGTAATTCGGCCTCGTACCGGCTGACATCGGCGGTTTTGACATTGTCCAAATAGCCGCGCACGCCGGCAAAGATCACGCATACTTGCTCTTCGACGGCAAGCGGGCTGTATTGCGGCTGTTTCAGCAATTCGGTCAAACGCGCGCCGCGATTCAGCAATTTTTGCGTCGCCGCATCCAAATCCGAGGCAAATTGCGCAAACGCCGCCATTTCGCGGTACTGCGCCAATTCCAATTTGATTTTACCGGCGACTTGTTTCATCGCCTTGATCTGCGCAGCCGAGCCGACGCGCGATACCGACAAGCCGACGTTGATGGCGGGGCGGATACCGCGATAGAATAATTCGGTTTCCAAGAAAATTTGCCCGTCCGTGATCGAAATCACGTTGGTCGGAATATAGGCCGACACGTCGCCCGCCTGGGTTTCGATAATCGGCAATGCCGTCAGCGATCCCGAACCATTGTCTTTGTTCAGCTTGGCGGCGCGTTCCAGCAAACGGCTATGGACATAGAACACATCGCCCGGATAGGCTTCGCGGCCAGGCGGGCGGCGCAGCAAGAGCGACATTTGGCGATAGGCCACCGCTTGTTTGGACAAATCATCATAGATGATCAAGGCATGCATGCCGTTGTCGCGGAAAAATTCGCCCATCGAACAGCCGGTATAGGGCGCCAAAAATTGCATTGGCGCGGGATCGGATGCCGTGGCGGCGACAACGATGGAATATTGCATCGCGCCGGATTCTTCGAGGGTTTTGACAATCTGCGCCACGGTCGAGCGTTTTTGCCCGATCGCTACATAGATGCAGTATAATTTTTTGGATTCGTCATTGCCCGCATTGACCGCTTTTTGATTCAAAATCGCGTCAATCGCCACCGCCGTTTTGCCGGTTTGACGATCACCGATAATCAATTCGCGCTGGCCACGCCCGATTGGCACCAACGTGTCGATAGCCTTGAGGCCAGTTTGCACCGGTTCGTTGACCGATTGGCGGGGAATGATGCCGGGCGCCTTCATTTCTACGCGGCGGCGGGTAACATCCTTAAGCGGCCCTTTGCCATCAATCGGATTGCCCAAACCGTCCACTACGCGGCCCAACAAGCCCTTGCCCACCGGCACGTCGACGATTTGCTCGGTACGTTTAACAATATCGCCTTCGCGAATACCGCGATCATCGCCGAACAACACGACACCCACGTTATCCGCTTCGAGGTTCAAAGCCATACCCTTGGCACCGTTGCTGAATTCGACTAATTCGCCGGCCTGCACCTTGTCCAGGCCGTAGACGCGGGCGATCCCGTCGCCCACGGACACGACCGTGCCGATTTCCGACACTTGCGCTTGGGTGGAGAAATTCGCGATCTGCGTTTTCAAAATATTCGAGATTTCAGCTGCCCGGATTTCCATTTCTTTCGCTCCTTAGAATAAAAATTTATTCCGCCAGCATTAGGCGGCGTTGTTCAAAACCAATTTCAAGCCGTTCAATTTGCTGCGCAAGCTGGCATCCCATAATTGCGAGCCGATGCGCACGCTGAGGCCGCCCAACAAAGACGGGTCGATTTGTGTACGCAAAATAATTTTTTTACCGCCCAGATTGCTGGCCAATTGGCGGATGATGTTTTGCTCTTGCTCGGCACTCAGCGCATGCGCGGTGCGCAATTCCGCCACCACCTCGCCACGCATTGCCGAAAGTGCGGCCGCAAAACCATCGGCGATTTCCGGCAATAAAGCCAGGCGCTTGGCATCAGCCAAGGTGCCGATGAATTGCAATAACAACTTACTGGCCTTGGCATTTTCTAACACCGCTAACATCGCGGCTTTTTGCTGCGCGCGCAAAAACAACGGGGAGAATATCAAGCGTCGCAGATCCGCCGATTCGTTAATCGCGACCTTTAATTGCGCCAACTCGTCCGCAACCGCCTGTTCCTGGCCTGCGGCCAAGGGCAACAACGCCCGGACAAAACGGTCTGTCAAAGCGGAATTTTTGGAATAACTGCCTGCCACAAATCGTCCTATGGTTAATTTGCGCGATGTATAGCAGCGGAACACCCCCGGTGCAAGGATTTTTTTCTGGGTTTTCAGCGGGTTATAGGTTTTACGAAACTTGCGGTATGACCGGTAGTGCGGGGTTGAAAATTTCACAGCGATGAGACAGAAAAAAAATCGCGAGCGGCTAATTACTCGTCCGCTGTTTTTTGCCACTACCATCAATCAAAGGATTGTGTTTCTTTAAGAGATGTTATACTCTCTGCCCCTACAGGAGAATTAAAATGGCTTTAACAGCTTATTATAAGCAAAAAACTGGTTTTACTTGGGATTGCTTGCTGCCGACGACGATTAGTTCGGGCAGCCATCTCGACGATGATATGGACAGCGGCCAAGTCGAGGATAGTTATAACGCCCCGGTCTATGCCTGGATGGATGGCAAAACCAAACCAGCCTTGGCGGTGAATCTGGCTGCCACGGCAGTGTTCTTGATCCCGGGCACGGTTGTAGACCGGGGCCTGCTTTTGCTGGAACATGGTATTTACAAGCTTGGCGGCGAGACGGAAAGTTTTAAAGAATTTAAGGGCGCCAATCCATTTTGGGCAGGAATCAAAGCCTTGTATCAACGCCTCCGCGCTTAAATTATCCAAAACTATACGGATCGATATCCACTTGTAACCTGAGGGCGCGGGGCAGTGCGGGTGCGGCGCGGAGCCAGGTATCGATCCCGGCTTGGATGTTGACGGTTTTATCAGCCTTAATCAAAAACCGCACCCGGTGCATGCCGCGCAATTTTTGCAAGGGTGCTGGGGCCGGGCCCAAGATATGCAAATTTTCCCCCATCGCCGGGGTCGCGCGCGCCAATGCCGCCGCGTATTGATTCACCAAAACCGCATCCCGCCCCCATAACACCACACTCGCCAATTTGCCGAAGGGCGGCAGGGACATGATTTTGCGCTCGTCCAGCAGCAAATTATAAAACGCCTCGTCATCGCCCTGGGCAATCGCCTGCAACACCGGATGCTCGGGCATATAGGATTGCAGCCATACTTGCCCCGGAATCTCGCGCCGCCCGCTGCGCCCCGCTACTTGTTGGAGCAATTGATAGGTGCGTTCGGCCGCGCGCAAATCCCCGCCCATCAATCCCAAATCCGCATCTACCACCACCACGGTAGACAATTTCGGGAAATCATACCCCTTGGCCAGCATTTGCGTACCCACCACCGCATCCAAGGCCCCGCTTTCCAAGCCCTGCACAATCCCCGCGACCTTGGCAATATCGTCGGTTAAATCGGACGACATGACGGCCAGACGCAAATCCGGCAATAATTTTTGCACTTCTTCGGCCACGCGCTCGACCCCGGGGCCAATGGGGTGCAGGGAATCCGCCGCTTTGCATTGCGGACAGGTGTTGGGCTTGGCCGCCGCATAACCGCAATGATGGCAATGCAGCTTGCCGGTTTTTTGATGCTCGACCAGCCACGCGCTGCAACGTTTGCACATCACCCGGTGCCCGCACGCCCGGCATAACGTTAGCGGCGCATAGCCGCGGCGGTTCAGGAAAATCAAACTTTGCTGACCCAGGGCGGTGGTGGTGCGCAACACCTCGATCAAACGATCGGATACAAACCGACCGCGCGGCAATTTTTCGGCGCGCAAATCCAATACCGTCACGCTGGGCAATTGCGCCGCGCCATAGCGTTCGGGCAAAACCGCTTGCTGGTATTTACCCGCCAACACATTGGCCTGGGTCTCAAGCGACGGCGTGGCCGAGGCGAGAATGACCGCAATCTTTTCCGCCCGCGCCCGGTACACGGCCAAATCGCGGGCATGGTATTGCACGCCTTCTTCTTGTTTATAGCTCCCGTCATGTTCTTCGTCGACGACGATCAGGCCCAGATTCTGATACGGCAAAAATAATGCGGAGCGGGCGCCCAAAATCAACCTGGCCCGTCCATCCGCAATCGCCCGGTAATTTTCCCGCCGCTGCGCTGGTGTCAATTGCGAATGCCATAACAAGGGTGCTGCGCCAAATAATTGCGTAAACCGCCCCAGCATCTGCGCCGAGAGGGCGATTTCCGGCAACAACACCAATGCCTGCCGCCCTGCCGCCATCACCGCCGCGATCGCCTGGGCATAGGTTTCGGTTTTACCCGAACCCGTCACCCCACGCAGCACAATCGGAGCGAATTTTTCCGCACCGATATTTCGCCTCAACAAGCCAACTGCGTTTTCCTGATGCGGCGACAAATCGGTTTTGGGCACGGCATAGGGACCGATGGCGACGTTAGGTTTGCGCGCGGATTCGCGTTTGGCCATGGCGAAGACCGATTTTTCCGCCAACACCATTTTCAAAATAAGTCCGCGCGGTTGCATCGTGTATTGCGCCGTAAAATCCACCATTTGCCGCAACGCCGGGGATATTGGCGGCAACGGCCACACCCCCGCCATGGGTTTGATTTTATCCGCTGGCCAATCGCCCGACGCCCCCGCCGCCCAGACCACGCCGGTCAATTCTTCGCGCCCAAACGGGACGCGCACGATACTGCCGGGCGTCACGACACCATCCGCCGGGGCAGCGTAGTCGTATAAATCGCCCATCGGGCGCGGCAATAGGACTTGCCAGTATTTATGGTCGGCGGTCATTCAGGTTTTAGGTAACAGGTTTCGGGTTTCAGAGATTAGCATAATTTGCTATACACATCACCTAACACCTGAAACCCAATACCTGGAACCCACCTATGAAATTCTTCGTCGACACCGCCGATACCAAAGACATCCAAGACCTGGCCAAAACCGGCTTGCTGGATGGGGTGACCACCAACCCCAGCCTGATCGCCAAATCAGGGCGCAATTTTATCGAAGTGATCGGCGAGATTTGCAAAATCGTCGATGGCCCCGTTTCGGCCGAAGTGGCATCCACCGATTATGATGGCATGGTGCGCGAGGGGGATAAATTGGCGAAAATCGCCAAGAATGTGTGCATCAAGGTGCCTTTGACCGTTGACGGCTTAAAAGCTTGCAAATATTTCCGCCAAAAAGGCGTGTTGGTCAATGTGACTTTGTGCTTCTCGCCCGCGCAGGCGATTTTAGCCGCCAAGGCCGGGGCGTCGTTCATTTCGCCCTTTGTTGGCCGCCTGGACGATATCGGCCATGACGGCATGCAGCTGATCGCCGATATTTGCGAGATTTACGCGCAATACCCCGCGTTTGAAACCGAGGTGCTGGTTGCATCCGTGCGCCACCCGATGCATTTGATCGAGGCGGCGAAAATGGGCGCGCATGTCGCCACCATCCCGCCCAATGTCATCCGCCAATTATTCAACCACCCTCTGACCGACAAGGGCCTGGCCCAGTTTATCGAGGATTGGAAAAAAACCGGGCAGTCTATTTAGTCGTTAGGCGAGAGGCGAGAGTGGAGAGGAAGAAATTACTTCCTCTCGCCTCTCCACTCTTGCCTCTCGCCTTTATCCGCACTACCCTATTTTTATGGTCTCTCTTAGCCCCGATGCGGTGTTGGAATTTTTACACCGCAATCCTGAATTCATCCGCGTCCACCGCGCCGCCATTCTGGCCGCCGTGCGCGCCGCCGAGCACAGCGAGGCGGTGGTGAATTTCCAAGACCGCTTGTTGCAAAAACTGCAAACCGATAACCGCGAACTGCGCGACAGCCAGCAAGAATTATTGCAGCATTCCCGTAGCCTAGGCACAGCGCAGCAACGCATCCATTCCGCCGCGCTGGCGTTGATGGGGGCGCTGGGGCTCGAGGATTTATTGTACGTCATCGCCTCGGATTTGGTGCTGCATTTGGGCGTGGTGGCGACTTCGTTGTGTTTGGAAACCCATGCCGGATTCCACGCCGGCAGCATCCAACCCGGCATTCAGTTTTTAAATCCGCTGGGCATCGCCGGGCGGATGCAAGGCCGCCAATTGCGCTTTATCGAAGAAGACGCGGGCGATATTGAAATTTTCGGTGCGGCATCGCCGATGGTGCGCCAGGCGGTGTTGATCCAATTGCATTTGGGGCCGGATCTGCCGGATGCTTTGCTGGCGATTGGGCATAACGACGCCAAGTCGCTGCGGGAGCAATTCGATAGCGAGTCGCTGGTGTTTTTGGGCCAGGTACTGGAATTGCAAATCGCCCGCTGGCTGATGCAGGATGCGGAACAGGAAGAAAATTGGGGGTAGGAATAACCGATATAATTTTTTGTTTAATATTCCCACACAATTGTCATCCCGAGCGAAGCCGAGGGATCTTACAAAGTTTTTCAAGATCCCTCCACTCGCTCCGCTCGGTCGGGACGACATTTGTGGAAAATCGTTAGGTTTTTTCTACAATTATTAGGATCGAAAAATCATGCTGCCCATCGACGCACAATTGCAGCAATATTACACCGCCTGGGGCGAATGGCTGGGTTATGAAAAACGGCTCAGCACACAAACGCTGGACCGCTATCGCCGCGATTTGGGATATTTTTTGCGCTTCGCCACAAAACATTTCGGCAAAACCATCGCCACCACCGATTTGATCGCCGCCAATGCTGCCGATTTCCGCAGCTTTTTGGCCGAGCGGCATAATGCCGACCAAGCCAAAGCGAGTAGCGCGCGCATGCTATCCACCATCCGCAGTTTTTACCGGTTTTTGCGCCAAAGTGGCGCGGGCGAAAACACCGCCATCGCGTTGATTCGCGGGCCGAAATTAGCCAAGCATCTGCCCCGCGCGTTATCCATTGCCGAGGCAGAGGATTTTATGACCGCCGTCGCCAACCAAGATGCCGCGCCGTGGCTGGCAGCGCGCGATGTGGCGTTGTTTGGCTTGCTTTACGGCGCGGGGCTGCGCGTGGGCGAAGCGGTGGGGCTAAACCGGGGCCAGGCGCCGCTTGGGCCGATGCTGGCGTTGCGCGGCAAGGGCGGCAAAGAACGCGCAGTACCTGTTTTGCCCGTGATCCAAGCGGCTGTGAAAAATTATCTGGCACTCTGCCCGATCCCGCTTGGCGCGGATGGCCCATTATTTATTGGGCCGCGCGGCAAGCGATTACAGCGCACGGCCGTGGCCAACATGGTGCAAAGCTGGCGGTTGCAACTGGGCTTGCCGCCAAAAACCACGCCGCACGCGATGCGGCATTCCTTTGCAACACATTTGCTGAACGCCGGTGCTGATTTGCGCAGTATCCAGGAATTATTGGGTCACGCGAATTTGTCGAGTACGCAGATTTACACGGGCCTCGATACCGAGCGCTTATCGGTGTTGCACGCGGCCGCGCACCCGCGCAATCAAAAAAATTCTACCTAGTATTTTGCAGACGGTTTGCCAAATTCGTAACTTTATCGACATAATTTTCGTTTGCGTCTTTAGGCCCAAATAGAACGCTGATGACATCCTGAAGACCTGTGTGATCGGCATGATCCTGCTGAAAAGAGGAAATGGCAGCTGCCGCTTTTTGACAAGTTACAAAAAATGCGGATACGCTGGGCCTGTAAGTAGGAGAGAATTGATTGTATTCTAGCCCAGCAACATTTGCAGTGGCGGTATCTAGCTTGATCCCAACAGTGCGTTCCACCGTCGTTATTGCACCAACCAAGGACTTGATTTTAAGCGTCGCAAATTTTCTGTCTGCCTCTACTGTGGATTTTTCCAACTCCTTCTTTAGGCCGCACAAAGTAACGCTGATTTCCTGAACATAACCAGAGATATCCGCCCATTTACTGCCAACCGACACCCATTCCAGATTATGCGTGGGTGTGCCAGTAGGCGGCGACGAATCGACGTTGAACAGTTTAAGAGGGTGATCTGGTTTTATCGCCACCGCTACAGCTGGCGATGCGTGAACCAATACTCCGTTTTCAGTAGGGTAATTTGTATCGTTATTTGGATCGTCTAAATCCACTTTTTTGGGGCCGTATTTCTTTTTTTGGTGCTTAGCGCTGCCGGGGCGGGACCGTTTACCGGGCTCTCTTTCTCTCTTCGCCGTCACTTGCGGCGGGGTCGCGGGCGGTATCTCAGGAACCGACTGCTTACGCAGTGCGCGCGGCGGTTTTACTGTTTTCACGCGCGGCGGTTTTTTGGGAAATTCCTGTGCTGGCATGTTTTCAAAATCCGGGGTTTGATCCGGATAATGCAGCCGCATCGCCAAATAAAAAGCATAGGGTATTTTTTCACGATTGGCCAAGATGCCGGGCTTAACCAGCGCAAATATTTCTCTGACCAGATCTTTCCGCAAGGGTTGGCGATTGACTAGATCGGCTGCCAATAAACCATACAACTCATGGTATTGTTGCGTTGCCTGATTAACCACATCCTGGCGCTGTTTTTTTTCCTCGTGCGGCCGCATCAGGCCAAGATTAATCGCATATCTTCGCCAATCACCGTCCTTTTTGCTTAGATGCAGAATGTAATTTGCCAATCTTTCGATAGCGCCGACTGTGTCCTTCGCCAAGTCCGACAGATTTACGGCATAACTTTTTGCCGCAACAATCAGTTTTCTTTCCGATTCTTGGGCCAAGGCCTGCTGGTCAGGCTGTGACTGGGACTTTGGTTTTGTTTTACCGCCTGACTCGGCCATGCGCTGCGCTTCGATCTGGGCTTGTTCTTTTTGATGTTGCGAAACGCCTGCCAATACCCAACGGCCAAAAGCGACTTTTTCTTTGCGCGATTTAATGGGTGATTGCTGGGATTCGCCGCGCGGATTTTTTTGCTCTGCTGGTTTGCGCAGAAAGTAATCCACGATCGTGCTATTAAATGGCGTATTGCCGATTTCCGCGCGTAATCTTTTTAGCGACTTTGCTTTTTTACGGATAAAAGCGCGTCGGTAGGCATCTTTATCTGCTTGGGGAATGTCATTAATTGGTTGGGTGTTTTGGCCTTTGCTAGTTCTTAACTGTTGGGACCAGCGCTTATGTTTAGTATTTTTAACCATACGGTCGTAATTTAATTGAAAATCCGACAGCAGATTTTGTAACTCTCTCAGGCTTTTTTTCTGATCCGGTTTTTTTACATAATTTTTATTCTGATGCTGTTTTCTGATATCCTCTGGGCGCATGGGGGTCATCGAGCCAGCTAACACCATAGGGCTCAAAACGCCTGTCCGACGTATAGCACTAATCATCATTAGCCCCTCCCCCTTGATCTTTATTGGCCCAAGTTTGGGGGGAAAGTATATTATATCCTTATAAAACACAACATGTTTTATATGGATTTTTTATTACAAAATCGGCGCTTAAACGTGAATCGCGTGCCCATCGACGGCCAGCGCCGCTTCTTTGACCGCTTCATTCAACGTCGGGTGGGCGTGGCAGGTACGGTAAATATCCTCGGCACTGCCGCCGAATTCGATGGCCAACGCGATTTCGGCGATTAATGTCCCGGCATCGGGGCCGATAATATGCGCACCGATGATTTTACCCGTCTCGGTATGTTCCAAAATTTTTACAAAACCCTGGGTGTCGTCATTGGCACGGGCGCGGGAATTGGCCGAAAACGGAAATTTTCCGATTTTATATGGCACATTTGCCGCTTTTAATTCTTCTTCCGTGCTGCCCACACTCGCCACCTCGGGGTGGGTGTAGATCACGGCCGGGATGCAATCGTAATTCACATGCGGTTTTTGCCCGGCGATCATCTCGACACAGGCAATCCCTTCTTCTTCGGCTTTGTGCGCCAACATCGGCCCACGAATCACATCGCCGATGGCGTACACATTGGCCACGGGGGTTTGGAAATGATCGTCCACCGGAATCCGCCCGCGTTCATCCAACGCCAAATTGATTTTATCCAATCCCAACCCTGCAACATTGGGCTTGCGGCCCACAGCCACCAACACCACATCGGCCTCCATCTCCTCACGCGCGCCGCCAGCGGCGGGTTCCAGCACCAGGGTGACCGTGGTTTTATTTTTGCTGCTTTGTTTGGTGGCGGATACCAATTTCGTACTTAGGCGGAAATCGATACCCATTTTGACCAATATTTTTTGCAGGGTTTTCGCGACTTCTTGATCCATCGTCGGCGTGATGCGATCCAAATATTCGATCACCGTCACCTGCGCGCCCAAACGCCGCCACACCGTGGCCATTTCCAAGCCGATATACCCGCCGCCAATCACCGCCAAATGTTTCGGCACGCTGGGCAAGGCCAAGGCACCGGTGGAGGAGACAATATTTTTCTCGTCAATCGCGATCCCCGGCAGGCTGATCACATCCGAGCCGGTGGCGATTAAAATTTTACTGGCCGTATATTGTTGGCTCTGGCCCTTATCATCCGTCACGGCGATGGTGGTGGCATTCACAAAACTGCCCAAGCCCAGTAAACGCGTGATTTTATTTTTTTTGAACAAAAAATCGATGCCGCCGGTCAAATCCTTGACTACCTTGTCCTTGCGTGCCAGCATTTTTTCCAGGTTTAATACCGTGTTGCCAACTTCGACGCCGTGGGATGATAAATGTTCCCGCGCTTCCTCATACTTATGACTCGACTGCAATAACGCTTTGGATGGGATGCAGCCCACATTCAAACATGTCCCGCCCAGCGTGGCGCGTTTTTCGACCACCGCCACGCGCATGCCCAATTGCGCCGCGCGAATGGCGGCCACATAACCGCCGGGGCCTGCCCCTATGACAATTAAATCGAAACTTGTTTCAGCCATATCGGCAGACTCCAAAAAATCTATACCCTATACGCTATCCGCTATACGCTTAATAATAACCGCTGCGGATCCTCGATGCATTCTTTGACCCGTACCAGGAATGTTACCGCCTCGCGCCCATCGATAATGCGGTGGTCATAGGACAACGCCACATACATCATGGGCCGAATTTCAATTTTATCGCCGACGGCGATGGGGCGTTTTTGGATTTTATGCATGCCCAAAATGCCCGATTGCGGCGGATTCAAAATAGGGGTGGACATCAACGATCCGTAAATGCCGCCATTGGTGATGGTGAACGTGCCGCCGGTCATATCGTCGATGGATAATTTGCCATCCTTGGCTTTTTTGCCAAGCGCGCCAACGGTTTTTTCAATCTCGGCCAACGACAGGGAATCGCAATCGCGCACTACGGGCACGACCAACCCTTGTTCTGTGCCAACGGCAATGCCGATATCGTAATAATTTTTGTAAATGATCTCATCGCCCGCAATTTCGGCATTCACCGCCGGAATTTCGCGCAGCGCCTGCACACAGGCCTTGGCGAAAAGCGACATAAAGCCCAATTTAACGCCGTGCGTTTTCTCGAAACTGTCTTTGTACGCTTCGCGCAGCGCCATCACGGCGGTCATGTCGATTTCATTAAACGTGGTCAACATCGCCGCTGTGTTTTGCGCGGCCTTGAGCCGTTCGGCGATCCGTTGGCGCAAGCGCGACATTTTCACGCGCTCTTCGCGCGGCGCGTTCGAGATCCCTCGACTCCGCTCCGCTCCGCTTGGGATGACAGGTTGCGGCTGGCTGGCGGCGCTGCTTACATCCGCCTTGGTCACGCGGCCGTCTTTGCCGCTGCCAACTGCCGGGGTGATACCGGTTTCGGCCATGGCCTTGCGTGCCGCTGGTCCCGATAAATCCACAGCCGAGGGTGCTGTTGTGGGCGCAGTTTGAATGGTTGATTTCGGCGCTACCGCAGCCGGGGTAGCGGGGGCGGATTTTACCGCACTGCCCGCAGCGCCGATCATGGCGATTACCGTGCCAACCTTGACATTGCTGCCGGCGGCGACTTTGATTTCGGATAAGATGCCCGCTGTTGGCGCGCTGACCTCGACCGTGACTTTGTCGGTTTCAAGCTCGGCCACAGCCTCGTCGGCCTTGACGGCGTCGCCGGGATTTTTCAGCCATTTGGCAATCGTAGCCTCGGCGACGGATTCGCCCAAGGATGGAACTTTGATTTCGGTGGTCATAAAACGCCCCTAGTTAATATCCGGGCACTATAGACCGGGGTCGGTTTTATTGTCCAGCTTTGCGCCACAACAAGCAAGCAGTGTTCGCCGCCGCTGTGGCGCAAGTTGGATTATTGGCCACGGCCTCTCTCGCGTCGACCACGAAACAGCCGCGCCAAGTCTTGCCGGGACATCGGCGTTGTATCCGTTTTATCTTCTGCAAATCCTTTGGGTAATGTGCTGGTTTTTTGCCTAGTGACCGAGTTCAGAGGATGACCACCCATCACTGCCAAGATCAAGCCGGGAGTATGCGGCACCGGTTGTTTTGTCTTTGCCATAAAGCACCTGTGTGTTGTTATGAATATAACCAGAATCATATTTATCCAGTTATTTTTAATAAAAACAAGCTGAAAAATAGTTATTTAATTACAAATTCAGAGCCTCATTCACCAATTTCGCCTGTTCTTCGCCGTGGCGTTTGTTGCTGCCGGTGGCGGGGGATGCGGCGGCCGGGCGGCCGACATACACGGGGCGGGCTTTGCGGCCGAGCGCCTTTAACGTCCCCTCGATCCGCCGATCCAAAAATGTCCAAGCGCCGTTATTTTCGGCTTCTTCTTGGCACCAAATAATTTCGGCCTTGGCATAGGGTTTCAGTACCGTTTGCAATACGGCATCGGGATAGGGGTAGAATTGTTCGATGCGAATCAGGGCCACGTCCTTGATCCCTTTGGCCTGACGGGATTCCAGTAAATCGTAATACACCTTGCCCGAACACAACACGACACGCTTGCATTTTGCGGCGTCGATTTTTTCCACTTCTGGAATGACGGTCTGGCATTGCGTGCCCGGCAAAAATTCCGCCAAGGTCGATACACATAATTTATGCCGCAACAGCGATTTCGGCGACATTACCACCAACGGCTTGCGGTAGGGGCGTAACATTTGCCGCCGCAGGGCGTGGAAATAATTGGCGGGGGTGGTGAAATTCGCCACGATCATATTGTCTTCGGCACATAATTGCAAAAACCGCTCCAACCGCGCGCTGCTATGTTCCGGTCCTTGGCCTTCCATGCCGTGCGGCAATAACAACACCAACCCCGACATCCGCAACCATTTCGATTCAGCGCTGGCGATAAATTGATCGATCATCACCTGCGCCCCGTTGACGAAATCGCCGAATTGCCCTTCCCAGCATACCAACGCCTTGGGATCGGCCAACGAATAGCCGTAATCAAATCCCATCACCGCGAATTCGGATAGATGGCTGTCAATCGCCTCGAACCCCGGCTGGCCGTCATAATAATTGGCCAGGGGCGCGTATCGCGCCGCATTTTTTTGATCGTGCAGCAAGGCATGGCGGTGCGAAAACGTGCCGCGCCCCACATCCTGACCCGATAGGCGCACGCGATAGCCGCCGCGCAACAGGCTGGCAAAGGCCATCCCCTCGGCCGTGCCCCAATCGAACCCGGCTTCATCGGCGAACATTTTTTTCTTGGCTTCGAACTGGCGGGCGATTTTAGAATTTAAATTAAAATCTGCCGGCACGCGGGTGATTGCCGCAATCGCATCGGCCAGAATTTCTTTTTTCACACCGGTATCGGGTTCGGCCTTGGCGGTTTGTGCCGTGCCCAAACCGCTCCATGCGCCCTCGAGCCAATCGGCCTTGTTCGGTTTGTAATTTTTCGACGCCTGAAATTCGTTTTCCAACAATTCCTGAAATTGGTCGTTGATGCTTTGCGCTTCCGAGCCGCTGACCATGGCTTCGGTGGCTAATTGTTCGGCGTATAAAACGCGCGTTGATTTATGCGCGGCGATTTTTTGATACATGATGGGCTGGGTGAACGCCGGTTCATCCGTTTCGTTATGCCCTTGGCGACGGTAACACATCATGTCCACCACCGCATCATGGCCGAATTCCTGGCGGTATTCGGCGGCCAAGGCCGCCACATAAATCACTGCCTCGGGATCATCACCATTGACGTGGAAAATCGGCGCCATGATGGTTTTTGCCACATCGGATGAATAGGGGCCCGAGCGGCCATAAGTGGGCGAGGTGGTAAAGCCAACCTGGTTATTGATAATAAAATGAATCGTACCGCCGGTGCGATAGCCCGGCAAATCAAACATCGCCAAGGATTCCGGCACCACGCCCTGCCCGGCAAAGGCGGCATCGCCATGGATCAACAAACCCATGACTTTTTTGCGTTCCTTGTCGCCGCGCTGATCCTGTTTCGCGCGCACGCGACCCAGCACCACCGGATTGACGGCTTCGAGATGCGAGGGGTTGGGCGATAGCGTCAAATGCACCTTGATGCCATCGAAGCTGCGGTCGCTGCTGGTACCAAGATGGTATTTCACATCGCCCGATCCCTGCACATCATCGGGATTGGCGGAATTGCCCTGAAATTCCGATAGGATATTCACATACGGCTTGCCCAACACATTGGCCAACACGTTCAACCGGCCGCGATGCGCCATACCAAACACGATTTCCTGCACGCCTAATTGCCCGGCGCGTTTAATTACTTGTTCCAGTGCTGGGATCAGCGATTCGCCACCTTCGAGGCCGAAACGTTTGGTGCCGACGAATTTTTTTTGTAGGAATAATTCAAACCCCTCGGCCGCGGTCAGGCGTTCCAAAATCGCGCGTTTGCCCAACACGGTGAAATCGCGGTGGCTGCGATTGCCCTCGACCTTGTTTTGGATCCATTCGCGTTTAACGGGGTCCATGATGTGCATGAACTCGATACCGATCGAACTGCTATAGGTTTGTTGTAAAATCGCCAGCAATTCGCGAATCGTAATCGTCTCGCGGTTATCGAACGCCCCACCGATAAAAATCGGGCGGTCAAAATCGGCTTCGGCAAAGCCATAAGTGCTAGGGTCCAGATCGGCGTGGTAATCGCGCTGCATCAAGCCCAAGGGGTCAAGCTTGGCGTATAAATGCCCGCGCACGCGGTAGGCGCGAATCAAACTGCGGGCATTCATCGAATCCATGATCTGCGCGCGCAACGCGGCGGAATCGGCGGCGGGCGCGTTTTTATTCGCACTCTTGCCCGCCGGTGCTGCCGTCGTGGCCTCAACCAAACCCACGATTTTACCCGGGCGCTTATTCCATGATGCGCCCGATAAATCGGCCAAATCGCGTTTGGCATCCGCGCCTAGCGAATCGAAAAAATTGCGCCATTCGGCCTCAACGCTTTGTGGCGATTGCACATACCGCGCGAATATCTCGGCGATATACGGCGCATTGGCGGCGTTTAAAAACGAGGATTGGATAAGCTGTTCGCGCGATTGGGTCATTATTTAGCGTATAGCGGAAAGCGTTTAGCGTAAAGTTATGTCGCTTGAACGCCGAGCCATACTCCCTCTGGTTAATAATTTTCTATACCCTATAACCCATAACCTATTCTCAGGCCGCTTTCGCTTTTTGCATCGCCTGCACCATGGTGCTGCCCAGTGACGCGGGGGAATCGGCCATGTAATAGCCAGCGGATTTCATCGCCTCGATCTTGTCGCCCGCACCGCCCTTGCCGCCCGAAATAATCGCCCCGGCATGGCCCATGCGGCGGCCCGGGGGCGCCGTAACGCCAGCGATAAAACCAGCGATGGGTTTTTTGTTCTTTTGCGCTTTGACGAATGCGGCCGCGTTTTCCTCGGCATCGCCGCCGATTTCACCGATCATGATAATCCCCTCGGTCTCGGGATCTTTGTAGAACATTTCCAACACATCAATAAAATTGGTGCCATTGACCGGATCGCCGCCAATACCAACGCAGGTCGATTGGCCCAATCCAGCGGCAGTCGTTTGCGCCACCGCTTCGTAGGTCAACGTGCCCGAGCGCGAGACGACGCCGATTTTGCCGCGTTTGTGGATGTGGCCCGGCATAATGCCGATTTTGCATTCGCCCGGCGTAATCACGCCCGGACAATTCGGCCCGATCAGACGGGTTTTCGATCCCTGCAGCACACGCTTGACACGCACCATGTCCAACACGGGAATCCCTTCGGTAATGCAGACCACCAATTTGATTTCGGCCTCGATCGCTTCGATGATGGCCTCGGCAGCAAAGGCGGGGGGAACGTAAATCACCGACGCATCGCAATGCGTGGCGCTGACGGCGTCGCGCACGGTGTCGAACACGGGCAGATCCAAATGCTTGGTGCCACCCTTGCCCGGCGTGACGCCGCCCATCATTTTGGTGCCATAAGCAATGGCTTGTTCACTGTGAAACGTGCCCTGCGCGCCGGTAAAACCTTGGCAGATCACTTTGGTGTTTTTGTCGATTAAAATAGACATTTTTTTCTCCGCTAGGTTCTAAGCAGCTTTTTTAACTTCAGCGACGATCTTTTGTGCCGCATCGGCCAGATTATCGGCCGAGACGATGGGCAGTCCCGATTTGGCCAAAATATCCTTGCCCAGTTGCACATTGGTGCCTTCGAGGCGCACGACCAATGGCACGCGCAAAGATACTTCGCGCGCAGCAGCGATAATGCCATCGGCAATCACATCGCAACGCATAATGCCACCAAAGATGTTGACCAAAATGCCGTTCACATTCGGATCGGCCAGAATAATTTTAAACGCCGCCGTGACGCGTTCGCGCGTGGCGCCGCCGCCGACATCGAGGAAATTCGCGGGCTCAGCACCATACAGCTTGATGATATCCATCGTCGCCATCGCCAACCCGGCGCCGTTGACCATGCAACCAATCGTGCCGTCCATTTTGACATACGACAGGCTGTTTTTCCCGGCCTCTAATTCCATCGGGTCTTCTTCGGTTTCATCGCGCATCTGCTCGATATCCGGGTGGCGGAATAGCGCGTTGTCGTCGAAATTGATTTTCGCGTCCAGCGCCATCACGTTGCCGTCTTTGGTAATGACCAGCGGATTGATTTCAACAATGCTGCAATCAAGATCAATAAACGCCTTGTACATGGCCAGCATGAATTCGGTGGCGGCATTTATTTGCTTGCCCTTGAGGCCCAAACCAAACGCCAATTGGCGGCATTGAAAACCCATCAAGCCGATAGCCGGATCGATCACGGCTTTTAAAATTTTCTCGGGATGTTTGGCGGCGACTTCTTCGATTTCCATCCCGCCCTCGGTCGAGGCCATGACGGTAACCCGGCTGGTCGCACGATCAACCAACATGCCCAGATACAATTCACGCTCGATCGCGCAGCCTTCTTCGATGTACACGCGGCTGACTTCTTTGCCTTTGGGGCCGGTTTGGTGCGTGACCAGATTCATGCCCAACATTTTGCTGGCGGCTTCTTTGGCTTCGGCAACTGATTTGGTCAATTTTACGCCGCCGCCCTTGCCGCGGCCACCGGCGTGGATTTGCGCCTTGACCACCCACACGGGACCGGCCAGGGATTTCGCGGCTTTTTCCGCTTCGTCAGCGGTATAGGCGACGGCCCCCTTGGGCACGGCCACGCCGTATTTGGCGAGTAATTGTTTAGCTTGGTATTCATGGATGTTCATGGTGGTATCCTCTGATTAAAAAAATTTAGGCCGCTTTGGCTTGGATTTCCTTGGTCACGCGCACCAATTCCTGCACGGCCGCGACCGATTTGTCGAACATGGCTTTTTCATCCGCGTTCATCTGGATTTCGACGATTTTCTCGATGCCGTTTTTACCGATGATGGTGGGCACGCCGACGTAAATCCCCTTGACCCCGTATTCGCCGTTCAAATAGGCGGCGCAGGGCAACAAACGGCGCTTGTCGCGCAAATAGGATTCGGCCATTTCCATCGCCGAAGCGGCGGGGGCGTAAAACGCGCTGCCGGTTTTCAATAACGCCACGATCTCGCCGCCGCCATTGCGGGTGCGATCAACGATTTTGTCCATGCGTTCTTGGGTGGTCCAACCCATTTTAATCAAATCCGGCAACGGAATGCCAGCCACGGTGGAATACCGCACCAGCGGTACCATCGTATCGCCATGCCCGCCGAGGACGAATGCGGTTACATCCTCGACACTGACCTTGAATTCATCGGCCAGGAAATAGCGGAACCGCGCCGAATCCAGCACGCCCGCCATACCAACCACTTTGTTTTTGGGCAGGCCCGACACTTCTTGGAGGACGCCGACCATCGCATCCAGCGGATTGGTCACGCAAATCACAAACGCGTTCGGGCAGAATTTTTTGATCCCCTCGCCCACGGCTTGCATAACTTTGGTATTGGTGCCGATCAGATCATCGCGGCTCATCCCCGGCTTGCGGGGAATACCGGCCGTAACAATCACCACATCCGCGCCCGCAATGCCATCATAGCCATTGGTGCCGGTGAGTTGCGCATCGAAACCCAGAACCGGCGACGCCTCGGCAATGTCCAGACCTTTGCCCTGCGGCGTGCCATCGACCACGTCGAACAAGACCACATCGCCCAATTCTTTCATGCCCGCCAACAGGGCCAACGTACCGCCGATTTGTCCGGCACCGATCAGGGCGATTTTTGCGCGTTTGGTCATTGATATCTCCATGGTTAATGGGTTTTTTTACCAGCTTTGGATTGCCTAGTCGATAGTCGTTAGACTTTAGTCGTTAGGAAATAATTTATTGCCAATTGTCGATTCCTAAAAACTAACGCCTCCCGACTCACGACTCTTTTGCCCCATACTCCGTCGCCTGCATTTCCAACAAGCGCGATTGGGTGCGTTCAAACTCGCGCAAAATGGGCGGATTACCGCCTAGATCCAAGATCGGTACGGCAGCGGAACAAACCAATTGTCGCCGCTGGTCATACCACACGTCAATCAGGGTGATAAACCGCCGCGCTTCGTTTTTTAATTCAGCGGTAAAGACTGGGACACCAGCCAAGATGAGGGTATGAAATTCCCGCGCCAGTGCCAAATAATCCCCCGCCGCATAAGCACCACCGCATAAATTGGCGAAATCGGTCATGGCCACGCCCCGCGCAGCTGTGGTTATTTCCAGCTTGTGGCCCTTGGTCACAACTGTATGCGGCGCGGGCTTGGCATGATCGGTCAATTCAGCAAAGGCGTTTTGTAAATTTTGTTGGGCCGCACCATCGAGGGGATGATTATAACGGTTAATAGCAGCCAGGCGCAGCCGCCGATAATCCCGCCCGCCATCGTAATGAAACACCGCCACATGCTGGCGCAAAATGTCGATAAACGGTAAAAACCGTTCGCGATGTAGGCCGTCGCGGTACAAATCATCGGGAGCCACATTGGATGTCGCCACCACCACCACGCCCTGGTCGAACAGCGCGCCGAATAACCGCGATAAAATCATCGCATCGGCGATATCGTGCACAACGAACTCATCGAAACATAACAACCATGCCTCCTCCGCCATTGCCTTGGCCAGCGGCAATAACGGATCGGCCAGATCGGGCTGAACCTTGCGCATCGCGTGCAAACGTTCGTGCACGTTTTGCATAAAGGCGTGAAAATGAATACGCTTTTTTTGTAAACTCGGCACGGCTTGGAAAAACATGTCCATCACCATGGTCTTGCCGCGCCCGACGCCGCCATGGATGTATAAACCTTTTGGTGCCGTAACCGCGCCGCCGCGCCATTTTTGCACCGCACTAAACACGCCGCCGCGCTGTTTGGGATGGTATTGCGCCAATTGATCGCCCAGCGTTTGCAAAGCGGTGACCAATGCCGCCTGCACCGGGTCGGGCTGGATGCCGCCGGTTGTGATCGCCGCTTGATAATTTTGCCAAAGCGTCATTTGCATTGACCCGTTTTAAAAGATATAAGAGCCACTTACCAGCGCGAAAGCACCATCATGGCATCGATCCTTGGCTCGTTAAACAAAGCCCGCAAAATCTGGCGGCGCGACCGTATTTTTGGCGCAGCCCTGGCCGCGGATTATGCGCGCCTGCAATTGGGCTATAGTTTTTATTACAAATTCGCCCGCACCACGCGGTTCAAGGCTTTGGGCCAGACCTTCCACGCCTTTACGCCCGAGGGGTTTTTTTCCCTCTTCGATGAAATTTATATCATGCAACCCTATGCGTTTGCGTGCGACCGCCCCGATCCGGTGATTATCGATTGCGGCAGCAATATCGGCATCAGCGTTTTGTTTTTCAAAAAACTTTTTCCGCATGCGCAAGTAACGTGTTTTGAACCCGACCCCAGCAGCTTTGCCTTGCTACAAAAAAATATGGCGGCGAATGGGTATGTTGATGTAAGCGCCCATGCCATGGCGTTATCCGACCGGGTGGGCGAGATCACGTTTTATAACGATCCCGGCACCGCCGGCAATTTATGCATGAGCACTGATCCGGCGCGGATGAACAAACACGCCATCACCGTACCAACCGCCAAATTATCGGATTACATCAACGGCCCCGTCGATTATTTGAAAATCGATGTCGAGGGGGCGGAGGATGTGGTGATGCAGGATTTGGTGCAAAGCGGCAAATTGCGCCAGGTGCAAAAATTATTTATGGAATACCACCACCATATTCACGGCACGCAGGACAAATTGGCCGGGATGCTACAGATCCTGGAAGACCATGGTTTCGGCTATACGCTTGGCGCGGCGCGTTTGGCCCCGCCCGCCGCGCGCGAATTTCAGGATATTTTGATCTACGCGTATCGGAAGTAAATTGGTGCATTGCGCCCAATGCAAAAAACGCATGGGTGTTATGACTCGGCAAACATTGCTTTTAGCGAAACAATTGGCATATTCCCCAATAGGAAAATTCTTGGGGAGATACGAAATGCCAAAAACCGCCGAACGTACGACAGAAAAGTCGCGCAAGGGTAAGAGTCGTCAAAGAACGAAACAACGTTTGAGTAGTCTTGTCGGCGTTGCAGTAGCGGCGGTGGTAGGTTTTGATACGACCCGTACCAATGCAAGCGATGAACCTGTGACCACGCCCAGTATTACTACCCCCGCCTCTGCCGCGCGGAAGACAACGCCTGCGCCCACCCCAGTTCCAGCACCAGTGGCGGCCAGACCGGTTTTATCCGACCCTTACCCTGAATTGGCGGACGCCAACACGATTGTCGATTTGCACCGGCTTGAAAAAACTGCCCTGGATCGGTTTTTGGTTCAGCTGCTGGCCGTGCAAAAAGAATTGCAACAGACTCAAGCCACGTATTCACCAAAACTGCGGCAATTAATTTCGGCCGAACAGACGCGATGGGAAGCGTATGATAAAAAGGCAGCGACAATATTCGCCGCCGCAGGCGAGAACAAAAATGCCGAACGCTTTAGCCGCCGCCCAGCGGTTGCGTCAAACCAAAATGTAGAAACTTTTGTACGTGAGTTGTTTACACCTGTTACACCTGTAACCACGACCCGACGCTACACCCCGGAATCAGTCGGCACAATTGGCGACTTCATGGCGGCACGCAAAAGAGAAATGGCTAAAAGAGCCAGGGCTACCCGCTAAACCTTGCGTGCGACCATCAATTGCTTGATGCTGCCAATCGCCTGGGCCGGGTTCAAGCCCTTGGGACAGGTTTTGGTGCAATTCATAATCGTATGACAGCGGTATAGTTTAAACGGATCCTCGAGATCGTCCAAACGCTCGCCCACCGTTTCATCGCGCGAATCGGCGATCCAGCGATACGCCTGCAGCAACACCGCCGGGCCCAAATAACGATCCCCGTTCCACCAATAGCTGGGGCAGGAGGTCGAGCAGCAAAAACACAAAATACATTCCCACAAACCGTCCAATTTCGCGCGCTCGGCCTCGGATTGGCGGCGCTCCGCCCCGGTGGTGATTTCGGATTCGGCGCGCAGCCAGGGTTTGATCGACTGATACTGCGCGAAAATTTTCGACAAATCCGGCACCAGATCCTTGATCACATCCATATGCGGCAGGGGGTAAACCTTGACCTCGCCGCAAACTTCGTCGATGCCCTTGGTACAGGCCAGGGTATTGGTGCCATCGATATTCATCGCACAGGAGCCGCAAATCCCCTCGCGGCAGGAACGGCGGAAAGTGAGTGTGCCGTCCTGTTCATTTTTGATTTTGATCAGCGCGTCCAACACCATCGGCCCGCAAGTATCGAGGTCGATGGTATATTCATCCAAACGCGGCTGGCCGCCCGAGACGGGATCCCAGCGGTAAATTTTAAACACTTTGGTGTTTTTGGCCGCCGCAGGTTTTGGGTGCACGCGCCCGGCGACGATTTTCGATTCACGCGGCAATGTTAATTCGACCATGAGTCACCTACTATGTTTGTCATCCTGAGCGATAGCGAAGGATCTGGATGATCCGGATCCTTCGGTCGCTACGCTTCCTCAGGATGACGTAAAAAATTACTTTCCAAACAACCGGACGATTTTGGCATCCGTTTGATTATCCGTATCATTCGCTACTATTTGTTTAACGCGCGGCGGTGCCATGACCGGCACCGGACCGTTTTCGATATTTATATTTTCTGCCACCAACATCTCTGGCACGGCGGCGAAATAGGGTAATTCAATGCCCCACAACAAATTCTCGCCGATAAAATGTAGGACGGTATTGTCTTGGTCTTGTGTGTTTTGCATTGCCCTCTCTCCTATTTTTGCCGACGGCGGCGTTTTTGTTCTTCTATAAAAAAGCCGCGATTGATTACGGCCACCAACCCATGGGCGGGTGCTACCGGTGCGTGCCAGCCATTGCCACCGATCACCAGCGGCGGCATCGCCGATAAAACCATATGCATCACCAAATGCCACGCTAAATTATTCTGCATTTTTCGCGACTCTCCACCCTCCACTC
>Ga0315901_10000032_pt1 | contig 189125 bp, 160 predicted proteins | sample LakEriMetagenome_10_FD_203761 | JGI IMG/M metagenome (GOLD analysis project Ga0315901, IMG submission 203761) | Freshwater fungal communities from buoy surface, Lake Erie, Ohio, United States - Buoy 2 MA116 | ecosystem: Environmental > Aquatic > Freshwater > Lake | place: USA: Lake Erie, Ohio... | reverse complement strand
CGGCTGGCTATCCCCAGCTGGGAGAGCCACTTCTGCAGTCTCATCTCGCTCATCTAATAGAGCCTCACCCGATTCGCGGTCAGATGTTTCATCTAAACTCTGTTCCGCAGCGTTGACAGTCATCTCGACTGGTTTTACATCTCCCCACTCGCTCTCATCGATTGCATCAATGGAATTAATGACACCACCTGCGGTGGCGCCCTGAATGGGTCGATCTTCAGTATGCTCCTCTGAGGCCGTCCAAGCAACCTGACCCTCATTGAGCACATCGATAAGATCGGCCTTGGACTCGGTTTCCTCGTCCTGGACCGACTCGAGTGTCGGGGCGTAGGTTGGAGCTTCAGCGGAAAGCGGATTAAAATCAGCCTCGCCGCGAACGGTCTCTGAATACTCTTCATCAGCAATAAACTGTTCCGTGTCGACTCCAGCCTGCTCGGCTTCAAAGTCGGTGATTTTCTGATTAGCTGCATCAAGAATATCTTGCGGCGTTTGAAAGCTTTCAAGCGGCGGCAAATCGTTGATGGATCCCAGCTGAAAAATCTTCAAAAACTCATCCGTCACGCCAAACATCATAGGACGTCCAGGGATTTCCTTACGGCCAATACAGGTCAACATGTTCCGCTCGACCAGAGTTTTGAAAATGGACCCCGCGTCAACTCCGCGAATGAATTCCACCTCAGCGCGGGTCACACCCTTCGACTGCTTTTGCCTGTAAGCAATAACAGCCAGAGTCTCTAGAGATGCTCTCGACAGTGGCCTTGGACGGCTTGCGAATTGCTTTTCCATCAAAGACTTGGCAGCTGGCGTGGTCTGAAACTGGTAGCCCATGCGTTTGATGTACTTCAGATGAAATCCACCAGCGCGGTCGCGGTAAAACTCAATGAGCTCATCACAGGCATCTTGAACTTCTTTAAGTGTATAACCCTGCTCAGTCAGCAGATCATGGATCTCCACTGCTCGCATAGGCTTAGGTGATGCAAATATAATGGATTCGATTTTTCCAAAAAGTGTCAGTTCCTCAGCCAAGACTGTTGTCGTTGCAGAACCTTCCTCATCATCACCCTCAGACGCAGTGCCCTCGTCTGTGGTCTCATCAGACTCGGCCTGGAGCGTCTCATCCGAAGCCTCTTCTGACTCTTCTACCATGTCGTCTTGATCGTCAGACTCTTCGTCGACACTTTCATCGGCGCTGGCGGCATCTTCGGACGCCTCAGCTGAAAGCTCCTCGCCCTCCTCTGAAAACACAGGTTCACCCACAGCCGGGTTCACCGCATCCTCGACCTTAAATGTAACGTCAGGCTTTTCTGTTGTTTCGTCATTGTCATGCTCAAAACCGGTCATGGATCTACCTCCAGCATGGAATCCGAAGAAGAAGTCGTTTCAGTGGTTATTTCAGGGGTCATTTCTGAAGTTGTTTCAATATTCTCAGCATCAGCTGCAAGCGCCGCGTCCATCAAAGAGCCACTTGGCACTTCAGCGATCATGTACTTAGCTGCATCTCCAGTGGTCTCTTGAGCCGCAACTGGCACATCCACGACTTCGGCGTCGGTTGTTGAATCGTGGATCGGAGTAGCAGAGGCTACCGGTAAAATCGATTGATCAAGATCTCCGCGGTAGAACCAGAGAGGACCCATCATGTCTTGTTGAAAGACTCGAAGTTTCTGCTGTTTAGATAGCTCGAGCACGGCCATCAGATGGACAACCATATCGTAGCGACTGCGGAATTTATTATAGAGACCTTGGAACATTCCAAATCGAACGGTTTGGATGTACTCGTCAAAACGCTCAATAGTTTGTTCCAGTGTGATGCCGTGGGTCTTGGCTTCAATTTTGGCAGCCTTACGATCTGCAAGATCCCGCATGATTTGATCAAATAAAATGATCAGTCTAGCTGGATCGCCCTCAAGCGGTGTCTCCACATCCTTGAAGACTTCTGCTAACCGCTCGTGCTCGTGATTGGTCTGAATCTCGACGCCCATTTGTGGGCTCTGAGACAACCATTCGGCTGCTTTACGAATCATCTCGTACTGCATTAGGCGGTCTTGAAGAGTTTTTAGAGGATCTTCCTCGATGCCGTCTTCGTTGAGAACTTTGCGATCTTCCGTCGGCAGCAAACTTCGGCTTTTGATCTCAATCAGCGTGGCGCCCATCGCCACAAACTCGCCGGCTTCCGAAATGTCATCAAACTTTACAAGTCGAAGGTAACCTAAATACTCGGTCGTGAGCTTGAAGATGTCGATGGCGAAGATGTCGATTTCGTGCACTTTGATAAGGTGCAACAGAAGGTCCAAAGGCCCCTCAAACCTATCAAGCTTTACGAAATACTCTGACGACATGCCGATGCCCTCTTCGCCAGACCCCTTGCTGCCGTCTTCCCGGGATGGGACAACGCTGAAAGCGGGAGGTCCTAATGCCTAATTTATTTGGACTTTCGTTCTAATTTTTAGTTATATCCTGTCAATTCTTGGGTGTCTATCCAAAATACCCCCCAAAGGCTTGGGCCATGCTTGATCGAAAGACCAATCACAATCATTTTAGTGCCCTGCTGAAACATCTGCGGCAAACGCAAAATGATGCTGCAGGTCTTGTGGAAATCTTGGTGAGCCGCAGTCGATCGCCTGATTTTAAAGCAATCAGCTGCTTTGAAACGGCTGAGCCGCGTGATTTTGAGGCACTTTCTAAGGTGTTGACATCACCTGTGCAAAAAGCGGAAAGCCTTGCCTGGCCTCTTGTTGAAAGTCATTTGAACACATCATCATATCTACCCATTCGCGCCTTCAGAAGCGATCCATCAAGGCTTTGGCTGGCTGTGGATAAGCTGAGGATATTCCTGTCTAGCGGAACAAACTCAGGCCCCGAAGGACGTTCAAGGTCGGCTTTTACACCCGAAGGTTTGCGTTTTTATAAGGCAGCAAGCCTTGCGGGGTTTTTAGGGGTCCTTGAAACCCTTGTCCTGCCGTTTTCTGATAATTTTTTAGACATGTCGATTTTAAGCTTGGTGCCAGGTGTGGAAAAGTGGCCCGACTCAAGCCTTGCACAAATGATCAGCTGGTTTGGTCAGGTTTGGCCGCTAAAATATGCAGACCATCTGAATATAGAAGACGTGCTTAAACGCATCGATGAAACGTCAAAAACCAAGCAGCCCATCTGTATCGTGGGCACAGCCTTTCATTATGTGCATTTTTTGGACGCCTGGAAGCAGGCAGGAAAACCAAAAATATTACTGCCCAAAGGCAGCCTCCTCATAGAAACAGGCGGCACCAAGGGCAAGAGTCGAGACGTCACCAGGGCTGAGCTCTACAAACTGATGAGTGACGCATTTGCAGTCGAGACGTCCTCCATCGTCAGTGAGTACGGCATGTGTGAACTAGCCAGTCAGGCATGGGACTTTGTTGTAAAGCCATCTGATTCAGATCTTGCTCAGCGCCGTTTCAAGTTTCCATGGTGGGTAACGCTTGCTGTGATGACGCACCCGTCAAGAGCTGAGCAAGCTGGTGCTGGAGCTCTGCTTGTGCATGATCACGCCAGGTCTGATCTCCTGTCGAAGAGTGGCGTCATACCCATCCAAACGGAAGACTTAGTGAACCTTGAAAAAGGTGGGTTATTTACCTTGCAAGGCCGCGTACCCAATGCACCACTTAAGGGCTGCTCGATGCTAGCAGATACTGCATCAAGCGCCGCTAACCTGGAGCACGCAGAAAATGCTCAAACCAAATCAGCAAACCTTGGGCCTTCCCTGCATTTAGATTCCGACGTTACGACTCTGAGAGCGCCGTCTGTTCGCAAATGGTTTTTAGATCTCTGCAAAGATTTGGACGCGCAAAAAAGACTGATCCACGAATTACAAAGCACGCACCTTGCCAAAGAAGCACTTTCTGATTTGGTGTCAGGCCTTCCAAGTACGGATGAAGAACTGGGTGCTAGCGCGCTACGCTCCGTCGGCCCACTCACCACACCAAAGCGCTGGCTTTTGATCGCGCCGTCCAGTCACTCACTGGCCTTCATTCATCCGGTCATGGCAGGACTTCTGCTCGGGCTGGACATGAGAGTGCGCGTGCCAACGATTGCAGGCATCAAAGGAAGTGACTCGTTTCTTTTTCGCGCCATCCAACTAGCTAAAGAGCATGGATTTCATGTGGAAACACTTGATCCATCATGGCGACTTGGGCCCAGGGATCTCCTAGACGGCGAGCAAGTTCTTATTTTTGGAGACGATGATACATGCGGGCAATTCAAAAAATTTGCACCCAGACGAGTCAATGCATTTGGACACATAACCAGTCTCACGATCGTGAATGGGCGAGACGTCATGAACCCAGTCACTTGCCAGCAAATTCTGCGCGATCAGCTGGCTCTAAGACAACGTGGCTGCCTGTCCTCGCGAGCGATTATTGTGATCGGTGGCAAGCCCGATGATATTTCAAGACAACTTTACTCTACTTTGCCAGAAGTACTTTTAGATGACGTAGAAACACCTGGCGAGACAGCAGCTCGCTCCATGGAATTCGTACGACTTGTGCAAAATGGATTTCACGTCAGGGACTGGGAGAGCTTGAGCCCTCGCGGCAAGCCGCAGGTTCTGATTGGGGTGACAGAGGGCACGCTTGAAAACCTTGGTGTTCGCCTTTTCGCAGGCTTGAGCCGGCTTGAAATGGTGATCCCTGTGGTGATCTTGCCGGAAACAACACCTGAAAGTGAACTTATTGGCAAACTTCCCAAATCCATGGCTGTTAAGGCTCTCAGCGTTTCGGAAAATGTCATGAGAGAATTTGAGGAATGCCAAAAAAGCAAGAAATCCTCCGACAAAATGCGCCTTGCACGCCACGGAAGTCTTGATAGTCCAGCATTTGATGGCACCCATCTGGGGCGCCCATTCTTTGCGGCTGGGGACTGATTCGCGATAAAATAATAAGCATGGGAAACCTTGCTATACAATTTGATCGAGAAGACCTCGAGCTTCTGGCTGGATACTTTTTTGACCTGTTTTTGCCGCACTTTAATGGGCAGAAGGATGGGGCTCTGCGGTCCGGCACTCGTATTGAATTCTCAAAAAAAATGCGCAACAAAGTCGGCCTGGCGGTTCTCTTTGAAAATAAAATCCGATTATCACTCCACTACTTTCAGGCCAACCCCCAGTTTTTGCCGTACACAATCTTCCATGAAATGACGCACTTATGGCTCTACCACTCAGGTTTTGACCCAGGTCATACGAAGAGGTTTTACGAGAAAATGGCCGAGTTTGCCAAAACGGGCTACCGGATTGATCCGGAGGTTCATGTGCACACGAGGCTGGCCGCGGAAGGCAGTTATGTTTATATTTGCAATAACTGCGAAAATCGCTGGCATCTCAAGGATGAGCTGGATCACAATATCTATTGTGCTCTTTGCTTTAAGCGAGAGGGAGTTGAGCATTACGCAACGCTAAGAAGCGACTATGCCCAGCAACATCTCAAAAAAACAAAGCGACGAGAGAGACAAGACGAATGCGCATAAACCAAAATAAGACAAAAGCCGCTGGCCTAGCAGTTATCCTCGGCTTTCATGCATTTGCTGGTGTTTGTCAGGCGGTTGAACTCCGCACAACAGATCAAGTTGCCAAAGAAGCATTCATCTCTCTGCCCACTGTATTAAGGGACAACTTCAAAGACTTTGTTATCGCAGGTCAGCCATCGTCAAACCCCGTGTCTGTCCTGTGTAACCGAATTTCCATGCAGTATGCACCATTCAAATGGGACGCGAAGAGAGACGGCTGTAATGATTCTGGCATTGAGTGGCAAACGAAACTCAAAAGCGGCGCTGGCAGCCCGCTGATTTTTGCAGAGTTTGGCAAAGGTGAGATGACGACGCTTATACTTAGCGGTGTCCACCCTGACGAAATTACTCCGATACCTTTGGCATTTCGCTTCGCCAATTATCTTCATGCAAACCGTCAGATCATCCCACCGGACACAAGGGTCGTCATCGCTCCGCTAGTCAATCCGGACGGATTTTTCAGGAGAGTTTCTAGTCGCGTCAATAGTCAAGGAGTCGATTTAAACCGAAACTTTTTCACACAAGATTGGTATGCGGCAGCAAAGAATTGGTGGGTAACACGTCGTCAAAAAAACGAGAGCCACTTTCCTGGACACATACCTAACAGCGAAATTGAGACACTATTTCAAATCTGGCTGATTGACACTTATAAGCCAGACAAGATCATATCTGTTCACGCTCCTCTTGGATTTTATGACTACGATGGTCCAGGGGACCAAAAACTCAGGCCTTTAACCGAGAGCGAAGAAAAGGCGCGCAGTCTCGTGCAGTTCATGAGTGCCTCAAGTAAAAACTATAAAATTGTCGACTACTCGTTCTATCCCGGAAGCCTTGGTAATTACGCTGGTAACGAGCGTGGCATCCCCACTATCACCCTTGAACTTGAGACAACAAATCCAGCAAAAACTGACGAGTACTGGAATCAGTTCTCGCCTGGTCTAATCCAGGCGGTTAAGTTCCCATTCGTTAACCAATCAGCGCCGACTGCAAAAGGTTCAAGCTTATTTCTCGAGCCCTATGGCTACAAAACAGCCCACCGCGTTCTCGTGGAACCGGCTCCGCTTCAGTCGCATTAAAATCTCGACACTTTAGCTGATCAGAAGGTCAACCAAAAATCCCACGGATGACTTCCCTTTGGAAGTTTTGAAACCTCAAAGTAGAGCCCCACTCGCCCCTTGTAGTCGTCCAACGTCCATCGCATGGCCTCACGATGCTTAGATAAATCATCGACAAACCAAGGAAACATCCCTTTTTCGACAAGATTTCTTGCGATGTTAATTTTCATGCGAACTGTCTTAACTGGATTTGTAACCTCAATCTCATATCGGCAGATATCACTGCAATAACTGAGTCCTAGTTTTTCAAAGTCCCCTTTCAACTCGCCACTATTTAGCAATGGCATATTCACCTTGATGGATTTTGGATATACGCCTTCACCCAAACGAAAATTGTATAAAACGCCACTTTTTCGATGCAGTCGATCATATGCATTGACTGGCAATGTCATCACCATCGGAATATTTGCTGAGCTCTCATAAAAAGCCACATCGGTAGTTAGATCAAGCGTCAGCTTGAAAAAAAGCACCTTGAGATAAAAGCCCAGCGATGCAAAAGCCGCTATTGGATCAATCCTCTTTTGCTTGAGATCACTCTCAATGTCGGCGGATGAAAAATTAAGAGTGAAAAAGTTTTTGACGTCAGATCGGATATAGAGATGACTATCTTTTGAAATCAGGAAGTCACTAGAACCCTTTAGTTTCACTTCATCAAAGAGCATGTGGTTGTCTTTTTTGAATTTGTAAGAGTAGAAACGAGAAAGAATCTGACCGCCAACGGGGTCGTAAACGACACGTCGGACCTTGGAGTCGATCTTAGCAATCACCTCCGGGTTACAAGACGCCAGCCATGCGACCCCTTGTTCCGTTAAAAACCTCTCACCACCTTTAGGCAAGCAGCCAGGAAATGAATAGCTAGACTTCACGTCCGAACCAAACATATCTTTCTCAATCACAACGCGGTCAGTGCCGTTAAATGGCTCAGACTTCCAGGCTTCGTTTTCAAACCAACGAATCTTACCGTCGCCGGTCACTGGAACGATCGCGGGCAAGGCCAAACGAAAATCGGGTTTATCCGAGGTGCCAGCGTTAAAAATAACAATGATTGATGACCGAGGTTTTTGCAGAAGTGACGGAAATTCATAGGCGAATTTATACTGAGGATGCGCCTGAGCCACTTGAGATAAGAATAGACCGACCACAATTTTTTGAGTAAAAGACACCCGTAATTTTATGATTTGACGCCAGAATTTGACCAATTTTCCAGGCAATTTGAGCCCCATGTTATGACCGATTCTACGCAAGACAAAAAACCATCCCGCCAGGCGCTGACGCTTGATGACTTTAATTTTTCGTTCCCAGAGTCCCGGATAGCCCAAAATCCACTCCCGGAGCGCGACGCGTCCAAACTTCTAGTTTGGGATGGTCGTCACACGTCACATAGCTTTGTCAAAAATTTGGACTCAGTCGTTCCAGAGCAGTCACTTTTTATTGTAAACAATTCCCGCGTTATTGCCAGTCGCCTTCACGGAAGCCTGCCAACCGGTGGCCAAGTTGAAATTCTGTTGATCGAACCGTGCCAGGCCAACGACGGCAAGTTTGAGCGTTGGACCTGCCTCGGACGACCGTTTAGAAAGTTAAAGCCCGGTACGGTGATCCGACTTGAAGAAAACCTGCAAGCGATCGTGATCGAGCGTCATGACGCCAATCCAGATGCAACACCACTCCTCACAGTGGAGTTTAATTGTGACGGGGCTCGCCTGCTGAGATGGCTTGATCAGTACGGCGATATGCCGCTGCCACCATACATTGAGCGAAAAAATCCGGATAATGACCAAATCAAGAAGGACAAGGAAAACTACCAAACCGTCTATGCAGAGGGGCTTGGATCGGTCGCAGCCCCTACGGCGGGATTACATTTCAGTGACTCCCTTATCAGACGACTTAAGGAGCGTAGGTGTGAATTTGCAGAGGTCACACTCCATGTAGGCGCAGGGACATTTCTTCCCGTCAAAAGTCACGACCCAAACCTCCACACGATGCATAGTGAGAGGTTTATCGTCCCAAAAAGCACTTACGATGCAATTAATCGGGCAAAAAGCCAGAAGCGACCCGTTATTGTGGTGGGAACAACAGCACTTAGATCACTTGAGGGCCTGTCTCAACTAGCGGCGCGTGAGGGTCGCTCAACCGCGGACCTACTTGATCGGTGGCTTCGCACAGATATTTTTATCAAGCCCACCTACCGAGACGACATCTACAAGCCGTGGGCACCTGATTTTTTGATGACGAACTTCCACCAGCCGCAAAGTACGCTGTTTATGCTTATTTGCGCGTTGGTCGGCTTTGATGCTGCACATACGATTTATGGTGATGCCATAAAATCTGGATACAGACTTTTTAGCTACGGAGATAGTAGCTTGTTGCGCTTACGTGCGCAGTGACACGAAGACTCTTTATTTCTTTCGCTCAAGTATCTGAACGAGTAGTTGCAAGTCTTCTACTTGCTGGTTCAGTGACTTGATTTCTTGATCTTTTTGGGCGATCTGAGCGCTCAAAGCCTCTAGTCTTGATGCATAGCGCGCTTCGACCGACGACACTGTTGCGCGCGCCTGCTCGAGAGCTCGATGACAGAACTCGATAAGCCCTCTCGCCTCAACACTCGCCATTCCAGCGTCGACAAGCGGCTTTGCTAACCACTCTGGGACAGCCTGCTGCTCCTGCGACTGGGCCTGCGGGCGTGGTCCTACGGTGTTTGCCGAAACAACCGTTGGGATTGGTTTGCGACCAGGCGTCGTAAATTCCATAGATGACTCTGTTTGACGCTGAACTGTCGGCACAGCTCGCTGTAACGTTTTATCTGGCGCTGGATGACTCTTGATCGCTGGATTGCTACCTCGCGCACCAGACTTAACTGCTGAGATCTGCCCGCTACCTTGATCGACTGTAACCGGGATGAAATATTTTCCATCACGAAGCTCCGCAGAGATTCTACCCGTGCGAATGCGCCGACGAATAGTCATATCCGAAATGCCGGTTTCCCGTGCATATTCGACAATCGATAGCCACTGGTCTGCCATAAAATGCTCCATACCAATACGGTGCAAGGAATCCACACCCTACTGTATTAGAATATCAGCGCAAAACTGGTGGTGAAAAGTCCGCCAACTGCTTGGCAGCGGCGCGTCAAAATTTTGACGCTAAGGCGAGACCGCTCGCTTTAAAAAATCTCTCCGCCAGCCGTCTCGGATGGAACTTTTGGGAGATAAGCAAGTGCACGACTTTGCTGCCAAATAAACTTGTAATAACCTAAATTTCTAAAGACCGACTTCACATAACGCCTTGTCTCACGAAAGGTCATGCTCTCAACGAGCTCATCCATATCAAGATCACCGTAATTAGATAGCCACCGATTCACCGATGAAGGACCACCGTTATAGGCGGCGACGGCCAAAATGGTGTTGCCTTTGTAATAGTCTGCGAGCATTCGAATATAAAAAGCAGCGTAGCTAATATTAATTTCTGGTTGTCGAAGCTCACTCAACTCAAAATCGGAATCTTGCATGACTCTAGCCAATCGAACCGCCGTAAACGGCATGATCTGCATGAGCCCTTGAGCGCCCACATGACTTTGAGCATCCTCGTCATAAACACTCTCTGCACGCATCAAAGACAAAATCAAGAATGGGTCCACATCGACAGCTTTGGAGACCGGCTCGATAATCTCCCTATATGCATACGGATACATAAGCTTCCAATCAGGATTAAAACGCAGCATGTGCACTTCAAGATCTGCCAGTGAACTGGGTATTCGACGCAGTGGCGAGTCAATCATCTGGGGAGCTTTAAATCCATAAGAGTAGTCTTTCAGATCGACGGCCAATCGGAAAGATTCAACCCACGCCCCGGCGCCACCTTTCTTCTCTGCGGTCGGAACCAAACGAAGAAGCCTTCGGCCGATCTGTTTTCGGCCCCATTTACCTAATGCTGCTGCCGTCTTCATGTATGACCGATAGACCGAGCGACTTTCACCAGAGCCTGACGTTACGTTGTTTGGAATTCCGCCGAGACCAGCGCCGACTTGGGATTCGCTCACGTCACTGGCAACATTTTCACTGATATTCACGGCGAGGGCCGAGCTATTGTCAAAAGGTGCTTTCGACAATGTCACACTCGGATCGATACTTCGTCTAACCGCCTCCAGAAGACGGGGGTGCCGTGCTTGAATAATTGCCGAGTAAAACCCGTCACCATTTTTGGACAGAATTTTATTATAGATTTCGAGCGCCTCAGTCTGCTTACCCTGCTTTTCAAGAATCCTAGCTCGCCAATAATCAAGGCCGCCTTCAATGCCGCGATCTCGATGGGGAACATAATTACCGCGTTCCAGCAAGACCAATGCGGATGCATACTCTTGGGCAAGATAGAGATTCCAGAAGTGATGCCATCGAATGACCGGATCCACGCTTGCGGACTTGGCCAGAGATTCGTAAATCTTGGCTGCTTCACGATGCAGACGTAGTCTGGATAGACTGTCGGCAAGGCCCTCAACCGCAACTCTGGTATCCACAACGTCCTGAAACGACGCGATATAAATACTCCACGTCCTAGCAGATTGCGCAAAATCACCTTGGCGCGACTGAATCTGAGCGAGAAGATTAAGGGCCTTCGCATATTGAATCCGTCCGCTTTGATTTTGTCTAAACTTGAGCTCATCCACATAAGTTTCAACAAGGCGGCGCGACTCATTCCAGAACCGATTTTGAAAGAGGTAAGTCATCCGCTCAAAGTCCTCCATCGTTTCCACCTTGCCGGAGAGATGACGAACTGGACCTTTTGTTAATTCAATCAAAAAATACTTAAGCCCCTCATCCAGGTTTGTGTTGGAAGACAAGCGATTGATGAGTGAGATGCTATAAACATATGGCTTGGTCTTTAGATCGGCCAGCTTTTGCAACTTTTGGAACGCCCATCGACCTCCCTCTGAGTGGGGGTATTCGCCCGCCATAGCCTCGACCAGCGGCCACAAATCAGGGCGAGTGTCGATTTGTCGACGTTCCAGGTAGGCTGTGACTTTCTGCGTTAAACGCTGGTCCCGCATGGCGGGCTTAACTCGCGCGCACATGTCACTCCAGGTTTTTACAAGCATCCGATCCTGTTCAAGAACCATAATGATCTCGATCATCAGGGCAAACTTTTCGGGACGCCAGTGTGGTGACCTGTTTATATTATTTTTTGTCATGGTGTTTAGTTTCGCCAATACAGCTCTTGCATTTTTCTTATTTAAAACTGCTCGCCCATGGTAGACCGACACCAGGCCATACAAAGGATTGTTAGGTGACAGAAGCTTTTGTGCACTTTCGAAATTTGTCCTCGCTTCCTCGGGACTTGAATCAAATAGGGACAACCCTCGCGAAAACAAAAATACGGCGCGCTCATCTTGATCCGATATCGCTTTACCATCACTACCAATGAGTGATTCGTTCGTTTTTGATTGCCGCGCCTGTCCATTCTCGGCAACCGATCTGATCACTTCTGAATAGCGAGCTTCTGCCACATAAGGCAAGAACCACAGGCCAATCATCGTCGCAAAAGTTATGGAAAAACGCAGTGACATAGACGACAAACTTCCAAGAAGGCCTAAAAGCCTCGTTGTGTTGATTGAATAATAATGAAGCCCTCTAATTCTAGCAGGAGCTAGCTCTGAGTCTTAGTAAATCCTGAGGAAACTCTAATTGCCACGTACTTTTTCTACCGCGGGCCTGTGAATCGTGGTGATTAACAAAATCAGACTTAAAACAATAATAATATCAGCGACATTGAAACTCGGCAGCACAAAGCTCGCTGAACCACTGCCACCTTTCAAAGATAGAAAATCTATGACATATCCCAGGCGAAATCGGTCGACAACATTACCAAACGAACCGACGATGATACCGGCCAAACCCAAAGATGACCAAAGATGTCCGGTCTCCCGAAGCCGCAATGCAGCATAAAATAGACCCATTGTGGCCACAAAGCTGAAGGCCATCATTCCCGCCACGCGCCAGCGACTATCGACATTGGCGCCAAGACCCCATGAAGCTCCGTGATTTCTCACGTAGGTTTTCGTGAGCGAAATCCAAAAAATTCCAGCGTCCAAAGCAATGATTTCTTGCCTTCGGCCTTGGTAGATTGTGGTATCAGTTGGATCCTCGGTAATCAGGAAGTCCCTGGTTGCCTCAAGCTTTAAGATTTGATCGATGGGCAAACTCACGGCGGTCATGACGATGATCGACAATATTAAAGTCTTGGCGCTCAATAAGCGGCTAGTCACGATTGATTCAACTCCTAGAGGTTGCTGCTGGCGTGCAGCATGCTTTAGGATAATGCAAGACGCTTGATTCGATCTATCTATTTGTGGTCCAACAAGGTCTCGATAAGGATCTTTTAGTGCCCCGATTAAACCCATCCGCTGTAATTTTTGATTTTGACGGTGTTGTTGTAGACAGCCTGGGCGTGCATATCGACGCTTGGAAAATCAGCTTTAAAGCACTTTACAGCCAAGAACTCACCGACACGACGGGCCTACCCGGACGCTCAACAGCGGCCATTGCTGAGATTTTATCAGCAAGGGCTGGTCAACCAGCCACCGCCACCAAACTTGCCGATCTAAAGCGTGAAACTTTGAAAGAAAGTCGCCTCAAAATTGAACTTCTACCGGGAGCTAAAGAGGCCTTTGATGACCTCAGCGCCAGGGGAATACCATTCGGAATCGCAAGTAATGCACCAAAAGCCTTCATCAAGACAACCCTTGAGCGACTCGCAATCCAAGTAGATCACTTGTTTGGATCAGACGACGTGCAAAATCCGAAGCCTGAGCCAGATGTTTTCTTTAAATGCGCAAAGTCACTGAATATCAGCGTGGTTAATCATTCTAGGATTATTGTATTTGAAGATAGCCCTCATGGACTTCGTGCCGCTGTGAGAGCCGGCATGTTCCCCATAGGGGTACTCACCCAAAACACGTCGGAACAGATGATATCTGCAGGCGCTAGAGTCGTTTGTCAGCATTTGCGCCATGCCATTGAAAACGGCTGGCTAGAGTATCTACCGTCTTAGCCTTAAAGCATTCATAACGACTGATACGCTAGAAAGCGCCATGGCCGCTGATGCCCACATGGGGCTCATAAGCCCTGCCATCGCTAAGGGGATAGCTGCCACATTGTAAATAAAAGCTAAAAAGAAATTTTGTCGAATGATGTTCGTGATACGACTCGATAAGTCGATAGCGTCCAGCAGTGCGGCGACGTTTGTTGTCCTAATAACGAGCCCAGCATTGCCCGTGGCCATGTCAGATCCAGAGCCCATAGCAACGGCCACATCGGCAGCAGCTAAGGCTGGGGCATCATTAATGCCATCACCAACGAAAGCAACCACGGCGCCCCGCTTTTGCAGTAACTCCACAAGCTTTAGCTTACCAGCTGGCGTCATTTCCGCCTGATATGCGACACCTGCCTCATCAGTTGATTTGGACGGATCAAAAGGAGTCATCTTTAATGTCGTAAATAAACTTTTTACAACCGATTCCTTGTCGCCTGATGCTAAGATCACGCGAAATCGACGCTTGATTAGCTCAGCGAGTGTCGCGAGTGCGTCTGGCCGCAAGGCGTCAGACAACTCAAAAATATACTTCAGTTCATTGTTTACCGAAAAACCCACCGCCGAATTCTGCTCATCCATGCCTTGCAAGAGAATTGATATGTCTTGATCCGTGACAAAGTTTGGTTTTCCGAACCGTACGTTAAATCGTCGATCACCGTCCCTAACTTCACACTCAACACCTTGACCTGCCGTCTCGGCTATGACTTTACTGAGGGGAACGCGGGTACAGTCTACGTTTGATTTTAGCCAATGAAAAATGGCTCTAGCGTGAGGATGACTCGAGTGCACAAGAGCTGAAACAAAAATATTTAGTGTTCGTTCATCAAGAACTTTTAATTTCTCAAGATCGATAACCTTTGCCCCACTCCCTAATCGAACCTTCACGACCCTCGGACGGCCGTTGGTCAGAGTACCCGTCTTATCAAACACTAAAACCTTAGCTTTGCGAAACACCTCCAAAGCCTCATAAGACCTAACTAGAATGCCACGCCGTGCCGCGGCGCCGAGCCCTGCCACCCAGGCTACGGGTGTTGCAAGGCCGAGTGCGCACGGGCAAGCCACCACAAGCACGCTGAGTGCGACCATGGCTGACTCAACCAAAGATTTACCCGAAACAAAACGCCAGACCAAGCACGTAGCCAGAGACAGAACGAAAACGGCAGGCACGAAAACGGCAGAAATTTGGTCCGCCAGTTTCTGTACGGGAGGCCTCGACATCCTGGCATCTTCGACGAGAGCGATGATCTTTTCTATGGCCGTCTCTTTTCCGATCTTCACCACTTTTAGCTTAACGCCAGTCGCGCCGGCATTGATCGCACCGGCGGGAACCAATTCTCCGACACTTCGAAGAACTGGATGGCTCTCGCCCGTAATGATGGACTCATCGAAGCTTATCTCGCCGTCAATAACAGCACCATCAACAGCAAGCATGTCGCCGGGTCGAACGTATAAAAAATCACCGACCAAGATCCCGCCGACCGCTTTCTCGACAGGCTGACCGCGTTCATCAATTACGAAGGCCTTTTGAGGACGCAATCGAACTAAACGATCCACCTCAGCTACTGACTTTCGTCGAGCCCACTCTTCCAGCGCTTTTCCTGAGAGAACAAAAAGACCGATCATCGTAGCCGACTCGAAATATAAATGATCAGACCCCGTTAACATCATGCCAATAGATAATACCCAAGCACTGAGCATGCCCGTGCTAACAAGCGCGTCCATTGTCACGTGCCCATGAATTGCTTGCTTCGTGGCCCTGGCAAAAAAACCAAACGCCGGTCCCATAAGAAATAACGATGTCAAAACGCATTGTGCGACACTAGATCCGTAAAAATGCCAAGGCCCCATCGCCAACACGGTTACGGGAATACCGAGGAATACGGCCAGGAGCCAATTTCGGAAAAGAGGCGCATACTTGCTGCCGGAGCCATCTTCGGCTGTATGGGGCGCATCAGCAATCGCCTCCACTTTGTATCCGAGTGATGCTATCAAATCGGCTGTTTCTGCGTGCGTCAGAGCACCAGAAACCACGCCGCTGGCTGTAGCGTAATCAATAATGGCACTTTCAACTTTTGGATTTTTCTGAAGTGTCGCGGTGATTTTTGCAGCACAACCACTGCAAGTCATGCCAGTGATCCGAAACTTTAAAGTGTCGCTCGTAATGGACAAAGATCCCTCGACTTGATGAAACCCCAAAACTTATATTTAGGGGCGGCTTCGTGCTATCTTCATATATATGATCAGAACACTCAAAGTCTTTATTTCTTTGCTGTTAATTTTCGCGTTGCACCGGCATTACGCGTGGCCTTTTCTCGCTCAGCAATACGGGGATAGAAACGTGCCGCTTTGGCGGGAAGTCTTGGTCGGCTGCTTTAGTGACATATGGGTGGCCGGAATTCTATGCGCACCCCTGTGGGTTATGGAGTATTTCCCCACAAAATTGGTCATTCGTTGGCACCGCCGCCTAGCACTTTTTTTGATTTTACTGGTCGGCGCGTTAACTGCGGGACATCAGTCTTATGTGGAATTTTTCAGATTTCAAATCATTCCTTTTCATGTGGGTTATCTGACCGACACGTCATTTTTGAAAAGTAATGGTGGTAGCGTTTTTAATCCAGCATCATCGATTATATTGATAGCGGCCGCAGGTCTTTCATATTGGGCGCGTAATGCCAAACACATTGTGTCAAAGCTCCCGATTCATGTGATGCTTGCTACGTTTACCCTGACGATTGTCGCGTTTCATGTCCTAAATATTCGCTGGCGGGTCAATTGGTATGTGATAGAGCCACTTCAGACCAATTATATGGAGTCCCTTTATTCAAACCTCACAAAAAAGCCAAGCCTCACAGCTATTTCTGACGACGAACGTCAGCTATTTTTAAAAATGACCGGACAGAATAACAGTCTTCGCCCAGATATACTTAAGGCGGCCGGCAATGATCCGTCCGTTGCGGCCTTGCGGGCGGCGGTTAAATCTCGCAATCGTCGAAATAAACCTGTGATTTTAGCTGTACTTGTAGCCGAGTCCCTGCGAGCCAGTGATGTCGGTCCCCGCGGAATCGACGGTGTCACGCTAACGCCCACACTCGACCGCCTACAAGAACTTGGAACGCGATTTTCAAACGTCTATAGCACAGGCCCCGTCACTCGCGGCGGTCAAGAGGCGGTCTGGTGTGGAACACCTTCAGCCACAGACACATCCATGATGCGTTCATTTCCTGACATCGCCGTCAACTGTCTACCCAAGGCTTTTCGCGACCGGCCGGAATTGGTGTCCCTGTGGGCCCACGGCGGTGACGAGCGATTTGATAGTCAGCTCATGTTTTGGACCCACCAAGGCGTCAATCGCTTTCTGACAAAGTCTGACTTCCCGGACGACACGCCATCAACAAGCTGGGGTGTCGGTGACCTTGCCTTGTTCACCGAAGCGGCCGACATGCTCGCAGATCTTGCCACAGCAGATGGTGTGAAGACCGTCTTGTCCATGATTTTATCTGTCACCAATCACATCCCTTGGGCTCTTCCGGATGACGCCTCTATCGAAGCCAAACGTCTCGTGGCTCAGCATCCGTCCGAGCGAACGATTATGTATTTTGATGACTCACTTGATATGTTTGTAGACTCGCTCAAAGAAAAACATCTCTGGGAGGATACGGTACTCATCATCACCGGTGATCACGGTAACCTAGAACCAAGTTGGCGCGATGATTATCCATCAGACCCCCTCAAGTGGGAGCGCCTATTGTCCCACGTCTCGGTGACTTTGACTGGAGGCATCGTGGAGCAACTGCGACGCGAAGGACAATTGCCGGCAGAGGTTTCCACGGTATCGAGCCAAAGCCAGATCGCAGGTCTTCTTCAAATCCTCGCTACAGCAAGTGATGCCAGACAAGCGCTCTCACCTCTGTGGGATGCGCCGTTATTTATCGAGAGCCCATGGGTCGTCACGAGTGACCTTAATCAGTATTTATTTCTACCCGCCGAGTCTATTCGCATCGCCAAGGAAGACGTACTATCCGGCAAGATCACACCAGATCAACCTCGCGAATGGCAAGCGGCGTTTAGATATCGTGATTGGCTTGAGTTTTTGTACTCAAAGAAATCAAGTCACTAGCTATTTCAGTTGATCCCAAACTTTCTCCATACGCATGGAGCGTGAACCTTTAAGAAGAACAATATCACCAGACTTGATCTGACTTCGAAGCTCGGCAGCCATGAGATCCTGCGAAGGAAATTCTTTTACATAAATCTTTGGATCAAGCTTTCTGATTTCATCAGAAAGCCACTTCATCCTATCGCCAAACAAAAGCACTCGAACATTGTCACCTAAACTCTGAACATCGCGAGCCAACCCGCGATGAAGGGCTTCCTCGCTTGTGCCAAGTTCTTTCATGTCCGCAAGACAGAGCCACCGCACGGCCGCCTTGCCTGCCGCCTCACCGACGACTTTGAAGGCCGCACGCATGCTGGCAGGATTGGCATTATAAAAGTCACAAAGAACTTTAACGCCTGACTTCAAAGTTTCCATCTGGCTTCGCCCACCACTTGGTGCAAAAGAGCTCAGGCCCTCCTCCATTTCATCGGGTGTAACCCCAAGAACAAGCGCCACGGTGACAGCGGCGAGAAGATTTCTGGCGTTATGTTCACCTGGAAGTGGGCAGTGCAGCGAAAATTTTTGGCGCCCAAAGCCATCAACTTGAAGTTCACTACCGATAAGTCTTCCAGCCACGACGTCGGGACTTGAAGCGCCAGACAACGTAAATCCGACTCGGCCGCCTGTCTTGATGCCGTTCATCACTGGACTGATCCAGCTATCGTCAAGATTCACAATGGCGGTACCGCCCGCCCTAGCTGTCTCTTCAAGAATGAGGTTTTCCTCCTTGGCAACAGTCTCTAGATCCTTGAGCCACTCCAGGTGCTCCTCAGAAATCGCCGTGACGAGCGACACTTCCGGCCTAACCAGGTCGATGTGCTGCTTCATGGCATTTGGCGCATCAATACCCACTTCAATGACCGCTGCCTCGCTGTCGACTGCAAGTTCCATCAACGTAATCGGTAAACCAAGAAATCCGTTTTGACTTCCCTTGGTCCAAGTGAGTTTTTTAAACTTGGCTGAAAGCATAGCGGCTAACATATCTTTTGTGGTTGTCTTACCAACACTGCCTGCGACTGCCACGACAACTGGATCAACATATTCGCGCCAATGAAACGCCAAAGTCCGAAAGCTCTCGAGTGAATTCTCGACTAGAAAAATATCAATACCGTCTTGAGTCGTATCAGCCGGGTACTTCTCACACAAGACAGCCACTGCTCCCTGAGTGACGGCCTGACCGATAAAATCATGTCCATCAAACGCCTCACCCTTGAGCGCAACAAATAGATCACCTGGTTTAATACCGCGCGAATCGGTTGAAACCCGCCGGATAGGGCGACTCGCCTCAAACGCGTTGGCTATGACTTTCGCCTTGCCCCGCAAAGCGTCTCTTACAAAACCCGATGTTAGGTGCGAGACGTGCTGAGTCATAGTCTAAGCTCCTTAATAATCTTTGCCGTCTCTTGAGAAATCAATTTTGGAGACACCTGGTCGTAGCATTTTGGCTCATTATTACACGATTTTTTCCAGCACGGAGAACACGACACATCCGACTGAATACGCACGCCACGATCATACACGTCCACTTCTTGTAAACAGCTTACGCCAAACCAAGCGATGACGTGCTTCTTCAAAGCAACCGCAATATGCATGCCAAGCGAGCAACCGGAGAGCACGAGATCGGCCGTATCCATCCACAAAATGCCGCTACGAAGGCCGCCGATTGTTGGCGTATTGACAACTAGATTGTCCTTAGAGAAAGCTGCCTTCATCCTAGCTTGGCGTTCCTCGTCCTCACGGCCACCGAGAAGGGCGATCGTAAAGTCTGGAAAATCTTTCCGCCACTGGCCGATGACGTCGATAGCCCTTTCGACAGTAAACTTTTTATACGGAAACAAAAGGCTGCAGCCTGTGTTGTATCCAATGATGCCTTTCGTCCCGGGCTGAAGAATAGAGGCCCTTCTTTTTTGAACCTCTGATCTCTCGGCTGGCGTAAGATCAAGAATATACTCACTTCTCGTCCATGCCATGGCCATGGTCTCAGTGATTTGCTGAGTCTCAGGCTTTTGATTTATTTTGAACTTCAACTCATCATCAAGCCCTACTCGGTACTGATAATCGGCCTCTTTGTTAAGGGGCCTAATGACGCCTTCTGGAGATAAACCAAAGCCGAGTTTTGTCTTTGCCTTGATGCGCTCAGCAATCGCTCCTGCCTCAAGACTTTTATCCACAGACATCAGCACATCAAACTCAAGATGATCAATCAGTTGAGAGGTTTTACCGTCCACGGTAATGAGACGATCGATTTCACGGTTGTGTTCAAGTAGCGCCGCTGCGGATGGGTAGGTGATCCAAGTTATATGCGCGCCTGGAAACTTTTTTCGAATGGGCTCAAGCAAAACCGTTGACCGCAACACCGCACCGAGCGCCTCAAGCGATAAGACGCAAACTCTTGACTGCACGGGGCTATAGTTTGGACAGCCCGGGCATGGCCTTTTAAATTGGCAAGGCTTATAGCCCGAGAAAAAACGACAATCGAAGTTATAACTCATTAAAGGTCCCACGTTTTTAAACTGACCCATGCGCTGTCACTTATGCAAGGGTTCACAGGCGGATCGTTGCTGCTTGCCCCCATTTCCGCTAATCTAGCGGATGATTCAAAGAGGCCGACCTCCCCTTGATCATCAAGGCGGGTATTATTTCACAATAAGGCCTCTCTTTGGGAGTACTGTTTTCACATGGACGTGAGGACTATAAGGATCATAAAAGCATCAAGCCCTGATCGTGAGGGCTTGTTAGCCGGTCGTATTGCTGAACTTAAACAATATGGTTTCCACATTCTTTTTGAGGATATCCCTCAAGACCCTAACTGGTCGTGGACAGCCGGCTCGATCATGGATCGTTCAAAATCCTTAAATAACGCGCTATTAGAATCAAACAGTGATGCCGTCATGTGGGCTCGAGGCGGATACGGCGCCTCGGACCTGCTTGGGCTTATCCCGTGGGATCAGATAGCCAAAGCCAAACCAAAACCGATCATTGGTTTTAGTGACGTATGTGCTGTGCAATCTGCTCTCTATACAAAGACAAATCGTATGTCGATCCATGGTCCCATGCCAGCCACGGTCACGTGGAAAAAATCAGGGTCATCGGACGTCGACTCATTGGTCAATCTTTTGACGGGAAAGATTAAGTCACTGAGCTTAAACGTCACGGATGTATCCGATAAAAATCCGAGCGTTCAGGGTCGACTGTTTGGTGGCTGCCTATCAGTGCTGACGTCCCTCATTGGAACGCCTTATTTGCGCGATAACTTTGAAGACCACATTCTTTATTTCGAAGATATTGGGGAAAACCCTGGACGGATCATCCGCATGCTTAATCAATGGCAGCAAAGTGGTCTACTGCGCGGAGTCCGCGGACTTTTACTGGGCTGCTTTACCGATCTAGGCGGAGATCTGCCTGATTCCGCTAAAATTTTGTTAGACGAAGTGTCTCGTCGATATAAAATCCCTACGTTTGCCTCCAAGGACTTTGGTCACGTCTCCCCAAATCAGCCATTGGTCCTCGGTGCCTATGCGGAAATTAAACATCAAAAGCTTGTTTGGCAGCTGCCGGCAAGCCTCACATAACCGAACAAGAGGTCGCGTCATGGAACTCAAACAGGGTGCTAAAATATATTTTATGGGTATAGGCGGAACCGGTATGGCAGCTGTAGCAGGACTTTGCCAAGAAGCCGGTTACACGGTCGTTGGCAGTGACGGAGCCATGTACCCTCCCATGTCGACCATGCTTGATGAACTAAAAATTAAAGTCTTCACTCCTTATGCGCCGGAAAATCTAACCAACGCAAAGCCAGACTTGGTTGTCACCGCAAACGCTCTATCAAGAGGTCATGTAGAACTAGAAGCCTTACTGCGTAGCGGCATACCGTACACCAGTTTTCCTAAACTCATGGGTGATCAGTTCTTGTCCAAACGTATTGGCGTTGTGGTCACGGGAACACACGGCAAAACGACGACTTCGTCACTTTTAGCCCATGTTTTAAACGAGCTCGGTGAAGACCCTGGTTTTGTCATCGGTGGAATTCCACACAACTTCCCGCGAAGTTTTCGCCTAGGGGCCGGCAAAACATTCGTCATCGAGGGTGATGAATATGACACGGCTTTTTTTGATAAAGGGCCGAAATTTCTGCACTACCATCCTCACCAACTGATTATAAATAATATTGAGTATGATCACGCTGACATCTATCCAAACGTCGAGGCCATTGAAAAACAATTCGAAAATGTCGCGCAACTTGTACCAAAAGATGGCTCCATCATGGCAAATTGGGATGACCCTCGAGTAGTTAGTGTGATCTCAAGAATTAAAACAAACGGTCGTGTCATCAAAGTATCCACAACAGGAAAAGACAAGGCGGCTGACGTGTGGCTTGGTGATTGGAGTGCTCGTGAAAAAGATCGGGGCACCCAAATTTGGTCAGCAGATATTCACACGAAAACGTGGGGCCGCCTTCAGCTGGAAACAACGCTGTCAGGTATTCACATGCTTGCCAACATGACTCAGGTCGTAGCGACCATCGAAAGTCTGTCAAAAGGCGGCTTCATCAAGCCCGTAAACGCTTCAAGTCTGTCGAATGCGATCAAATCGTTTAAGAGCGTGGCGCGAAGACTCGATCACCTCGGGCACGCCGGTGACGTGGATGTTTTCGAAGATTTTGCGCACCATCCCACAGCTGTTGGGCTTGTGATAGAAGGATTCAAAGCGGTTTATCCAAAACGAAAACTGCACGTAGCGTTTGAGCCAAAGAATGCCACCAGTCGACGCAACACGTTTCAAAAGGACTATGTGAAAAAATTCGGCCTTGCCGATGCCGTTTATATTGGACCATGCCCTGAGGATAAAAGAATTCCCGCTGAGCAAAGAATGAACACCGAGGCTTTGGCTGGGGAGATTGGTAAAAAAGCGGCCGCTTTTCATTCAAATGACGAACTTCTTAATAAAATGATCGATAATATTAAACCTGGCGATGCGGTGATCTTCATGTCGGCTGGCAGCTTTTCCGGAATTCAGTACAAGCTACTTGAGGCATTGAAGGCAAAAATGTGAGCAAATCGCGGCCGTTAGACCTTGGAAAATCTCACCCAACCACTTGCAATTTTATTCGAGTGTAGGCACAGTATCGTGATGCGCTGGGAAGACAAAAGGCAAGTTTTGGTCAGTATGTCTACTCTGTCGGTCTTTAAACATTATTTTTTGAGTCTTAAATTAGGAGACACCCGATGTTTTTGAAGTCTGCTCTACCTTTAGCTGCTGTCGTGATCGCTCTTAGTGCTGGTTCATGTACTGATGACAAGAAAAAGGCTACTGAGCCTGTTGCGCCAACTGCGGGAGCTACAGATGCTCCAGCAGAAACTCCAGCGTCCCCGAGCAGCTCAGCTGCGAGTCTCAAAGAAACAACCATCTATTTTGGTTTTGACGACTATACGCTAAATTCCGACGCACAAAGCGCCCTAACAACTATGGCAGAAGCTTTAAAAGCTAACAAAAGCGGTGCTGTACAGATCCAAGGCCACTGCGATGAGCGCGGAACAGTCGAATATAACCTTGCCCTTGGCGAGCGTCGTGCTCAGTCTGTTAAAAATTTCTTGAGCCAACTCGGCGTTGAATCAGGTCGACTTTCAACCATCAGCTTCGGCGAAGAGAAGCCAGTGGTTCAAGGTCATACAGAAGACGCTTGGGTCAAAAATCGTCGAGCCGAGTTGGTCATTACTGGAAACTAAGATCTTTCGTCTCTAAACGGGGACGTCAAGGATCGTCTAAATGCTTAAAACTCAGGCTTCCACACCGGTGGGAGCCTGAGTTTCTTGCTTCTATTTAAAGGTTTACCAGCCTAGGGCAACACAGGTATGATGCTGGACTTAGGCTCCCAGGGCTTTTGTCAGTTGACTGATGCTCTGTCGGGTAGTGAAAACCGAGGTTTCGCTTCGTTCGAACCAAGTTACCGTCAATCGAGTTTCGATTGACTGGAGGATATTAGATTGACCACCCTTCTCGTAGCTATCATCGGCATTCTTATCGGAATGCTCGTTCTTGGCGTTTATTTCCACAAGAAACAACTTACGCAAGCCTTTGAAAAAGCAAGACTTGATTCCCAGCGCGTTCTAGATGACGCGCGTCGCGAAGCAGACGATATGGTTAAAGGCGCTTTGCGAGAGGCCAAGGAAGACAGTCGTCGTTCTAGGCAATCGTTTGAAGAAGAAGCCCGCCAGCGTCGCTCTGAAATTACCAAACTTGAGCAAAAAATAAAAAGTCGAGAAGAAAGTCTCGAGAAGAAACTCTCGCAATTAGACCGCCGCGAGCAAGAGCTCGAGTCACTCTCAAAAAAATCCCAGGCCGAAGAACAGCATTACCAAAAGCTTAGTGCTGAATGCGAAGCCGTACTTGAAAACAGTCGTAAGACCCTTGAAAGCATAGCCAACATGTCTCAAGAGGAAGCCAAGCGCGAGCTTATCAAATCGCTCGAATCCCAAGCGAAAAAAGACGCTCAGGAAAGTATTCGACAGATAGAGGCGGCAGCGAAAGAGGATGCCGACAGACGTGCCAAAGCCGTGGTTAGCTTGGCGGTCCAGCGGATCAGCGGCGAGTATGTGAGTGACTCCACGATCACCGTAGTAGCGCTACCCAGTGAAGATTTAAAGGGACGTATCATTGGCCGCGAAGGTCGTAACATTCGCGCCATCGAACAAGCTACAGGTGTTGACTTGATCATTGATGATACCCCAGAAGCGGTCATCATCTCCTGCTTTAATCCGGTTCGCAGAGAGATCGCCAAACTAACCATTGAACGCCTGATAGGCGATGGTCGTATTCATCCAGCCCGAATTGATGAAACGGTCAAGCGAGTCATAAGCGAATTTGATCTGGTCATTCGAGAACAAGGTGAGCAGGCCTGCTTTGATACTGGAATCACAGATCTACACCCAGAATTGATCATGGCGCTCGGAAAACTTAAATACAGAACAGCCGGCCAGCAAAGCATCCTTCAGCACAGCATTGAAACTGCTCACATTTGTGGAATTATCGCCGGTGAAATGGGACTTAACGTGAAAAAGGCAAAACGCTGTGGGCTTTTGCATGACATAGGAAAAGCCGTCGACCAGGAGACAGAAGGGCATCATTCTGATATTGGCGCCGAGCTTTGTCAGCGTTACCAAGAGTCTACCGACGTGGTTGAAGCAGTTCGGATGCACCACCAAGAAGACCTAAATAACGCGACACCTTATGCCGTTGTCTTGTATGCGGCCAACAGTCTCTCAGGAAACCGCCCGGGTGCTCGCAAGGAGATCCTTGAAACCTATGTCAAACGACTCTCTGACATGGAGAAGGTCGTGCGCGACTTTGGCGGAATCAATGAGGCTTTTGTTATCCAAGCCGGTCGGGAAGTCCATGCTATCGTCAACCCAATGCAAGTCACAGACCAGCAGGTGGTTGACCTCTCGAGTGCCATTGCTCACAAAATGCGCCAAGAACTAACGTTCCCTGGCCAAGTAAAAGTGACGGTCATCAGGGAGTCGAAATTCGTGGACTACGCGAAGTGATAAAAATCCTCGCGATCGGCGACGTTATCGGCAGGCCTGGACGCCATGCCTTAAGCCAAGGGCTTGCACATTTCAGAGAGCAGTATCAGCCTGACTTTGTAGTGGTGAATGGCGAGAACATCGCCGGTGGCTTTGGTATCACAAAAAAAATATTTGAAGACCTCATCGGTAACCTTGCCATTGATTGCGTCACAATGGGTAACCACTGGATGGATAAAAAGGACATCCATGAGTTCAAAGACCACCCAAAAATCGTACTTCCCGCCAACATGTCGAATGTTGATGAGCCCGCTAAAGGCGTTCGTCTTTTAGAGACAAAATCAGGCGTTAGAGTTGCCGTCATGAACCTTTTGGGTAAGGTATTTATGAAGGGTGAGAACTCATCACCATTTGATATGGCCGACAAAATGCTGGATTTGGTTCCTTCCTACTGCAAAGTCCGCCTTCTGGATATTCATGCTGAGGCAACCAGCGAAAAGCAGGGGATGGCCCAGCACTTCGCCGGACGCCTATCTGCCGTTTACGGAACCCACAGCCACGTCCCGACAGCGGACGAACGAATACTCAAAAACCACACAGGCTTTGTCACCGATATTGGGATGACCGGGCCCTATGATAGCGTCATCGGCATTGACGCCGTAGCGGCTGTTCGGCGAATGCGCACCGGTGAGAAGAAAAACTTTGAACCTGCAAAAAACGACCTTTGGTTCTATGGTATTTTATTTGAAATTAGTGAGGAAACCGGTGCCTGCCACGGCGTTCATCGGTTGCGTTTACCCGTAAAAGATAGTTAATATGACCCTCAGAAAACCAATGCTAAGAGGCCTAACAACATGAAACATCTAAAAACATTCGCCGCCCTCGTCGTATCATCCGCCATGGCGGCAAGTTTGTTTTCGAATTCGTCATACGCGTTCTTTCTTGATGGTAGTGGTCATGTCGGACTTGTGGGTGAGACTCGAGTCTCCCCGGACTTTCAGGCGGATAATGGGATGTACCAAGCAACTCGCTTGTCCTTTGATCTCTTGGGTGAAGTGAGAGCTAACGATCGTGCCAGCTTTAATTTGCGACTTGGTCTTACTGACAACCCTGCTGGATTTTACCTCGGAGATACGGCTAGACCGAAAACTTGCGAGCCCCGTCGTTCGCCGACCCCTGGACAACCTGCTGATACGTCCTGTGACGACCGAAGCCAAAGCGTTGTTGACTCCGGTTACCGCTCTTACAGCCCCGTCATCAGAGAGGCCTACGGTAAGTACGCATTCAACTATTGTATCTTGACCGCAGGTCGCCGTAGCCGCGATGTCGGCCTCGGAGCGTTTCTAGATTCTGGAGACAAGCCGTTTGATAATGATGCGTCAATCTTTGATGGCGTCACGTGCGACGTCAACATGCAAAAGCAGCAAGATTTGGGCTTCTCGTTCGGTATCGATAAACTTCAAGAAACGGGCACTTGGATTAATAACCCCTACGATAGCCCCGTAAGTAGTCCATCAGCTGAAGCTGACTATAACGCCCGCTCTAGAGCATTCGGAGCAAATGACAATAGCGATGACATGGATCAGTTGTTTATCGGAATCAACTACGACGATCTGAAAACCAAAACACCTGGTTCGTTCTCTAAACAGGTCTCAATATACTTCGCTAACATTTTGTCTCAAGATGCCAAAACAGATGTGAAATTCTTTGATCTTTACACTGGGTTTTATTTTGGAAAATTTGCTCTACGCAATGAGCTACTATTTCGCCTCGGGAAGTCCGCTGATCCAGCACTGGTAGCCATGGGCGGCCAAAGAACATCCGACGGTGCACCAGCTGTGAATAATCTAAACGCCATGGCCTTAGCAGGATCTCTTGAATACACATTTATGAAATCTGGTGCCGCACTCGGGCCCGAGGAATTCAACGAAGGATCCCTGCGTCGTCACGTCGTGTTCTCTGATTACGCGTATGCGCCCGGTGACGGCGATGGATACTATACAGATAGCGGCAAAAAAACTAATGAGCTTGAAACCTACGGCGAATCCCGCCGTGATAAGAGAGCTCGCGCGCTGGCTCTTCACCGTAACTATCATCCGGCCATGCTATTTTTTAACAGCCGCGGCAACTCCAGCAAATATTACACAGGCGGCGTTTTTGATCCCACTCGCGTCATGAATGCTGCCATTTACAGCCTTGGTTACCGCTACGAAAATATGGAGAGCGGGAATTTTGAGGTTAAAGCTATTAGCGGCCGTCTGATCGATGTGGCGCCGTCTGATATCGTAACGTATTACAACTCATCAACACTCGATGAGCGTCCGATGGGGTTTTACGGCTCAGACCTAGGTTATGAGTTGGACCTTACCTACAGTTATCACTACCAAAAAGAAGTGGACTTGGGTGTTGGTGCTGCGGCCGCTTTGCCAGGAAAAGCTTGGCAAGCCTCCAAAAAGAATACCCCTCGCACTGGGTTTGGACTTCAAGGAAGCTTTGCGATAAAATTCTAAAAATTTCAGTGTGTCTCGACCGTCTCGTTTACTGATGCATGGCTTATGTGACGCCAAGCATCCTGAAGGTCATAGGCGCAGAAGAGAGGTGATCCGTGCTTGATTGGCAAGGTTTCCTGAAGCTGGATAATGCAGCAACGATCGACTTCCTATCCTCTTATGCATCGGCCTTGTCGCAAGAAGGCCTCATCTCTGAAAGATCGGTCGATCAACTTAAAATATCACTAGCATCCAACACGCCGCAGCTATCAGGCACACAGTCGTCGATTCTTAGTTTACTCTCTGAGGTCGACTGTGAGTTTCTTTATATTATGACGGCACGATACGGCAGCAAGGGATTCGCATGGAATCACATGCGCTCATCCACTCGGAATATTCTCTCGGAAACCTGTGCAAACCTTGCAAGTTGGGCCGATGCTTCACTAAAAAAAGCCGAATTATTTATGAATCGACCCTACGTAGCGCTATCCCACACCGGGAGCTCCAGACAAGAACTTTTTCCCACGGTGCTATGTCACTCAGCAAAGATCTTTCATGATACCGCCAAGGATCTACGCGACGTCATCCTAGAACTCTCACTTATGCGTCCTGCCGATGTTCTTGACACGGCTGGCAGCGAATATGACCGAGAGTGTCGTGTCGCTATTCAGGTTGGATTTAGTGGTCTCGAATCTGAGGCTATATCCTACTGCCGCACCGAAATTCGGTGCTTACGGAAGATCATTGCGGCGTTTGATGAGTTGGCCGCGACACTGCCTGTTTTAATTTCGGGAATCGCCGATAACACGGCGTCTAATTCCGCTAGTAAAACGCTTGAAGCTGAGTGCGAAATATTCGCAGCTGAATGCCAGCGACTCGCAGGAGCTAGGTTTGACGTCAGTACAAATTTGAATGTTTGGGAAACTCGCCGGTTAGGATTTCTGTTTGAGCTTTACTCGCTCAATCATCGGATGAGTCATCTGACCAAGCTATTTATAGAGTCACTCGCGCCGCGCGAGAAGCCATCACTCGCGTCTCTTTTGACAGACGACTTCGAGCGCGCCGTTACATGTAACTTGATCCAACGCGGAACCTCAGCGCCACAAGCCGCCAAGGCCGCCAAAGATCTTATGAATTACTGCAGGCATCATCAAACGACGCCAGCGACCTTGATTGCCGCGGAATTAAAGAAAATCAATAATGACCTCCATGAAGATACTCTATCCTTTGCTGCGGGATTGGCATCTGATCAGCTCACAGCGACGCCGGGAGGATCCGCAGAAAAGGCGCGGTTTCTGGAGGCCGCAAAACGTATACGTAAATCTTTGAATACGGCTGTACCGTTTTCTGTCCCCTTGGGCTTGGCGCTAGCTGGAATGCTCTGGGGTGGCTGCGGTGTCAAAACAGCAGTGACGACAGATGCCGTAGACCCCAGACCAAAGCTCCCATTCCGAACAGAGGTATTGAAGTCGAATCAGGATGACAAACCAACACCTACTAAATCAACTCAGGACAAGCCATGACGAAAAACGGTTTCTCTGGCGTTTGGACGGCCATCGCCACGCCATTTCTTGAAAATGCCTCTATTGACTGGGGATCATTCGAAAAGCATTTAGCTCATCAGTCTTCCGGGGGTGTTTCAGGCATCGTTATCAGCGGAACGACTGGCGAATCCCCAACATTAACCGTCCAAGAAAAGATCTCGCTCGTTAGAAAAGCCCGCGCTAGTCTTCCGGCATCAATTAGAATCATGGCCGGAAGCGGGGGAAACAACACGGCACAAAGTGTTGAATTATCGAAACTCTGTGTGGATGCTGGCGCAGATAGTTTGTTAATTGTCACACCACCCTACAACAAACCGAGCTTAGCAGGTCTAAAATTACACTTTCAGACGATTGCCGACTCCGTGAGTGTACCGCTTTGCCTTTACCACGTGCCAGGCCGCACCGGTCAGAGTTTGACTGCGCCTGCAATTGCAAGTCTTACGAATCTAAAAAACATTCAGGCAGTCAAAGAGGCTAGTGGTGACATCGCTCTTTATGGGCGTGTTGTCTGTCAATCCAAAGCAGATATTCTCAGTGGTGATGACCCCACCTACTTGGCCAGCTTATCTGTGGGCGGTCGAGGCGTGATAAGTGTGGTTTCAAATATATTTCCTGCCGCAATGGTTGAGCTCACTACTGCATTTAAGAACTGTCAAAATGATCGCGCTCTGGCCATTCACAAGGCTCTTCTGCCAGCAATAGACGTATTATTTTGCGAGTCCAACCCCGGACCTCTTAAGGCCGCGCTGAAGATTTTTGGCCTAGGACAAAACATACTACGTGCACCTCTTGCGCCGGTATCCGATGAAAACTTCGGGCTCATTAAGATGACTCTCGAAAAAGCAAAACAAGACCTTGCAACTTTAGACATTCGAGCTGGATGAAAAAAATGCCAAAGAAACGTCGAGATAATGTACTCATCTGCGGCGCAAACGGCCGGATGGGCCAGCAGCTGTGTGAGCTCCTCAAAAATCACACAACCTTAAGACTAGGCGCGAGTTTTGACCGCGATGAAATCCAAGCATTCGACGAAGGACATACGGCCGTTCTAAAATCAAACCAGTCCTCGCTTGATGCTATTGTTACCGCTAGTGATCTGATCATTGATTTCAGCTCCCCCGCAGCCACCAAGATGCTTGTAAAATCGTTACAAAACTCGAAAGAGAAAGTGGTTTTGATTGGAACGACGGGTTTGGACGATAGCCTAAAATTAAGCTTAATGAAGGCTGCGAAAAAAGGCGGCCATAAGGTTCTCATCGCAGGTAACACAAGTCTCGGTATTTTTACATTGGCCCAGCGCGCCCTTGAGACGGCAAAAGCTTTACCACCAGCAGGTTTTGACGTCGAAATAACTGAGACACACCATCGCATGAAAGCCGATGCGCCCAGCGGAACAGCTCTTTTGTTGGCTGAAGTTATCAAAAGCTCGATGCCTGGATCAAAAATCGTTTTCAATCGTGATGGGGCTCGCAAGCCGAACTCAATAGGCTTGCATTCGATTCGAGGCGGTGGAGTCATCGGTGAACATCAAGTGAGATTCATCGCCGACGAGGAAGAGGTTTGTTTATCTCACAGGGCCTTCTCTCGAGCTCTTTTCGCCAAAGGAGCTTTGAGCCTTGCATCATCGATCGCCATTCGTGTTAAAGCAGGAGAGTCACTAAATCTTAGTGACTATATTATCGCTCAAAGTCGGGTCAAATCCGCCAAAAGCTGAACCCGCTCCTTACTGAGAGCGCGTCTACGGTTTGAATTTATATTTCTTGTTTAGTTTGCCAAGCTTCTACGAACTGAGTTCGAGACGCGTTCAAGCGGGCTTCCCGTTTTCACAAAACTGACGGCTTCGCTGTAGACGACCGTTGTTTCGGACGCAATCCAATGTCCACTTCCGGATTCCACGATTAGCCCATAAACGCCAGGAGGCACATTAAAGAATACCGCCTTTGCTACAGGTTGATCTGCAAAGTACCACCCATCGCCAACATCTCGGCCAGAGCTATCAACAAGCCTAAACTTCACAGGATCACTGCCATGGCCGGTCAGCTGACCATGCTCAATGACTACCGAACCAGACTCGGAATTGTGCACTGTGTTTGCCAATACTGCCATATCACTTATGAAACCGTTTGGAATGAGTGTTGAGATCTGTTTGGCGACCGATGACCTTGCTGCAACAGGTTGAACCATGGTCTCGAAATCCGACGCCGCACTGACAGTCCACACTCGTCCTTTCACTGGGAGCACTCGTGTGGCCGTAGTCATGATAGCGTCGTCAATAGGCATCATCATGTGACCAGCGCCCACAGCGAAGATTTCGGATTGTTCAATTAGCTCATGTCGATTAGCGCGCTCAACCTCAGCTCCAAGCTGCTCATTAGCACTTGCGACTGCCGTCAAGGTGGTGGACACATGCCTTGCGTCATTAATGTCAAAAGATTCTTCTGAGTGCCTACCACCTATAAGACTAACAACGCCCGCAAGTGGAGCACGTTCGCCGAGCCGGTGTATTGAGAGGCCTACTGGACCTGGATCCACATTAAAGAAGCAAAACTGTCCATTTGGACCAGTACCCGACCTTCTTAAATCAACGAGACCGAGACTATTAAAGTAGAAGGGACCAATCGCAAGCGCGTCCAATGCAACTTTAACATCTGTGGATGGCTGGGACCCCTGATGAACAGTGCCACAGAAACTCGATTTGCGCATGTCTTGGACCACCCCGCCAGAGCGCGCAATTAAATCCATCGATGAAAAGCGTCGAGCCCTGATGGTTTGCACGACGGCACGAGACACACCGTCTCGATCAGCAACAATTTCTGCAACTTGGGGCATTAGGTAACCACGCGCATCCGAAATTTCGACCAAGATTCTTGCTCCGGTAGGAATATCTCGAATTTCGACCTCACCACGCGCATCTGTCAATTCAGCAAAGTCCGTCCCGGCTACTTTCACCCGAATGCCACTAACCGGGAAGTTATACCCGCTGACGAGTGAGCGATCATCGACCACTTTGAGTTTAATGCTTTCAAATTTAACTTTAGCTTTTGCGCGTACAATCTGTGCGATCGGCGTCAGCCCATCCTCGCCAATGATCGTCGATTCTTCGCCGACGATCAGATCGACTGGTCCGGGGCTAGCTTGGCGACCGTCGTTTGCAAAGCTCGCCGATAGCTCGGTCTTTGCAGCCGCTTTGTCTAAACCATCAAGACTTGCCAGTTCGGGTGAGATATTGATTGCAGTCGCGCTTGGCGAGGGTGTGGATTTTACCTTAGGCGTCTCAACTACACCCGAGACCTCGACGGCAATGATGCTGATACGTCCCGGAGTTACCACAAACATTTCGGTGTTACCGGCTTTTTTGCTGATCAGCGTCTTGCTTCCTTCATCCCAGACGATCGCGGCAGGATCTCGCACGAAGACGCTCCACTCGGTTACCTTTACGTCTGATCCAAGTGTTATTTTTTTGGATTCATTCTCCTTGGAAAACTGAATCTTTCCACCAGTCACTGATAGCAGGCCTTCTCCGCGCTCAATCAGCGTTACAAGATCCGTGTTCGCGGGAATTGTTTCCACTGACGCTGTTGGGGGCTCGTGTTTTGTTCTTACCATTTGATCGATGAGTGCCCGATCGTAGTCTCTTTGGATCGGCGCTGAATCTGAAGTCGCTGTGCCTATGGACGCCTGCATCGGGTCATTACAGACCACCCGAGATTCGGCTACATCCATGTGACAGTAGAAATATTTACGATCGCGCACCGCCAATGGCTTATAAGCGGGAGCAATTGCGACCCAAGTTCCTGCATCAACCGCATCGGGCAACATCAAAGACTCGACAAGTTTTGCGCTAGATTCATGAATATTAGGATCCATGATTCCACGAATTGATTGAGTAACGGATACAGCTTGATTCAAATCATCCTTGAAAAATTCGAGCGCGAGGTCACGTGAGATGACTGCCCCGTGACCTTGGTCAATCAGAACGTTAGCTCTCGTGTTAAGGTCGATTGAAAGCCAATCAGAAGAGGATGCGCTTGCGCTTGTGCTCGCAAAAACTGCGCACGAATACCCCAAAACTGCTCGCAGCATGAACGCGGCAGATTTTTGGAGTTTAGACTTTGAAACGCACTTCATCATCAGAGATTAATCCATGCAAACTTTTACGCACAAAAATTGAAATCTTACTTAGGTGTGTGTCGGCCTATTTCAAAAAAATTTAAGTGGCTTTTAAGGAATAAATTTTTTCTGCGCACTTGCTTTATTATATCTCGGAAATCCTTGGTGGGGTTAGCTTTGCGGGGGTCTTTGAGCCTTACGACGACAATTTAAAAATTCAGGGCGAACACGTGCTGTGTTCGCCCTGAATCGTTTCCTAAAAAACCTTTTTTTTATTTTTTCACAAAAAATCTAAACAAACTGCTTGCTCCCCAGCGTGCTAAGCCTTGAGGTCTAACCGGCAGAAATTTAGGATAGTTTTGCTTTCAATAAGGAGCTTACCAACTTGCCATCACCCTGATCTTTCAGCTCGGTCATGACGAGCTTCATCAACGCGCCGAAATTTCGATCTGCTGTGGACGCTAGAACCTTTTCAATTGCGGCTTTAGTTTCGGATTCACTGGCTTTTTGGGGAAGATATTCTTCAACAATTTTGATTTCAGCCAGCAGAGCATTACGAGCATCCCCAGATGGATAATCATCCAGACTTTTTGAGAGTTTTTTTTGGTATGCACCAACCACTTTCAAGACGTCCGCTTCTGGTAGCTCTTCCCGAAGATTGACCTGTGCTTGCTGATTTTTAATCTCGGCCATGACCATCCGTAATACGCTAAGTCTGGCTGCATCTTTGGCCTTCATAGCCGTCTTGATGTCTTCCTGAATCTTATCTTTCAAACCCACGATGACCCCCTTTAGACACATTTCATTGATCGATAAAATATTGCTATTTAATGTGTTGTATCCGACTATTCAAAAACTCGGCGCACGTCATTCGGAGCGCCATCAAGCAGCACTAGTTCAAATAGACTCTTGGACTCCCTTTGTCTACTCGCAAAGCCCAAAGCGACTTCGTATTTCGATAATGTCGCTAAACCGTCCTGCACCGAGCTGGGGGCAACGGCCTCAAATTCCACGCAGTGGACGGTCTTCCCACTACCTACCGCTCGGTAGAAAACCACCTCACAGTCCGGGAAATAGGCGACGCTGATCTCCTTGCGGATTTCGCCGTGCCAAGCACAACCTAGAGCTTTCATGAAGGCAAGAACGCCGGGTCCTTGATCACCTTTCGACTGGTCGATAGGTAGATTGATTTCCGTCCGGACGGCAGTGTCATTCTCAACGGATTTCACAGTGAGTTGCTGAATCTCATCATCAAAGCGGTGGCGGAATACATGCTTTTTATCCCCAGCTAAAACATAGTAGGTATCCCGAACCTTTATATTTGCCATCCTAACAGGGGACATGGCCCTAAGATGACTAAGAAATTCCTCACGATCAAACGTCGCATCAACGACGAATTTATGTTCGATTTCTTTGAATGCTGTGGAACTCACGCGCTTTCCTTGCTGAGCCGGTGAGCTTCAGAGCTTAACGGCCAAACGGGCTATATTTCTAAACCGCCTTTGATCATTTACGCGATCTTCTTGGAAAAATCCATTGCGGAAGACATATAACTCATTGGATATGGTGGTCGACTGCGTAAGTTCATATTCAACCTTAAAGCGAGTAAATGATATACGCTCCGGCACGTACCAGTAGTTCCACGAGCCCGAGGTTTTATTATAAACATACTCAGGTAAATACCTGGATTCACTGTATCCTGCGACCTCCGCACGAAGATTGGGCAAAACCGCCGGCGAGAAGCCGATGGCGGCGCTCTCTTGATGTACATATCTCATTGCTCGATCTTCAAACGGTTTTTCGACGGTTGGCGAGCCAGTTGCCAATAGTCCTAGCTCACGACTCCCATCGGCTTCACTGATATAAAGGGGTTTGGAATACATTCTTGTCCAAGCATCTGCGCCGAGCACGATAGATGGCCGACCCACCGAGTAACTACCTTCAAGCTTCATGTTTGGTGCGACACCGACTGAAATAACTGTGGCATCAATGGCCCTACGATAGTCTCGGTCATACCGATCCCCATCAGCAAACTCCGTTGGATCGAGGTCTTCCGCTTTAACCGGAAATAGGGCACTCCCATAGATCATAAGGTTCAAAAGATGACTGCGATATGGATAAACGTCTACGGTGGCATCAGGACGCTTTTGAAAAACGCGTTGCGATGCTGGAAGTTTTGCAGCTCCCACACCAACACTGACATCAAGGAATCTATTGTAGAAATTGCCGCCCATGCGAAGCTTGCCGTGAAGCGCGGGATCAACACGAATCAACTCACCGGTTTCATCGTAGTATTCATTAGCTGTATGGCGAAAATCAACGGCCCCATAAAATCCCGCCGGCTGCAGAGGCGTAGAGACGCGCTTCATATCCCCCGTTGAACTCGAACCTGAACCAGATCGAGGTTTTGAAGAGTCACCCAACTCGGCACTCGCGCCCCGAAAGGCGCCCGAAGACAATTGCGCCCAAGCCGGTTTCGCAACAATCAACATGAGGATCGTCAATCTTAAAACATTAATCATAGGGCCTCTTTGCGTGAATTAAAAAATCCGCTCACAACACAAAGACACTAAAGCGCTATTTTAACCTCTGTACGGTGAACAAATTACTACCTTTTGCACTCACCGAGGATAAGGTGATCGACACGAACACGATCTTGTCACCTGGCTTCAACCAACTCTCTTGCACCAGATGTTTATTTACCAGCGGAAGCACCTGATCAATTTTGGGGTCCATATTTAAAACGAGCGACCTAACCCCTCGTGTTAACGAGAGCTTCCGCGCAACTCGCTCATCAAATGTCACGGCCACGATGGGAACTGGGGCCCGGTAGCTTGCCAGTCGAAGAGCGGTATTGCCGGCTTTTGTAATACAAACGATGGCCTTAGCGTGAACTCGCTCAGCTGTCAGGTAGGCGTTATATGAGATGGCATCCATTTCGTTGTTGATTGATGGCTCGAGCTTAATCCAGTTAAACGCCTCAGCGCCTTGCTTTTCGGTGTCCTCAATAATCCGATTCATGACTGCAAGGGCTTGTAACCCGTAAGGTCCATGCGCAACTTCCTCAGATAAGACGAGGGCATCACTTCCGTCATTGATGGCGTTAGCAATATCGCTTACCTCAGCTCGCGTCGGAGTTGGTCCTCGGCGCATGGAGCCCAGCATCTCGCTAGCAGTTAGGACAATCTTGGCGTGTTCATCAGCCTTTTGATTGATTTCTTTAGTGATCATGGGAATTGTGGCAGGATTTGTCGTCAAAGCCATTTCCCGACGACTTATCAGTATCCCATCGACCAGCGGCAGCAGATCATCTAGTCGTCGATAAACGTCCATCGAATCTATCCGCAGAATTAGCCAGGGGGCATCTTCGGTCATCTTTGTTATTCGCTCTGAAAACTTGGTAATATCCTCAGACTCAGTGATTCCTGGTAGAACCAGGTACTCTACTTTGAGATCACAAACTTTCTGGAGAAACTTGTCGTCTATACGATCAAGGCTGCGTCTTAAGCGGGTCTCCGGGATATGGACATCCATGTTTGGAAAGACCGTACCACCCTGAAGCACTTCCAGCGTCACTTGATCCTTCGCAAGCTTTTTAACTTTCATCACAACTTGGCCATAACCCATATAGACCATGGCGCCATCTCGGAACAATCCATCCCAGTACCTAACCTGTACAGAAAATCGAGCAGATGTGCCGGCACCAGTTGGTGACATCGTGATGAGCTCACCAAATTGAATTTCAGTTGGCTCATTGAGGTCCACAAGCTGGACACGGGCGCCCTCCGAAAGATCAACCATGACAGAGGCTTGTTCACCTAATTTAGGATCATGCGCATTCTTGAACTGCTGAATAAACTTGGGAATTTTTTCGTCACTGTCTCCGTGAAAGGCAAGCCTCAGTGCAGTCACTTTCTCATTGGCAATTCGCTTAGCCAAGGCCTCATCGAGAACCCGACTGGAAAACGACCAAACAACCTTAGTGTGGGGAGAGTTTTCATGAATCATTGAATTTTTACGCCTCCGCTGGCAAGCGCCTAGCAAGTTTATTATGAAGCCAGCCATTTAGATTATCTCAGACCAGGACTAGACTGACAAACTCTCGCCCATACGAATCAATTGCCCCGAGCTAAATTCCTTAGGGTTGAGGAGGGATACGGCCTTTTGATCGAGGATGACGATGGTGGTAGATCCTAGCATAAAAACTCCAAGCTCATCACCCACCTTAACCTCAATTGGCCCATGAGTCGGCGGGACCTCACGGGAAGCCATCGACCAAGAAAGCTGCCGGCTTAGACTATTGGTCACAAGATCAGTACGAAAGCGCGTCATCATGCGACCAACATTTAAAGCACCGACCATGACAACCCAAGCCCTAGCGCCGCCAGCGAGTTCGAAGTCAAACACCAACCTTTCATTTCGAACAAAAAGCCTCGGTATGAAACCCACGGCCGAATTATTGACTGGCCATAGCTCACCAGGAATATGGCGCAGCACTGTGAGGGTGCCTGTGAATGGAGCATGGACTCGGTGATAGTTGTGGGGAGCCAGATAGACGGTGGTATACCAGGCGGGGTTCATGGGGGCAGGGGGCAACGACCCTGTTCCGTAGGTAAGATCCTGTATTTTATAACTTAATCCCTTGGCTTGAACGGCGTCTTCTCCCTGGCCTAAGGCCCTAGATACGACTAATCGCCCGTCGGCGCTTGAAACGTAACCACTTGTAATTAAACGAGATTTATCCTTAAGGCCCCGCGTGAAAAGCTCCTCAAGACTCACATAGTCCTGAAGCGACTTTTCCGCTTCTGACATATTAATAGAGAAGCCTCGAACAAACGCCCAATTCAGATACCCCTGCAGAATCTTTGGAAGTTTAAGCCGGACCAGCCAGCCGGTCAGGTAACTTACGAGATTCTTTGGGATTAAATACAACAGATACATTGTGTTGAACAAAAACTCCTTGCTCATAGTTGGGCCGGCTTAGAGCGGGCAGGACCAAAAAGCCGGCCGTGCCCTCATCGACACAAACCAAGCAGCCCGACCGTGCACAAATGGACACATGATCAGTGCCCAAGACCGCGATAAACTTTGTAAACATTTGTAATTAATAATGTTTTTAAAGAACAGTCAAGGCCTAAAAAACTTAACAACTGAGCCAAAATCTGGTACGTTCCTTGTACTATTTAAGGTCGGTGGAGCCAGTTGGCTCTTTGACGGTAGGAGGAGTACACCATGCCAAAATCACAAACGCCTCAGGCTCAAGTAAAGTCGGCGGCAAGTGCCAGCCTCAATGACAAGGCCGTTCGAAATCTTGCAGATGCCATTTTCAAACATCTTCGAGACGAGGGGTGTGAGGCTAAGGATATCATCTCTGTTTCAAGCCAACTTCTTGGCTTAGTCACGGACCAGATACGAGATGGCGCGAGCCGCTCGGGTCAGTAAAGCCTGAGGACTTAACAAGCCTCGTACCACATCTAAAGAATAAGTTGTCCAAGCTTGGATAATGCTGCCCCGATGCTCTCGTCATCGGGGCAAATTTTTTGGGCCTGACGATACTCTTTGAAGGCCTTCCAGTACTCGCCCTGGTCCCAGTAAATACGACCAAGATTCATAAACGGAAAATGCCGCGAGCTGTAACGGTCACATTTCTTTGCCTGTTCAAAATAGGTTATGGCTTGATCAGTCTCGCCTAGAGCGGCCAAATATGATCCCAAGTCATTGGCAGCATTACCGAAATCTGGATCAATCGACAAAGCCTCTCGGCAAAGATGGGCAGCCACCTGCAAATGCCCTTTGGAGGATTCCACCCAAGCCCAATAGGTCAACGCATCCGCAGAGCGGTTTAATTTGAGACTATCTTTAAAGCGTTTTGTGGCCTGATCGTAGAGGCCTTGGCTGGCCGCCTGTAGCCCTTCTTCAATTAAGTCCAAAGCCCTTCGGGAACGAAAGCTGCCTAAACCACTGATGATTTCAGGTTCGATATTCATTAGCGGCAAGCCTAGCAATGCACGGATTGTTTTGAAAGGAGATTTTTAGTGTGGTACTCCCCTCACCCACGTGCTCAACTTTTTGAGGAGTGACCCCATATGAAGGCCCATGTCATTGGCGGAGGTTTAGCCGGATGCGAGGCTGCTTGGCAGCTTGCCAAACGTGGTATACCGGTATGCCTTCACGAGATGCGCCCCATCAAGATGACCCCAGCTCACCAAACCGGTAACCTCGCTGAACTTGTTTGCAGTAATAGCCTTAAATCCTTGGCGCAAGACTCCGCTCCCGGTCAACTAAAGCGTGAGATGTTAGCCTTAGATAGTTTAATCATTCGCTCAGGTCATGAAGCGCGGGTTCCCGCCGGCCAAGCACTAGCTGTTGACCGCGAAAGGTTTTCTAATGCCATTAGTCAGGCCCTCCTGGAGACCAATCGCGTCGAACGTCTACATGGAGAAGTGTGCAACATTCCATCTTTTGCAGAACTTGAGGCTCAAAATCAGATCTGGATCGTCGCAACTGGCCCTCTTACCTCAGACACTTTAGCATCACAGGTAAAAGCTCTGGCCGGTGGTGCTGAGCGACTTCATTTTTATGACGCCATCGCCCCTGTGATTGACGCTGAGTCGATCAATATGGATTCTGGTTTTTTTGCGGACCGCTGGCAAAAAGGCGAAGACGGCGGTGATTACCTAAACCTTCCTCTAAACGAAGACGAATATAATAGGTTTATCGATGCTGTCGCTTCCGCTGAGAAAATGCCCCTTCACGACTTTGAGGACGTAAAATATTTTGAAAGCTGTCTACCGATTGAGGTTATGGTTGAGCGCGGCAGAGACACGCTAAGATTCGGGCCGATGAAACCGGTGGGTTTGACTGATCCTAGGACTGGACGTTGGCCTTTCGCCAACCTACAGCTTCGCAAAGAGAACGTTGATGCGACCATGTTCTCTCTTGTCGGTTTTCAAACAAAAATGAAATGGCCTGAGCAGCGGCGCGTTTTCGGGCTCATCCCAGGGCTTGAGAGTGCGGAATTTTTACGATTTGGGTCTGTGCACCGAAATACCTATATTAAAAGTCCAGATGCCCTAAACGAAGATTTATCTTTTAAGTCAAACCCCCGCGTATTCCTCGCGGGTCAAATCACCGGCGTTGAAGGGTACACGGAGTCGGCCGCCATAGGACTTATTGCTGGTCGTCACGCTGCAAATAAATTACAGAATAAAAAACGCCCAAATCCGCCGGCAGATTCCATGATGGGAGCGCTTGTCAATTACATCACGGTAGGACCGCTCGGTGACTATGCACCCATGAATGCCAACTTCGGATTGCTACCAGCTATTCCAAAAGTTCGTGGTCAGGGCAAAAAAGACCGGCAAGCCGAGAAGGTCTCAAAGGCCTGGGCATCATTTCAAACTTGGCTTAACTGAACGTAAACCTGATATCGTTATTTTCTCTTCGCATCCAGTTGCTCCTGGAGCACGCCGAAGCCTTGACCATCACGCCAAGTGAAATTCTCTATGTATTCTCCTGATAGATCATATTCTTTCGCAAGACCCATCAAATGAAATTCACCCATATTTGATTCGCGTGTCTCCGTGTTGTTAATAACAAAGCTATCGCCTACGTCCCAGTTATAGCGATCATAGTACTCGCCAACGAACGTGAGGGTTCGCCATACTGGCGAAACTCGACTTTCAACATAAGCAAGACCTCGAAAGTACACATTGAATCCACCAGTGGCGTAATACCAATTTATGGAGTCTTCCTTCTTGCATGCCCCTGACAAATTCGCGGTGAGACTAAACTCATGCTGCCCTTCCGGCAGTTGATTGACGCGCTCGAAAGCTGCCTTTAACCATTTCAGATATAGAGACCGCGCCTCAGGGCACTCGTAGAAAAATCGTTTGGCGTCGATTTGTAGCTCTTCGCCAGAATTACCAAAATAGTGAGACAAGTGACGAGCGGCATCATGACCATAAATCCAGCCTGCGCCCAACAGCTGAGCTTTAAGTAATTCGCGCGATCGCCATTTCTCCCAAGTCCAAAGCTTAGATGAATGGGGGCCAGCACCTTGGTCAGTAACGCGAAGAATCGAGCCCGGCCCCTCCTTAAACGAGACTGACGCGGAGTAGAGCTCAGACGTTGAAGATGATTTATCGAGATTTTTACAGCCGCCGATAATCAGGATGATAAAAGTCATAAGTTTTATCGACGATTTTGACACAATTACTCTCTCGGTTTGAGTTCTTGGTTATTATCGCCCAAAAATCGGCCTAGCCAAAGGACTCTGCTAATTGCCCAGCAGAATCGCTAAAAAATTCGTTTTTTAAATTAATACTGGCCCAGAAAGTTGAGATCTTGCCGAGTGAAGTTTACAATTCCAGTCATGAATCGCGACAACCTCTTTTGCTGACCATACAATGATTAAAAAAGATGTATCGCATAAATCGCGAGGCTGACACATTATGGATCCCTACAAGAAAATGCTCGAAAACAACCGTAAGTGGGCAGCCGATCTGAAAGCAAATCACCCTGGGTACTTCACTGACTTGGCCTCTGGTCAGTCGCCCGAGACACTTTTTATTGGCTGTTCGGATAGTCGTGTGCCGGCAAATTCAATTATTGGACTGCCGCCGGGCGATGTTTTTGTCCATCGAAATGTCGGTAATCTCGTTCACAATGCCGATATGAATATTTTATCGACTGTAGATTTTGCGGTTAGTCATCTAAAAGTGCGACGAATCGTCGTCTGTGGGCACACTCTTTGTGGTGGCGTCAAAGCGGCGATGGAGGCCAGGGACATGGGGGTGCTTAATCCATGGCTGAGGCAAATTCGCGACGTTTACAGACTACACTTTGATCATCTTGAATCGATTAAAGACGAAGACGCAAGATTCAATCGACTCATAGAGCTCAACGTACAAGAGCAATGTGTTAACATTTTGAAATATATAGCCGTTCAAAAAGCCATTCTTCAAAATCCTAATTTTTCAGTGCACGGATGGGTGTTCGACGTTCGCACAGGTCTGATCAAGGATCTCGAGATCGATGTTGGACAGATATTAAAAGAAATCGGAAAAATTTACGCTCTTAGCGGAAGTTTTATTGGCAGGATCTAGATGGATAAACCTTTCTAAGAGAGGCTCTTCGCCGTCAAGACCATGACAGAGAAATCTTCGGATTTTAGCGATGCGCCACCAACAAGGCCGCCATCGATGTTCGGTTTTAATAGCAGGTCTTTGCAGTTTGCTGCGTTCATGCTTCCGCCATATAGAATTCTCAGGACGTCGGCGCGAGACGAGCCAAAATGTTTGGATAACAATTCTCTAATCACCTTATGAACGTCCTCCGCCTGATCAGGCGTGGCGGTCAACCCTGTGCCTATCGCCCAAACAGGTTCGTAAGCGACAACAAATTCTTTTGATTTCGCGCCATCAGAGACAAATTTCAAGGCCTCATCAATTTGCATCCTCACCACATCTAAGGTCTTGCCCGTTTCTCGCTCTTGTCTGGTCTCACCCACGCAAACAATCGGCAGGATACCCGCGGTTGATAGCGCATTCCATTTTTTGCCCACTGCCTCATTTGTCTCATTAAAATACTGACGCCTTTCGCTATGGCCAATAATAGCCCCGTGCAGGTGGGCATCCAATAACTGCGGCACCGATATTTCGCCCGTGAAAGCGCCCTGGGATTCGAAGTGGCAATTTTGCGCCAAAATTTTGATGCCGGTGCCTTGGGATTTTGTCAGACACGTGTCAAATAACGTGGATGAAACACCAAATCCCACATCAACTGACTTTGTTACATCGCCTGCAGCCGAAAGAGCCTTTGTGAACGATGTAAAAAAATCGGACGCCTCCTGACGGGTTTTATGCATCTTCCAATTGCCAGCTAAAAATTTTTTGCGCGCCACGATCGTCACCTTCTTTATAAAACTTACTTTAAAAGAACTTTGATCCCAGGAAGCATCTTACCTTCCAAAAACTCCAAACTTGCCCCACCACCTGTCGAAATGTGGGTCATCTTGCTAGCAAAACCTGACTTCTGAACCGCTGATACTGAATCACCACCGCCAACAATCGTTTTTCCTCTAACCTCTGACATGGCCTCAGCGATAGCCATGGTGCCTTTAGCAAATTTATCCCACTCAAAAACACCCATTGGGCCATTCCACAAAACCGTCTTGGAATCCCTGATGACTCGCGCGAAGTTTTTTTGGGTTTCAGGACCGATATCAAGGCCCATAAGGCCCGCCGTGATGGGGCCTTTAACGGCCACAGCGTCTGCCTTTTCGTTGAACTCCTTGGCACACAGATGGTCCACTGGCAGATGAATTTGAACTCGGCGCGCCTCAGCGTTTCGCATGATAGTATCCACTAGATCAAGCTTATCAGCCTCTATACGTGACGACCCGACATCCACGCCCTTATATTTGAGGAATGTGTAGGCCATGGCGCCGCCGATCAGCATGTGGTTACAGCTGTTGAGGAGATTTAGTATCACAGCGATCTTGTCGCTCACCTTACTGCCGCCCATGATGACCGTAAATGGAGCTTCCGGTTTGCTGACAATGCCACTCAGTGCCGAGATTTCTTTTTGAATGAGATATCCGGCTGCCCGACGGTCTGCAGAAAGCAATTCTGCAGCTGCACTCACGCTTGCGTGTGCCCGATGGCAGGTTCCAAAAGCATCATTAACATAGAAGTCATAACCGTCAACCAGCGCGTGAGCAAAGTCCGGATTGTTGGCTTCCTCGCCTGAATTAAAACGCAGGTTTTCAAGAAGCATCACTTGGTTTTTGCCGAGTGATGTTAAAAGAGCTGCAGATGACTCCCGCGTGTAATCAGGATAAAGAACAACCTCGCGATCAAGAAGCTCCGACAATCTTTGACCAACCGGCTCAAGGCTATCGGCGGGAGAACCGCCGTTTTTCGGACGCCCGAGATGACTGGCCATGGTGAGCTTCGGTGTCCTCTCAAGGATGTAGCGAATGGTTGGCAGTGCTTCGGTGATTCTGGTTTCGTCTTGAATTTGGCCGTTCTTAACGGGCACATTAAGATCGAGCCTTAGAAAAACTTTTTTTCCTTTGAGGTCTAAGTCCTCTAATTTTCGAAGTTGCATGCCGAGGTTCTCCATTTTCTAAAATGGGTGGTAGAATAACGAATGGACGTTTGAGTTGCGAATAAATTTTTGGCCGGATAGATCGCTTTTTCAGGGGCCGGTGCATGGTACAAAATCAAGGTAGTCATCTATTTGTGATCGACCCCGTCGAACGGCTGAACTTAGCCTGGGATACGTCTATTAAAATGGCGTTTGCACTTCATCAATTAGGCGAGACCATTTACATATGTACAGGCCGCGAATTAACGCGCTCACTTCATCCAACGGACACCTATGCCATGGCGCGGCGAGTGCAATTTGGCAAAAAGACCGCTGAGATGTCGACGTCGAAAACCGAGCGAGTGGCCCTCGTTGACTTTTCAGCCATACACATGCGTCGAGAACCCCCGTATGACCTTGATTACATTGCGACTCTCTGGATTTTGGACTCCGTTGCATCTCGCACCTCAGTGATAAATTCACCGAGGGCCTTGCTGGAGATTAATGAGAAGTTATGCATTCTGGATTTCCCTCTTTTCACAAAGCCAGCCATCGTATCCAGTGACGCCGAGGAACTTATGGCTTTTGCCAAGGACCGCTGTAGCTCCAACATTGTTATAAAGCCACTCGGCCTTTACGGGGGACGAGGAATTGAGCACATTGATGATGAAAGGGGTCTCTTGGAGAGGCTTCATGTAGCCACAATGAACGGCAAAGAATCTAGAATGGTTCAGGAATTCAATCCTGCGATCCATAAAGGGGAGGTCCGAGCCTTCACTGTCGGAGGAAAGCCAGTGGCCTGGTGTTTAAAAATACCAAAAACTGGTGAATTTTTAGCCAACACGCGGGCGGGCTCCGCCTTGGCAGACTACCAGCCGACTGAACGGGATGTGGACGTGGCCACGGGCGTTGCGGAGACCTTGCTTAAAAAGGGGGTCTTTTTTGCCGGGATCGACATGATCGGAGGATGGCTCAGCGAGGTGAACATCACATGCCCCGCCCTCCTGAGCCCGGACCGAGCAAGCCTCAAGGGACTTGATCAAATAGCTAAAGCCATCGTGAGCTACACGACTTAATCTTAAAAATGACAGCAAAGACAATCCTCTAGACATCTTAGTGGGGAAGTCCCTAAAATGGCGGACACCCGTGTGAGTCACCTTGATTTTATGAACGTTTCACAAGTTATGGAGCAATAAAACATGCTTACCTCGAAGTCTTTCCTTGGTTGCAGCATTCTCTCTCTCGCAGTCATTCTGACAACACTCAACTTCGCAAGTTGCACCAAGTGCTCTGGTGACACTAATACGTCCGGCTCGTCAGCATCTACTAGCGCGGCTGCAGGTTCAGATTTCACTGAACTTAAAATTGAAACACTCAAGCCTGGTTCCGGCGCCGCAGCCGCATCCGGCAAAAAAGTTACGGTTCACTATACCGGCACTCTAACTGATGGAAAAATCTTCGACTCAAGTGAAACTCGCAAAGCTCCTTTCACGTTCACTCTTGGTCAAGGACAAGTTATTCCTGGTTGGGACAAAGGCGTTGATGGCATGAAAATCGGAGAGCGTCGACGACTCTCCATCCCTTCGAGCATGGCTTACGGTGAAAAAGGTGTGGGGAGCGTGATTCCCCCTAATGCCCCGCTGGTGTTTGAAGTCGAGCTTTTGAGCGTCGAATAACGGTCGATAGAGGACACTTTTATGAAGGCTAGCGAGCTCAGGCGAAAGTATATTGAATTTTATAAATCAAAGGCCCACGCCCAGATCCCATCTGGCTCTCTTCAGCCAGAGAATGATCCCACCGTTCTTTTCACGACTGCTGGGATGCATCCTCTAGTGCCATTTTTAATGGGAGCGCCACACCCGTCGGGCAAACGACTAGTCAATTCGCAAAAGTGTATCCGCACTCAAGATATCGATGAAGTTGGTGACGACTGGCACTGCACATTCTTCGAAATGCTTGGCAATTGGAGTTTAGGCGACTACTTCAAAGAAGAGGCCATCACCTGGACCTACGAGTTTTTGACTAAAGTACTGCCCTTTAAACCTGAGCAACTTGCCTGCACGGTTTTCGCCGGAGAGAGCGGAATACCCTTCGATGACGTCAGCTACAACGCTTGGGCGAAACTAGGAATACCAAAGGAGCGCATTTTTAAACTGGGGCGCGAAGACAACTTTTGGGGTCCCGTCGGTGGTGCTGGCCCCTGCGGTCCAGACTCTGAGACGTTCTTCATAACGCGCCCAAATTGTACGCTGGGTAATCCTGGGTGCTCGCCGGCCTGTAAATGCGGAAAGTACGTTGAAATCTGCAACAACGTTTTTATGGAGTACGAAAAAAAGCAGGACGGCACCTTCGTCAAGTTACCAAAACCAAATGTGGACTTTGGCATGGGACTTTTGAGAGTGTGTTCCATTCTTAGTGGATCCACAAGCGTATATGAGTCCAGTATTTATGACGAGGCGATGACGATCATCAAACAAAAGACGCCGCAGTTATCAGTGACTGAACAGCGTATCATCGTCGACCATATTCAAGCTGCAATGTTTGCGATCGCTGACGGTGTTTTGCCTCTCAACATCGGTGCTGGCTATATCGTAAGACGCGTCTTACGTCGAGCCTTCAGGCTGGCTAATAAGGCTCACATAGAGCCTCACTACATCGATCAGTTAGTTGATGCATTTATGAAAGCCTATGATGGACATTATCCCGAGCTGACTAGCAAACGAAATAGCATCGTAGGCGCCATGCGCGAGGAGGAAGAGAAATTCTCCAAAGCATTGGGACAAGGTCTGAAGCATTTTGAAAAAGAGCTCACGAAAATTAATGGCGGTATGATCGACGGTAAATTGGCTTTTTTTATGTTTGAGACTTTTGGTTTCCCGCTTGAAGTCACACAAGAAATCGCCAAGGAACGTGGGCTAAGTGTAGATATCACGGCCTACAACAAAGCCTTTGAAGAACATCAGGCCAAAAGCAGGACTGCTGGAGAAAAGCTATTCAAAGGCGGACTTGCCGATACATCCGAGGAAAGCACCAAACTTCACACCGCTACGCACTTACTTCATGAAGCACTTCGGCGCGTACTTGGCCCCCATGTCGCACAGAAGGGCAGCAATATAACACCTGAGAGACTTCGTTTTGACTTTAGCCATCCCGATAAAATGACGCCTGAACAAGTTAAGGCGGTCGAAGATATGGTCAATGACCAGATCACTCGAGGGCTTGATATCGACCTGCGCGACATGTCTCTCGATGAGGCTAAAGCAGCGGGAGCCATTGGATTATTTGAGGATCGTTACGGTGAGCGAGTCAATGTTTACTTCATGGGGGATTTCTCCACGGAAGTTTGCGGCGGCCCTCACGTCAAAAACACGAAAGAGCTTGGTGGCTTTAAAATTCAAAAAGAAGAGGCTTCCAGTCGGGGCGTTCGCCGAATTAAGGCCGTGGTTTTGTCGCAGTCTAAATAGTTAATATTACTATGTATTTTAGATAGGCTCAGCATCCCCCACCGATCCTCCGAATCCCTTACAGGCCGGCTGCGTTGCCGCGCTGTGGGTAAACTGTGGATATCAGGGGGCGATCTTGGGATTAGGCGCAAAATATTTGTTGGTCTTAGGCGCTCTCATCGCAGCGTTCACGAACTTCATCGCCTGCGGCGCACAAATGTACAAGGCCAGCCTTCACGACGATCACTCTCGACCAAGCGGGACAGAGCTAGCTAATAGCGATGACCCAAACTCGGTAGAATTTGGTTTGCATGCGCCAGGCGGCTGGAAAAGTCTTCCAATACCGTTTAAATCGGATCCGACGATGTCAGATCAGCAACTAAATTTGCTTCTTGCGGCCATGAGAACCTGGGAGACGGCCGTCGGCAAAAAGCTATTTCGCTATGACGGGAAACATGCTGCTGTCAGTGGAGATTCGTTCCCTGACCTTTACTCATCCCTTAAAGACGGCGTAAACGGCAACTACTTTGATAAAAATTGGGGGAAGACGGGCAAGAGAAGTGTCGTGTTAGCAACAACAATTTGGAATAATCCAAACAACTACTATCAGACCATCGATGCTGCTGACATTCGATACAACCATGAGCTTTACTTCATGGCAGATGCTTTGCTACAGAGCCCTATAGATCAGCGAGAAATTGTCGATTTGCAGAGCCTTGCAACGCATGAGTTGGGGCACTGGCTCGGTTTAGCGCACGTGACTGAAGACTATGATAGTTCATCAATTATGAACCCGAGCATTATGATCGGAGAGGGTCTTGCAAACCGCTCATTATCTATAGGCGACGTACAGAGAATCCAAAAAATTTACGGATGCACCGGGTCGGCCTGTGATGTCCAGTCCACCGCCCGCATAATTATGCAGTCGGCATCCCCGCAATCAGTATCCTCCAGCCAGCGTTAGGGTCAACACCCACGCCAATTTACTCCCAATCAGAGCACAATTGTGTTAAAAACAAAGGTTCCAGACGACCCTAAGAGGCTGAGCCTTCGGACCTTTTTTCGTCTGTAGTGTCCGAACACGCTTCGAGAAGAGGTTTTTTGCATGTCCGACATGGAAACCACGTACGACCCAAAGGTTTTTGAAAAGCACTGGTACCAGTATTGGTTAAAGGGAGGCTATTTCAAAGCCGCCACTGATAATTCAAAAAAACCTTACACCATACTCATGCCGCCACCCAACGTGACAAGTCAACTGCACATGGGACACGGTACGACTTACACCATTCAAGACATTTTAGTGCGCTGGAAGCGGATGAAAGGATTCAACGCTCTCTGGCTGCCAGGAACAGATCACGCCGGTATTGCAACTCAGATGATGGTGGAGAAATCGCTGGAAAAAGAGGAAGGGAAAACCCGCCAGCAAATCGGTCGCGACGAGATGTTAAAACGTCTTCATGCCTGGAAAGATAAATATGGGGGCATGATCACTGAGCAGTTTCGCTCGATGGGATTCTCCTGTGACTGGGATCGTGAGGCCTACACGATGGACCCCCATCTAAGTAAAGCGGTCAGGGCTATTTTTGTTCAGCTTTACAAAGAAGGTCTTGTCTACCGCGGTCAAAGGCTTGTGAATTGGGATCCTGCATTAAAGACTGCCATTAGCGATGACGAAATTGAATCCGTGGAAATGAATGCCACCCTTTGGCATTTTAATTACCCCGTGGCCGAAATACCCGGTGAGTTTATCCCGATTGCAACGACACGACCGGAGACCATGCTTGGTGATACGGCTGTAGCAGTCAATCCGGATGATGAACGTTATAAACATCTGGTTGGTAAGCACGTCAAGTTACCATTCACCGATCGCATGATCCCCATCATCGCAGATGGTTACGTGGCCGCTGATTTCGGAACGGGTTGTGTCAAAATCACACCGGCGCACGATTTTAACGACTTTGAAATGGGTAAACGTCACAACTTACCATTCATTAACATCATGAATGACGATGGAACAATCGCAGACAACTGTCCTGCGCGGTTTAAGGGCCTCGATCGATTTGTCGCAAGAAAAGAAGTCGTTAAAGGAATGAAAGACCTCGGTCTTTACATCAAAGACGAGACGCACCGCAACGCAGTTCCTCACTCAGACAGATCTAAGGCGATCATCGAGCCTCGACTATCGCTTCAGTGGTTTGTAAAAATGAAAGACCTGGCTGGACCAGCCATCGAAGCCGCTAAGAGTGGAGAATTGAAGTTCCACCCTGATCTTTGGAAGAAGACTTATCTGCACTGGCTCGAAAATATTCAAGACTGGTGCATCAGTCGCCAAATTTGGTGGGGCCACAGAATCCCCATTTGGTATTGTAAGACGTGTAACGGAATCACGACTGGCATGGATGACCCATCCAAGTGTGAGAGCTGTGGCTCGGCTGATATTAAGCAAGATGAAGATGTTTTAGACACATGGTTTAGCAGCTGGCTTTGGCCCATTTCTCCTTTTGGTTGGCCTGAGAAAACAAAAGATCTTCAGTACTTTTATCCTACCGACACACTTGTCACAGCTAATGAGATTTTATTTCTGTGGGTAGCCAGAATGGTCATGGTGGGTCTGAAAACTCAAGGCAAGGTGCCATTCAAAGACGTCTACATGGCTGCGACGATTTGTGACAAGCAAGGCCGAAAATTCTCAAAAACTCTAGGTAACGGTATTGATCCGCTTGATATCATTGCAAAGCACGGCACCGATGCCCTGAGGTTTACAGGTGTAGCATTATCGCCATTGGGTGGACGCGTGCGTATGGAGGTCGGTGATTTTGAACACGGCGCCAGATTTGTAAACAAACTATGGAATTCAGCGCGATTCCTCATGCGTTACACATCAAAAGACTCCAAAATCGAGCCACTGGATCCAGAGCGCCTGGATTTAGCCAGCAAATGGCTCGTAGAGGAATTTGCGCGTACCGCCGACGATGTTGAAAAGCTACTCGGTCAATTTCGCGTCAATGAAGCCATTAACCGCATGTATCATTTCACGTGGGGAAGTTATTGTGATTGGGGTCTTGAGTGCGCCAAGGAGGCTCTGACGGGTCAAAACGAAAAAGAAAAGTCACAGGCTGTTAGTGTGCTTGTTTATGTGTTTGAAGGGATCCTCAGATTTTTCTCACCGGTTATGCCCTTTATAACAGAAGAGCTCTGGCATCGGTTACCGTCTCATCCCGCATGGACTCGGCCTGAGAGCCTGGTCATCGCCGATTATCCAGATGGGTCAAAACTCATGCGATTTAGAGAGGCAGGGGACGCCTGGTCCTTAGTGCAGGATCTGATTACAGGCGTTCGCTCAACAAGAGCTTTAGCGCAAATAAATCCGAAAGAAACCGTCGACGTTCACATGCGAGCTGACGCCAACTTGAGTAAAATTGTGATGGATGTGTCACCTCTGGTTAAACGTCTGGCTACGGTTGGCAACCTATCAGCTGCGCCGAACATCCAACGCCCTGGGCAGTCCCTCGTCACAATCGGTAAAGGTTTTGAGGCCTATATACCTGCCAGTGGAGTTATTGACATAGCCGCTGAGAAGAAACGCCTCAGCGGTGAGCGCGACCGAGTCACTAAGGTTCTTGCCGGTCTGAAAGCAAAACTAGAGAATCCGAATTTTGCTGATCGAGCACCCGAGGACGTCGTATTACAGACCAAAGAACAGGTCGCAAATATGACCAATCAACTTAAAAGTTTGGAGCAAAACTTAGAGGCACTGAGCTAGACGATCGATCGCCTCAAATAAGACATTCTCTGGAATATTCAGTGCTGGGCTTAAAGACAGAACGTTGCCATCTCGACCGGATGGCAACGCGATCACTCCAACCTTGCGCAGCCGATCCATCATCTTTGCTCCAAACCCCGGCTCGTGAAATTCGATCCCCATCATCAAGGCTTGGCCGCGGATATCTTTAACCTTGGAGCTTGATCCGATTTTATCGACCAATCGATGTTTTGCTTTTTCGCCTAGCTCGCGTGCGCGGTGACAAAGATTCAATCGATTGATCTCAGTCAACGTGCGACGACCGACCGCCAAGCTAAAAGGATGACCAAAAAATGTTCCCGTGTGGATCGCTTCGCCCGTACTTTTAGGCCATGCGTCCATCACCTGTTTTTTTGCAAAACAAGCCGAAACGGGAAAGCCGCCGCCAATAGCTTTTCCAAAACATAGAAGATCCGCATCGACGGTTTCCGCCGCCGTAATCTGACCTAATCGGCCAAATCCCGTAAAAATTTCGTCAAAAATAAGAAGCCCACCCTCGGCATGAGCTGCCAGCGCCAACGTAGAAAGCCAGCCCTCTGGCGGTAATTTTACCCCAGCCCTACCCTGAAGTGGTTCAACGACGATTGCTGAGAGTCCATACGGCGCGAGCTGTTTTATGGCTTCTTCGATCTGCTGAGTCGAGCAACCGTACGGAACACGAATAACTCTGTCCTCTGAAAGCCACTCTTTGAATGGCGCCCGAAAGTCAGATCGAGCTGTCAGTGGCAGCACGCCTAAGTCAAGGCCGTGATAGCCCTCTTCGAATACTATAAATCCAGTTTTTCCAGTCGACAGCATGGCCGTCTTCATCGCAATTTCAACTGCCTGACCACCACCCAAGGCCAACGCTCCGGTTGCGTATGCTGGTGGTAACATGGCTCTAAGTGTTTCAAGGAAAAGTACTTTTTCCTCCGCGGGATATACGTCGCCCATCCCATGCTCGATGGGAGGATTTTCGTGAGAGAACTGTTGCGCAACATCTCGCAAGGCATCACTTGCATGACCCAAAGCCAACGCGCCAAATCCCGCACAAAGATCAATAAACTCTTTACCCTCAACGTCCCAAATCAGTGAACCGTTGGCACGAGAAAACACGAGAGGATCTTGTGATGGCATGTATGTACTATCATGGCATTCCAACGACGAAAGTCTCGACAGATAGTCTTTGTTAGTGGGCATCTTACTAAACCCCTTTCGCCCGGGGATGCCAAATATACTTGTGCTGCTGCAAGTTAAGACGGGCTTGCACCTTATCGGTCACCATCCATTCCGCTAATGTTTTAGGCTGCAAAAGTCCAAAAGCTGGGCTGAACAGAAGCTTAAATCGTTCAAGATTGCGATTTTTAATGATGTCCAAGGCCCAATCGTAGTCAGCGCGATCGGTAAGTACAAACTTTATTTCATCCGTTGGTTTTAGAGTGTCAAGATTGGACCAAAGGTTACGCTCATGCATTCCACTGCCTGGGCACTTGATATCCATAATGATGTGGACTCTAGAATCGAGTGGAGCGACATCTTCTGATCCACCAGTCTCAATCAACACCTTATAACCAGCCTCAACAAGTTGATGAGCCAAAGTGATGCATCCCTTTTGGGCTAAAGGCTCTCCTCCTGTTAATTCGACCAGCTGAATCTTCTGCCTGGCCACATCTGCCAGTACCTCATCAAAAGTCATAGACTTACCGCCCTCAAAACTGTAGGCGGTATCGCACCATCGACACCTCAGGGGGCAACCCGTAAGGCGCACAAAAGTGCAAGGCAAGCCGGCAAATGAAGACTCGCCTTGAATAGATGCATATATCTCTGTAATCATTAAGGGGTCGGCCATTGTCGCGTCTCCGAGAGCGCCTTATAGATGAGGAGTACAGGTTTGTCCACCCACGTTACCAAAAGCCCGCTGCGACTTATTTTTAGCTACGGCCTGGAAGCCCTTGGCAATCGCCGTAAGGATTTGTTTTTAATAGCGTTTATTTTCCTTCTGCTCCCCGATTTACTTCTGAGTGTAACGTGGTCCCACGTGGCCTCCAAAGGCGTAGATTTTGCCAATTCCCACTCGAATGATCCCGCCATCCAGATTATTGAAAGTGTCATCTCCCTAGTTTTGAGCCAGATTTTTCCAGTAGGTGCCGCGGCCATACTCATGACTTGCGTAGGCATTCTCGCTATCGCTCGCACGAGTGTTGACTACTTTGAAAGCCGCCCATCATCAGTGCTCGACGTTAGCCTTCGAGCCCTTCGCACTCTGGTCACAAAGGGCCTCGGGGTTTTTATTTTTTTACTCATGATCATGCCAATTATTGCAGTCGTGCCACTCGCCGGGACAATCGGCATCTCCATGCTACTCATGCTGCCTGTGACGCTAACTGTGGCCCATAAAGGTGGCTTTCGCACCGCCTGGGACACACTGTTTCTTAGGTATGCTGAACCAACACCTTACGGCCGATGGCCGATTTTTTTAAACGTCCTCTTTGTGGCAGGGACGTTTCTTTCGTTGCTTTTAACATTTTCTCTTCTTGTGAATTTTGCACTAGTTATGGATGTCTGGTTTGAAATCCCAGCGGGCTCTCTCGAAAGCGACGTGAATCTTTTAGGTCTGAAAATGTCACTCGGCCATTTTATTTCCCTATTGCTGAAAACAATTTTTGACGCATTCTGGCTCGCAGTAGCGATACCATTTACGGCCGCCACATTGCACCTAAGTACAGCTCCGAAAAATCACGTTGGATTTGAAGCGGAAGTCTAATCGAGCGGGCGCTCTCCGTCCGCTATTCATAATTAGGATCTCCAAGATCCATTTGGCCGTGTTTTATCTTCCGAAAAATATAGTCACGAGAATCCTCTGTTTCAAACACAACAGTAATTCCCGCCGCGCTGTGAATCATTTCGATGGTTTCACCGCCTTCGCCGGGGAATTTAATATGCACGAATCCAACGGCCAAACCTTCACCAAGCGGAGGAAGCATCATCTTGCTTGATTCGCGCAACTGCAAAAAGAGTCTTGAAAAAGCGATGACGTTGGGTTCTGATGGGGGATAATTCAGCCTGAAACCAGGTTTCTTATCCTCGCCCCACTCGACTTTTTCGATAAAGCTGCTGTCGTCATACATCAATTTGATCTCCATGTACCTTTCGAAAGTTAATGTTAGGTACATCATAGCATTTTTTTGGGCGCTTAACTTTTGAGGGGAATTTAATTGCCGCATCGGCTCCGCGTCGCGCTTGTCACGTTTTCCACAACGAAATGGAGCTAAAGAGGCATTCGGCCGATGAGGCGATGTTCATGGTCATTGAAAACCATGAGGTCGTGGTCTTAGCATTGCCTTTTACAGATAAAAGCGCTTTAAAGCGTCGAACTGCGGTAATTCCATCAAATGAAGATTGAATGTCACGCCATTGCCCCAATGATCACTTCTGCTGAAAATATCTATCAGATATCTGATGTTTAAATCGGTCATTTGAAAATCTCGATGCTTGAACCTAGCGTGACTTCACCAAATATAGCGAATTGCAAAATTCCCCAAAAGGCTAAACCTCGTTCCACCAACGGCAATCGTCCTGGAAGATCCGCCCGTTTTCACTGTATCAGTAGCGCTAGACGTTTGTGATGAAGTTGGCGTTCCGGCGACTCCATTAGTTACGGAGTAGGATCGGGTTTGTGTGGTTGTTTTGGTCGTTGTATCTCCACCCTGCGTCATTAATAAGCCAGTACCAAAGCCTAATCCAATATGTGGAAACCACTTCAGGTAAAACTCGACACTCAATCGAGGTCCATAGATCATTTTAGCAGAAGATGTCGATGACACCGACCCAAGGCCTGTCTCGCTAACTGAGTAATTCGATAAATTCGAAGAATCTGCGTAAGATGTAGTTACACTTCCCGTTTTATAGCTAACCGACGTCTTTGCTGCATAGGCGAGCATCATACCGACAGACGATTTAAACCAGCGATCTGAGAAAAAAACATATTTTGGCTGAATACCAATGGTGGTTCTTCGAGGGTTCTCAGATCCAGAGTACCTTCGGGTGATGGAGAGCGTTTTGGGAGTCGAAATATCATTAGATGATTGCGTCACACTTTCCGCGGCAGAGTTGGATTCTTTGGTGTAGGCAAAGTAAAAATCAAATTCGACTTTTTCCAGAGAAAAGCCATAGGCCACGGCATCAGTACCCAAGACGCCAAATGAGGAATCTGACAGCTCCACTCCTATGGAATGTCGCATGCCCTTTGGCGACCACCAAGAGGTTTGATCTGGCGTTGGAGCCAAACCATCTTTCACTAGGGCTGGCTCCTGGTTTTTAGATTTTCCCATGCGCTGCGGCGTTAACGGCTGGTCGCCTTTTGATTTTGACTTGGACCTTATCGGAGGATTTTCCTCAGTCTCGCTCGACTGATCGGCGGGGATTTGCGCTAAAGCTATTTGGCAAATAAAAAGTGCAGACATTACAAAGAAACGAAAACAAATCTTGGTGGTCATCTAGTTTCATCCAATCAATTTATATCGAGCTACTAACGTAATAGTGATTCCATGATTCAGCCGTGTCAATTAAAATTCATGGAGTTTTTTTTCCACAACATCGAACCTTCTTGCAAGAAGATGACGTTAACACGCTTGAATATTTACGGACTAAAACATAATAGCCCCACTCGATAACTCGGCGTTGGGACAATCAGTGAGTGGGCCGGTATTGCAGCGTTACCAACTACCGATTTGCATCCGGTGCAATGGGTTAAAGTCAGCGTTATTTCAGGTGGTTCGTGCGACACCAAATAGTTTAAATAAACGTCCTGCCAAACACCTAGAAGAGTTCCTGGATACCCTGTGATTCCGATCACTCGAAAATGGCCTTAGTATTCTTGGCCTACAAATGTTGCGCAGTCTAATCGGACTGCTGCTCAGCCCGCGCAAGTCTCGCAGCCAGAGCGCCATATTGCGCTTCCTCTGGCGCTACGAGATCGCCATGAAGTGTCTCAACAAACACGGGAGACAAATGCGTCTCAAGTGATCGTACGACCTCCCCTGGAGATGTCACACTCGGTTCAACATCTCCTAGACCAGCCAAAAAATCCGAATGCGGCCGACCCCGTCGGTAGTCAGGCTCCCTTGTCGGATGACGCAATAGCTTGCCCACAAGTTGGATATCAAGATCAACGAGTATACTCGCTTGATACAACAAGTAGTTGCGACTTCGAAAGAGCGAGGTCCCGGCAACTTTCTTTTCCCCAAAGACAATATCACTAATGCCAGCTTGTCCAAGCATCTGCATAGCGGACCACTCTTTGCTTAAGGCCGTGATGAGGGCGTGATTAATACTTTTGAAATATCTGGAATTATTAAACTGATCTTTCACCCAGCAACCGATACTCACCACAACACATCCGGGATATAGCACCACTGTACCCCCACCACCGTAGCGCCGCAGAACCGGAATACCTTGGTCGGCGCATGCTTTTAGATTAACCTCCAAGTCGGCGTCGTTTGCACTACCGAGAACCACGGCTGTAAAATCCGGAACGAATATCTTCGTACAAACGGCCTGCTCATAGTATTTGAGAACTTGATCGTCAATCCACATTTGGGAATCACTCAGTTAAGATGGGAACGTCTAACCCTACCATAGGCCCTAGCACCCGGACAAACCACAGTGCTGCACTGAAGTAGATCACGATACCGGCCACATCAACCAAGGATGCAATAAATGGTGACGAACTAACCGCTGGGTCCATCTTGAGTCGTTTGATAGCAAACGGCATGATCGCGCCGATCACAGAACCAAACAGGACGGTCCCAATTAATGACGTGCCCACGATAATGGCAACTATGACGTTGTTTTGCCACGTCCATGCTCTAAGAAATCCAATCAAACCAAGAATAATGCCAAGCCCAAGACCTATTAGAATCTCCCGGCCAAAAACTCGCCACCAGTCTTTCAGCTCCATTTCACGAACTGCAAGCCCTCGAATCACGAGAGACGCTGCCTGTGATCCGGCATTACCGCCCGAGCTAATGACGAGGGGAACGAAATACACCAGGTATCGCATCTCTGCGATCGCGTTATCAAAATGGTGAAGAGCAGATCCTGTAAAAAATGAGCCCACGAACAATATGCAAAGCCATCCGGCTCGTTTCCATAGCAACACGTGGGCTGGAGTTTCAAAATAACTATCCTCTAGTGTCGCAGTACCACCGAATTGCTGAATATCCTCAGTCGCCTCTTCCTCGGCAATATCGAAAACATCATCAGCTGTGAGTACACCAACTAAAATACCGTCTTGATTGATAACTGGACTGAAGGCTTTGTCATACTTTCGAAAGAAGTCTACTGCTACGCTTTTATCATCAACCGCATTCAGTGCAACGGTTGCCGTATCCATAATTTGATCTAGTGTTAATGTGGGAGGATCGGCCAAAATGAGACTGGCAAGACTAACTTCGCCTTTATATTTGCCGGCAGGATCGATCACGAATAAAAAACTATGTAGCTCATCCGCATCTCTAACTGTCCAACGGATATATTCCAGCGCATCAAGCACCTTCATTTCCCCGCGTACCGCAATAAACTCTGGGTGCATCAGTCGGCCAATAGAATCTTCGGCATAGCTCAACAACTGCCATGCCATGCTCCTCTCTTCTGGCGACAACTTCAGTAATAGCTGCGATCTAATTTCAAACGGAAGATCTTCTAGTAGTCTAGTACGATCATCGGGCTCCATGTCGTTAACAAGAGTCGAGACCACCGCTTCAGGTAGAGCTTGAAGCAGTTCCTCCTGGCGCTCGAATGGGACGTAGGCAAAGACCTGTGCTCGCCTAATTCTTGGGATAAGCCTAAATAAAACCACGAGCTCATTGATAGGTAGCTCAGCAAGTCGCTCGCCAATGTCAGCTGGTTCGGCCGTCTTTAGTACCGGGCGGATAGATTTATAGTTCTTGGACGAGAGCCAGTGCTCAAATTCCTGCGGTAGCGATGACTGCTTCGCCTCGGTCATTCGTACTTAATCCCTTAACGTCATGAACCCTTACAAAGAGTCGTTAAAGCAGAGAACCCGTCATTGGTAGAATCGGCTTTTTTCTTCAAAGACTTTAGGAAGTTACCGACCCAGCCGGGCTCACCGGGCTTCACAAAGCAGACGGTGGAAGCCTCAAACATGGATGTGTTTGGCGAATAAAGGCCCGCAGCCAAAATCCTTGCGTTATTCCACGTTCCCGAACCCACGAAATCTACATGATTAAATGCAGGCTTTTTCGCGATTGCCATATGGATGACTTTTGTTTTCTCCACCACTCGGTCTCTCTCGCGCATCTCCCGCGAAGACTCAAGGCTCGTCTTAAGTGAACGTCTAAGCTCGTCAAGCCACGCTTTAAAGAGGCGGTAATCTTGTTGTTCAATTTTAAAATTCTCAAGCTCGCTTAGACGATTTAGGCTGGTGAAAAACTCCTTCGTCAAAACGTCGGCGACAAATTCTGCTAAATTTTCGTTGAATTCAACTCCGCCTTTCAGCCAAAGCGTTCGATGCGTAAGTTCATGAAAATATAAATGCGCCAAGTCCACATCACTTCGTCGAAGCATGGACGAGTAGACGGGGTCTGCAAACCAACCAAGACTTGAATATGCTGCTACCGAGCCTTTATAGATCTCAAAGCCCTGTTTTTCGAGAGACTCCGCCTCTTTATCCCTGTCTTTTCGATCAAAATAACCAAGATAAGGGACACTTCCTACAATAGGAAACCACCACGACTTTAGCTCCATTTGCGTTGGCCTTGCGGCCTGCACGGTGTATGAGACGGCCTCGCCACCGAGTTCAATGTAGTATTTGTAAGAATCACCAACCTCGAGACCAGATTTTTTTGCAAAATCAAGAATGCTCTTCGTAAACGTCAATTTTTTTTTGGTTTCGGACGTTATCTTGCCCGACTCAAGAACCTTATCAATAGGCTCTCGACTCATTAGCAACTCAGCTTGCCGGTAACCCTGCCGCGAAAGATAACATGACGTCAGTAACGATGAATACAATGCAGCAAATACCACCAAGCGCATTAGATCTTTACCAAACCTATTTGGATGGCGTGCCCTTCAACATCACTTTGAACGTGCATTGCAGCTGATGGGATCTCGGCTTTGAATTCTATGTTGCTAGCCAACGTTTCGCCGCTAATGTATTCTCGATGAGTTTCTATTGCCCGCTTCAAGCTGTCCCCACAGACAATAGACAAGCCGATTCTATCCACGACATTCAATCCTGATTCCTTACGCAAATTTTGAATCCTGCTAACAACTTCTCGCGCATAACCTTCACTAATTAATTGTTCGGTAAGCTTGACATCGAGAAGCACGGTCACACCTCTATCCGTTGCGATGAGGCGGTCGTCTTTCGGACCTCGGTCAATGAGCAAATCATCTGTGGTTAGTTCAAAGCCTGCAACGCTCACTTTTCCAGACTGCTCCGCTTTGGATAAAAACCCCGCTACCTTTTGCGGATCTTTGGAGAGCGCTTCGAACTCAGCTCTGACTTGACCGATTGACGCGCCAAGTCTTTTCCCGAGTGTTTTTAGATTTGGCTTAACCCCAAGGCTGACGTAACGCGCCTCATCAGTCGAGAACTCAATAGATTTCACGTTCAATTCGTCCGTCAAAATAGCGCGACCTCTATCGATGATACTTCGGTCCTGCTCATTGCGAGTGATGACCAATAGCGACGGAAGAGGCTGCCTTGTCTTTATCTGGTGCTTAGCGCGCAGTGCACGGCCAAGCTCGGTGGAGCGGCGAATCAGACTCATTTGCTCCTCAAGGGCTGAGTCAATAAGATCTTTTCGCACGGTTGGGATGTCGGCAAGATGCACTGACTGGGGCGCCTGAGCCACTCCTGACGTCAAATTACGAAACACCTGCTCGGACACAAATGGTGCAAATGGTGCAAACACCTTCGTGAACTCAAGTAAAACGTAATAAAGGGTTTCGTAAGCAGAATTTTGATCCTGATCGAGTCCGGATTTTCCAGCCTCTTGTTTGCCCCAAAATCTGCGGCGACTTAACCGAATATACCAATTTGTCAAATCATCGATGAAACTCAGCAGTACAGGCACAACGGCGTAAAGGTGGTAGTTCTCCATGTGACTGTGGACGCCTTCGATCATCGTATGAAGACGGCTTATGATCCATTTATCCATTTCCGAGCTCGCTTTCGGCGGGTGACCGAGCACGTGTTTCTCCGTCGGCTTCCAACCATCTGCTTCCGCATAGGTGGTCAAAAAGCTTTGCGCATTCCACAGGGGCAAGATGACGGCACGAATCGTCTCAATGACACCTTTGTCCGAAAAGATAAGATCTTCGCCACGCAAAATAGGAGAATTCACCATATATAGCCTGGTAGCATCGGCGCCGTACTTCTCTAAAAGCTCCTCTGGCGGCGTGTAATTACGATGCCGCTTCGACATTTTTTTGCCGGTTTCGTCACAAATAATGCCGTTTACGACCACGTTCTTGAACGCCGGCCTATTGAAGAGCGCCGTAGACAAAACCGACAAGGTGTAAAACCATCCGCGAGTTTGATCTAAACCTTCCGCGATGAAATCGGCGGGGAAAATCCGGTCGAATCGATCCTTGTTCTCAAACGGATAATGTAGTTGAGCATACGGCATACTGCCGGACTCAAACCAGCAGTCAAAAACCTCCGACACGCGCTTCATACGGCCCGAGCATTTTTCGCAGCCAAAACTTATGTCATCAACAAAATGCTTATGGAGGTCGTCAAGTTTACAATTCGCGCGTTTTTCTAATGCGGGCGCACTTGCAAAGACCTCGATATGCTGATCGTCTTTATCACAGACCCAGATTGGCAGCGGAGTACCCCAGAATCGATTTCGACTAATCGCCCAGTCTCTGGCATTTTCAAGCCAATGACCCATCCGACCGTCTTTTAGATGACCGGGAACCCAATTTATTTTTTGGTTATTTGCGACTAGCGACGGAACTATTTTTTCAACCGCCACATACCATGCCGGCACAGCTCTGTACATAAGCGGTGTATCTGTTCGGTCGCAGAAAGGATAACTGTGATCAATCGTCTCCTGACGAAACAGCTTATTCTCCGCTTTCAGACGACGCGTGATATCTCGGTCAGCCTCTTTAAAACTAATGCCAACCAGATCGCTAACCGGATCCTTAAATCTCCCCTCCTCATCAATAGGGTCGACAAATTCAATTCCGGCATCTTTACACACTCTGAAGTCATCTTCACCATAGGCAGGGGCTTGGTGAACAATGCCTGTACCGTCACTCGTAGTTACGTAATTGTCACTCAAAACGACAAAGGATTTGGCATGCGATGCAAAGTAGGGAAATAGAGGCTCATAGCTCACGCCTTTTAGCTTAGAACCTTTTACCTTTTCAAGAATCTCAAACGTGCTTTCACCGGATTTTGATTTTTTGAAAATAGCCTCAAGCCTTGCTTCGGCCAACCAGTAGATATGACCATCAGAACTGGCGCGAACTTTCACGTAGTCTATCTCTGGGCCAACGGCTAGTGCCAGGTTTGAAATTAAAGTCCAAGGTGTTGTCGTCCAAGCAAGAAAATACTCATCCTTATTTTTGATCTTAAAGCGAACATAAACCGAGGGATCTTGAGTCATCTTATAATTTTGATTGGCTTCAAAGTTTGAAAGCACTGCCGTCAGCCGCGGTGAATACGGGACAACTTTGTGACTACGATAAACGAGCCCTCGATTGAATAGCTCACTAAATACCCACCAAACTGACTCCATGAACGTCTTGTCCATGGTTCTGTACTGGTTATTCCAGTCCACCCAGCGACCCAGGCGTGTGATCGTTCTTTGCCACTCTTTTGCATAATGAAGAACCGATGCTCGGCAGCGCTCGTTGAACTCGCCAATTCCTAGCTCTTTTATCGCACCAGAGCCCTTCAAGTTGTCTCTCTTTTCGACCTCATATTCGACGGGCACACCATGGCAATCCCAACCAAATTTCCGCTCAACCTTGTAGCCACGCATAATCCAATATCGTGGAACGATGTCTTTAATCGTGTTTGCTAGTAGGTGTCCGTAGTGAGGTAAGCCGTTGGCAAATGGCGGGCCGTCATAAAAAGCGAATTCAGGAGCGTTCTGGCGCTGCTGGTTTTGTTTGTCGAATACACTGAGTCGCTGCCAAAAATCTAGAACCTCGCGCTCCATTTCCGGAAGGCTCACATCGGGGCGGATGGCTTTCATGAATTTACCTATAGGTTTCGGGTTGTTGTGGGCACGGACCCTGGGGCCTTTTATGAGGGGACAACCATAGCGTTTTTAGGGGTTTAGGCGCAAGGGTGGAGTGTCAGCTTTGTTGACAGGCTGATTCTATTAGAGCCCGAATAAAATACAATAAATTCATTAGGTTAGCGCGGACTTGGAGCTGGCGCGGCGCTTGCAGTTGGCTCCAGGAGGATTCGGCCAGGGGTGACCCTTGCCTCGCAAGATGAGTCGAATGCCTTAAAGGAAACAGACGTCGTGCAGACACTTAAAAACAAATATTTTGCGCTAAGCACTATCATTTCTCTTACTTTCGCTTGCCCGACTCTTATCCTTGCAAATGACGTTCGCATCGTTAAATACGATAAAGAGCAAGTTCGACAAGATCTCAACCGGAAATTTATCGAACCCAAAAGTTTGGGCCAAACAATCGTATCTAAATTCAAAGAGATCGCTGTCACAACCACCCAACGCCAAAGCGGAAACAATACCGCTCTCAGAGATTTAGCGTCGCGAACACCTGGGCTCTCAAAAGGCGCCTGGGCAAAACAAATGGCATTACTTTCTTACGACCCTGATAATTCTGCGCGCAGGATCGATGACGCTGCTCTTATGCAGACGTTAGTCATGCAGAGCCGAAAGGCTGCCGAGGTGAACCTTAAGAAAAGCATCCCTATATTCGAACGCTTTAAAAATGGACTGACATTTAATTTGAGCACCCAGATTAATTCGGCAAAGCCCATCAACAACATTCGCTACGGACTAATCGAGCGAGATATTTTACCTGCCAATCATTCAATCCCCCTAGCTGGATTTGGCAGCATTAATGATATTGACCGAGCATACGCCACACCGGCTCACGTCATTTATACGATTGACCGTCTCGACGCCGCGACGAGTCAGCGCGTTTTCTCCAATTCTTCAGATGCAACCGTTGCCGAGCCCACCGTCCGATGGGGTCGACTGCCAAGTTCAAAACTCACAATAAAAATCGACTCTCCTAATAATGATGATTCGATTGGTGATCAGATTTCAAATGGCGCCATCCCAGGCGCAAGAGTGACCGTTAGTCAATTCGAAGGTCTGATCGCTTGTCAGATGATTGTTGGCAGCACATCGATTGATAAAACATTGCGTACAGAAGTTTCGACTCCTGTAATCATGAATACAACGCTCACACAAAAATTTGATGATAAATTTAAACTAACGGACATCGTTGCAAAAAGTACAATTGGCGGCGCAATCCCGTCCCAATTGAACCTCGCCTATTCGCAATCCACCCAAGGCGTGCGCGGTGAGTGGCAAATCAATCAAGGCCGCACTGGTTATAGTTTGCAGGCTGAATCGTCAAAGTTAATTAAAAACACGATTACGGGTAATACATCGTCGCCAATTGATCGTCTTTCGATCGCATTACAACGATCCTTCTAATTTGGCCCAATAGTTCTCATGACAATTAAAATCATGCGCGAACTTCTAAAGTTGCAGTTATAGGGAAATGATCCGAGTGTAGGTACTTCGTCTCAACCTTCGCGCTAAGCACATTTATTTCCCGAACATATAACTGATCGAGTGCCGTTGTTGCACTTCTTGGGTCTGCATCAAGAACAACTCGTTCAAGGCCAATCGTTGACATGATTCTGTCAACCTCTCTGATATACGTCTTTGAAAATGTGTTGAAATCACCTGCATAAAGAATCGGGCCCTCGTGATCGCGGATTTTTTTTAAAACCTTCTCTATCTCCCTCACGGCCGTAGCGGGCCGCCGCACGAGAGTGGCGTGAGTATTGACCACACAAAGACTTTTCTCATGCCCTTTTATTTTAAATTTTGAGATCAAGGTGGCCTTTGTCGTCCTAAGTAACGGTTCTGGAGAATGGCATAACACCCGAGTTGCCGTCTCAATTGGAGCCGCAGCCGACACTGTCATGACGCCATCTCTGAGCCCATCTCGTCGCCGATAGGTGGCGCCATGACTTGCAGAAAAACCTTTCGGTGCAAAGTTGCCAAGGGCTTTAAGGGTTAACAATACTTCCTGGAGAAGCAGCAGGTGTCGTCCTTTAGCAAGATCGTTGTACTCCCCAAGGAATAAGTCTCCACCTGAACCCTTCCATATATTCCAAATAGCAATATCAAATGTAGCCGGTAGAGCGGAAAGCGTTGGCTGTCCCCACTGCCAAACTGCTTCTTTCTCATCCACATGCGATATCCGAAGAACCTGTCTAACACTGTGAAGTACCCGCCCGATTGGACGTTTTGGTCTAGCTTTCGGTACCTTGGTTTTTTGCCGATTTAGCATTCGCGTGGTTCACCGTAGATCTATAACTCAAATTTTTTCAAATCGTCTTGGCACTTGCAGATCCGGCGGCAGTGACCGTGCGGGTGCCCAAGACTCAACCTTCTTTGTGGCCGATGCGGTACGATCGCCAAATGCGCGCGCTATTTTATCACCAAGCTCCTCTGACAACGCGCGGTATGCGGTTAGTTTCCCGCCATAAATCGTATACAAAATATCACCACTCTCTCGATGTTCCGTAATCAGATGCGTCCGAGACGTATCCGAAATAGAGCTATCTCCCCCTCGAGCGAGCCACCGCATTCCAGTAAATTTCGATATAACATCAGAGTCAGTGAGCTTTACAGATAAGAATCGGTTACATCGCTCTAAAAGATAATCGACCTGACGTTGCTCTACTTTGCAGCTATCTGCAGGCCCATCAACAATATCTTCGGTTGTTCCAATGAGGGTAAAGCCTTCCCACGGAAGAACAAAGAATATGCGCCCATCTTCCGGTGATTGAAGAAACAAGCCCGCCTTCAATCCGAGGTCTCGGACAATCAAGTGAATGCCAGAATTATTAAAGCCAACAACCTTAGGTCTAATTCCTGAGGCGTCAAGTAACTCGTGCGCCCATGGGCCCAGAGCATTAACGACATATTTTGCTGTGACATCATGAACACCATCTGGTCCTTTGAGTGTGATACGCCAGCCATTCTGGTCATGCATGATCCGTTCAACAGTTGTGTGCTCGACCACGCTAGCGCCAAGCATACGCACCGAATCCGCGACACGTTGAGTAAGTGCGAAATCGTCTGTCTGGCCATCATAAAAACGGTAAAAGCCTTTGAATACTGACTTGTCTAAAATTGGGGCATCATTAAATGCCTGTTCGGTCGAAAGCCACTTGTGAGTACCGAGAGATCGACCTCTAGAAAGGAAGTCATACAACATTAGGCCAATCTTGATCATAAAGCGCGGCATACCGCCCTTTTTCATCACAGGGAATACGAACGGCAGAGGTTTTACAATCTCGGGAAGAAGTTTTGTCAACAATGCGCGCTCACCGAGACCCTCGGCAACAAGGGGGAAGTCTCGGGGGTGCTGTAGGTAGCGGAGGCCTCCATGAATCAACTTGGTGCTTTTTGAACTTGTACCTGCACCCACGATTGATTTTTCAACCACCAACACGTCTTTCCATCCCCGGCTGGCGAGGTCGTGAGCAACCCCGACGCCATGGATACCACCCCCCAAAACAACGACCCGGTATCGTCCTGCTAATTTTAACGTGGCTTCTTTGGTCATGATTTCCACACGGAGATGAACTAAATTGATAGTGTTACTTAAATAGTGAGGCGTCGATTGCCCCATGTCGGCACTTTATTATACAATTTTGGGACCTCGGAACCAAATCCACTCATAAGTTTTCGCTGGAACTGCCACATTGGATAACTCAAAGGACAAAAATGAATCAAATAACCGCGCGGAGAGGGTCATATCGCACGCTCTCGTCGAAATGCGGCGACGGAATTGGTGGCCATTCGGCATTAAAAGTGCCGTTCTGCTTGATGTAAGTGAAAACGGTTTCAAGATCGAATTCACAGGAAAAGCTAATTATTCACAGGGTGAGCAACTTGTACTCAGTATTCCACTATCGCCATTTGGCATTTCTGTGCCACGCGCAATCTCAATCCCGGTCGAAGTTGTTTGGTTTGATAAAGAAAAAATGCGCTGCGGCGGCATTTTTAAAAATAATGACCCGGCCGTCGTGCTATTCGTAAGAAAGATTATGGAAGTATCAAAAGGAATCTGAAGTCAGCCAAGTAGGAGCTAAGTTATGACCATGGCCCATTCATACGTACGCGCAAGAAGCGCGTCCTCAAAAAAGCCCGTCATTGTCGACGGTGCTAGAACCGCCTTTGTTAAATCGTTCAGCGCATTTGAGGAGTGCGATGCGCTTGAACTTTACAGTAGAACGATTGCGGGTCTTATACAAAAAAGTGGTGTAGACGTTGGCGAGTTAGATGAAATCACTTGTGGAGTTGTGGTTCCGCAGACCAAGAACGGCAATGTCGCGCGTGACACCATCATAAATCTAGGATTACCGTCACACATTCACGGGTACACACTCAATCGCGCGTGCACAAGCTCCATGCAGACGATCGCTGATGCCGCTCGCAGCATTATTGCGGGCCATTCCCAACTCATCCTCGCAGGCGGAGTGGAATGTTTGAGTGACGTGCCTATTGTTTATTCGAAAGAAGCTCGTAGATTTCTTGTGAAGCTCAACAAGGCCAAAACCGCGGCAGCACGACTCATGCTTTTGAAAGATTTCTCTGCCTCAGCCTGGCTACCAAAACCTCCAAGCGTCAGTGAACCGCTGACGGGCCTCACGATGGGTGAACACTCAGAGATTATGGCGAAGAAAAATAGTATCACCCGCGAAGAACAAGACGCATTTGCTGTAGCATCACACAAAAAGGCTTTTCTGGCCCAGGAGTCCGGAGTTTTTCGAGACGAGATTGTCCCCGTTTGGGCGCCTCCGTCGTTCAAAGCCTGCGTCGACAAAGACAATCTCATTCGAGGCGATACCACGCTAGAGGCTCTTGCCAAGCTTCGTCCCGCGTTTGATAGAAAGTACGGCACTCTGACGGCTGGTAACTCATCGGCCCTGACTGATGGGGCTGCAGCATGCCTGGTTGCCGATGCTGGATTTGCTAAATCTATAGGTTTATCCCCAAAGGCGATTATACGTGACGTCTTGTTTGTCGGTGTAAACCCCCACGATCAGCTACTGATAGGCCCTGCCCTCGCTATTCCACTGCTTCTTAAGCGCAACAATTTGACCATCAAAGATATTGATCTTTTCGAGATTCACGAAGCGTTTGCGGCTCAGGTCCTTAGCTGTATAAAGTCGATGGACTCTAAGGCTTTCTGCGAAAGTTACCTGGGTGATAGTAAGCCATTCGGATTGATTCCGGATGAAAAGCTCAATGTCCATGGCGGTGCACTTGCCATTGGTCATCCGTTTGGCGCCACTGGTGCACGGCTTGCGACCACACTAACATACGGCCTTCGACGCTTAGACAAAACCCTTGGCGTCATCTCTATCTGTGCACAGGGCGGGATGGCGGGCGCCATGTTAATTGAGCGAGCAAAGTAACCACGGAGCAAATCCTCACATGACAACTTATTTTCAAATTAAAAAAGAAAATGGCATCGCTATACTGACATTCTTGCGCGAGGACAAAGATGCTAACACCCTTTCAGAGGCCGTTCTGCGTGAGCTTGACGCAACTCTGACGAAAGTGGGCGAGGACTCGGCCTGTAAGGGAATCATCATCGTCAGTGGGCGGCCTGATCAATTCATCGCAGGTGCTGACATCGATGAAATCGCTCAGTTCACGTCTGCCAAGGCTGCCGAGCAGGGATCTCGCGCCATGCAGGATATATTCCAAAAAATCAGTAAGCTTGGAAAGCCCTCTGTGGCGGCCATTCGCGGTGCCTGTCTAGGCGGTGGGCTTGAGCTCGCGCTGGCATGCACGTGGCGTATCGCCTCAAATGATGACAAAACGAAACTGGGCTTGCCAGAGATCCAGCTAGGATTCATACCAGGTGCCGGTGGAACCCAGCGTCTGCCGCGTCTAGTAGGACTTGCGGCATCACTCGATATGATATTAACCGGCAAACGAATTGATGGACCTAAGGCTCTTAAAATGGGGCTCGTCGATGCCTGCGTTCCCGACGGCATATTACTTACCGAAGCCCTAAAACTGGCGAGTGCTGAGCGCAAAACCGATTCGAACAGGAAGAAAGACCTGGCCTCGCGGGTTTTAGAGGGGAATCTGATCGGACGAAAAGTGATGTCCATAAAGGCGCGGCAAGAGGTGACAAAAAAAACCAAAGGTTTTTATCCCGCATCATATAAAGCTCTCGATGCTGTGTTTTCAGGTTTTGAAACGACTCTCGAAAAAGGTCTAGCGTTGGAGGCAAAGTTCTTTGGAGAACTCACGCAAACGAAAGAATCTAAATCTTTAGTTCACTTATTTCACTCGACTAACGCAGTTAAGAAGCATCCCTATAAAGATGCTGGTAAGGCCCGCTTTGGGGCTGAGTCTAAAGTCACAAGCGTCGGAGTCATAGGTGGCGGATTTATGGGCGGTGGCATTGCGACGGTATGCGCAGATCGCGGCCTTCGGGTAGCGGTTAGTGATCCCAGCAAAGACTCTCTAGCTCGTCTTATGAATAACGCTCGATCCTTCTTTTATAAGAAGGTGAAAAGGCGTCGTCTTAAGTACTTTGAGGCGGAAAGCAGGCTTGCTCAAATTTCACCTCAACTATCACCAGAAGGATTTGGCAAGTTAGACGTTGTGATCGAATCCGTGTTTGAAGAGCTCTCATTAAAGCAAAAAATACTGGCTGGCATCGAACCCTCGTCCCACAGTAATTGGATTTTTGCGAGTAATACGTCTGCTTTACCTTTAGCAAACATTGCGGCGAAATCTGCTCACCCTGAACGAGTGATCGGCATGCACTTTTTCTCACCGGTTGAAAAGATGCCTCTGCTAGAAGTCGTTGTAGCGGAGAAAACCGCGCCATGGGTCGTCGCTCGTATCGTTGAGCTGGGTCAGCAGATGGGTAAAACCATCATTGTCGTAAAAGACAGTCCCGGCTTTTACGTCAACAGAGCCTTGGCGTTTTATTTGGCTGAAGCTGCGATGATGGTTGGAGAAGGAGTGCCAATCGATCAAATCGATGACTTACTGACTGGGTTCGGATGGCCAGTTGGTCCAATCACGCTTATTGATGAGGTTGGTTTGGATATTGGTATGCATGTTTTAAAAACCATGGAAACAGCCTGGCCTGCAAGATTTAAGATGCCCGACTGGTTCAAGGCCGTGGCCGACAGCGGTCGGCTTGGTCGCAAAAACGGAAAAGGTTTTTATAACTACGACGGCGGCAAACGCGGCGGAGTGGATCAAGAGATCTACAAACTGATCGGAGCCAAAGAGGGGGCCACCATCTCAAAAGATGAAATGATTGATCGATGCGTCCTCGGATACATAAATGAATCGATCCTGTGTCTTGAGGATGGTGTTATTCCAACCCCGTACGAAGGTGACATTGGCAGTGTATTTGGGGTTGGCTTCCCGCCATTTCTAGGAGGGCCGTTCAAGTACGTTGATTTATGTGGCGCCGATGATGTGGTCAAACGGATGCGTCATCTGGAATCCAAACTAGGCGCACGATTTGCTCCGCCTAAATCACTCGTCAAATTGACTGATAGTGGTGGTCGTTATTTCCCGGATGAGGCTCGTTAACCTGTAATTTTTCTGGCTAGTTGGTCGCAAAACTTAGTTATTCCAACGCGCTCAACTAGCACACCAATCATCATGCCCAATATGGCTCCGCCAACGATATCGCCGACGAAATGGACACCTAAATAGACTCGGCTAATGGCTACTAATGACGCCAGCGAGATCACAAGTGCAGATGTATAAGACCTTGCGCCAAATCCTAGAGCAACGATTGCCCAGACCGCAAATGCATTCGCTGCATGATTTGAGGTAAATCCGTAACTACCTCCGCATTGATCAAGAACTAGATAAACGTCCTCCATGATCCGGCACGGACGCTCTCGAGCAACTAACTGCTTTACAACGCGAAAAGAAACGAGGTCTGCGAGACCTAACGACACCAAAGCCGCAAAAAAAATTGTGAGTAGTTGTCTGTGTTTAAAGACCATCGAACCAATCAAAACGAGCACACCAACAACCGTCCACGTGACGGGACTACTGATCCCGATCATGGCAATATCGATCAGCTGAACCTTACCAGCCATCGCGTTAATGTCTCGAAAAAGGCGCTCTTCAATACCCATTCTTTTAACTTATCAATACCTTCGTTAATCCCACAGCACAGGAGGTCAGAAGCCACCATCTTTGAGCGACTTACCGGTAAAGTCAAGGGATGGCATCTCTTCGTAAAGCTCTAGGGTTGGTCTAAGTGAACTAAATTTGATGCTTGGTAGTTTTGGCTTTGCGGAAACCTTTGTTGGCTTAAACTTGAACGTTTGCTTATGATCGTTATTAGCTTGAGCTGTTTCGATTGTCGTGTCTCCGGACATTTTACGATGGATCGTGCTCGAGGATTTGCCTTTAAACAACTTCTTTTGGCTAGATTTTCGCGACATGACGCCCAAGTCTGGTAGGCGCATAAAGTTTTGACCAAGATGCTTGTTAACCCCCACCTGAACTTCGGTTGGATTTTCAGGACCGTTCAGAATAAAAATGACCTCACCGGGAGCTCGGGCGTCCTGCGCCATTGCCGAACCGTTGGCCATTACACCCGGGAGGGAGATGGCGACTATTACTAGTGACGCTTTCGCCAGAAATGTCATGACGCCTTGACCTCCAATGAATTTACGCTTTTGTATAACTATCGGTTAACCTTGGTAATTATTTAGTGCCGTTGGCTTTTTTCTCAACTTTATCAGCATTTTAGCCGAAAACTTCGAATGGGCCGCCTGGGGTTTCGGGGGGGCCTTCGCGGGGCATATGTTAGATCTGTGCGGGTCATTTTTGGAGCGGTTCATTTTATGGCGCTGGCAATAATAACACGTGGCAAACAAGCCGGGCGGCGACTCTCTATTGTCCACTGGCCCGCCACGATTGGGCGAGATCCAAGTGCCGCCATTCCCGTGGACGATGCTAGAGTCAGTAGATTTCACGCTCGCATCAAGAAGCGAGATCAGCTTTATATCATTGAAGACTTGCAGAGCAAAAACTGCACGTACCTAAATGGAGACAAAATAACAAACGCCGTAATCAACAGCGGCGATAAGATTTTAGTAGGCGATACGGAAATTGTTTTCCTAACTCCTGAAGCGCAAATTGATGTGGCGACGAATTTAGCTGAGCTTGAGCATTTTGCCTCGGCTCCGGAACTAGAGGAAATCGGGGGTAGCATTGAATTAGCCGGTACATCTAGTGATCAACCGGTCGAAGCCATGCGATTTAATCATCCGATCGAAGTACAGTCCTCTGCGTTATCGAGTGACCTGCTTTCAAAGATCTTTGAAATTCAATCAAATTTTTTAACGGTCGATAATTTGAAAGATTTATCTGCCGGCGTGCTTAAAGGTCTCCATTCGTTAAATCCTGAGATCTCACGAACAGTTTTGTTTTTATGGACTCCCGCATCTAGAAAACTCATACCACTCTCGACAAGACATACGGGCAAGAAAGCTAACTTTATAATAAATAAAAGGGCTATCGAAAGCGCTATCGCAAGAAAGCAGGGGCTTGGCTTGCGCGCCCAGCAGGGTCTTGACCAGGGTCCAGCTCGCTCGATCGTTCTTTTGCCGGTTGTCCGTTTGGCTGATCTTCTATGCATTGTTCAATTAGAATTTGATAATTTAAATTATCCGATCAATAGCGACGCCATCGCGCCGCTTCTCTTCTTACTAGAGAGGGCTGCGCCGCTCATAGACTCTTTTATGCTCCGTCAAGACTTGGAGCAGTATAGCGTTGGAATGATAGAGGCGATGGTTGCAACGCTTGAAGCAAAAGACACTTACACTCACGGGCACTCCGAGCGCGTAAGCCGTTATTCTCTGGCTATTGCGGAGGAAATGAACCTCGACCGCGATGTCAAACGCCTGCTACTCATGAGCTCGTTGTGTCATGACATTGGCAAGATCGGCATACCCGACGCCATTCTGCGGAAAGCGTCATTATTGAACCCCGACGAATACGAAGAAATGAAGCAACACCCCATCATTGGAGCCAACATCGCCAACAATCTGCCTAACGCACGGCGATTTATCTCAGGCATCAAATACCATCATGAGAAGTGGGATGGGTCGGGCTATCCGGAAGGTCTTGCGGGTGAGGATATCCCATTCTTCGGTCGAATCATTGCAGTTGCCGATGTTTTTGACGCTATGGTTAGCGGTCGATCTTACAGTGGATTCTTGGATGAGGGCGATGCTGTTCAGAGATTGTCTGATGAGAAAGATTTGTTTGATCCAACCGTTGTGCAGGCATTCACCAAGGCGTGGCAGTCGGGACGCCTGACTCAAAAAACCAGCACAAAAAAGAACCCTAAGGCGCCTGACACGCCGGACGAAACGTAGGCCACCAAAATTGATAGAAAAATATGCTTTTTTTGGTAAACGAACCAAATCTTACTCTTTTTACGTCTCGCTCGATAAAAGCTACAATATTATTGGAATATTGTATCTAGACCTGGACTTTCCGGAGGCCGCACGATGTTTGCTGAGATTGCCGCAAGCTTTCAACAAGATAATGTGTATCTCAAAGTTATGCTCTTCCTTGGCTTTCTTGGAATGGCCGTTATTTTCGAACGCATGATCATGTTGCAATTCGTATACAACTTGGATTTTGGAAAATTTCTTACTGATTTAAGAAAGTTGCTGACCCCCGAAGACACTAGCCGCGCACTTAACTTTTGTAAAAGTGTAAGTAATACGTCACTGCCGGCAATCACACGACGCGCGCTCGAGGCCGCTGAAACGGACCCAACGACGATACGCGGCGTGATCGAGGAGGAGACTATTGGATTTCTACCTCGAATCGAGTTTCGCATCGGCGCATTGATGGCATTTTCAACTTTGATACTTCTGACCGGCGTATTAGGGTCAATCGACTCATTATGGAACACATTTCATGCGCTGGGCGTGCTCGATACAACACAAAAACAAGCTAGTCTGGGATCCGAAATTGCGAGCGCGCTTAATCCGGTAGCTTTCGGACTTCTACTCAGCATGATCCTGCTCGTTGGCTATCACCTAGTTCGCGGCATGGCACTCCGTCTTACCGAAAAAATGCATTATGGGGTAGCGGTCATCACGAACCTACTCGTACCCGCCGACGTCGCTGGCTTTATGCCGGTAACCATGACAGCGCCCGTAAGAGACAACTCGATTATTTCTAGTCCCGTTCAAAATACAATCGTGCCACCCACCACGAGCGAAGGAGCTGCTCCAGATGGCAACATTGCCAGTAATACAGCAGAAAATATACGCGACGAAGAAGAGATTATTTGAGCCAACGTTTTCGGACCAGATGCTTTGGTGCCTTGGTCTTTGCTGCGTGTTGGCCGTAATCACCTTCTCGGGACAGCTTCTTACTCGCACCGGCGAGTGGGGGCTTATTACGTTGGATCTGCCAGTAGCATCAGAGCCATTCGCCGACGAAATGCGAAGCAGCTTTAAAGAGTCACCTACTACGACTATAAATCCTCACACTGTTGTCTTAGCTGTTACACCGTCTGAGTTAATTTTCGGTGATGTTTTATCGTTCACATCGCAAAAGAATGACGTTCGTAATAAGTATGCGCTCGCTCACTCTGATGGGTCGCCTCAGGTGAATGACGCCATAAAGCAAATGTCATCATGGCAAGACGACCGAAGGCGGCGACAGTCAATTCGACCGGATGGCATACTCGTCGTGCTCCCTGACCCTGGCGTACCGATTGCCGTTGTTGCAGTGGTTGTCGACAAAATCAAGAAGACTGGATCATTTAACCACGTCGTGCTCGGGGGTGGTATACTTTGAACACGATCGGTGACATCGTCTCCTCTAGTGGTTCATTCCGACGTCAGCGCGCACGACTCGATGGTATGCGGGCGATGCCGCTGGTTCTTCTTTTTATTCCATTTTTTTCTGTTGCATTACTAACATTCTTTGTGGGATTCGAGTCGTCATTTCGGACTAAAAACCGAATCGAACCTTTTGTGCATGAGAGTGCCCCGACAGCTGATCATGCCTTGTGGTTAAGTGTTAGCATCAGCGAGAATACCATCATCGTTAACACTGCCCCCGGTGAAACGTTTCGATGGCCTGTGGAGGGCCCCTCTCAGAAAGACTATGACGTTTTTGAAAAATACATGACGGCATGGACGAAGCGCCACTTACAAAATGTCGTACGATCAGGACAGATAACAGTCGATACGAATCTTGCTGCGATCGCCATCGATCAAAAACTGACATATCACCACGTTCGGCCGGTCATCTACGCACTAGCTGCGGCTGGTATCTCCAAATATGGATTTGAGACGCGGCTGCCGCAAAAGCCGGAGGATGGCGCTCAGTAACTCATGGCCACACAACACATCAAAACAAAATATATTGAAGTGGCTGTATCCTGGGGGGGATCCGAGCTGGGACGATTCGCGACACCGTTCACAAAGTGCCGCGGCGTAAGCGCCGGTCGAGGACTTTTCAATAATATTAGATCTCGTGTTTGGCCACGATGGGATGACCTCGAAATTTTGATGAAATCACGAAGTGGACTCATCCTAAATCCTAACCTACCCTGGGACGGCATCATATACGATGGCTCTGAAGTTCACGTATTAAACTCGAGCAGACCGCAACGGAAAATCATATCCATCGGGCAAACGACAACAGGGACACTTCGTCTCGAGGATATGACAGTCATGATTAAAGTGGGGGCGCGAAAGCCGAGCCCAAGTTCAAAGATTGTCAAAAAAGCAGGTTACGCTGCCGCTCCCTTATCGTTGATTGCGGATTTTCGATCTGATGGAATCGCGCTATGTCTAGGAGCTTTAGGATCGATGATCATTTGTGCCTCTATTTGGTGGAGTCTCGATAATCGTCCAACTGGAACGTACGAAAAGATTACGGACCTACCGCAAGACAAACTCAGTGCATTTCTTGGGCATTCGTATTTGTCGAGCGCACCTAACATTATTCAGTCAGGTCTTGATCGACTTAAATTCGTGCGTAGCGTCTGGTCCTATTACACAGATCTCAGTCTAGTAGCAGGGTTTGGCGAAAATTCTGGTACTGGAAAACAGATTTTTCAAAGCACGAAAGACTATTATGGCAAATTACTATCGGACCAATCGGCACAGCTCGAAAACGCGGAATCATCTCAGCAAAAGAAGATCTCGACATCTTCCTCACGGGGACCAATAATCTCGATCCCTACGATTCGTGGCGAGTCACTTGACGGACGAGCGCAGAGAATTTTCGACAAGATCTCAATTCTCTCCGAATCGTCTGATCAGCTTGCGAAGAGACGTGTCGAGGTCGCCGAAAAGTTCGCGACGGACGTGGGCTATAAATTCGAAGAGCGCAAGGAGGCTGACAAGACGCAGGAGGCTTTTGCTAAAATTTCACAAGGCTTTTTGGGCGTGGAAAGTGACGACAAAATGCAAGAACGAACAGCGAAGGACGCCGCTGCACAAGCTGCAGCGATTCAGCTAAGAATATTCGGCAAAGAAAAGTTACTGTTTGGAAAACAGGCTTGCTGCGAGCAGCCTGCCGGAATGCCCCTGACGCAAGACGGCATTACATGGCTACCGGCAGAGCTCAATAAAGCAGACGGCGCCTCCTTATCCGAATTGAAAGCATCTAATTGGGCGTCATCTGACACCAAGAGGGATCTATCGATTGCTGACGGTAAAGCTGGGCAAGTCGACCCAGCGAACGTTGAGAAAACCGTCACGGCCGGCCGATACCAGCTAAAGTTGTGCTATGAAATGGCGTTGCGCAGAAATAAAACCGCGGGCGGAGCCATGGAATGGCGATGGACTATCGGTAGTGACGGTCGCGCGTCTGATCTTAATTTAATCCGATCATCCATAAGAGACGACGAGCTTGTTAGATGCATTCGGGACAAGATCGCCTCCTGGAGATTCCCACGCCCAGAGGGTGGCGCTGTTGAGGTGAGATATCCTTTCGAATTTTCTCGCGATAAGGGCTAGTGGCGTCAGCTAGCAAGTTGTCGCGACAAAGATTTATAAGACTTTTTAAAAATTTTTTTGAAAGAATATTATGTCAGCTCCACCCATCACAAATTTTACTCCAGGCACCGTGCGGATCATTCCATTTGGGGGATGCGGCGAGTTTGGCATGAATATGACTGGCTATATCTGCGAGGATCGGCTCTACCTAGTAGACGCAGGCGTCAGCTTCCCAGATCCCTCAAAACTTGGGGTTGAGGCTATTTTCCCAGACCTCACTGAATGGATTAGTCAATTTGGCGGTGTTTATGCCTACATTATTACGCATGGCCATGAGGATCACATTGGCGCGTTACCGTATATGCTCGAACGCTGGCCTGGACCGGTCTATGCGACCCCTTGGACCGCGGAATTGCTTCATAACAAACTTAGCCGACGAGGCGTAGGACTTCGTTATCCAATTCACAAAGTTAATCCCGGCGATAAAGTTAAGTGCGAAGATTTTTCCATTGAGTACGTCCCATTCAATCACAGCATCCCAGGCGCATGTGGCTTAATGATCAGACAGGGCAAGTTCAACATCTTCCATACCGGTGACTTTAAATTTGATTTCACGCCAATTCTTGAAAAACCCGTGGACCTTGATTACTTAAAGAAGCTCGGCAAGGAAGGCATCCAGGTGCTATTAGCCGATAGCACAAACTCCCACATTCCAGGTTATTGCCCATCAGAGCAATCTGTCATCGAGCCGCTTAGGGAAGCCTTTGAATCTGGGGGTGACGGCGCTGTAGTCGTTACTACGTTCAGTAGTAACTTTTGGCGAATTAAGACCATCCTTGATATCTGTAAAGAGTCCGACCGCAAAGTCGTAATACTGGGTGGCGGCGTTGAGACGGCTCTCAAAGTTGCAAGTGCCGCCGGCGTCTGGGAGGCGCCTCCAGGGCTCATCATAGACGCCGGTGAAATATCGGGATTTGAACGGCGAAAAATTTGTGTCATTGCGACCGGAAGTCAGGGGGAGTGGCGTTCGGCGCTGATGCGTCTTGCCAAGGGCGAGCATCGCTCCTTCTCAATTTGTCCGGGAGATTTGGTGATTTTTAGCAGCCGAACAATCCCAGGAAATGAGCGCGTCATACAATATATGATGAGCCTACTGGAACGCCGCGGAGCTAGGATTTTTTCAGCTAGAAATAACCCTCAGATTCACGTCAGCGGCCACGGTTATCGTGAAGAGCTGCGGGAGCTACTAAAGGCACTAAGACCAAAAAACTTCGTGCCGGTTCATGGAACGTTCAGTCACTTGACGAGTAATTCGCTGATTCCAGATGAGATTCAGCTCGAAGACTCTCGGAGTTTTGTTATTGAGAACGGCGACGTCATCGACGTTGACACATCGGGCATAAACATCTCTGACCGAATTGATATTGATCACTTTTTCGTCGACAGCGAGTCCTATAGTCTTTTACAGCACGAGACACTCCGAGAGCGTCTAAGGATTGGTGAGCTCGGGTTAGTCGTCGTTGCTGTTGCCTGTGATTTTGACGCGGAAGAGATGATTGGAGAACCGCAAATAGAATGGCATGGTCTGGCGCCACGAGATAACGGTGACATAAAAGCCTTTCTCCGAGAGCTGTTGAGTGCTGCAAAGTCAGGTTTTAAACAACATTTTGCATCTCGAGAGAAGGCGCGCCCTGACTTAGAGGAGTCGATTCGCGTGGAGGTTCGTCGCAAGCTTTTTCACCTGCTGCGCAAGAAGCCCGTAGTGATATGCAACATTATAGCGGTGTAAAAGATGAGCCGAGTCATTATTGCCAGCGCAGCTGCATTTGAAACCGACGATATCATTCGCGGTCCAAATCAAGCCTCACATGAAATAACTCGTATTGTCACTGGCGTAGGTCTAACCCAGTCAGCCATTGTTGCCGCAAATACTAGAGAACTTGTCGAGGGTCGGCACGTGATATTTTGCTGCACTGCTGGGGCTATTGGCCCGTTTAAACATGTTGGTATTTTTTCAGCCAAAAGCCTCGAGCTTGCTCCTTGGGATGTTCGACATCAAAAAACGGAGTTGCTCGAGCAGTTTGATGGGCCGATTAATCTAAGCCCAATTGAATTCAAGTTCCCCAAATGTCGCGTGGTTTGTGGGCTTGGCATTTCGGTTGCTGAAGAGTCCTTTGTGCAGCCCTCGGTCGATATCTTAACAGAGACAATCGAGGCATATTCCGTTGCCCGGGCCTGGATCGATCGAGCTAAGACATTCACGGTCTTGGTGGCGACAACAAATGCGACGGGTGTAAACGCTCGAGCACAATGGAAGCGCCATTTTGCATCAGCTGCGAAATTGACGGCTTCATCTCTTCAGGAAGAACTGCCAAAACTTAATTTATAGGTCGACATTTATGTTCAAACTAAAATCCAGCAATGTTGTTCTAAAGACACTTCCATTTGATGTTGAAGAAATCCGATTTGAGGTCGGCGACCTCAAGCCGGAACATTCTTACTTCAGATTGAACGCGCCAGACTGGGTCAATGTTCTACCCGTAACTCTGGATAATAAGATCATCTTAATACGTCAACCTCGGGTCGGGTCATTGTCCTTTGTTCTTGAAACACCCGGCGGCGTGATGGACGCACACGAAAAAGATCCGACAATTTCTGCGGCCAGGGAATTAGAGGAGGAGACCGGATTCGTAAGTCAGCGGTTTCTACCATTAGGATCAATTAATCCAAATCCAGCAATTATGACGAATCGATGCCACTTTTTCGTGGCCCTTGGCTGTGCGCCGGCCAGCAGTCGTAACCTTTTCCCGGATCAGGACGAACGTATATCCATTGAATTTTTCAAATATAAGGAACTTGATGCGCTGATTCGTACCGGCCAGGTTAATCACGCCCTCGCCTGTCTTTGCATTAGTCTTGCCGGGCGGTACATCAAAGACGAATGAGGCGTTTTTGTGGTATGATTTGATACGGTCTAGACTTTTAGAGGATGACCCGACTTGAGCCAGCAGATCTTAGTCAATGGAAGTGGAAATACACACGTAGGTCGAGTCCGATCGTCCAACCAAGATTCCTATTTGTGTGACAATAAGCGCAGTTTATATATTGTTGCCGACGGAATGGGGGGTCACGCCGGGGGTGAGGTTGCTAGTTCACTGGCGGTGCAAAACATCCGTGCATTCTTAGACAGCAACCTAGTTCCTGCCGTAGCAAATAACCCTGAGTTGTCCTCTGGTGCTACTGCGAAGATCCTGTCAGACTCTATTAATCATGCCTCTGCACGTATCTATGATCGCGCTTTAGAAGAACCAAATCTCAAAGGCATGGGCACAACCGCTACTGTCGCCAGGACTATTGGGCGATCGTTGGTGGTCGCGCACGTCGGCGATAGTCGGCTTTACCTGATTCGTTGCGGGTACATTTATCAAATTACCACCGATCATAGTTTGGTGAGCGAGCAGTTACGTGCCGGCATTATCACGAGGGAAGAGGCGGAAAATCACCACCTGCGCAACGTGATTACTCGTAGTGTCGGGTATCAAGAGCAAGAGGACGTGGATACATATGTTCTTGATTTGGAGCCTAATGACTTCATCGTGATCTGTTCCGATGGGCTACATGGGCGCGTGCCAGAGGAAACCATCTGTGAACATTGCAAAAACTATGGAATTTTAGCAGTTGACCACCTGATAGCAGAGGCGAACAATCGTGGCGGAGACGATAATATCTCGGTCATCGTGTGCCAGGTTAAAGTTTGATCTTAAAATGCCGAAACCCTTAGGAGAATGTTGGTTCTTCCTAAGGGGTTTATTCATTGCGTCAGTACACCATAGTCATAGTTCCAGACGATAAGAATGGCTCAAAGCGCTTTGCCATTTCCTACAGCGCCGTCTTTGTGGGCAAGGTTTTAGCGCTGATTGGTTTTCTCGCTCTAGGTTACGGCGTTGCCGATTATTTGCACATGAGGAGTTTGCGGTCTGCTTATCTTCAGGCGATCCAGGATGATAGAGCGCTCAAGGGCGAGGCTCGTATTCTTATGTCGAGCCTAGATGAAGTGCGCTCGTCTCTGCGCAAAGTTAAGGAGTACTCGGCTAAACTTACAGAAATGACCAGCCTTCAGACGAACTCGTTAACGAAAAAGGCAGGACTCACGTCAGTCACAGCCGTTACTAGTGCCGATAGCAACTCAACACAGAATCAGGCGCAAGTAGAAAAGAAAACTGGTGTGCCGGGAAGTGTCGACATCGAACGTCTCGTATTTAAGCCCGTCTTTGCGCGCCTGGACTCCATCTCGATGGCCAGCCAGAAAGGCGTCTTTGAACTACAACAAGTCATCAGCAGATTGTCCCAGCAAAAAATTCTATTAGCATCGATACCTTCCATGACGCCCGTTGATGGCTGGATCACGAGTGGTTTCGGCCAACGTTCGAGTCCTTTCACGGGAGAGCCTGCGGTTCACCGCGGTATTGACGTGGCTGCTCCCGAGGGCACGCCCATCTATGCTCCGGCGGACGGTGTCGTAATCTTCTCCGGAGTCCGCAATGGATTTGGAAATTTTGTATTAATTGCTCATGGTTATGGCGTTGTGACAGGCTATGGCCATAATGCCCAAAACTTAGTCAGCCCAGGCCAAGTCATCCATCGCGGCGACCAGATAGCAACAGTTGGACGATCTGGCAGATCCACAGGACCTCATCTTCATTACGAAGTTGCCGTAAACGGCAGAGCCATCGACCCGATGAAATTCATTCTGAATATCGATGAGTTAGCAATAGCCGCTCACTAAAAAAAATATATAATAGTGGACCCACGCTAGGCTTGCGCCCTGCGTTGATTGCCTGTGAGGTCTGAGTGCATGCTAGGAATTGCAAAGAAAATTTTTGGATCAAAGAACGATCGTGAAATAAAACGAATCAGTGCCATCGTTCAGCAAGTAAACGCCTTGGAACCCTCCATGAAGGCCCTGAAAGATGATGATTTTCCGCGCAAAACAAACGCACTGAAGCAGAAAGTTGCATCTGGAGCATCACTAGATAGCGTACTTCCTGAAGCGTTTGCATTAGTTCGAGAAGCTGCCTTCCGCGTCAGAGGTGAACGTCACTATGACGTCCAGCTTGTTGGTGGAGTGGTCCTCCACGAAGGTAAAATCTCTGAAATGAAGACCGGTGAGGGTAAAACCCTAACTGCTACCGCGCCTGTTTTTTTGAATGCACTCAGTGGCAAAGGCGTTCACGTGGTCACTGTGAACGATTACTTGGCCCAACGAGACGCCGACCAGATGGGCAAAGTCTACGCCTTTCTTGGCCTGACAACGGGCGTCATCATACACGGTCTAACCGATGATCAGCGCCGAGCCAGCTACGCTGCCGACATAACTTACGGCACGAACAATGAATTTGGTTTCGATTATCTGCGTGACAACATGAAGACAGAATTGTCGCGATTCGTTCAGCGTGGTCACAATTATGCCATCGTTGACGAGGTTGACTCGATTCTTATTGATGAGGCTCGAACCCCTCTGATTATCAGTGGCCCTGCGGAAAGCAACTTGGATCTTTTCGTGAAGGTCAACACCGCTATCCCAGGCCTTCAAAAAGACGTCGACTATATTCTGGACGAGAAAAGTCGGATCGTATCACTTACAGAAGACGGCATGAGCAAACTTGAAAAAAGACTGCGTGTGGAGAACCTCTACGATCCACAGAATATTGATTATCTTCATCACGTTGAGAAGGCTCTGAAAGCCCACGTTATTTTCAAGAAAGACGTGGACTACGTCGTGCAAAACGGCAAGGTTGTGATCGTTGACGAATTTACGGGTCGACTCATGCCAGGCAGACGCTACAGCGACGGCCTCCACGGCGCCTTGGAGGCCAAAGAGCACGTCCAGGTTCAAAACGAGACACAAACAATGGCTACCGTGACGTTTCAAAACTACTTCCGTCTATACACGAAGTTAGCCGGTATGACAGGAACTGCCGACACGGAAGCCGTTGAATTCAAAAAAATCTATAACCTTGACGTGGTTTGTATCCCAACAAACAAGACAATGATCCGCAAGGATCATCCCGATGAGGTTTATCTTTCAGCCCGAGAGAAATTCAACATTATCGCCTCCGAGATTGAAAAAGCGCAAAAGCGCGGTCAACCTGTTCTAGTCGGTACAGTGTCCGTGGAAAAAAGTGAGTTGCTATCATCTCTCCTTAAAAAGATTGGCGTTAGCCATGAAATTCTTAATGCGAAGAATCATGCCCGAGAGGCGGATATCATCCGAGAGGCTGGACACTCAGGCCGCGTCACGATCTCAACAAATATGGCTGGTCGTGGAACAGATATCGTTCTAGGACCCGGATCTAGAGAGGCTGGCGGGCTTTATGTCATCGGCACGGAGCGTCACGACTCTCGCCGCATAGACAATCAGCTACGTGGCCGCTCGGGTCGCCAAGGTGACCCAGGTGAATCAAAGTTTTTCCTAAGTCTCGAAGACGACTTGATGCGTATTTTTGCGGGAGACAGACTCACGTCGATCATGCAGCGTCTAGGCATGCGTGAGGGTGAAGCGATCGTTTCACCTATGGTGTCTAGAGCGATCGAAAAGGCTCAACACAGGGTCGAGGAGCAAAACTTTTCGAGTCGTAAACATTTGCTGGAATACGACGATGTTATGAATCAGCAGCGTCAGGTGATATACAATCTGAGAAACGAGGCACTACAAAACACGACCGGCCAGCAGCTCGACTTCTTAGCCGAAACCATTCGAAAAATGGTCGATGGAGTCATTCGTAAAAATTCCTCCATGGAAAAAGGGGGCGGATTTAATCTCGACGGCATAAAACATGACATGAAAGCCGAGCTTGGAACCATCGTGGATCTTCATGGAACTAAGAGTGACGGTATTGCTGAAGATGAGCTCTCTAATAAATTACATGAACAAGTTCTGAACCGATATCAATCCAAATATAAAGACATTGGACCAGACAATCTTGGCAGACTCGAGAGTTACGTGTTTCTTCAAGTGATCGACCGCGCCTGGAAAAACAACCTCCAAAGCATGGACAATTTGCGCGACAGTGTTAGCCTTAGGGGCTACGGCCAACGCGATCCTCTTCAAGAATACAAAAAGGAAGCATTCCGTTTATTTGAGGGAATGATGACCCGTATTTTTGATGAAACGACTCAAACCTTGCTTTTTCTCGATGTGTCTCATGTTAAACAAAGCGAGCTTCATGCAGACGAACCTGATGAGGAGACGCTGGTATTTGCTCATCCCGACGCCGCCCCTGCGACCGATACTCAGTCGCCAGACTCGGCTGCGATGCGCTCTGAGCCTTCTGAGGACGGCATGATCTATCACGGTAGCCGAGCTTCCGACGACTCAGCCCCAGTCAGACCACAATCATCACCCCATCGCGCGAAAGAAAAAGTCGGTCGAAATGAGCCCTGTCCGTGTGGTTCGGGCAAGAAATTCAAAAAATGTCATGGCGCCCTTGAGGCCGTAACCTAGTTCTGTTGACTATCTCACGGACACATCACGAATGTGGTATAGTACTATCAGTATTAACTACTCTGTGCTTTGCCCTTGAGAGAGTCTATTATGAGCCGGATTCTTGAATTTCAACCGACCGACGAACAAACGATCGTTGCACGGGTTCTAGTCGAACTGCATCAAGCTATTGATGTTTCGTTTCCAAATGTAAAGCCCTCGGCTAAGCAGTTTTCCCGAACCGTTTTGACGAATCAAGGCGAATCGACCCGAGTTGACAACAAGCCTCAGGTCTCCGATGAGCGTATCATTACGCCTCTTAATGAAGACGCCAGTCCCGGACACAGTGATTCTGGGCAATACATTTCGATGACTCCGCGGACGAATGCCAAAAATCGGTTGAAAGATCAATTTCTGCACACCGCCCAACTTAAAACGATCATTGGCGAAAGCTATGCCAGCCGTCTCACAAGAAAACTGCTGATCGTCTTACTATTGCTTGGTCTTGGTGCTTTTGCATGGTTGGTGCTTATCGGCCCACAGCTACCCGAATAATAAGCCCAAGGTCTTCATAAATCCTGAGATTAAATCTCGGCCGTCTGACCATCGATAGCTAGATTCTGAGCTTGAAACACAGGTTTTAGCGCATCGCCTGCAAGGTCCATAATCTTCATGACCTGATCTTTGGTGAAAGAACCTCTCTCCGCGGTGCCTTGGATCTCCAAAAATTTACCCGAGTGACTTACAACCACGTTCATATCAAGCTCAGCGGAGCTATCTTCATCATAATTAAGATCGCAAAAAAGCTCGCCCTTTATAATTCCGATCGAAACGGCGGCTACTCCGTCTGTTATAGGACTTCTCTTGATTTTTCCTGACCGAATGAGCCGATCGTAGGCTAGCTTTAATGCTACGTAAGCGCCTGTAATTGATGCCGTCCGAGTTCCGCCATCAGCTTGAAGGACATCACAGTCAACGGTCATCGTTAAATCTGGGCATGCAGTCAAATCCACAACACCACGCAAGGACCGACCGATCAGTCTTTGGATTTCCTGCGTGCGTCCACTGACGTTAGCACGCTCTCGCTTGGTGCGAGACAACGTCGCTCCAGGCAACATTGAATACTCTGCAGTGAGCCAACCCTGAGCTGGACTTGCGCCCCTTAAAAATCCGGGGATGCCATCCTCTGCAAAAGCTGTGCATAACACTTTGGTATCACCAAACTCAACTAGCACACTAGCCGTTGCATTTTTTGTAAAATCGGGGGTTATCCGAAGCGGCCTCATTTGACCGCGCGATCTACCATCTTTGCGCATATTCGTCTCACGGATGAATTAATCAGTTTCCGAAAATAATCCCGGGCCGTGCTTATCCGTTGGCTGCGTGATCATAGACACACCGACCTCCGCAGGATAAGAGCCCGTGAAACAGGCCCTACAATACGACTTTCCAGGGCTTTCATCCAGTGCTTTACGAAGACCACCCAGGGATAAAAAGCCCAAACTTGTAGCTTCAAGAGCCTTTCGAATCTGGCCCACATCGTTTTGAGCCGCCATTAGATGCTGTCTATCTGGCGTATCAACTCCATAAAAGCAGCTATGCGTTATTGGTGGCGCCGCAATTCTAAAGTGGATTTCCTTAGCTCCAGCGTTTTTTATGATTCTCAGGATTCTTGCCGCTGTGGTCCCGCGCACGAGCGAGTCATCAACCACGACCACACGTTTGCCCTCGAGAACCGACCTCACAGGGTTGAGTTTTAGTCGAACACCAAAATCCCGATCGGACTGGCTAGGCTGTATAAACGTGCGGCCAATATAGTGATTTCTCACAAGCCCCATAGCTAGTGGTATGCCTGACTCAAGAGAAAAACCCTCTGCCATCGCCACACCACTATCCGGTATCGGGATGACAACATCACCCTCAGCGGGGCACTCCCGCGCCAAGATTTCGCCCATCTTTCGTCGTCTTATATAGATCGACTCGCCGTGTAGAAGGCTATCTGGGCGGGCGAAATAAATCGGCTCAAAACTACAAAATGCAAGCTGCTCGCGCCGCTGAGGAAACCACGATGTGATCCCTTTTTCCGTGATCTCAACAACCTCTCCAGGCTCGACATCACGAATCACTTTGGCACCGATGAGATCCAAAGCGCACGTCTCGCTAGCGACCACAAAGCCTTGATCAAGTTCGCCCAAAACAAGGGGTCTAAAACCAAACGGATCTCTCACAGCATAAAGGGCGTCTTTCGTGGCGATGGCAAGAGAATATGCACCGCTAACTTGCCGCAAAGCATCCCCTATTCTCTCCCGCATGGACGCGCTGGCGCTGCGCGCAATCAAATGAACTAAAACTTCAGTATCTGAAGTGCTCTGAAACACCGAGCCTGAACTTTCAAGCTTTTTCCTAATATCTCGCGCGTTGGTAAGGTTGCCGTTATGAGCAATCGCCACAGCCCCCAAGATTGTTTTGAACTGAAATGGCTGAATGTTCTCAACAATGCCACCACCCGCTGTCGAATATCTTACATGACCAACACCCATTAAGCCTTGAAGCCGGCCTAAAATTTCACTTGAAAAATTATCTGCTACAAGACCGAAAGCTTTATGCACATGTAAGGACGGGCCCGAATTGGCGGACTTGGCATCGGCGTGAGAAAACGTCACAATGCCGCAGGCCTCTTGGCCGCGATGCTGGAGCGCAAAAAGCGAAAGATATAATAGATGACTTGCGTCTTTAATCCCAAAAACACCGGCAACACCACACTCATCTTTAAATTTATCCAAATCAGCGTTGGCCATCATGTGATACCCGTCGGCATAAAGGCCTCAAAGCTGGCTAACACGTCTTCTGCCGAAATAGATCCAAAGTATGTCTTGATGTCTCCGTAGCGGCGGATGGGTTCGAACTGATCAGGCCTCGAAATATTTGCTGCAACCTCGATAGACACTTGCGACTGTTGGGCTAAATCTATAGCCGCGCTGAGATTTTCTGGTTTTATGGCTAACAGAAAGGTGGCCGCGCCTTCGCCAAAAAACTCCGTTGCGTCACGTGTAAAAATCTCAAGTGACGCGCCCAATCTGACCGATTGGGCTGCCATTTTGAAAGCCGCTAAACCAATGCCACCCTCTCCAGCTGCGCGTGCAGCAACTAAATAGCCAGACTTTTGTAGTGACTGAATAGCTTCATGACTTTTCTTTTCTGCCGTCCAATCAATGGCGCTAATGGCGCCATCTGTTGGCGGTATATTTGCATTTTTTGCGGCCAATGACGCCGCTAAGCTTATCTTTCCAATGCTGCATGCTTTTATGGTACAAATCAAAAGGTCTTGCGAACTCTCTATAGTAGCTGGTACCGCCTTCCGGACATCATCTAATTTTCCAACCATTCCAATCATCGGTGTCGGAAAAATACTCGTGTTGCCGGTCGCATTGTATAAGCTAACGTTTCCGCTCACCACAGGAGTGCCTAACGCTCGACAGGCTTCTGTTATGCCGTCGACACTATCGCTGAATTCACGCATGACCGCTTCGTCTTCAGCGTTGCCGAAATTAAGACAATCGGTAACTGCTATAGGTTGTCCGCCTGCGGCGATGATGGTGCGCGCACAGTCGCGAACCGCCTCCGACGCCCCAATAAGTGGACTGTTTTTAACTCGTCGCTCATTGCATCCCGTAGTAACTGCAAGGCCAAGAAACGGCTTGTGGGTCGTTTCTCGTGAGCGAATCCACATAACAGCAGCTCCACCCCGTTCTGAATCAAAAACCGTTTTGCCACCAACATGACGATCAAATTGCTGAATTATGTGCTTTTTAGATCCAACATTAGCGATCATTCTCTTGTAGAGATCTAACGCATAGCCCGAGTCACCTGAGAGGCGTGTTCTGAGTTCTTGTAAAGCGGACGAATCGTCGCCAGTACCCCTGCGCGACGCCATTCGTCGTTCATAAACCGGAGCTTCATCGGTGAGAGGCGCCACGGGCAAATCTATTTCCAAAACGCCTTTCGCTTCTATTTGCATTCTTCCAGTATCAGTAACTTCGCCAATGACAGCATGAGAGAGCTGCCATTTTTTTAATATGACTTGGAGATCTTCCCATTTGCTTGGCTCAATCACCATGAGCATGCGTTCTTGGCTCTCCGAAAGCATGATTTCATATGCGGTCATATTCGCCGCACGCGTTGGTACGTGATCAAGGTTGATATAAACGCCGTTACCCGCTCGTCCAGCCATCTCAAAAGACGAGGACGTAAGCCCGGCTGCTCCCATGTCTTGGATGCCTACGACAAGATCCTTTTCTAGAACCTCTAAAGTCGCTTCCATCAGAAGTTTTTCTGCAAATGGATCACCCACCTGAATAGTGGTCTTCGAGGCGCCCGCGGTTTCCTCAAACGAATCTGAGGCCATGGTCGCGCCATGAATGCCATCTCGTCCCGTCGCGCTTCCAACATAAACCACCAAATTACCAATGCCCGTGGCGTAGCCTTTAAATATCTTGTTCTTGTAGATAAGGCCCACCGTCATTGCATTGACAAGGCAATTTCCGTTATAGGTTTCATCAAATGAAACAGAGCCGCCAACTGTGGGTATGCCGACACAGTTACCGTAGTCACCAATGCCTTTAACAACACCAGCCACCAGAGCTGGCGTCTTATGATGACTACGCGCCCCAAATCGAAGGCAATTAAGGTTCGCGACGGGTCGAGCCCCCATACAGAAAACGTCACGCAAAATGCCGCCTACGCCAGTTGCTGCACCTTGATATGGTTCGATGAAGCTTGGATGATTGTGGCTTTCCATTTTAAAGGCGACGCATAAATCACCCTCAAGCTCAACAACGCCCGCATTTTCTCCTGGACCAACCACAACCTTTGGCCCTTTTGTTGGAAAACGGCGAAGATGAATCCGAGAACTCTTGTAACTGCAATGCTCCGACCACATCGCAGAGAATACGCCGAGTTCCGCAAGGGTTGGGGGTCTACCGGTAGCGCCTAATATTTTTTCAAATTCTTCCGCCGAGATTTTATGGCGCTTTAGTAGCGCGCTTAGTTGATCTTTATCCGCAACGTTAATAAGTTGTGCCTTGGTTGTGGCTCGTTTCTTCATCTCAGGAAAATCTACGGAAGCCATGCGCCAGTTCCTTTCAAATCCTTTGAAGAAAATTATTGATAACGGCAATACCATCGATACTACCGCCCATGAGTATATCGGTTGCCCGCTCAGGATGAGGCATCATGCCAAGAATCTTTTTATCTTTTGAGTAAACGCCTGCGATATTTGCGACGGAGCCATTTGGGTTAGCATCCATGCCAACTCGGCCATCATCTGCGCAATATCGATAGGCAACCAAGTCAAGATCATCGAGCCGGCGGAGCCCTTCTTCATCGATCCAGAAGCGACCTTCTGCATGAGCGATTGGGATTTTCAGAATCGGCCCTTCGGTAGATTTTATTTTGGTGTGAGTGCAAATAAATTTTTGATTTTTATTATGCAGCAGCGCGCCTGGCAAGAGCCCGCTCTCGGTCAATATCTGAAAGCCGTTGCATATTCCAAGGATGTGGCCGCCGCGGGCCGCGAACGATTTTATTGATTCCATGATAGGAGCGCGTGCCGCCAATGCGCCCGACCTTAAATAATCGCCAAAACTAAAACCACCCGGTAAAATCAACGCGTCGAGTTTTGGCAGGCTTGTTTCTTGGTGCCATATTTTGGGAGCGTCGATCTCATAGTGTCGTCTCAGAACATCGACACAATCATCATCACAGTTGGAACCAGGAAACTGTACTACACCCACTCGGAGACGCCCAAATGCGGGTTTAGCAAGCATTACTCCCCCAGTCTTTTAATCGAATAAGTTTGAGATACTGGGTTCGCTAGATATTTATCAGCAATTTTTTTTATTTTTTCTTCAGGATGGGGGTCATTGTCTTCGACGGAGACGACGTAGCGTTTTGCGATCGTGATGGACTGGATGCCCGTCGCACCGTGGGCAATAAGCGTCTCTTTGATCGCTCTCGCCTCTGGATCTAGAACTTCTGCCTTTAGCTGCACGAGAACTTCAAAATCCATAACCGCTCCCCCTTTAAAATTCGGGTTCGGAAACGTCCCACTGTCTTAATGACAATAGATCAGGATTTTGTCAATGAGGGCAACCCCATTACTGGGCGCCATGCGACTAGAATTTACCGTAAATTTATATTAGCGAACGATCACGGTTGCTTCTTATTCGCCCCCGTGACCCTCTTTCGGAGCCTCTTCCCGGATTGCGGCCCTAAAATATTCTCGGTTCATACGGGCGATATGCTCAACCGAGATCTCTTTCGGGCAAGCAGCTTCACACTCATATTGATTAGTACAATTTCCGAAACCTTCTTTCTTCATCTGATCAACCATTGCGAGCACTCTCTTTTCACGCTCGGGCTGACCTTGGGGAAGAAGGCTCAACTGACTAACCTTTGCTGACACGAACAACATGGGGCTTGCATTTTTACATGCTGCAACGCAGGCGCCACAACCAATACAAACAGCCGCATCAAAAGCCTTATCTGCATTTTGCTTTGGCACAGGCAAACAGTTGGCGTCTTGAGGTGACCCGGTGTTTACACTGACAAAACCTCCAGCTTGTTGAATCCGATCAAACGCGGATCGATCCACCACTAAGTCTTTGATCACAGGGAATGCGCGTGCGCGCCACGGCTCAACAAAAATATGCTGACCATTCTTAAAGCTACGCATGTGAAGTTGGCAGGATGTGGTGCCATACTCTGGGCCATGCGGTTCGCCATTGATCACTAAAGAGCAGCTGCCGCAAATGCCCTCCCTACAGTCATGATCAAAAGCGATTGGCTCCTGACCTTTTGCTTGTAAACGCTCATTTACAATATCAAGCATCTCCAAAAAGGACGCGCTCTCACTAATTCCCGGTGCTTCGATAGTTTCCATCTTGCCCTCAGCTCCGGATTTTCTTTGGCGCCAAACGTGAAGGGTGATGTCCATTACTTGTAGCTCCTCGTCGCAAGTTTAACGTTTTCGAAGGCTAGCGGCTCTTTGTGAAGAATAGATTTTTGCCCCGCCCCTTTGTACTCCCAGACCCCTGCATAACAGAAATCATTATCGTTTCTTTTGGCTTCGCCATCTGGCGTTTGATGCTCGGTCCTGAAGTGTCCACCGCAGCTCTCTTCGCGGTGCAAAGCATCGCGACACATCAATTCACCAAACTCTAGGAAGTCAGCGACCCTGCCCGCTTTCTCTAAAGACTGGTTGAGATTTTCAGACTCACCAAGAACTTTAACGTTCTGCCAAAACTCCTCGCGAAGCTTGGGGATCTTGTTAAGCGCCTCTTCAAGGCCAGCTTTGTCTCGAGCCATTCCACACTTGTCCCACATTATTTTTCCAAGCTCGCGGTGGAAGCTATCAACGGTGCGACTCCCGTTTATTCCAAGCAACGTCTTAGTTCTCTGACGCACACTTTCTTCTGCTGCCTTGAAGGCTTGATCCGACGTGTCAATTTTTCCAAGAGTCTCATTGGCAAAATAATTCGGTAAGGTATATGGAATAACAAAATAACCATCGGCAAGCCCCTGCATCAATGCCGATGCTCCCAGTCTATTTGCGCCGTGATCTGAAAAGTTGGCCTCACCAAGGACGAAAAGTCCTGGCACATTGCTCATCAGATTGTAGTCAACCCAAAGCCCGCCCATAGTGTAATGAACTGCCGGGTAAATCCGCATCGGAGTTTTGTAAGGGTTTTCGGCAGTAATTTTTTTGTACATATGGAAAAGGTTGCCGTATTTTCTTTTTATCCCGTCCTCACCAACACGTTTAATAGAATCAGCAAAATCCAGATACACACCCAGCCCGCCAGGCCCGACTCCACGGCCATCATCACACGCTTCTTTTGCGGACCTCGATGCGATGTCACGGGGAGCCAGGTTTCCGAAACTGGGGTACTTACGTTCAAGGTAGTAATCGCGCTCGTCTTCCGGTATCTGCTGAGGCGATCTGGTGTCGCCTTTCTTTTTGGGCACCCAAACCCGTCCGTCATTACGCAACGACTCCGACATCAGTGTTAATTTTGACTGATAGTCTCCGCTAACAGGTATACAGGTTGGGTGAATTTGGGTGTAACAAGGATTGGCGAATCCTGCGCCCTTAAGATGGGCGCGCCAAGTGGCCGTAACGTTGGAACCCTTAGCATTTGTGGAAAGGTAGAAGACGTTGCCATATCCACCTGTTGCAAGAATCACAGCGTGAGCGGCATGGGATGTGATCTCTCCAGTGACTAAGTCACGCACGATGATCCCTCTTGCACGGCCATCGACAATGACTAATTCAAGCATCTCTTTGCGGGCGAACATTTTTACTGAGCCACGATTAATCTCTCGATTAAGAGCAGAATAAGCGCCAAGCAAAAGTTGCTGGCCCGTCTGACCTCTCGCGTAAAATGTTCGACTTACCTGCGCTCCACCAAAAGATCGATTGTCTAATAGCCCGCCGTAATCTCTGGCAAATGGAACGCCTTGGGCCACGCATTGATCTATGATGTTACGACTCACCTCAGCTAGTCGGTAAACGTTAGCCTCTCGTGAACGAAAATCGCCGCCTTTGATCGTGTCGTAGAACAGTCTAAATACGGAGTCTCCATCTCCTTGGTAATTTTTCGCAGCGTTAATCCCGCCTTGGGCAGCAATCGAGTGCGCTCGCCTAGGACTATCCTGAAAACAAAAACAGCTAACATTATAACCGAGGCCACCCAATGTCGCGGCCGCAGATGCTCCTGCTAAGCCACTACCAACAACGATCACATCGTACTTGCGACGGTTAGCAGGGTTAATGAGCTTCATTTCAAACTTATGTTTTTCCCACTTACCTGCGATCGGTCCGGATGGGGTTTTTGAATCTAGATTCATTGTCATACCTCCTATTTAACCAAGCCCGTGAGTACGGCAATGGGAATACTAGAAAATCCAACAAGCACGATCAGCGCCACGATGGGACCGAGCTTGTCGGTAACAGGATTGAGATTGCCATGATAAAGCCCAAGACTTTGGAAGAGGCTGGAGACGCCGTGACGTAAATGGGCGGCGAGGGCTATCATCGACAAGACGTAAAACGCGCTAACGGCGGGGCTTGAAAATCCAGCGACCACCATCCCGTAGACATCACCTTCTTCTAGGCTTGCAAACTCGGGGTTTACAACTCGAAACGTGTAGTGCGCCAAATGATAAACAATGAAGGCGAACATGAGGAGACCCGTGTGGATCATGTAGCGAGACGCCAGAGTCGCTTGCATCGTCGCCTCATGCGCATAGCCCACGGGTCGTGCAGCTCTATTCTGCGTTGTGAGCGTTATAGCTAAATAAAGGTGAAGTGCAAATGCGCCAAGAAGACCGATGCGTGCAACCCACAGTAGCGCCCCCAGCGAATGCAGTCCTTTAGCGTAAGCATTGAACACATCTCTGCCGGCATAAATCAAAAGGTTGCCAGACAGATGGGCCAACACAAAACCGGTCAACATGAGGCCCGTGACAGCCATCAGCATCTTAGCACCCACGGGGGATTTAAAGAGTCGGTCACAAAGTGTCATGACATCTCCACGAGATAGATTTTTCAGGCTCTTAGTCTAGCACAATTAGCCGCTTAGTCTTTTGGAGATTATTGAGCGCTTGGGTGTTAGACACCCACAGTTACAAGATTTAGGGCAGACGTCTCAAAGTACTCGGCGGCAGCCTTTGAGACATCCTCAGACGTCACGCGCTTCATGCGATGCGTATAAGTTTGAAAGTCATCCCAACCGAGGCCATATAACTCCATTAAAGCCATCGTCATTGCCTGAGAGCTGGTTCTCTGGAGGCTGATCTCGTGACTGCCTAGTAAAAAGGCGCGACTTCGCTCGAGCTCCTCCGGGGCAACCCGAATTGATGAAACTTTATGCAGCTCGCGCTCAAGGCTGATCTTGGCCCTATCTACCTTCTCTTTCGCAGTGGCCATATGTGCTCCGACTAAACCACCAGCCATGCCTTGCGTATGTAGGGGCCCAACGGAATAGGCTAGACTTTCATCTTCTCTTAGAATTGAGAAAAGGCGCCCGCCTTGCCCACCTAAAATGGTGATCAGTAAATCCGTTGCCTCGCGATTTGAGGATGACCATCTCGGGCCAAGTGCGCCAATCGCAAGCTGGGCTTGCTCGTTTGTCCGTTTTGGTAGATGGGCAAAAATCTCAGGTCCCAGGTCCACCTTTATAGTACCTTCAAGCAATCTAGCCGCCGTCTTGGGTTTGAATCCAGCGAATGCTTTCGAAAGTGAATCCTGCACCATCTGAACAGGCGCACCACCAGCTAGTCCAAATACCCACCGACCACCATCCCGCCAGGACTCAAAGCCTGACTGAAGCTTCGTTGCGCTAAGGTCTTTGAGCGACGACTCAAAACCCATAAACGGCAACGAATAGGGATGATTGCCAAAGACTTTAAAAAACAGGCGCCGCATGCATGCCCACTCAAAGCTATCCATTTGTAGCTTCATGGATTCAAGCGTTTCTCGCAAATTAACTTGCCACTGATCTGGCGGAAATACGGGCTCGAGCATGCATTCAGCCGCAGTGAAGATCATCTCCTCGGCATGCTCGATGGTGCATTGCATGTTGAGTCCCACGCTATCTTTGCCACTAAAGCCGCTAAGCAATGCGCCGATGTCCTCAAGCCGCCCGACAAACTGCCTATAATCTCGCCGCTTCGAAGCAAGACCGATCAATCCCGCCATGGCATGAAACAACCCCGCAGATTCTTCCGTCTCTGCGCGTTGACCTCCGTCGGTAGCTGCAGTCAAACTAAAAAGCTTAGCGCCAGGGATCTCGCGGTAGATAGCACGGTTACCGTTACCGATTTCAAACTCATGAACTTTCACTGATTTTTTGGCGTGAACAGCTTCCGTGGGTCGCGTCACCGAAACTTTACTGGCAAGCGCTAACCCATCGGCAAATGCGTTTTCTAGAGCCATGCCCATAGGCTTTTTTGCGTTATCGCACAGCACAACGATAAGCGCATCACGCAAATCCCAACTACGATTCAGGGCGGCGGTCAACTCGCCTGGCTTAAACACACCCGACAAGTAATCATAGTAACCCTCAAACTTTTCTTTTAGAGGAGTGCCTAACCCTGCGACAAGAGCGCTCGCAATTCCGTCAACCGTCTCTTCTCGATGAATCTTCGCTATCCTCGCTGCTGCGCGGGAGCGTTCGATCTCTTTCTCCGTAGCGGGTTCACGACCAAGCATCAGCTCTAATTCGCGCGCTATTGACGTACAGGCCGCTTTAATATTCTCGGAGTCCAAAATCGCGCTTATCTCAAACGTACCCTCAAAAGACGAAGAGTATGACGACGCGCCAATAGCATTAACCACCGCCTCTTTTTCTTGAAGACGAGTCTGCAGCCTGGAAACCTCGCTTCCTCCTAGCACATAAGCTGCCGTGTCCACTAACGGGCAATCTGGAGAGTCTATACTGGGTGCACCTAGAATTATGTGAAGTCTTGACTGTTCAACATCACGACCAAGCACGATCGAACGAATACGTCCAGGTCTTCGCCGGCGCAGATTTCGGTGCCGACCACTTCCTGGACTCTCCAACAATTTGTCGGATTGAGCCCCGAAATATTGATCGACTAACTTCAAAGCCTCCGATTCAGCTATATGGCCTGAAACCACAATCGACATATTTTGAGGCTGATACCAACGGCGCCAAAACCGCATAATACTGTCTCGGGTCGCCTTAGAGATGTGGCCACTACGTCCAATTATGGATCTAGCTGCCGCCGTGCCATGGTAGATATCTTCGTAAATAGTCCTTCCGATCTGTGCGGCAGGACTATCCTGTTCACGGCGAATTTCCTCTAAAATAACCTCGCGCTCTTTCTCAAGTTCTACCGGATGAAAAACACTGCTGAAAATTGCGTCTGATAGCACATCAAACCCAAGCTCAGCCCTATCGCTTGGAAGTGTCAAATGAAACACCGTTCTATCAAACGTCGTATATGCGTTGCTCTCACCGCCAGCGGCCTCCACGAGCCCGGCTATTTTTCCGACGCCCCGTTTCTCCGTGCCCTTAAAAAGCATGTGCTCAATGAAGTGAGAAAATCCTTGCTCGTCGTCGGTCTCGTCGAGAGAGCCCACCCAAACAACACACTGAACTGACAAAACATTTGCTCCGTCTCTCGGACAAACGACTAATTCAATTCCATTCGCGAGACGATGATACATAATATTGATTTAGCTCCGTGTTGTTCTTCTAAATCGAAACATCAACACCAAGAGACACCGCATGATGAACTGATTCGCGAACAAGATCAGCCCTCAAGACTTGGTAGCTAAAGTTAAAGTTCTGATTAATTAACGAGACACCTGCCGCAGCTCGAAAGCTCGAAGATGTGGACGACTGATTTTGACCGGCGGACGTTACGAGTCTTAGCAGGTCGTAAACTTTTATCGAAGAACTGATGTTTATGAGATTGTCACCAGAAGTGCCCCCAGCTGCTTGGTCGTCTGTTGATATGGCAAAGGCGGGTTTTCGACCCTCATAAATGTCGACGGCCTCGCGTTTTCTGTAGTCAAGATGCAGCGATATAAAGTCCCCTAGAAAATAACTGGCACCGGCTCGATAAAATGTGGGAGCTACGTACGCCAACTTCCTATTGGCTAAATTCTCGGCCGATAAACCTAGTCTAATTTGAGGCGTGACGTGGGCAACGGCGCCAAAACCCATAGTAAAACCTTTAACACTCTTGGTAGCAGAATCTACAAACGCTTCACCCGGAGGTTTTGCCTCTACATAGCTTGATCCAAAGCCGAGGTACATCCGGCCGACCGGCATAGCTACGGCCAGGCTAGCTCTCCGAACTGCCGGGGTGTCGGCTGTCAAATTCAAGTTTTGCTCGTTGGTTTGTCCAGAGCTTGGCGCCCCGGTGGAAACGCCTTGGTACTGATCCATGGCGCTGGAGTATGAAAATCCTGCCGCGATCGGGCTGGTCTTTCCGTCTATTATTCCTAGTTGATAAAAATCACGACCAGCGCTTGGCCAGTTATAACTGCCGTTGAGGGAATATTCTTTCTCGAGAGCAAGCATCGCAGGATTGCATCTAATGGCAGACACGCCGCCAATCGCCGTGACAACAGATCCACCGAAAGCTAAAGCATGTCCTCCCACCGTCTCATATTCCTCTGGAACATCGGCTCTATTGTTCTTTGCTGCAAAAGAAGGATTTGGCAAGAAAATTGCGAAAGTTAAACAACCATTAAACAGGATATTTCGTCGCCGCTGAGTCCTACGCTGCAGAAGAGAGTGCATGGCAAACGTCCTCAATTTAAATAATAAAGTCCTCGTCGCAAGGCCGCGGGCTTTAACTAAGCCGGAGTGCCTCGCTACATTCTAGCAAGATAACGCCTTAGGTTCACCTCCGGCGCCCATCATTATGTTCAAGACTTCGAGGACGCTTGCTGCGCTTTTGGACTTTGACCCTCTATGGCTGACTTGAGCACCTTGATAACGGTGTCACCAGCAATTTCAACGCTCACAAAACCCTCGGCCACAGACCTGACTCGACCAATAATACCGCCAGACGTCACGATCTCGTCACCAGCTTTCAGGGCCGACAAGAATGCCTGATGCTCTTTGGCTCTCATTTGTTGGGGGCGAATCATGAAAAAATACATGACCGCGAAAATACCAATGAACGGCACCACCATCTCGAACATGGATGGGCCCTGAGGCTGCGCTGCGGCCTGTGCAAAAACTGTGTTGGTCCAAATGCTAAAAATCGACAAAAATCCTAATTTAAACATGCTCTGTAAATCCTTCTTCAATAAACGCTAACGGGGCCAGCTGAACCTACTGATCCCAGGGTGCAAGATCAACGTTAATGTGGCATAACTGCCCGAGGTTCCGAAATTTGTCTGTCACGCGCGTCAGGGGTACGCCACTTACCATAGAATTTTAAATTATTTTAATTAAATATTATTTTTTATGCTTGATTTAAGTTCTCTTAATACTCAACAGCGTGAGGTCGTGGAAACCACCCAAGGCCCGGTTCTCGTTTTAGCCGGTGCGGGCACTGGCAAAACAAAAGCACTGACTATGCGTATCGCTTATATGATTTCCCTGGGCGTCAAGCCCGAGTCAATTGCGGCCATGACGTTTACCAACAAAGCTGCGCGTGAAATGAAAGAGCGACTTGAGGCATTGGTTGGCCCTAAAGTCGCGTCAAAAGTTCAGTTGGGAACATTCCACAGTTTCTGCCTAAAGCTTTTACGTGAATTCGGTGGCCACATCGGACTTCCGGCTAAATTTTCGCTCGCTGGAACAGGTGACCAAATCGACTTGCTTAGACGCGCACTCCAAGAGGACGGCAACCTTACAAACGTTAATGTTGAATCGCTACATGCAGAAATCTCACGCGCGAAAAACGCTCTGATGAAGCCGATCGATTTCGCTAAGCATGCTCAGCACATCTCAATCGGATTGTCGACTGAGCACCTTCTGCAAGCTTATGAGCTTTATGAAGGCCAGCTTCGTCTTAATCGATTGATTGATTTTGATGACTGTATCTTTAAGACTGTTTGTCTACTCGAAGAACACCCCGACGTTCGAGGTAAACTCGAGGGGCGTTTCCGTTATTATCTTGTCGACGAATTTCAGGATACAAACTCCGCGCAGCTTCGCATCATAGAGTTGCTTGGCGCAGGCCACAAAAATGTATGTGTTGTGGGCGATGACGACCAATCGATTTACAGTTGGCGAGGAGCATTATTTGAAACGCTTGAGCGTTTTGAATCTATGTTCAAGGGAACTAAGCTCATAAAGCTTGAGCAAAACTATCGATGCACCAACATAATTCTAGACGCCGCAAACACCGTTATTAAGAACAACACCAAGCGCAAAGAAAAGACGCTTTGGAGTCAAAACGACGGAAATCAGCCGATCGAAGTCTCTCAACTTGCCAATGAGGAGGAGGAGGCCCGCTTTATTGCCGACAAATGCATGTCTCTCATCGGCGAGGGATTCAAAGCGTCTGATATAGCCGTTCTTTACCGCGCTAACAATCAAGCCAGAACACTTGAGCTTGCGTTACGCGAGATGAATATCCCATACGAAACATTTGGCGGTAGTAGTTTTTTTGAGCGAAAAGAGGTTAAGGACTTCTTGGCCTACATTAGACTTATTGTCCGGCCAGACGACCGCCTAGCGTTTTACCGAGTGATTAACACACCTAACCGCGGAATCGGTCTTAAATCTCTTGAAAAAATCGATGCCGCGGCCTCACGGCACGAACTATCTCCACACGCCGTTGCATGCAAATTTACAAGTGAATTGGGACTGTCGGGGAAAAGCTTGCAAAGCCTCCAGGCATTCCTACAAGACGTCGAATCTTTGAGACAGTGGAATCTGAAGGCTCCTGATGATGTTGCCGCTCTCGGTCACGAGATTATCAAGAAATTTCACCTGGCGAGCGACATCCGCGCGCACATTAAAGATGTCGCAAGTCAGGATCGCAAAATTGACGCCTTAAAAAGCCTGCCTCGATGGCTCGCGAGCTCTGCTCAAGACGTGTTGAAAGAGAAGTCTCGACTAGATATCGAAGAGATGCTTGATCGACTGACACTCAATGACCGCGATTTTTCTGACCGCGATGAAGATGGCCGACCAAACAAAGTATCGCTGATGACGATTCATGCTTCCAAGGGGCTAGAGTTTCCAGCCGTGCTTATATGTGGCCTTGAAGAAGATTTATTTCCGCACAGAAACTCTAGCGGCACGTCGGCCGGGCTTATGGAAGAGCGGCGGCTTTTCTACGTGGCGGTTACACGCGCAAAGAAAAAGCTTTCGCTGTCTTGGGCGATGGAAAGAGGTGTCGGCGTTATGAAAGCCTCGCGTCTTCCGAGTAGATTTATCTCCGAGCTTCCCACATCATCGTGCTCTGGCCAAAACGTCGCAAAAACCGCCACGGAGCGACTGGAGGAGCGCAAAGCTAAGACCGTCTCCTCGCTTCAGAACCTTAGAGCAAGCTTAAAAACAAACAACAATTCAGGACGAACTCGATGATTAGGCGTCGATCGTCGTCATTGTGTCATCATCCATTAGCTCGACAAGAGTTCCCTTCTTTTTGACAAACTCTTTTAAATTTTTAAGAATTTTTGCCTCAATCTGGCGCGCACGCTCACGAGTTATTCCGTATCGATCGCCAATCTCCTGAAGCGTCAGCGGCTTTTCAGCCATCAGTCGATCAGTAAAAACATCTAGGTCCCGTCCCTTGAGAGTTTTTTTGAACTCATGAAGATGCTCTTCAAAGATCTCAAGCACCTCAGAATCGGCCAATTGATCGTCGGCTCGCTTTTCATGACTCTCTACTTCGATAACATCGGAATTTGTCCGACCATTGCCATCACCGATCGGGGCGTCAAGACTAATGTCACGCGCGCTAAGGCGCTGCTGCATGGCGACTACGTCGCGCTCCTTTACACCCAGATTTGCCGCAAGTAATTTTGGATCAACTGTCTCGTAATCTCGAAGAAGTTTTTCCGTCTCTTTACGTAAGTTATAGAAAAGTTTTCTTTGGGCAGCCGTTGTGCCAATCCTCACAGGCCCCCGGTTATCCATCAAATGTTTTAAGATGTATGCACGAATCCACCACGCCGAGTAAGACGATAGTTTGACTCCTTTATAGGGATTGAATCGCTTGACGGCTTGCATCAGTCCATAATTACCCTCTTGGATTAAATCAAGGGGTCCGTAGCCGGATCGATGAAACTCATTAGCTATTTTAACCACCAGCCTCAAATTTGAGGTGATTAGCCGGTGCGCTGCATCTTTGCTTTGCGTTTCGAAATGCGCGACAGCCAACTCATACTCCTCCTCTGGCGTGAGAAGAGGATAGCGATTAATCTCTCGCATATACGCCTGAAGCGGCGACGGGGCGGCCGGAAGCCTTTGTCCACTTAGCGCGGGCAAATTGGCGTTCGTTTCATTTTTATTGCTGGCCACGTTTACTTGCTCGTTTATTCGACGTCTGTTAATGGTTATCAAGCGTCAATCATGACTGGTTCTTCTACCAAAAGGATGGAAATTACGCGAGCCATGGGCGGCATTGGCATTATCACGAATCCAAACTCCAAGTTGAACAAAAAAATGCCCTCGCGCGGTAGGCTTTTGGGCTACATTGTTGGACAATTTGGCAACCTCGAAATCACCAACTCTATCGATGACATCGGTCGGGTTGCTGAGCTTTTTAAAGAGCAGGGAGTTGAAACCCTTGCCATCAATGGTGGAGACGGCACTATTTCGAGAACGTTGACCGCGTTTATTCGAGCCTATGGAGCTCAACCCTTGCCCCAGGTCCTGATCTTAAGGGGGGGCACCATAAATATGCTCGCCGACAACCTTGGTATCCGAGGGTCGCCTGAGGAAATTCTGGTTCGTATGCTTGAAAGCCAAAGCGGCGTCAGGTCGCGAAGCCTCAAGCCTTTGGCCACCCTAACGGTCGGTGGGCAATATGGCTTCTTGTTTGGTAACGGCCTCATTGCAAACTTTTTAGCTGAGTTTTATCGAAAGAAATCAGGGCCAGTTGGCGCGGTTTTACTCGTTTTAAAGATTTATCTTTATTGGATCATATCCCCCCGGAACTACTTGAGAATAATTGCTAGCGACAACTACCGGGTTGTTTTTGATGGTCAGCCAAATCCCGATCCCCTGCAAAGTCTTGCCATGATGGCAAGTACCGTTGAGCGAATGCCGCTCAGAGTGCGACTTTTTCCAGAGGTCGCTAAGGGATTGTCACGTTTTCAATTTTTTTCCCTGGAAATGTCTCCCAGATCCCTACCTTGGAAACTACCATTTGCCATCATGAGTAATCGGCCAGGTCGCTGGTTTGGCAAGGTTAGCCGAATGGCCTCGAAAATGATTATAAGCTCCGAATCGGGTAAACAGAGCTATACTCTTGATGGAGAATTATTCGACGCACCTGGCGGACGACTTGCGGTGAACATCGGACCGGTCGTACAATTTGTAGTGGTATAATCTTAGGAGACGGTTACCCCATGAAACAGACCAGCGGTAAGTTGACCCCGCCCCCTCCGGCCGTTGTTGCTAAGGCCCTAAATACCGAAAAGCTTACCATTGACTGGCTGGCTGGCGATGGTTCGGACCGATGTTACTTCAGGGTTCGCTCCCCTGATTTGAAACGTAGTTACGTTTTGATGCAGCTGTCCGGAACTGATGCCGACAACTTAAAGCGGGGTCAATATGACTGGGTTGAGGTATCAAACATTCTAAGAGCCAATAAGATAGCCGCTCCCGGTTGCGTTGCCGTTTTGGCCGACTATGCTGCTCTATTAATAGACGATTACGGCGACACCATGCTTGAGACGGCCGCGCTGACCAGCGCCAAAAATGGCAGTATTAACAATTGTTTACCATTCTTCGATGCGTCCTTGCAGACCGTCGGGCGTTTTTTGGCGATACCAGCAACACCTGGAAATGTTTGGACAAAAAGGGCCTTTGATCGCGACCGCTTTGTATGGGAGCTTCGATTTTTTATCTCTAAATATCTGGAGCCGATTGGTCGCTACACCCTTTCATCTCGCGAAGAAGATGATTTTTCCAATGATATCAATGCTATATCAACTTACTTGTCATCTGCATCGAGGTATTTTGTCCACCGTGACTACCACAGTCGCAACATCATGATCCATGACGAGAGTGTGGCCATTATCGACTTTCAAGACGCCCGACTGGGTCCCCCCTCCTATGATTTGGTTAGCCTGGTCTTTGATAGCTATGTCCCCATCTCGATTGAAAGTCGACTTGAACTACTTGAAAAAGGTTTGGCTTATATCCGATCCTCTGCCGGGCAGGCAGCCTACGACAGAGCCAAGGAGGAGTGGCGTCCAATGCTGTTACAGCGCCAGCTTAAAGCTATTGGCAGTTTTGGCTACCTCACGGTTGATAAGCACAAGGGTGACTACCTACGTAATGTGGCTCCAGCTCTCCAAACTTTGCTGGATGCAGGAGTTCAGGACAGCCGTTGGCCTTTTCTAAGCGGGCGACTGCTCCAGATCATGGCAAACACCCTCCCCGATCGAACGGCTAGTTTTTTATCCACGGATCCTGGCTTAAGCCTGGCATCTGCCGGATCCAGACGACTTTGATCTAATGAGGCTTAAAAGGCCGTGGGAGCGAAGACCACGTGCGTAGCAACATCACTAACAAACCGAAATGTCTCATATTATGTGCAGGACTTGGCTCTAGGTTAAGGCCCTTAACGTTGCACACTCCCAAGCCCATGGCGACCATTTGCGATGTTCCACTATTTGATGCCGCCCTGGCTTCATGTCTGCGAGCCGGCTTTCGAAATATAGCCATAAATACCCATCACCTTTCAGACCTGATGACCAGCCACGCCTTATCTTGCGCTAAGGAGGGGGGCTTAAAGGAAATCTATATATCAAAGGAAATGCCTGAGATTTTGGGAACTGGAGGCGCACTTCACCAGCTCACTGATTGGTGGGGTGAAGATGACCTGCTCGTCTATAATGGCGATATCTTGTCTGAAATTTCGCTGGAACAACTTTGGTTGACCCATCAAGCCTCCGCAAATTTGGTGACCCTCGTCTACCGAGCCGCCCCTCCTGCTGACGGCGGGCGCTCCCTTTGGTTAGACTCCGCGCAACGAGTGGTGGCCATTGCAAAGAAAGAGGATCTTCCAGCAGATTTACCTAAAGAGGGGCTAAGAGAGGCTGGTTTTGCCTGTGCCTACGTTGTGAGACCGCGTTTCCGAGAATTTCTGCCCAAACAAGGTGGATTTTTTGATCTCATTGATGGATTTAATCGGGCTATAGCGGCCGGTGAGACCATTTCTGGAATGCCTTTTTCGGGCTATTGGGCTGATATTGGAAACCCCAAAGCCCTTTGGGAAGCCAACCTCCTTGTGAATTCAATGCCGGCGGCGTCTCGTCATAAGCTACTTGGCAGGTCTGCCGAAGGCAAGATGAGCCAGGCTTCCAATTTTACCGTGGACTCCCGGTCGTTTATTGCGTCGTCAGTTACTCCCGGGCCAGGCTGCGTCATCGAAAACTCTGTGCTTCTCCGCGGAGCCGTGGTTGCTCCTGGAGAGCATTTGTCCGGTGTGCTGAGGGGCCTAGGTCTCAACGAGACGTTCTCGTAGAGGCGCGCTCCTTTTAATTGCGTACCTGACTATTCAACGTTTGCTTAGTCAATCTGCCTAATCACTGACTAGTCAAATTCAAAAATATTTAAACTTTTCTTGCAGATAGCTGACGGTGGCTTGTTTGCTGTGATTAAGCAGTGCCAACAAGAAAGAGCGTGAATTGTCTTAATTTAACTCGCGGTAGCGATGCTTCTTTGGAGGGGGGGGGGGGTCGAGCTGTTGGATGCGGTGTTTGATTTGAATCGTTAGGATTGCCGTTCTCTTAAGCCACTTTTCCCGGGTGGCGCCTCTTACAATGGCCTAACAAAAAACAATAACAACAATCTCAAATCTAATTACGCAGCCCTTCTTGCTCTCTTCACATTCTTCTGGCCTGACGTCTCTGCTTCTTAAGTACCGCATGCTGCAACTTTAGAGGCTTTTTTATTACGTCTTACATCATCTTCACTGCCGACCCTGCACTTTTGCCAGTTTCGCTTCGGGTGGTTGATTTATTAAACGCTTTTGCCCGTAAATACTGGAACTTTAACGATTGTGTTCGACTTCTTAACAGAACCTGCTGCCTTGAATCCTTTTGTCGCATCAACTTTTTGTACTTTTGCAAGTTCGATGCTTTTTACTTTGCTCAACGCAACACTAAACGCACCTTTTTCCACGTAGTAAACCGACATACCCGCAGTCAACTCATCTGGGTTATCGATGTTGTCGTTTTGACGCCAGATGTGTCGCCAAGCCTTCGATGTACCATAAACGCGCTTAGAAATAGCTGCCAAGGTATCACCTTCGCGAACGATTTCTTTTGCTCGCTTAATGCTTTCATAAGCTGATGCAAAGTTACGGCTGGACTCTTCAAGTGTGTAATAAACAACGTCACCTGGATAAATATGATTTGGGTTAGACATATTGCTCAAGTTAGCGATATCTCTCCAGCGCTTTTGATCGCCGTAGATTTTTGTCGCAATCTTGCCAAGAGTGTCGCCCGCTTCAACAACATACGCCAATTTCGAGTTCATCTGAGGAAGACCAGGAGCTGCTACCTCGGCTGGTGCGCCCTCTGCAGAAGCTACTGCTGTCTCTGCGCTTGCGGTCGCTTCACCTTCTGCCGGTGCCGCCATCTCACCGCCAGCGTCAGCTGTAGCGGCTTCGCCCTCAGCTGCTGGCTGCTCGGCTGATGCTTGGTTTTCAGCGGAAGCATTTATTTCTCCCGATAAAGCTTGTGCCTCAGCATCTACGCCTTCCTCTGTAGGAGCAGCTGCATCATTGCTAACAACGTTTTCTCCACCCTCAGAAGACTCTCCTTCTGCCAGCGCTTCGTTGTTTGGGGCAGCTTGAGCTGTCGCATCTTCGCCTTCAGCGTTTTCACCGCCTTGCGATTGAGCGGCAGCGGTTTCAGACTGCTGACCTCCCTCTTCTTGTCCACCTTGTCCCTCAGCGGCAACTTCGTCTGAAGCTTGTTGCTGTTGGCTGGAGCATCCAGCGAACGGCAACATCAAGCTCAGAGCGAAAGCTGTCACCGCTAAGCGACGCCTCCATTTGAACCTCATGTTCGCACCTCCCAAAAAAAATTGTTTAGAAAAACCTCATGTCGCTTCTCGGCAGAAATTTTTCCTGCTTTAATTTTGAAATGCCCTCCAAATTCCCGCAATGGGCAAGGGTTTCACACCTCGCCATACTAGAAGCGCGCCGGCAACAGCCTATTCACACCTCGAGTTTTTGAAACCATTGAGCCGCAAATGATTCACGCCACCCAGTGATCAATCGTGGTGGTGACTTAGCGGTGATGATCAGGCAAATTATTCCCCAGCAAGATGCTCTTCCCGGTAGAAAATTTTTTAATTCGATTTTTATTTTCTGTTTTCGACTTTTTGGGCTGTCGTTTATTTAATATTTGATTTCAATTAGACTAAAATTTGCATCCAAACTTTTAAAACGCCATGACCGCGGGACGCCGTTTTTGACACCAACTAAACCGCCAGCAAACTACCGCCACACCAGCGTTCTCATGCAAGAGTCGCTTGATGTGCTCGCGCCAAAATCCGGCGGCATTTACGTGGATTGCACACTAGGCGGCGGTGGCCATACGGCCGCCGTCCTCCAGCATAGCGGCCCCACGGGCAAGGTCGTCGCTTTTGACCGTGATCCGATTGCAATTGAGAACGCCGCAAAAAAGTTCGAAGACTTCATTAAATCTGGACGGTTGACTCTTCACCGCGGCGTATTCAGTGATATTTATTCCGTTCTAGATGCTCATAAGCTGATAGGGAAAGTCGACGGGGTTTTGGCGGATATTGGGGTCTCTAGTCATCATTTAGACGAGCCCGGGCGCGGCTTCTCATTTCAGACAGTCGGTCCTCTGGATATGCGAATGAATCAGTCTGCGGGACAAAGCGTTGCCGAGTATTTAGCGTCAGCGACAGAGTCGGAAATTGCTGATGTTATTTACAGGTTTGGAGAAGAGCCCAAATCACGATTTATCGCAAAGATCATTTGCGACCACCGCGCAAAGCGGCCACTCGAAAGCACAAAGGACTTGGCCGACCTAATAGCCTCGAGGGTGGCCTGGAAAAAAGAAAGTCGCAAACACCCTGCAACAAAGACGTTTCAGGCTCTGCGTATTTTTATCAACCAAGAGCTGTTTGAACTGGAGCAGCTCCTGTCAGACGCGCCGCGAGTGCTGGCGGTCGGAGGTGTTCTGGCTATCATCACGTTTCATTCCCTAGAAGACCGTCTTGTAAAGCTTGGCATGCAAAAGCTATCGGGCAAAAATCAGGATGATTCTCTGCCTAGAGATGTTGTTCTGACCGCGCGTGAACTCGCGCAACGCTCATCATCATGCGCCGAACTGATTCGGCCATTCCCCATCATCCCATCAACGGAAGAAATCGAAAAAAATTCACGATCACGTAGTGCAAAGCTACGAGCTATCCGTTTGATCAAAGAATGTTTATAATAATATTGCCATAAATTTGAAAAAGAAGTCCGTTCATTATTTGAATTAGGAAGGGGCATCGGAAACATGCGGAAATTAACGGTTCGTCTTGCGATTCTATGGACCTTAGTTCTGTCTTGCGCCGCTTTCGCGCGAGTGCATTTCAGAAGTCTCACCACAGGCGTTGCTTACGACCTTGGACAGCTGAAAACCACAGAGGGCAGACTTCTGGAAGATCGGAGCTCACTAACGGGCGAGCTGGCAAGGCTTACAACTAGAAAGAAACTAGAAGACCTTGCTCAGACACCTGCAAAGACTGGCAATGAGGGGACCGCTAAGAGGTGAAGCGCGTGGTAACACCAGTTACTAAGCTACTTGCGCGCTTTCGGGCGAATAAATCCGAAGGTGATCAAGGCATGCGCGGCTTCGATATCTCTCGCGCATCAATTTTGGCAGCATTACTGCTCGGGGCATTCGGTTGCCTTATCCTGCGCGCTGCTGTTATTCAGTTGTTCCCCCCTTCTGCAGAAGCATTACGAAGAATCGCTCAGAGGCAATATGAGCAACACTTAGAGCTCGCCCCTTATCGCGGCCCGATTTTGGACAGAACAGGCCATCCGTTAGCCATCAGCCTCAAAAAGCCGTCCGTTGCCATCAATCCAAGGGTATTTGCACCTTCGTCACAGCAACTGCGCCAGCTCAGCGAACTTCTAGGTCTACCAAAAGACAAGATCAAGGAGGTCGGTGACAAGACGGCTTATTTCGCCTGGCTTAAGCGCAAAATCGACCCGACAACGGCTCAGAAAGTTGAAGCGCTGTCTCTGAAGGGGGTCTACCTTGTCAATGAGGCGACTCGACTTTACCCCTTGCAATCTATTGCTTCACACGTCGTTGGGGCAGTGGGCAGTGAAAATCAGGGGCTTCTAGGGTTAGAACGCCAATTTCAAAGCATGCTTGGCGGTCGTCAAGCCGCCGTAAGCCTCTCGAAAGACGCCCGTGGCCGCACGATTCTTTACACCAGTGATACGGCTGCGCCAGATCTCCCGGGTCACACTATTCTTTTATCATTAGACCACGCCATACAAGAAATTGCTGAAGAGGCATTAGCTAACGGAGTTCAGGCCGCAAAGGCAAAAAGTGGATTTGCAATTGTAACAGATCCACATACCGGTAAAATTCTTGCGCTAGCAAATTACCCGACTTTCGATCCCAACAACATCGCCAACGCAAAGACCGAACACACGAGAAACTTTGCCTTACTGGATCAATTTGAGCCAGGATCCGTGATGAAGCCATTTGTGATCGCCGCTGCTCTAGAGCGAAAAAAAACTTCCATAAACGAGCCACACAACTGCGAGAACGGTATTTATAGAGCTGGCGGAACGGTATTCCGTGACGATCACCCGGCGTCCGTTTTGACGACCGCCGAAACGATCATTCGTTCAAGTAATATTTGTACCTTTAAGATCGCAAACCGCTTGGGGAAACAGGGGCTTTTTGATTCGCTGGTCGCCTTTGGGTTTTCTGGCGGTCTGTCTATATCGGAAACATTTCCATCTGTGATTAAAGGTCATATTTCAAAACCGGGGACGTGGAAACCCATTCGCTTCGCAAACGTCGCATTTGGACAAGGGATGACTGTTAATGGGCTGGAGATCGCCATGGCGTACGGAGCTTTGGCGAATGGGGGGAACCTGATGCGGCCCATATTGGTGGATAGAATCATGAGCCCCAATGGCGATATTGTCTTCGCAGCAACGCCCGAGTCAACCTCCCATGTGATTGGAATTGAAACGGCCGCAGACATGAGAAAGATTCTCGCTCGAGTTGTAACTGATCCGCGTGGCACTGCCAGCCTCGCGGAAACACCGGATTACACATCTGGGGGAAAAACCGGTACGGCGGAGAAAGTTGACCCCATCTTAAAGGCTTATTCACCAGAAAAACGTATTTCGAGTTTCGCCGGTTTTGCTCCCGTGGTTGATCCGTACTTGGTCATCTACGTCATGATAGATGAGCCAGCGGTGCGCCCAGCCTATGGCGGGCTTCTTGCCGGACCCGTATTCTCTGAAATCGCCCAAAGAAGCCTGCGATATCTGAATGTCGCGCCGGACAAAAATTCATTGCCGATCAAGAAAATTGCGACGAAAGTCCCAACAAAGCGGGTGTCGAATTCCAAAGAAGGTGCCCATGACAAAAAGCGCCGTCGACTTTAAAGATATTATTCAAGAGTTGGATTTGGCTGAACTTCGCCCAGAGCTGCTTCGTTCGCCAAAACATGGCGCTTTGTTAACCGGAGTCGTTGCCGATTCAAGAAAAGTCGCACCTGGTCTGATCTTCTGCGCCATCCAGGGTAGTGCACACGACGGGCATCAGTTCTTAACGTCCACTGAGGTAAGAATATCGGTTGCGATTATCGAAAATCGAGATTTGAACTTGGAGGCCATTCGAGCAGACGCCGTTATTCGAGTTACCTCGACGCGGGCGGCCTGGGCACAATTAGAGTCGAGGTTTTGTGGCCATCCATCAAATAATCTTAAAATCATTGGAATCACGGGCACTAATGGCAAAACCAGCTCGTCGTGGATGGTCGGATCTATTTTAAAAGCGCTCTCGAGGCGCTGCGCAGTAATCGGTACGCTCGGAATACTGACTAACGGCACAAAAATCGAAACTGGACATACAACGCCTGATCCTGACGTTTTGTACCCAAAATTAAAGGAACTTCTTGAAACCGGTGTGGAATTTGTCGCCATGGAAGTTTCAAGCCACGCCCTTGCTCAGGGAAAAGTTTGGCCCATTCGTTTTGCAGCAGCCGGTTTTACAAGCTTTAGCCAGGATCATTTGGATTTTCATAAAACGATGGATGCCTATCTTGATTCCAAATTGACGCTCTTCCAAAAGTTTCTTCGGCCAAACGCCCCTGCTTTGTTTCATGAGAGCTTGTTACAATGGCCAAAGATTGTTGCAACGATCAAGACGTCCGAAAATTTTTTAATCTACGGCTCATCTTCTTCAAAGCCGGACTACAAGATGACTTACCGTGTGCATCGGCGTATTGGACGAAGTGAGGTGGAGCTATCGTACTCGAAAGATTGCGGGCGCTTCGATATCCCGATGATTGGGGACGTCTTTGCGCAAAACTTTGCCCTTGCGATCATTATCGTTTGCAAGCTCATTGAGTTACCCATCAAAGCACTCGCCGATTCCGTCACAAAAAGTTGCTTGGAGCCCGTACCTGGACGACTTGAGATCGTGCGGGGGGAGGACCGGCCCTGGCGTCCTTTGGTTTTTGTAGACTATGCGCACACCCCTGATGCGCTAGAGAAGGCGCTGAACAACCTTCGTGACCCTGCGGGAAGACTTGCCGTGGTTTTCGGCTGCGGCGGTGATCGCGATAAATCCAAACGGCCGATGATGGGCAAAATCGCTAAAGACCTAGCGGACGCAGTCTTTATAACAAGTGATAATCCAAGAACCGAGGAACCAAAGTCGATCATTGACGACATCGTGGCTGGAGTTGCGAGTACGACTACCGCCATAAGCGGCGTTGAAAAGGGTCCGCAAGTTATCATAGACCGCAAAGAGGCCATCTGCAGAGCCATCTCATCATCTTTCGGCGGCGACACCGTGCTTATAGCTGGCAAGGGACATGAAGACTATCAAATCATAGGAACAAAAAAACTTTCATTTAGTGACCAGGCTGTAGCCTTAGAGTCCCTTAAGACTCCAAGGTCCTGGCTTGTCTTTGGCGCTGGTGTTAGCGGCTTTGCTGCGGCCGAGCACTTAATTCACTTTGGCGACAGAGTAACGATAAGCGATGACAAAATTTTCGATGTGCCAGAAGCGCTACGCAATAAAGTTCAAGTGCGTCAACTCTCGGAACTAGCTTGGGGCGATTTTTCGGCGGCAGTCTGCAGTCCAGGCGTTCCTCTAGACCACCATGTTTATAAGAAAGCCGCTCAGTCGGGTTTACCAGTAATTTCTGAAATTGACTTGGGTCTTGATGGCTTTCCAGGACGAATACTCGGTGTCACTGGGACAAACGGGAAGTCGACCACGGTTGCAATGACAGAGCATGTGGGCCAATCCTTAAATCTATCAATCCGCGCATGCGGTAATATCGGGCTGCCACCTTCGGCATTGAACCTTCGGCTCGCCTCGCAAAGCGACTCGGTGGTGATCGAATTGAGTAGCTACCAGTTGGAAGGTAGTCGGTGTTGGTTATCCGAGGCGGTGGCTATCACTAGCTTTTCCCCCGACCATCTCGCCCGGCACAAAACTATGGACAAATACTTTGCCGCCAAGTGGAAAGTCACTAAATGGCTTAAGCGAGGTGGTACGCTCCTGCTTTCGGCCGAGGTGGCTAAATTTGCACTCTCTCAGGCTATCGACTGGCCGGATGGGCGAATCATAATTGTGGGCTCTGATTCGGCTGCCATCAAAATTCCATCGCGCTGCGAGTGGATTGAGCTGAATGATGGTCGGACCACAATCGGCGGTAAAACCTTTGATCTTGGTGAGTTTGGGCTAGTTGGTTCCCATAATCATTTGAATGCCATCTTCTCATCCATCATGCTCCAGACTCTTTTCAACGTTACTCCACGAGATAGTTTTCATGCGCTCATGAGCTTTAAGGGCTTGCCCTACAGATGCCAAACGGTGTTCGACAGTTCTGAGCTCAAGATAATAAACGACAGCAAATCAACGAATCTGGAAAGCACCCTTTCGGCGCTGAGCATGATGTCTCGACCGGCAATTTTGATGATGGGTGGGCAAGGAAAAGGTGAGTCGTATGCACCTCTTGCCGGCGCTCGAAGCAAAATTCAAACCCTGATTACGTTTGGCGCCTCTGGAGAAACTATCGCCGCACAGGCTCCGCAGGGGCTAAAGTGCGACGTTTTCGAAAAAATGGTGGACGCTACCTTGCATGCCCTTCGCCTAGCGAGGGACAATAAGTGGGACATATTGTTCAGTCCCGGCTGTGCCAGCTTTGATGAATTTAAGAACTTCGAGGATCGCGGCGCGACATTCACTCGAATCGTACAGGAAGAACTAGATAAATCAAAAGTTAAGGCATAACAGAGCTTGGAGTAGAAGATGGCGCGCATTTCGCAAAGACTTAAATCGATATCTTTATATTCCCAAAGGCGGGATGTGGCCGAGCGCTCAGACCGAGAAAAGCTTTCCGACGCGGGGCAACTGCTCGTTTCAACGACGCTACTTCTGGTCATGACAGGGCTAATCATGGTTTATGCGGCGAGTGCATTGAAGGGTGAGCAGCAATTTGGCGATAGTTTCGTTTTTATTCGAAAGCAGGGCTTGGTTGCGCTCGCGGGACTAACTCTTATGTTTGGAATATCCAGAGTCCCTATGGTTTTAATCGAGCGTTTAGCGCTTCCATTGCTAGGGCTAGCGCTTATTCTACTTTCCCTGATTTTTATTCCTGGCGTCTATACGTCTGGGGGTGGCGCGGCACGGTGGATTTCATTTGGTGGTTTTCGATTCCAAACATCTGAATGCGCAAAATTAGCGCTAGTCTTTTTTCTGGCAAAGAACTTATCTCGTCCAGGCTTCGACATCCGTCGACTCCGCACAGGAATATTGCCAAACATTATTGTTTTTTCGGCATTTGCGTTGTTACTCATGCGACAACCTGATTTCGGCTCTACCGTTTTGATGGGTCTCGTTATGTTTTCCATGCTCTTTGTTGCGGGTCTGGATTGGAAATTCATTTTTAGTTCAGCGCTTGTGTCGTTAGGAGCGGTAGCGGCCGCAATCGCTGTGGCGCCCTATCGTTTGGCCAGACTCACTAGCTTTCTCGACCCCTGGGCGGAAATTAAGCGCGGTGGCTTTCAGATTATTCAATCATATTTGGCATTTCAAAATGGGGGTCTTCTTGGTCTGGGACTCGGCGAAAGTCGACAAAAGCTTTTCTTCCTGCCCGAAGCGCACACAGATTTTATTTTAGCCGTTCTCGCAGAAGAGCTTGGGTTCCTGGGCGTAACGTTTCTATGCCTCGTCTTCGCGTACTACTGTTTTCTAGGCTTTCGCATCGCATTTTTACAAGTCAATCCGTTTCGGCGCTACTTGGCATTCGGCTTGACGGCAACCGTAGGTTTTCAAGGGGCCATCAATATGGCCGTAGCGATGGGAATGCTTCCCACCAAAGGAATTCCCTTACCATTTATAAGTAGCGGCGCTAGTAGTCTATTGATGAGTATGGTCACTACGGCGCTACTGCTTCGTTTGAGTATATATGAACCCCAAAAACGCTGATTCAGATCTGATCAGACGCTTGACGCCTTTGGCTCCGTTCCATTTCATAGGTGTCGGCGGGTCTGGAATGTTGCCTCTAGCTGAGTTGGTTGCCTCTTTGGGCCTGCCAGTGACAGGAAGTGACCTTAAAAACACTCAAACTAGTTCTCGCATAAGTTGTTTAGCTCAGGACAGCGCGGAAGAGCGCTCTGCGGTGCAATTCGCAAACTGTGTTGTATTTTCGAGCGCAATACCGAAAAACAGTAAAAATTTTATATTTGCCAAAGAGTCGGGTAAGACGTTGCTTCACAGAAGCGATCTTTTGGCTATATTTTGCAACACATTGAAGACCATTGCCGTCTCTGGGACGCATGGAAAAACAACGACATCTGCAATGATTGCTCACATCCTGGAATCGCAGGGTGTCGCGCCTTCCTGGATTATTGGGGCAAGCTTTTCAAATGGTCAGCCGGCATTCAAGCTCGGCACATCAAATCTTATGGTGATCGAAGCTGACGAATCGGATGGCACGTTTGTGAAGTACCGACCATTTGTCGCAGTAGTCAACAACGTCGAAGCTGACCATATGGATTTTTATAAAACTGAGGATCGCTTGTTTGGAGCATTTTCAGAGTTTTTATCAAATACGTCTGACAATGGTTGCCTTATTTTCAACGCGGACGATACAGCTCTTAAAGGATTAGCCGCGAAATCGGGCAAGCCACGTAAGGGCTTTGGTTCGGATGGGCCGTCGGAGTTTAGACTTCTGCACGCGCGTTCAACGGGTCTTTCGACGTCCGGTGAGTTAAGTGCCGGTGGCCGGAACGTCACGTTTAAAATCCCGATGACCGGCCGACACAATGCCTTTAATGCTCTCGCCGCTGTTGCCGCCTGTGTTGCGGTCGGTTTAGAGGCCGGCGCCTGTGCCTCATCCCTGCAGTCATTTCCAGGCGTAGCGCGGCGTCTACAGGCGTATAAAAACAACGCCGGCGCGATGATTTTCGATGATTATGCACACAATCCTGGCAAAATAAAAAGCTGTCTGGAGGGGCTCTTTAGTGCTTTCCCTGAAAAGCGCGTGATCGCCGTCTTTCAGCCGCACCGATTCAGCAGAATTTCTAGTTTATATCGACACTTTATTCGGGCTTTTCGGTTCCCGAATCTTCGGGTCGTGGTTTTGCCCGTCTACGGCGCCGGTGAGGTCGCCATTGATGGTTTTTCTGTGGATAAGATCGCCGACGACATCCGTCTTGAGTCGGGGGCCCAAACGTTTGCGGCTTATACTTTGAAAGAAGCTGCAGACTTGGTAAAATCCATGATGGATCCAAAAAAAGATATAATTGTCACGATTGGAGCCGGGGATGTTTGGAACGTCGCAAATGATGTAGCCGAGCGCCTTTAGGGATGTGATGTGCTGTCTCGGGAGCTCCGATGAGACTTGTTTTGAGCCTAAACTTCACGATGATTGGGGGCTAGATCAATGTTTGGTTTTCTTCGGCCAAAAAGTCAAAGAAAACGATCGGTTCTGGCCAAGCAAAAGGTCAAATCGTCACCCAAAGCCCAGAAAAGTGCGGGCCAGGCCTGGTCTTTTGCCGCAAAGGCCCTCCTCGGCGTACTGTTTGTCGTGATTGTCTGGGGGCTTGGAATTAGGATTAGCGACAAAATTCAGGAAATCGGGTCCTACGTGAACTCAATTCTAGTATTGCCGCCCAAGGAGTGGCGAATAGAAATTGTAAACTCCAGCGGGGCTCACTTACCAGAAGACGTTAAACGGGAAATTTACAAAATTGCTGCAAAAAGCCTCCGAACTGGCTCGCCTCAAGAGTTAAAGTCACTGGCTAGAAATGTTGAATCGTCGGGAATGCTTGAAGGGGTTCGTGTGATTCGACCCGTGACAGATGCTGTCATTCTCACAGCTGAACTTCGAAAGCCGAGCCTACTCATCGACGTCGGCACTAAGACTCGGTTTTTGACTGCGGACGGAACTATTTTTGGTGACGCGGCCGACAGCTCAACGCAATCGAACCATCCAAAACCTAACGTCCGCGTCACCGGTATTTTTGATCAAAGGCCCAACCCACAACTTGATCAATCCCAACGCATTATCACCACTTCAGATGAGCGCCGTCACCTAGAAGATGCGCTTGAAATTTGGGGGCTCGTTCGAAATAGCGAGGTTGAAATTAAATCGATAAGTTTTCAGAAATTTCGGGGCTATGCGCTTATTTTAGATGACGACACAGAGATCGTAATTGGACTGCAGCCCTTTGCATACAAGCTTAAAAAACTACAAAATATTTTAGACGGTCTACGTCGTGACGGTATTGTTGCATCTAGAATTGAGCTCGACTACGAGGGCAAGGCCTTCATCAAGGAGCGTAAGCTCTGATGTCGCCGCAGCAAGTCAAAAGAAAATGGTTTGTGTTGATTGATCTTGGTCACGGGAACTGCCGGCTAGCCTTGATCCCACATGACTACTCCGATCTCCTCCTTTTTGAGGAGCCGACTACTGGCATCATTAAAGGGAAAGTTGCAGATCGTGATGCGCTGACGGCAAGCATACAAAAGCTCGCACAGCGTGCCGGTTTATACGACTTAAATTACGAAGCCTACGTGAATATTCCGGCCAATCAATCGCGCGCCCTTATTCAAACCATAAATCATAAACTAAATGGAACTTATCGCTCTTCGGATTACGAGGCGATAATCGATATGGCCCTGGAGTCTGCGTCTCTTGGTCTTGATGAGGTCATTGACGTCATTCCTCTGCAGCTCCGCCTAGATGGCAAGCTGGCTGACCCCCTTGCATTTGGCACCGTAAGTCGCGAGGCCAACATGCGGCTAATGATGGCTACTCATCCTAGCGTATTGCTTGAAGATGTATTGTCATGCCTCAATGGGGCTGGGATTACCGTGTCTGAATTTAGATCCAACGGACTAGCCGTATCCCGAGCGCTGCAGTATCTTAGGGCTAGCGCTGAAAACTCCGTTCTTCTTGATTTTGGCCACTCCACAATTACCGGTTCTTTAATGGTAGGCGGAGTGGTGAATCAGTTTTTCTGTGTGCCCGCAGGAAGCGCTCATATCACAAAAGACTTATGCGCTGGTCTCGGCACATCTTTTGAAGACGCAGAGTTAATAAAAATCGATCTGAATATCTCAGAGACTGCGAATTCCAATTTTAAATCTTCGCGAGCTGCCCACTATGCAATTCCGAGAGTCACAGAGCTCATGACATTAGCATTTAAAAACTTCGCTCTATATCGACGATCATTGGATGGGGGCTTGCTTTTTTGCGGCGGCGGCTCGTCACTGACAGGTTTAGTTGAGTACTGCGCCCAAAAATTCGGCGTTAAAGGTCCGCTGGTTGCACAGCTAAATGGAGATGGGGCAAAAGTTTTTGTTGGTATTTCAACGGGAGTTTCGTCGCAAAACCAGCCAAGTCCTGCGCTAACGCTTGATAGTAGCTGGATTGCTCTATTAGCCCAAGCCCGCGCGCTTGTCAGACTGCGGCGTGCAATATCTTCGGAAAAGGACGCTCGCCCCCTATCAAGGCTCAGGCCCTTGTGGACATGGCTTTCTGAACTATCGCGGTAAAATTGTCATCATCATTTTATTTTGTCAAAAAGTTGACACGTCCTTTTTGCGGTTATTATAATTTTGCATAGAGTTCAAATAATTTGGTCTGGATTCGCATGGTTGAAGCCTGATTAAATGCGAAAAACTATGAGAATTTAAAGGGGGTTTGAATGTCGTTTAATTCATTTGGCGCTAAGATAAAGGTCGTCGGTGTTGGTGGAGGCGGCGGAAATGCTGTCAATACCATGATTAGAGGCGGTCTTGAGGGCGTTGACTTCATAGTAGCAAATACTGACGCGCAAGCTCTCAAAGCGTCTTTAGCCCCGCACAAAATCCAACTTGGAAAAGAATTGACCAAAGGTCTCGGTGCTGGAGCAGATCCGGATATCGGTCGCGACGCCGCTCTCGAAGATCGCATGGAGCTTCAAGAATATCTAAGTGATGCTGATATGGTATTCATTACGGCTGGCATGGGCGGCGGCACCGGTACTGGTGCTGCGGCCGTGGTTGCTCAAATCGCAAGGGAACTTGGCGCTCTAACAGTCGCTGTAGTCACAAAGCCCTTTGCCTTCGAAGGTAAGCGTCGTCGCAAGCATGCCGAGCACGGAGTTGCCCGGCTTCGAGAGTGCGTTGACACTCTTATAACGATTCCGAATCAAAGACTACTCCAAGTAGCCACTCCAGACTTGAGCATGCTTGATGCGTTTAAGTTAGCCGATAACGTTTTGGTTAATGCGGTTCGTGGTATCAGCGACATTATCAATACGCCAGGTCTGATCAACGTTGACTTTGCCGATGTAAAAACCGTCATGAGTAGCATGGGGCATGCACTGATGGGTATCGGCTACGGCACGGGCGCCGAGCGAGCTCTGTCGGCTGCGAAGCAGGCCATTTCGTCACCTCTTCTCGAAGATATTGACATCGAGGGCGCCACCGGAATTCTCATAAATATAACAGCCGGAACAAATGTCAGCATCATGGAAGTCAACAACGCCTGTATGGTTATACAGGAAGCCGCCCATGACGATGCTAATATCATCTTTGGAGCCGTGATTGACGAGACTCTCGGAGATGAAATTCGCATCACAGTGATCGCGACTGGATTTCCGGTAGAGGAGGCTGTCCATCCAGAGGAGCTTACATCTGTTTCTACAAGACAATCCCATGTCTCGAAGCCACTAAATCCAGCTCCAGCTCAACGCTTGGTGGCGCCACCTCGCCTTACAACTCCAGTAGTAGCTGCTGCTGCGCCCCGAGAGCGGGTACCGGCTGTACAACCAACTACTGCAAGTCACACAGCGCACCAGATTATCAGGCCTCAAGCGGCGCCTACCCCAATAGTGAATCAGGCCCCAACTCCAGTAGCTTCGACTAGTTCGCAAATCTTCGATGCACGTCTTCAACATCCGGCGAGTCATGTGCAGTCAAACAGCGCGACATCAACGCCAGCCACCGTTTTACCCAATCGCGGTCCGTTGCACGCGCCCGTCACGCCGGCAAATACGCCAGAGTTCAGGGAATCGCCCGCGGTAGCTCCCGCATCAGCTACGCCAGCTCTGCATCTTCAAAACGTTGAGACTGTGGCTCAGCCCTCAGTGGCGCCCTGCCGCGTAGACGCTGCCTCCGAAGCTCAATCGCTTGCCGATTGGACATTTGATGAATGCCTCGACACATTAGATGACTCGGAACAAACGAGTGTTAACACCCAACGCTCAAGTCACAGCTACCCTGACGCCAGCGTATTCGATCAGCCTGACGAGACTTCTAATACAGCTGCCGAATTCGCTGATGAGGTTTTTGCTCAAGACGTCTCTGAGATCTCTACAAACAGTGGCGTTTCTACTGATGCCTCCATGCACGCCAGTAAAACCGTCGCTGACATGGTGTTTGCCTCTGATGAGGAGTCCATTGCGCCTACCAGTGATTACCGCGCTGGAGCTATTAAGGATGTGACGGCATCATGGGACTTCGATCCTCCAACACCTGATGTGGTATCAGATGAAATCGATCGAAGAATTGATGAGGCTTTAGCACTCGCCGAGCAAATGAATGCCTTCGATCAACCGGAATTTGGAGCTACACAGGGCGGTGCTGGTATCGATCTTGATGATCTTGATTTACCGGCGTTCCTACGCTCGAATTCGGAGACGAAGTCGATCTGATCTCATTGAACTCTGGGGCGCGCTAAACCGATGTTGTTGGCGCGCCCTTTTTTATGTCCGACGGCAAGCCCATAGATATAATTGTTCGCCGTTCGAGCCAGTTTTAATAACGAGCTCCCTAATTTTATCTGTGCCGACCAGATCCGTAATGAGTAAATCAAGATTGTTGGTCGTCCGACAAACTATCGAAGCCTCCGCGAAGTTCAGACTCGACAAATATCTTTCCGCCGACGCTTTCTTGGCAACATACCATACCATGTAGTCTAAATCGGCGGCGCAACGTCCGCTGGTCGTTTTGGTTAGATCCGTATCCTGTGGAAACCTGACCTCAACATAAGGTGACTGATAAAACGACGGAACAAAAGGCCAACGCTCCCCGAGTTTTGACTGATCTTTCACGTCCCAATCTAAACAAACTGCGTGATTTTGCGCCCGTCCAAGTGAATCAAGATACTCAAGAGCGCCGTATTTCTGTCCGCGCGGCCTAAACGCGACAACAACACCTATTAAGCAGCTGATCGTTATAAGTGTACGAACTGGCCAATACAATTTTCCAGGCTCTTTCCTGGTCACAATTTTAGAGATGACGTCAAAAAGCAGCGGCCAGCATGCGGGCGTTATGATCAACACGGGGTATAAAAAGCGCTCTTCCTTATGAGCAACCACAGCGTGGCCACATACGAAAAACCAAAAAATCCAGGTCAGCAAGCTTTTAGGTCGGATGAATATCATCGTCATTAGTGTCGCAAACGATAAAAATCCACCTACAAATCGCCCCGAAGTGCCAAACTCAAAGAAATAGGCGTACCATGGCGAGGTTCCAAAACGACTAGCGACTCCCTCAATAATATTTGCATGAAAGTAGTTCACAGGTGTCGCGACTAAGTCGCCATAAATAATCGAATCAAGCAAAACGAGTGCCGCTGAAGCCGTCAGAAATCCCATTACATTCGCGGTCAGATTCCTGAACGAAGAGCGCCTGATGACGAGAAGCCAAAGCCCTACGGCGGCATATACAAAACCCATTTGAAATCGCGAGAAGAACATAACTCCACTTAAGAATCCGCACCAAAAATGCTGGGATGTTTTTTCATTTTTATCCGAATTAAAATTTCTCGCCATATAACCCAAAAGCAACATAAGCCATGCACCCGCAAAGATTTCAGAGCTCGTGCTGGCGATCATTTGCGAAAGAAGAATCGACGTTGCTACGAGAACCCCGCCCAATTGTCTCTGCCTCGGACTAAGCCCATCTATTTCGTAGGCGCCGTGGTCTAAGAAATAGCTCACGGCACCAACGGTGAATACCGCGAAGGCGGCCTTTACAAACTTAACCGCTACAAATGGGCTGTCGGACAGCAAAAAACCTAACTTCAGCGGGATCGCTGCAAATACAGGCTGCATCCATGGTCGAATGCGACTGCCGTACTCCCACGCCAGCTGGTCAAACGCACCTCTGCCGATGAGTGCATTTGCGAATTCAATTATCTGAAAGTGCTCATCAGGATATTGATATCCTATCGAGAAAAAAACGCTAATCACCCCGACCAGGCCGAGATATAGCAAATGCAGTTTGACGTTTCCAAATAAGCTTTTAAACAAGATGAGCCGTCTATAAGGCCGCATTCAAATCGACTTTGTGTCCGATTTGCAGTCCCGTCGTAGTGGGTGGTAACCCCTCTGCTGGGCTTCTAGCAGCTAGCGTCGTAGCCGCAAAAAAATCCGTAAGCTTTGGTTCGTCTGTCTTCGCCGTTCCAAACTTTTTTTCTGCCCAGCGAAATAGAACATCTCCGAAATAACCGCCCATGGTTAGGCGACTTCGGCCTCTAACTTTTGTATCAATAGCACGAAGTAATTCTGCGCCTGATGATGGTGCTGTCGACGTCAGATCGACGATCCTGCAATACTGATCTTTATTCGTTACGACCTTTAATGCCTCGTCGATAGCCCAGATAATATCGGTCATTGTAGTCAAAACAAGGCCATTTGCTTGGCGAGGTAAAGGCAAGAGTATTGGCCACTTTGTCAGTGATCCCGCAGCTCTAAAAAAATCAGCATCGTAACCACACCCGCTAATGACGCCTGCGCGAATAATTATCTTTTCTGGAATCGAGGAATTAATAACCACGTTTTCAGCCCAATATTTTTCCCGAAGCATCGGGCTTTTAGCCTTTCTATCAACACCAACCCAGCTCAATAATACGATCTTGCGGGCATTGGCCCGTTCCATTGCTCTCACGATGTTTTGCGTCATAATAACGTTTGGCGACTGGGCGAGCTCACCATCTGATATTTCCGATCGCTGGGTGGACCCCAGCACGCCACCATGCCAGGCTAGATGAATCACAGTATCCGTAGACTTCAACGGTGCAAGCAAAGACTCTGGCGCTAAGAGATCGCAACAAAGCGGCAGAACGTTTTTGTGACTTGCTGGTAGTTTGTTGCGGTAGAGCCCAATTAAGGCTTTGTGTTGCTGAGCGAGGTGCTCCATCACTCTGCTACCAACACTGCCTGCGGCGCCAGTGATGAGAGCTGCCCGCCTTGTTGCTTGAGCTAATGACATGTCACCTCCAACAAAATCAATGTGCTGCGATGTGAAATCGATTTTTGGACAACCGCTATTATAGCAGCGAATCGTAAATTTTAAGAGTTTTTTCAGCGCAACTCTGCCAAGTAGGCAGCTCGGTTACCTTGTGCGCCGAGGCTGATGGTTCCTGAAACTGCGCGACAATTGACCTGACCGCTTCAACCCAACTATCCAGGGAAGCCTCCGGTTCCAAGGCGAGGCAACGCTCCGAAGCAAATTCGCACACATCATCAATTCCTGTCCCCTTCACATAGATGACAAAACGTCGCGCCATGACAGCATCAGCGGCTGGCAAGCACCATCCCTCAAAAAGAGATGTGTGAAGAAAAACCTTAGAGTTCTGGTACATTTGAGCTAATTCGGCTGACTTGATTGCACAGAATATTTTGACATTTTCGGGCGCGCCAGCCAAACGGATCTGGCCGGCACGATCCGTTACGATATTAAAACTGAGCGAGGGCAGGGCCCTTGCGATCTCTAGCACAAGCTCAAGTCTCTTATATGCCTCACCTCGCGCTACTGATAACACATCATACGTCACGTCGTTGGCGAGTGCTTCGTACCGAGGTAGCTGGTGAGCCGGGGTCGCCGTACCATTGGGTATAATGTGAATTTTAGACTCATGAGTATCACCAAAGACATCCAGTAAAGTTTTCCTGGTCCAATACGACGGAACTATTATCGCATGAGCCAATCTCATGACTCGCGGCAGGAGTATCCTTGTCTGAATGGAGAGCGGCGAAATATCCTTTTTTAACAACGGAATAATGTCGTGAATGGTTATGACAAATCTGTCTTGCGCTCGCGGCTTAACAAACACCGGGAGGTTGATATTGCTTAGCCCGTGATAAGTCACGGCTGGATAATGCCGCGTTATCTCGTGATAGGACAGGCTCGAAAACACGGGCTTGAACCTACCAGCTTTAGCAAAAAAATTACGCGTCCCAAAGGGTGCTGCTTTTAAAGGATCAATAGTAAGCAACTGGTTTGCGTCTACAAACGGCGGCGCATCCTTATCAAAGGCCGTGACGCGCGGTCTTCTTCCAGACCCAACGCAAGCTTCGTAAAGACGTGAACCATAATAACCGACGCCTGAAAAGGGCGACGAGAGGCCTAAACCATCCCAAATAATCTGCCGTTCATGCGGGTTTGCACGAGAGCTCGCGAGGTTCATGTCCTTGTGCTCCATCGGCTTTGTCACGTAACGATGGGTCGATTAATGTCCCTGCTTTAATGCGCCAGCGAGTTCCAGACGGGCCTGAGCTCTCTTCTTCGCCGCAAGTGCTCTCGGCAAATCAAGCGCATGGTCCGACGCGGATTTTTGGGTCAGCCGATCCTCTGCCCGAGACAATGCTTTTCTTGCGCGCTCCACATTTATTTCGCTCGACTTTTCAACCACGTCGGCTAGGACCGTCACACCTTCCGAAGAGACGTCAACGAACCCGCCAGCGATAAAGAGCTTTTCAGATCCCCCACCGTCTTTTGCTAAATCCAAGGCTCCAATATCGAGGGCTGCTACCATGGCGGCGTGTCCAGGCAACAAAGTCATGTAGCCAAGTTCGCCTGGTAAGCCGAGCGAGTTAGCTGGGCCCCGGAACAATATCCGGTCGGGGGAGAGAATTTTAACCTGTAGCTGTTTGTCCGACATGCGGTCACTCCACTTTGGGTGCGATTACTTCATTGAAGCGGCTTTTTCAAACGCCTCTTCGATGGTTCCGACATACAAGAACGCCTGTTCAGGGATGTGGTCGGCTTCGCCATTGCAAATCATTTTGAAGCCCTTAACAGTATCAGCAAGTTTTACGTATTTGCCTTTGTTACCCGTGAACTGCTCGGCAACTGTGAATGGCTGGCTAAAGAAGCGCTGAATTTTTCGAGCTCTCGCAACCGTTAGCTTATCCTCATCCGATAACTCGTCCATACCGAGAATGGCGATGATGTCTTGAAGATCTTTATAGCGCTGAAGAATCGACTGAACTTTTCGCGCAACACCATAGTGCTCAGCACCAACAACTTGCGGATCAAGAATCTTTGAGCTCGATGCCAACGGGTCAACGGCCGGGTAAATCCCAAGCTCGGCAATTTTTCGCTCGAGGTTTGTCGATGCGTCCAAGTGAGCGAACGTTGTGGCAGGAGCTGGATCGGTGTAATCGTCGGCGGGAACGTAGATCGCCTGGACCGATGTGATGGAGCCGTTCTTTGTGGTGGTAATACGCTCTTGAAGTTCGCCCATTTCACTAGCGAGAGTTGGCTGGTAGCCTACCGCTGACGGGATTCGGCCAAGAAGCGCCGAAACTTCTGATCCTGCTTGAGTGAACCGGAAAATATTATCCACGAATAAAAGAACATCTTGGTTTTCTTCATCGCGGAAATATTCTGCGATCGAGAGGCCTGTCAATGCAACGCGCGCCCGAGCTCCCGGCGGCTCATTCATCTGGCCGTAAACGAGTGCCGTTTTTGAAATAACTCCAGAATCCTTCATCTCGTGATAAAGGTCATTACCCTCGCGAGTCCTCTCACCTACCCCAGCAAATACGGAGAAACCACCGTGCTGAGTTGCAATGTTGTTGATCAACTCCATGATTAAAACGGTCTTTCCTACACCGGCTCCGCCGAACAATCCGACTTTGCCGCCTTTTGCGTAAGGCGCAATCAAGTCTACGACCTTGATTCCGGTCTCAAGAATTTCAATCTGGGTCGATAGATTTGTAAATTTTGGTGCCGACCTGTGAATCGGATATCGCTTTTTGGTTGTAACCGGTCCAGCTTCGTCAACAGGATCTCCGATCACGTTCAAGATTCTTCCGAGAACTTCGCGACCTACAGGGGTGGTGATTTGCTCGCCCGTGTCTTTAACGGAAACGCCTCGAGCAAGGCCGTCGGTCGTATCCATAGCAATCGTTCTAACAACGTTTTCGCCCAAGTGCTGAGCGACTTCTAAAATCAAGTTGTCAGCGTTGTTGTTAATCTCTTTGTTTGTCAATTTAAGCGCGTTGTAAATAGCTGGGAGCTGTCCTTGCGGAAACTCAACGTCTACAACTGGGCCCATTACCTGAACTACTTTTCCTACTGCGGCTGTCATATCCTTCTCCTCTGGGAGATTTGTTATTTATTCATACTCAAATTCACAATAAAACGTTCGGCTCCCGATTCTACAGGGCCTCGGCACCACTCGTAATCTCGATAAGCTCTTTGGTAATCGCTGCTTGACGTCCGCGGTTGTACTGTAACGTCAGCTTGCGAATAACTTCTTTAGCGTTTTTCGTAGCAGAGTCCATCGCTGTCATGCGCGCGCCGTGTTCACTGGCCGCAGCTTCTAGCAAAATCCTGAAAGTTTGAGCAACTACAAGCCTCGCTAGCACGGGACCAATGAGCTTAGCAGCCACGGGCTCCATGATGATGTGAGTGCTGACTTCAGTGTTTTGAGAGGACTTGACTGGAACTACGGGAAGTAACTGCTTAATGACAGGCACTTGGCTTAAAGCACTTTTAAACTCAACAAAGGCCACATGAACTGCATCATAAGTGCCTTCTCCGAACTTGCTGACAAGCTCATCGGCCAACGACTCTGCCATTTCATACTTAGGGCGCTCCGTCACTTTCTCTTTATCAGCAAGCACGGTCCACTTAAGCTTCTTGCAGAACATGGACGCTCGCCGCCCCCATGCCATCGTATCAACCGTGATGCCAGCTTCAACCCTCTCTTTCACAAAACGAGCCGTCACCTTAAATAGTGCGGAGTTTAAACTGCCGCAAAGCCCGCGATCAGTTGAGACGAGCACGAGGAGTTCTCGCTTGCTCGAAGTTCGCACCTCAGTGAGCGGCGTCACGACATCGCCAGCTGCCAAAACAACTTTGTTGACCATGTCAGCAAAGTGGTCTCCATATGGACGAGCTGCCAATACCGCGTGATTTGCTCTGGCAAATTTCGCGGCCGAGACAAGCTTCATGGCGTGCGTAATTTTCTGCGTGTTTTTCACGCTGACAATACGACGCTTAATGTCCTTTAAGTTAGGCATTTGGCTTGAACCCTTTCGCAAACTCTTCAATAGCTTTTTTGAGATCGGCCTCGACGTCAGCTAACTTGGCGCGCTGTTCGATCTTGGCCAGAAGCGGCGAATATTTTGCGTTGAGATGGTCGGCGAGACCCTTTTCGAAAGCTAGCACCTGAGATACTTCAACAGTATCGAGATAGCCCTTCGTTGCAGCGTACATAATCGCGACCTGCAGACCAACGTGCATCGGCACGTACTGACCTTGTTTTAAAATCTCAACTAAGCGAGCGCCTCGATTTAGTGCTCTTTGCGTTGCTGCGTCCAAGTCAGAGCCGAACTGAGCAAATGCAGCCAACTCACGATACTGCGCGAGCTCGAGTCGCAAATTACCCGCAACCGATTTCATCGCAGGAACCTGAGCGGAACCACCCACCCGGCTAACTGAGAGGCCGGCGTTGATAGCTGGACGGATGCCCGAGAAGAAAAGATCAGCTTCTAGGAAGATCTGACCATCCGTAATAGAAATTACGTTTGTAGGAATATATGCGGAAATATCTCCAGCCTGAGTTTCGATAATTGGAAACGCAGTGATAGAACCGCCGCCCAACTCATCGTTTAGCTTGCAGGAGCGTTCAAGAAGTCGGCTGTGAAGGTAGAATACATCGCCCGGATAGGCTTCACGGCCAGGAGGTCTACGAAGAAGTAACGACAACTCGCGGTATGCCGCGGCTTGCTTAGAGAGATCGTCATAGAAAATAACAGCGTGTTCGCCCTTATCTCTAAAATACTCGGCAAGTCGGCAACCAGAATATGGAGCAAGGAACTGCATTGGTGCTGGGTCGAGCGCAGTGGCCGCAACAACAATCGTGTAATCCATGGCGCCCGCTTTTTTTAGTTTGTCCACGACTTGAGCAACGGTCGAAGCTTTTTGACCGATAGCAACGTAAACGCAAACGACGCCTTTACCTTTTTGGTTAATGATCGTGTCGATGGCTACAGCCGTTTTTCCGGTTTGACGGTCGCCAATGATAAGTTCGCGCTGACCGCGACCAATTGGAACCATGGCATCAATAGCCTTGATCCCTGTTTGAAGTGGTTCATGCACGGACTTACGAGCAATGATACCTGGTGCCTTCACTTCAACTTTGCCGCGCTCATCCGTTTTTAGTGGGCCCTGCCCGTCGATAGGATTACCCAAAGCATCAACAACACGCCCAAGGAGGCCTCGACCAACTGGAATAGAGTTGATTTCATTCAGACGTTTAACGCTATGGCCTTCCTGGATTTCATCCGTCTTTCCAAGAACGGCGACACCAACGTTGTCCTCTTCAAGGTTCAAAACAACGCCTCGTACGCCATTTTGAAACTCGACGAGCTCGCCGGCTTTTACGCCCTCAAGGCCATAAACGCGCGCAATACCGTCTCCTACTGTGAGTACTGTGCCCGTTTCAACAAGCTCTGCCTTTTGGCCAAAGCCCTTGATACGCTCGCTGATGATCTTGCTGACTTCCTCAACTCTAATCTTATCCATAATGCTTCAACTATCCTTTCATTAGCGCTGCGCGAATTCGGCAACGGAATTCAAACGATTCTTCAAACTAAGGTCTATGGTATAGTTGCCTACACGGACAACCACGCCGCCTAAAACCTCTTTATCAATCTCACTTTGTACATTTATTTTCTTTTGGAATATCTTCTCCAAAGCACCCGTAAGCTCTTTCCTGATGCCGTCTGAAATCGGGTCGGCCGTAATAACAGTGGCCTCAGCAACCCCACGCTTCTCATCAAGCATGTGTTTGTACGCTTTAAAAATTTCAGGCAAGAGTGTTGTTCTCCCAGCGTCAACGACCTGATCAGCAAACCCACCTAAGTCTTTGACCGAATCGGTCTTTTGAGCGACGAGATTTAAAACCGCTTTTTTAAGATCCGAAGGCATGACCGGACTTTTCAAAACCGTCTTAGCTTCCGGCATTTCAAATAGCTCATTACAAGCCTGCAAAAAACCCAGAGCTTTTTCCGATAAAGCTGATTGCCCCTCGGTCAGTTTCATCAGGGCCTTCGCATAACGGTTTGCAATTAAGTTAGAACTCATGTCTGCTGTGTGCTCCGTTGGCTGTAGTACTCACTGCGCGCTCATAGCTGCGGCGGAAGCTATTTTTGACTTCAAAATTTTTTCTTTGGCTGCGGTGTCGAGCTCTTTTGATATCCGTGTCGCTGCAAGCCCCTTCGCGGCTTCGACGATCTCCTCGCGAAGCTCGACTCGAGCTCTCTCAACGGCTTCTTTCGCCATTCGAGCCGTTTCTTCTTTGAGCTGACGTGTGAAACGCTCTGTTTCATCGATCATGCGTCGCGCCTCATCGTGGGCAGCAGACTCGCTCTGCTTTCTGAAATCTGCAAGATCCTTGTCTAGAGCGTCAAACCTTTGTTTAACTTCATCAAATGCTTTTCTGGCCGCATCCAGAGCCTGGGCCGCTTCTTTCGATGCGCTCAAATAATTTTGTCGCCTCGCTGCAACCATTTCAAGAAGTGGCTTGCGGAACAAGAAAACGAACGCAGCCACAAACACGAAAAAATTAAAGTACGGAATACCAATTGCGCTGAAAAAATTAAGATGATGGTCCACAACAACTCCGACTACGTTTAGTGCGTCACCTGAGCAAAGAATTGATCGCCGATTTGTTTTATCGTCTCTTCTTTTCGAGCACGCTCTTCTTTTAAATTGTCCGTAATAGCTGACTCGATTTTTACTTGTTCCGCTTTCGCTTCGGATTCGGCTTTTGCCAAAAGAGCCGCACGTTTATCAGAAGCTTCCTTCTTTATAGCGTCACGAACCTGTGCCGCATCTTTGTGAGCGGTCCGCATTCTTTCAGTGATTTTCGTCTCAAGGCTCTGAGCTTCGAGTAATAACTTCTGCGCCGAATCCTGACTTCCGCCGGTTTGCGCTTCACGACGGCTGCTTAATGACAGGTATGGCTCGAGCATCAATTTCTTGACGACAAACATGTTCGCGAGAAAAATTACTGCCTGAACTCCAAGAACGATCGGATCTGGTTTTAGATTTAATTGACTCATATCAGCGCCAACCTAAAGAGCAAAAATAAACTGAGGAACAACCTAGTTTTGAGGTTGGTGTGATAACTCAGAACCCATTGTGCTGCAACTAAGTTTTACGCGAGAGTTCGATGGTCTCAGCTCAATTTCATACCAAGCATGCCAAGAAGCCGCTCGAGCTCAGATGACGAGAAGTATGAGATCTCGATTTTCCCCTTAGCTCCACTTCCTGAGATTTTGACCTTGGTCTTGAGGGCCGCCCTCAACGATTCGGCAAGGTACTCTAAATCCGCGGCATCTTTTATGGAGGCGCCCCCGGGATTTGCGGCATTTGATTTGTAATTTTTCACTAGCTGCTCGGCCTGCCTAACATTTAGGCCTTTTTTAATGATAATGTCCCGCGCCCTTAGAATCAGTTTTCTATCTTCGAGGGATAGAAGCGCTCGTCCATGACCCATTGTTAGGCGATTTTCTACTAGATCATCCCGGACTTCCTTCGGTAGCAGTAGAATTCGTAGGATATTGGCTACAGTAGACCGCTCTTTGCCTACTTTTTCAGCACATTGTTCTTGTGTTAAACCAAAATCGTCTATCAACGATTGGTAGGCCTCAGCTTCCTCAACGACATTTAAATCTTGGCGTTGTATGTTTTCGATCAGCGCTACCCGCAGTTGTTCCTGGTCTGTCATGGGTTCACGAATTATGGCGGGTATTTTCTCGAGGCCGGCCATCTTGCTAGCGCGGAGACGTCGCTCACCTGCAATGAGCATATATTTGCCCGGAGTAATTGACCTCGTGACCGTTACGGGCTGGATCACTCCGTCAACCTTGATGCTGGCAGCTAAGGCCTTCAACTCAGCTTCGTTAAAGATTCTACGCGGCTGGTGCGGATTAACCTCAATCTGGTCCTGAGGAATTTCAACCACGCTGTACTTCGCAACATCTTTGGCAACCGCGCCTTCAACACCCCTTCGAGTTTCAGTCGCGGGAGTATTAGTGTCCGCCTCAAAACCGCCTAGAAGCGACGTTATTCCTTTACCTAAGGATGGTTTTCTGGCGCGCAGGTCTGGCTTCATATTCATAGGTTTAGTCCCTCATGATTTAATGTGGGCGTCGCGGTTTTCTCGGTGTTGACTTGGTTTTTCTCTGACAAACGCTTGGTCTGGCGGCGTATGATCTCACGGGCAATCTCCATATATGCGATCGCACCGGTGCTGTTGATGTCATAGAGTATTACAGGCTTGCCATGAGACGGGGCCTCGGAAAGCCTAACGTTACGAGGAATAACGGTCCCAAAAACCTCGCCCTGAAAGTGGGTCCGAATGTCCTGTTCAACCTGATGACAGAGGTTATTTCTACGATCATACATGGTTAACAGAATGCCCTCTCGCTCAAGATCGGGATTCAGTCGTCGTTTGATCAGACCAACCGTCTTTAGCAGTTGGCTGAGGCCCTCCATCGCGTAGTACTCGCACTGCATCGGTATTAATACTGAATGTGCTGCCGTTAGGGCGTTTACTGTCAGTATTCCAAGCGCGGGGGGACAATCTATGATTATGTAGTCGTAGATATCATTAACTTGAGCTAGCGCGTCCTTGAGACGAACTTCTCGACCAATCGCTGTCACAAGCTCGATTTCCGCGCCGATGAGATCCTGATTGGCGGCGGCTAAGTTCAGGCACTTAAGCTCGGTATGAAGAATGGCGCTTTTGATGGACACCTCATCAACCAGAACGTGGTACATGCTGGCCTGGACACTCTCTGGTGATATTCCAAGTCCGCTACCCGCGTTTGCCTGTGGATCAAGGTCAACGAGCAAAACCTTTTTTTCAGCCGCAGCTAATGAGGCGGCAAGGTTTACTGACGTTGTTGTCTTGCCAACACCGCCCTTTTGGTTCGAGACGGCGATAATACGAGCCATCGTTCCTCCGAGAATTCGTTTAATTTCGTCGGCGAGTATACCAAAAGATTATTTGGTTGCTAGTTAGATTTTGAAAGTTTCGCAGAATGTTCCACGTGAAACACTGTTCGCTCTCAGCGCAATGTTCCACGTGAAACAAAAAAGCCAGCACCCGGAAGTGCTGGCTCCATGCATGAATCTAACTCGAGATTACTTAAGCCACCATAGGAAGCCGATTACGAAACCGAGAAGTGCTGAAAGTTCAATGAACGCCAGCGACAACAAGAGTGCGCCGAAAACTGCCGGACGGCTTCCTGGGTTACGAGCAATACCCTCAAGCGCAGAACCTGCGGTACGACCTTGGCCACCGCTCGCGCCGATCGCTGCTAATCCCATAGCAAGCGCAGAGCCGATAGCTACTAAACCATTGGCCGAACCAGCTGCGGCAGCGTCTCCTTCAGCCATAGCAACACCACTAACAAGAACTCCCAAAAGCACAACGACCCACTTAGAAAATCTCACAAATCACCTCATTAAATCAATAAAAACAATAAGTTAAACCAACTCACAAGCCAAACTCAGTGGTCGTGAGAAACGGCCATGGAAATATAAATGCTCGTCAACAAAGTAAACAAATAACTCTGCACTAGCGCTACGAGCAATCCAAAAAACATAAGTGCGGACGGGATAATTATGTAGGGAACATTGGACGTGAAAATCCCCAAAAGAAGATGGTCCGCGAACACGTTGCACATCAAACGTAAGCTAAGGCTTATTGGTCGAACCAAATGCCCAATAAGCTCAATCACCACCATAATAGGGGCAATCGCCAACATCGGTCCGGTGAACTGCTGTAGGTAGTGCCAGCCGTGCTCCTTAAAACCCGCGACGTTGTATACTAAAAATACTGTTAATCCCATCGCAAGGTTGCCTGATATGTTCTCCGTGGCAGGTGCCAACCCGGGAACTAAGCCACCGAGATTACTAACTAAAATAAACATGAAAATCCCTGCGAGTAACGGTGCGTGGACTCGCCACTTATCCCCAAGATTTTCCTTACTAAGGCCAACCACTAGATCCATGGCCATATCGATCAGCGTGCGCACTGAAAATTTACCATCCGGAGCAACATCGTTTCCGAGGCGCGCAACGCTGGTTTTGTAGATCAGCCCTAAAATCGTGCATACCGCGAGTGTAAAAAGACCGCCCGCCAACACAATAACGCGTTCGGCAACGTGCGGATCATAGGACGCCCCACTGACCAATCGGTAGGCTTCGTCGTACCAATTAACTATTCCGCCGGCCGCAAAAGCCTTGGTGGAAGCCAAAAACAAGTACAAGACAGCAAAAAATCGGAACATAAAAACTCCGCGAAAGCTTTGGATAAAGACGTAAATTATCCGCATGTCATCGAACAACGCAACATTGAGCCCGAAGATTTAACGCAATCAGCAAACAACCTCAACGAATTTCACGTTAATTCCGCTAAAAAATTTCCGCTTCAAACTTTTGGACCCACTGCACCTCGCCCCTGCGACAACCACAATATCAGGACAAAAATAGCAAGACTTGTAAAGATCCCAACTATCAGCGCGACCGTCGAAAAACCTCTCCAAATGCCGTAAAAAATCGCGCCGGCGGGCCCACAAAATTTAATCGCTACCCATAAAAAGCCGCTTCTGATGCCACTTCGAACATCACCCAGTTGAAGAGCTCTACGAGAAATCTGTTCTAAACTCACGGCCGCCAGGCAAAACGCCAGCGCGCCACACGAAAACCCCCCAACGACAGTTGGGGGGGAGAATACGGCTATCAAGAATGACAACGTAATAACGGCAACTAACAGCCTAGCTCCTGTTGATTCTGCAAAATTGACGAAATCCATCATTGTTTGGTTTCACTACGATCCGACGCTTCTTGCTCGGTTTTTTTTTGTTCGTCTTTTATGATTTTTACCAAATACCGAAAAACCAAATACCCACACAGCAGCAACGAAAGTGGCGTTGTTATAACAAGCCAGTTTGCTCCTATTGGATAATGCTTATTAAGATAAAATCCGCCGTACATTCCACCAACCATGAAAATCACGAGCTCAAAATTTAAAACCAATAAATAGCTAAACTGGATTAAAAATTTATTCATAAACTTGTGGATAACTCATATTTTTTTGAAACGTCCATAAATTATAACATACTGACTTTCCTCAAAAAAATAAAGGAAAATAGTTTCTTGCCCAACTGGCGCTCCTCTGCTACGTTGCCCCCACTAAATTCCGCGATCTAGGGAATCACGAAACAAGGCCTCGCCTACCAAAGGCACATGTCTTTTCAACCCTCGATCGCTATCGATAACCTGGCAACATATTTTCAACCGAGGCAAATCACCGCATGACATCGCCAGCCAACATCACCCCTTGGGAACTCATTAAACAAGCAATCAAAGCGCAACTTCCTAACCAAGAGTACACGACTTGGGTCGCGCCTCTTGAGTGCACAAACGTATCCGCAAACCAATTATTCATCAAAGCGCCTAATATTCTCTTCTATCAGCGCATTCACGATTCATATCTACCGCTCATAGAAAAAATTAAAGCTGAACTGGGTCTTGATCAGTACTTCATTCAATTTGACACGCTCAATCCAATCGAAGGCGTCGACGAAGAGCCGGAAACTTGCGACTACACTGGGACACCAACCTCCATCAACTTTTCCGACGACGCAAAACCAACAGTGACAAAACAAAATCATGAGGGCCATCTTAATCCTCTCTACACATTTGAAAATTTTGTCAAAGGTTCGAGTAACCAATTCGCCCTATCAACATGTCAGGCGGTGGCCAGCCAGCCTGGAAAGTCTTACAACCCTCTCTTTCTATGTGGTAGCTCCGGTCTTGGTAAAACACACTTATTACACGCAGTCGGCAATGAAGTAATACGACGAAACCCCGCCGCAAATGTTGCCTATATAACTTCAGAGCGTTTCATGAATGAGATGATCTACTGTATCCGCTTTGGGAAAACGATGGAGTTTAGGCAAAAGTACCGTAGCTGTGACGTACTACTCATCGATGACGTTCAATTTATTTCCGGCGGGAAAAAGGCCACACAAGAAGAATTCTTTCACACGTTCAACAGTCTTTACGGCGCGAAAAAACAAATCGTAATGACTTCGGATGTGCTGCCGCAGTCTATCCCTGATATTGAGGACCGTCTTCGCAATCGATTCCAGTGGGGGTTAATAGCAGACATTCAACCGCCCGATGTCGAACACCGCATCGCGATCCTTATTAGAAAAGCTGACGCCCTTGGTATAAAGCTTGATCATGATGTCGCTGAATACATTGCTAGGCATAAGAAAAAGGACATTCGAGAACTTGAGGGAGCAGTGCTTCGTCTACGCGCGTTCAGCGAATTTGATGATGTGCCGATTACTCTGTCCCTAGCGCAATCGATTTTCCAGGATTTCTTCGTCGCCGAAGCGCCGAAAAAATTATCCGTCGAAGATATTCAGAAAACGGTTGCTGAACATTTCAAAATCAAAATCGCGGATTTGAAGTCAAAAAAGAAGCACACCGCTGTCGCACACCCAAGGCAAATAGCTATGTTTTTAGCGCGTAAGTTAACGCCCGCATCATTGCCAGAGCTGGGTCAAAAATTCGGCGGTAAAGATCACACAACAGTGCTCCATAACGTCAAAAAAATTGAGTCTGCTATCGTTTCGAATTTGGATCTGCGCGCTGTCGTTGACTCACTACAACGTAACTTGGAGCACCTATCTTAATGCTAAGCACGTGTGGATTAGTTGTGGGTAAACCTTTTACTAAGCTGGTCATAAGCCAGGGAATCAATTGTGAGTGCTGGATGAATTGTTTGGGACACGCAACAGTAGTGAACAAGTATTTCAGTGTTGAGCGACAGACTTTTACACAGGCTACCCCATGATACTTTTTGTTTTTCTGTAATGAAAACGGTTCATTAGCAAGATACTCACAGGGCAAGATTCGGAACTACTAATACCAATATTTAAGAAAGATTGATGAATACAAAACTATAGGGAATCGATCACCCATTCGGCAACACAAAGAGGACAATGACATGACTCTAAAGCTAACAATCGACAGAAACTTATTGAGCCTAGCTATGGCTAGAGTCCAGGGCGCCATGGCCGACCGAAATCTGGCTCACGTGGGCTTGAATGCCAGAAAAGGTCGCCTATATGTAGCGGCCGCGGATCAAGCGCTGGCGATTTTTAATGACCTTCCTTGTGAGATAACTCGAGACGGTGTGGTTTTTGTGCCGGCCAAATTATTCTCGGATCTCGCTCGAGAATTGCCTGAGGGCTCAGTACTACTAGAGCGTGACGGGTCAAATCTTAAAGTTAGCGCGGGTCCAAATCGGGAATTTACCATGAAACTTCCTATTGTTGAGGAAGCGACGTGGCGCGAATCACCGACGGTTGATTATGAAAATACAGCTGTCGTGCCAGTTAGCAAATTAGCTTATATGATCGAGCAAGTGGGATCATGTATCGCAACCGATTCACCTCGAAATTACGGAACTGTCGCATTTTTACACCGACCCCAATCGGATAAATCGTGCCTTCGAATGGTTGGCACTGACTCTTTCAGGTTATCCTTTTGCGATATCAGAATTGACATGCCAGATGCTTTCTTGAAAGCAGGAGTGAGCCTTACGAAAAGAGCTTTATCTGAGCTCGCTAGGTTGGCTACCGAGGGTTTTGACTCGGTGACATTGAGCATCTCCGATGACCAAACGACGCTTGTTGCTCAAGTACCCAATTATCAGATTTTCGTCAGACTCTCGGCGGTTAAATATCCAAACTACACAGCTGTTATACCGGAAATTAAGCAACGTGGTGTATTAATGAACACAAACCACATGAAAAGTGTGACGCGACGGGTTTTGTTAGCAGCAGATAAAAGCAGGGTTTTGCAGTTGAGCTTTTCGGATGCATCACTTACCCTTAGCTCAAAGAATACCGCGCATTCCGAGAGTAGAGAGCGTATAGGTCTTGAAGGATATCATGGGGCTAAATGTGACATTGCAATCAATGGTAAGTACATCACAGATATCGTAAGTGTCACTGGTGCTGAAAAGATGTCTCTTCAGTTTAAAGACGCGGTTGAACCAATCGTTTTGACGCCTTATGGCGAGCCAAACGATTGCAGCACGAAGCATATCCTTGTTCCGATCACTGGTAACCATGAGGTTACCGCGTGATTGGGAGCGAATGTGTTTTGTGCCTTTGCTGTTGTTGAAAATGTGACCACACGGACGTGCGCATAGAAGGGGCTGAACGATGACTGAAGTTGATAAGACCGAAAAAAATCCTGAGGGGAGTTCGTACTCCGCAGATAACATCCAAGTTCTCGAAGGTCTCGAGGCTGTGCGAAAAAGACCGGGGATGTATATTGGATCCACGTCAGTCGACGGACTACACCACTTAGTTTACGAGATCGTCGATAACTCAATCGATGAGGCAATGGGTGGACATTGCTCCAAGATCGACGTCACCATCCATCTCGATAACAGCGTTTCTGTTCGAGATAATGGCCGCGGTATTCCTGTAGAAGTCCACAAAAAAGATAATAAGAGCGCTCTTGAGATCGTTATGACCGTACTCCATGCGGGAGGAAAGTTTGACGATAAGGCCTTCGCTTTCTCAGGCGGTCTTCACGGCGTTGGTGCGTCTGTGGTTAACGCGTTGTCAGAGTGGTGCCGAGTTGAAGTCAGACAAAACGGCAAAGTACATATGCAAAGCTACAAGCGGGGCGTCCCTGATGGCCCGATCTCCGTTATTGGAACGACTGAGTCCCGCGGTACGATGACAAAATTTAAGCCCGACTCCGAGATCTTTCCAGACACGAATTTCCATTTCGATACGCTGGCAAAGCGTTTACGTGAACTTGCATTTTTGAATCAGGGTCTTGAAATTAACTTAATTGATGAAAGAACAGATCAAAAATCACAGTTTCTGTATGAAGGTGGATTAACATCTTTTTGTGAATATTTAGTCAAAGGAAAGACGCCACTTCACTCAAAGCCAATGACGATTAAAGGCCAACAAAAAGACGGCGACAAGGTTGTCTTTGTGCTCGACTGTTCCTTGCAATGGACCGATGCTTATACAGAGAGCTTTTTTTCGTATGTCAACAACATCAATACCGTCGAGGGCGGTAGCCACGTCACAGGTCTTAGAGCGGCATTGACGCGGGTTATTAATACATTCGCGGAAAAGACGGGCGCCCTTAAGCAATTTAAAGAAGGCATCACCGGCGACGACATCCGTGAGGGTTTATGCGGCGTCGTAGCGGTTCGAGTAAAGAATCCAGAATTTCAAGGACAAACGAAGACAAAATTAGGTAATACCGAGGTTCGTCCCTGGGTTGAGCAACTTGTTACCGATAAGCTCACGACCTATTTTGACGAAAACCCAGAAGTCGGCAAACGCATTGTAGGGAAAATTATCGATGCTGCGCGAGCAAGGCTGGCCGCAAAAAAAGCACGCGAATTAACTCGGCGAAAAGGAGCCCTTGATTTTGCGGGATTGCCCGGAAAAATGGCCGACTGCCAGGAAAAGGACCCGAGCCTTTGCGAGTTGTTTTTAGTCGAGGGTGATTCCGCTGGTGGATCTGCAAAACAAGGTCGTGACCGAAAAACTCAGGCCGTACTGCCGCTGCGCGGTAAGATTTTAAACGTTGAGAAAGCGCGCTACGACAAAATGCTTTCTAGCCAGGAAATCAAACTTCTCATTCAGGCACTTGGAACAGGTATCGGCAAAGATGATTTTGATATCACTAAATTACGATATAACAAGATCATTTTGATGACAGACGCCGACGTTGACGGCGCCCATATTCGCACGCTTCTGCTCACGTTCTTTTTTAGACAAATGCCACAGATTATTGAGAGAGGATACCTCTATATCGCGCAGCCACCGCTGTATAAATATAAAAAAGGTAAGGTTGAACGGTATCTAAAAGATGACTCGGCCTTGCTAGATTTCCTGAGTGAGGCAGGAATTAGTAATGTTGAAGTTAGGGACGCACAAAATCGCGCAATCGATCGCAATGTCTTGAAGTCTTTGATGGCGAAATTACAACGCTATCTACAGCTCATGGATCTTGCTTGCCGCCGCCGGGCCAGGGGAGTTGTCGATTATATCATTCAACACGAAGATATTGGCCCCCAACATCTTGCAAGTGAAGAATCGGCGTTGGCTCTTGGAAAAAGGGTTTGCGATGACATAAAAACCCACAACGCGCGAGCTTACACAAGCGTTAACGTGATCTTTGACCAAGAATACAGTCGCTATAGGCTGATGATCGACACAAGGGAACGAGACATCCCGCAAACAAGCCAAATCGACGCAGGCTTCTTTGCAAGTGGAGAGATAGTTGAGCTAAAGAGACTACGAAAACAAATGGATGAAATCGCTCAGGCGCCGTTTACCTGGATGAATTTGAAGAAGCCTAAGAAAGACGATGTTGAGGATGCGACAGATCAGGGCGACGGCGATGCGTCCCAGCCCACAGTCCTGCGAACTCTCGCGGACTTGAAAGATTTTATCGTTCAAGAAGGTCGCCGAGGCGCGTACGTGCAGCGCTATAAAGGGCTTGGTGAGATGAACCCAGATCAGCTAGCTGACACTACGATGAAGCATGAACACCGGACCTTGCTGCAGGTCGAGGTCGAGGATGCTATGGAAGCAGATTCCCTATTTTCGACACTCATGGGCGATGATGTTGATCCTAGGCGTGAATTTATCCAGCAAAACGCGCTTAATGTTAGAAATCTCGATATCTAGTCGTGACGGTTGAGTTTTATTTACGCTGTAATGACAGAGTAAGGATGTTGAAATGGAACCCGCAAACAGTGTGATACCAATCAAAATAGAAGAGGAAATGCGCACGGCTTTTCTCGATTACTCGATGTCCGTCATCGTGTCCCGAGCGCTGCCAGATGTAAGAGATGGCTTAAAACCGGTACATCGCCGCATCCTTTTCGCCATGCATAATCTAAAAAATTATCACAACCGACCCTATCTAAAGAGTGCCCGTGTTGTTGGAGAGGTTATCGGCCGATACCACCCTCACGGAGACAGCTCCGTATATGAGGCTCTCGTTCGGTTGGCTCAGAATTTCGCGATGCGCTACACGCTCGTTGATGGTCAAGGAAACTTCGGATCTATCGACGGTGATTCCGCGGCGGCCATGCGTTACACAGAGTGTCGTTTAGAAGAAGTCGCAGAGCTTCTATTAACCGATATTGAAAAAGAAACGGTAGATTTCGGGCCAAACTACGATAACAAAGAAGAAGAGCCGCTTGTTTTGCCAACTAGGCTGCCGCAGCTTCTCGTAAACGGCGCCTCTGGTATCGCCGTCGGCATGGCGACAAACATCCCTCCACATAACTTGGGAGAGGTTCTCGACGCTCTTCTCGCTCTGATCGAAAACCCCTCTATGAGAATTGAAGAGCTCATGACTCACGTCAAGGGCCCAGACTTTCCAACTCGTGGACAGATTGTCGGTGTGGCGGGTATTCGCGAAGCGTTTATGACAGGCCGCGGATCCGTAGTCATGCGTGCCCGCTCAATTGTGGAGCCGGTGCCTAAATCTCAAGGCAAAGAGCAGATCGTCGTCACCGAAATACCTTACCAAGTTAATAAGGCGCGCTTGATCGAGCGAATAGCGGACCTAGTTCGTGAAAAGAAGCTCGAAGGTATTACGGATCTTCGGGATGAGTCAGCTGAAGACGAAATACGCGTTGTTATCGAATTGAAAAAGGGCGAGATCCCCGACATCATCCTCAATAACCTTTATAAGCTTACGCCAATGCAGACAAGCTTTGGCGTGAACGCCGTCGCGTTGGTCAATGGCGCGCCGAAGATTCTTAATCTCAAGCAGATGCTTGAGCAATTCTATCTGCACCGCAGGGAAGTTGTTGTTAGAAGGACGGCTTACGAATTAAGACAAGCCGAGGCTAAGGGCCACATACTTCTTGGTTTAAAAATCGCTGTCGAAAACATTGATGAAGTGGTTCGAACCATTCGCGGTGCTACAGATACCGATACCGCCCATCAAGATTTGGTGGCGCGATTTAAGTTATCCGATACGCAAGCCAAAGCCATTCTTGAGATGCGACTGGCTAAGCTTACAGGGCTTGAGCGGGACAAAATCATTGCCGAATATAACGAGACGATGGCACTGATAGCCGACCTGCAAGATATCCTCGCAACACCTGCGCGAGTTACCAAAATCATTACGGATGACTTCAAGGACCTGCGCGAGCGTTTTGCCGATGAGCGGAAAACCGAAATCATCGCTGACGCCGCAGATGAGCTTACCATGGAGAGTTTGGTGGCCGATGAAGAGGTGGCCGTCACGATTTCACAGGCTGGCTATATCAAGCGGACCCCGATCGTAGAAATCAGAGCGCAAAAACGCGGCGGCAAGGGCAAAAGTGGCATGCTGACCAAGGAAGAGGACATGGTGAAGAGCCTTTTCATCTCGTCCAATCACCAGTCACTTCTATGCTTCACGAATAAAGGCCGTGTATACGACATTAAGGTTTATCAGGTGCCAGAGTTGCCGCTACGCAGCAAAGGCAAGCATTTCGCAAATCTCATCAAGCTAGAAGAGGGCGAAAAAGTTGTAAGCGTTCTGCCAGTCAAAGAGTTTTCGGAAGGAAAATTTGTAATTAGCGCGACGGCTCAGGGTTATGTCAAGAAAACAGAACTCATGGCCTACGATAACATTAGAGCCACTGGAATCATTGGCCTTAAGCTAGAAGACAACGATTCGCTGATCGGTTGCGCCATCTCGAATGGCAAAAACGATGTCGTCATGGCAACAAAGCAAGGCAAAGCCATTAGATTTAATGAGGACGAAATCAGGCCCATGGGTCGAAGCGCTCGCGGCGTGACTGGAATTCGATTTGGCGAAGAGGACGACCACGTCATAGGTCTAGAGGTCATCGACGCCGAGTCCACCATACTTACTGTTTGCGAAAACGGTTACGGAAAACGGAGTCCTTTGGACGAATATCGCCAACAAACTCGTGGTGGGAAAGGCATTTACACCATTAAGCTGAGCGAGCGCAACGGCCTCGTGGTGAGCATTGTCCAGGTTGCAGATACGGATGATGTCATGCTGATGACTACTGGCGGTAAGATCGTTAGATTCAGCGTCGAAGAGCTGGGTGTAATCAGCCGACACACGCAAGGGGTTCGTCTCATCAATGTTGACGAGGGCGAAAAAGTTATAGGTGTATGCAAGGTTATAAAATTCGAAGGCGAGGAAGTTGGATAACGTAGAATCCCTTATACGCTCGTTTCAATCCTCAGGCCTGTACACCCATGTGTATGTGGCCTGTGGTTTTTTAAATCATTCAGATGTCTTGTATCAGCGCGCGTTAGCCCCCGATGATCGCAATATTTTCGATCTCTCAAGCCTTACCAAGGCCCTAGTTACGACGCCCCTAACTCTTGCGCACACCCTGAGAGCCGCCCGATCGGCGAACGATACAACCCTTCTCGACTTGTACGGCGCAAAAGCGTGCTCGGAATTTGGCGAGTATGTTGCAAATCTCACCCTGTCGCAGGCACTTCGGCATGAAACAGGACTTCCAGCTTGGCGGAACTTTTATGTTGAATGCGAGGGCCACAGACAATCACTTACAGAGTCCTTGCAGCGTGCGCTTGGAGATGGATTTAATCGACGGCCTCAAAACAAAAATCACTCGGAACTTTACAGCGACATCGGATTTATGATCTTAGGGCGTCTCATAGAGAGACGTGCTGGACGAAAATTAGACGAGGAGTGGGCTGACTTCGCTAAATCAATCGGATTTAATAACTTTTTGAGCCTCGGAAGTTCCGCGATGATTGATTCTTCCAGGGCTGTCCCAACGGCTTTTTGCCCCGTGAGAGGACGAGAGTTGGCCGGTGAAGTACACGATGAAAACGCTTGGGCGATGGGGGGCTTTACGGGCCACACAGGTCTTTTTGGTTCGGGGCCGTCAGTTTGCGAGTTTATGCAAAGGCTTTGGCAGAGTGATCTTGGCAACAAAATTGTCATGGCTAATTTTGATCAAGCAAGCTCATCGGGAGATTCGCTACTTGGTTGGCGCAAAGGCAGTGATCTAAGTTCGAGAGCATTCGCATCAGGGAGGGGATGTGGGCATCTTGGGTTTACCGGGACCGCATTCTGGGTCGACCCTCAGTCGCGCGCATTCGCCGTTGTGTTAACAAACAGGGTGATTTCGGGCCGCATTCCAGGTCTTGCGATAAAAGACATGAGATCGCAGGCCTTTGCTGGGCTTTGGGAGATTCTGCAAGCCAACATGAAACCATGACAGACTCAAACAATATTCGAGACGTTGTCATTATCGGCAGAGGTTTTGCTGGACTCAGCTTGGCCATTGAATTGGCGCAATCTGGTGCCGCACGTGTTGAAATCATTTATGACGAAAATGATGCCTTCGAGGCATCGAGCGCAGCTCACGGCATATCGACGATTAAAGGGATTTTTGAGGCAGATTCCGACCTGTTTTCAAAAAAAATCGAAGGCCATCGTGGTTTTAATGAATGGCTCCAGAGTCTTGAGATATTGGTCGGGTCCAAGCGCCCACCTGATGTGTGGCGATCGGGTGTGTCAGAGTCGTTTGGCACGGCCGAAGATTTTAGAAAAGATTTCGGCAGAATTTATCGCAAGGACTTTGTTGGTTTGAAAAATGTAAAGATCGACTTTGCCATTAAAGACCAATTTGCAACAGCCTTCTATCCGGCAGATTTTTGGATCGACCCGCATTACTTGTTGGATCTCCTGATAGCGGCCAGCAAACGGCTTGGGGTTGTGATAACTGCAGACCGCGTTTTAAAAATTCATCTGGCACATGGACACTCGGAGCTTGTACTCAAGTCTGCCAGCACGATTAAAACTCGATGCGCAGTTATTTGTGCTGGCGCTGGCACGACAGCACTTATTCCAAGGGTCGAACCCGATGCCCCGCAACACTTATTCGCTGTTGCAGGGTGCACTTTTCGGGCCCGCAATGATCAAATTGAATCGTGTGAGGTCAAGGGAACTGCCGGGGTCATATCGTTTGGAAAAAATATTTATTGGGGATCGACGAGCGAGCCTGCCCAGGAGTTGTTGGCGGATGTGACGCTGGCGAAGCCGCAAAATATTCCAGAGCAGATTTTTTCAGGACAAAAATTACTCTCAAAGCTAGGGCGCCATAAAATCAGTCCGACTAGCATTATTCCTGCTTGGGGAGTGCGCGTCAGAACTCGAAAACGAGAGCCTTTCGTTGGCTGCGCCAATCCTCTCGCCAATGTTTGGGTAAGTACGGGATTCTATAAAAGTGGTATTTCACTGTGTTGGCTTTTATCGAAGAGTGTCTCAAAGAGACTTTTAGAATCGATTACAATCTCTGGGCGCCAAGCGACTTCCAATCGCTAACACGCGTTAGCCACCGAGCGTCGTCGAAGGCCTGCCATGAGTCAATCCGCAACGACACCCAAAGCCGCTCATTCTGTGGGAGCTGTGCCACCAAAGTTGCTGGGATGGTGATTTTCCCAATTGAGGCAGGAGCGCTACAAGTGACGCCTTTAAAGCCACCGGATGGTGATATCGATAGAGTGACCATCGAGTTTTTGGGGTCTCCGTCTAGGGTCCATGAGGCCACAAATGTTTGTGTGGCTGTAAGTTTTAAAGCAGGTGGATCGACGTCCTCTAAAAAATCGTCATCTGCAGCGGCTTGGTCTCGACCAGCGAACGTGACCGATCTAAGAAGTGTTGGTTTGGCGAAGCGCAGCTGACCATAGCCACTCGATGTTCGTGCCGTTACGCTCCATTCTGTACTTTGCCGTTGTGCTGCAGCAAAAGAGCCCGCTACAGCAGAGTTAGAGATCACTGTAGCGCTAGCGTTAATAAATCCGCGACTGGTTACGCTAAGAATCTGGTTGGACTTCCTTGAAGCAGAAAACGATGGCGTGACGGCATTTAGATTGCAGGATGGATTTTGAACTTTTGATAAGGCGGCTGAAAGGGTCTCACTAGGACGATCTGCGCCAGCGATTGAAGATAACTCTAATCGAGTACCACCCAAGTCAACGGAAAAAACATTGATGGTATCCCGGTCCGCGTTAGGCGGACTTTCCGTTATGATCAGACCTTTGGCGGTCTTTTCATCATCTTTGGCCGGCCATGACATGATGACGATAGTTACCGTCTGATCTTTTGGCAGACCCGCAATGGTCTCGCTGAATTTCGTGGCAGAGCGTCCAACGCAGGGCGTATAGGCGGGAACAGACTTTTTTTCTGATGATGTTGGAAAAAACCCGAACTTACAGTTAGCGGCAACGCGGGTTTCAAAGCTCAAGTTTATGGAAAGTCTGTCTAAGGAGCGCTCAAAGGTGACCGTTTCAGGAATAATGATAGAATCAGCGGCCCCCGCGCGTCTAGGCGCCTTGGGGGCAGCCGCAAATTTGCAGCTGGCCAAACAAAATGCGGCATGGACCACTAAGACCACAATGATCCAAGAAGGCATTTTGTATTTCATGTGTAACACCATAGGCCCCGCGTAAGGTCGACTAAAATAAATAGACGGCATCTTTAGTCTACCAAAAATGCGATATTGACCTATAATCCTGGAACCATCTAAAAATCACGGGGTGGCTTTTCGTTCATCAAGTTTGCGAATGTAAACACCCCTTCGGATTAAGGTATTTATGTCTATTAATGATTTGACCCAAGCTTTAACGTATTTTCTAGCCATGCTGTTCGCGTTGACGTTTCACGAGGCAGCTCACGCTTTCGCCTCACACAGTTTTGGGGATGACTCTGCCAAGCGCGAAGGTCGATTGAGCCTGAATCCGACTGTGCACATGGATATGCTGGGGACAGTTGCATTGCCCCTAGTTTGCTCGGCGCTTGGCGCCCCATTTATTGGTTGGGCAAAGCCGGTGCCCTATGATGAGAGAAATTTCAAAAATCCGAATCGCGATGTCGTATTGACAGCCGCTGCTGGACCAGCAGCAAACCTTTTGTTGAGCTTTATTTGTCTAATTATTTTTCGTTTAAACGACCAGCTTGATTGGGCTCTTTTTGCTAAGGGCAGCTTCCTGGCCCCTTTGATGGGGGTCGTTGGTGCCATGATTTATGTCAATGGCATCTTAGCGTTTTTAAATCTTATTCCTTTGCCGCCTCTGGATGGGGCGACAATTATGCGCGCTTTCATGGATAGGAATTTGTGGGAGCGGTACGAGATGGCCGTAGCCCCTTGGGGTTTTGTTATCATTTTGGTCTTGGCATCGATGGGTGGGTTGAATTGGATCAGCGGGCTCACGGCTGTTTATGTCAGTTTTATGGACGCGCTCGCCTCCCCCATTCTATCACTCCTGCTATAGGCTTGGACAATCTGCCCAAGTACCCCACTTATAGTTCACTTTTTGGGCTCATTTTTATTGACCGCCGAATGACTTTTTCTATAGGATTTAGGTCCAGCATAGGGTTATGTCCCCGAGCTCGGGTCAACAAAGGTCTCCCGCCCCAAAGAAATCGACTTTTAGATTTGTCCGGACAGCAAGATGCGTGCAAAACAGCGTACGAAATACATTTTTGTAACCGGCGGTGTGGTGTCATCTCTGGGTAAGGGTATCGTGGCCGCGACGGCGGGTGCACTTCTAGAGACTCGTGGCTTGCGCGTTATTTTAACTAAGGCTGACCCTTATATAAATATTGACCCCGGCACCATGAGTCCGCATCAGCACGGAGAGGTTTTTGTAACGGACGATGGTGCTGAGACGGATCTTGATATTGGGCATTACGAGAGATTCACCCACGCTACCCTAAGCCGAGCCAATAGCTTTTCGGCGGGAAAAGTTTACGACACAGTCCTTTCGAAAGAGCGACGCGGAGACTACCTTGGCGGTACTGTTCAGGTGATTCCCCATATCACGGATCAGATCAAGGAGTTTATTTTTAAAGCAAGCGAAGGCGCAGATATTGCCATCATTGAGGTTGGGGGCACGGTTGGGGATATTGAGAGCTTGCCATTCCTTGAGGCGATTAGGCAGATTCGCTACGACCTTGGTGACAGCAACTGCATGCTCATTCATCTAACTCTAGTGCCTTACATTGCAGCGGCGAAAGAGCTAAAAACAAAACCCACGCAGCACTCGGTTAGGGATTTACGTCAAATTGGTCTGCAGCCAGATATGCTGGTGTGTCGTAGTGATCGTAAAATACCAACTGAGCAGCTTAAAAAAATCGCGCAGTTTTGTAATGTCAAACAAGATCGGGTTTTCGAAGCACTAGATGCAGACAGTATTTATCGACTCCCACTGCTGATGAATAATCAGGGGTTTGACCAAGCGATTGTTGAGACTCTAAATATCTGGACGGGCGCTCCGGATTTGGCGGCCTGGCGTCGAATCGTCCATAATCTTGATCATCCCTCGGTTACTACAAAGATCGCGGTTGTGGGTAAGTATGTAGGTGTTTTTGATAGCTACAAATCAATTGATGAAAGCTTGGTGCACTCAGGCATCGCTAACGGCTGCAAGGTTGACGTCGAGTATCTCGACGCCGATGAGATAACTCCTGCTAACGTCAATCAAACGTTAGCAAGATTCGACGGAATTCTTGTTCCAGGCGGCTTTGGTTCAAGGGGTGTTGAGGGCAAGATCACGGCAATAAAGTTTGCGCGTGAAGCGGGTAAGCCGTTTTTTGGAATTTGTCTTGGAATGCAGGTTGCGGCCATCGAGTTCGCTCGGCATGCGCTCAAGCTAACGAGAGCCCACAGTCAGGAATTTGACCCACAGTCACCGGACCAGATTATTCACCTCATGGATAGTCAGAAGGCGGTCACCACCAAAGGCGGCACCATGCGTCTTGGCGCTTATCCTTGTATGTTGACTCAGGGGTCGAAGGCTCATCAAGCATATGGCGGAACTGAGATTAGCGAGCGCCATCGACATCGATTCGAATTTAACAATGACTACCGCGCGAAGTTTGAAGCCGCCGGGGTCGTATTTTCGGGTCTTTCGCCAAATGGTGACTTGGTTGAGATTATGGAAATCAAATCCCACCCATGGTTTGTGGCTTGTCAATTTCACCCAGAGCTAAAGAGTAGACCCACCAGGGCTCACCCACTGTTTCGCGACTTTGTCGCGGCCGCTATTCAGTCGAAAAAGGCAAAGTAATGTCAGAAAAGTCGGCGATTAATGTTGAATTGCGCGAAAATTTCGTTCGTTCAGGTCGGAAGGCCCTCGAGGACGAAGCGCAGGCGCTTCGAGATACAGCTTTAAAATTAGGTGAACCATTTGCAAAAGCAGCCGAGTTGATGCTGGCTGCCAAGGGAAAGGTTGTAGTTACCGGCCTTGGAAAGTCCGGGCACGTTTCCCGCAAAATCGCGGCGACTTTAGCCAGCACAGGAACACCGTCTTTTTATCTACATCCGGCCGAGGCGCTGCATGGTGATTTGGGCGTTATTCAACGTCAAGACGTGCTCTTGAGCGTCGCATTTGGCGGCGAAACGGATGAAGTCATTTCGGTGGCCCGACACGCAAAAAGAATCGGCGTCGCCGTCGTCGCCATCACTGGAAACTTGCAGTCATCCCTAGCCAAACTTGCGGACTTCGTTCTAGACGGCTCAGTATCGAAAGAGGTTTGTCCCCATAATCTTGCACCGACGGCGTCCACCACAGTGGCCCTTGCGTTGGGCGATGCGCTTGCAGTAGCTCTGATGGATGCGCGGGGGTTCAGCGCCGCAGATTTTGCGCGCCTGCACCCATCCGGGGCGCTTGGTCGTAAGTTGTCGATGGTTCGTGATCTTATGAAACCGGCGGGGGCGGCTCTTCCCGTGGTTAGTCCCGACGCGTCGTTTCATGAGGTTTTGGAGGCTGTAACCCGCAAGAACTATGGAATTGTTCCAGTTGAGGACAAGTCGGGCCAGTTAATCGGCGCCATTTCGGACGGCGACATAAGGCGAGCCTTGTTAGCACAAGGCGCTGGAGCTATTCACTTGATAGCCAGTCAGATGATGACAAGGTCTCCTCGCACCATTGACGGCGATAGTCTGGCCATTGACGCTTTTAAGCGGATGGAAGAGGCACAAATTACCTCAATTTTTGTTATTGATGACGCTAAGCCCGGAGTTTTGCTTGGATTGGTTAGAATGCATGACCTTCTGGCCGCAAAGATCGTATAATAGTCTTCGTCATGAGCAAGGGCAGAATATTCTTCATATTTATATCGTTGGCCGTAACTGCCGCGGCGGTATTTATTTACTTAAATCAAAGTAATCAACGCAGCCGGAAGAATATTGTGGAATCCTCAATCAAGTCAAAGCTCAGAAACTACGAGCTATATCGATATCGACAAGATCAGCTGGTCGCTCGAGCGACCGGCTCCGAAGCGACGTTATATGATCAGGGACGCCTGGTATGCGAAGGTGGCGCTAGGGCTGTCAGGATATCTCGCGAGCTTCGGCAAGAGATATCATCGGATACTGCTGAAGTGATTTTCCAAACGGAAAACCTTTTCGGCCAGGGTGCGGGCATGGTTGATACAATTCTTCTTTCCGGCAATGTCGACTATGTTCGCGGAAATAGCCGCTTCCAGACAGACTGGATTAAATATAGCGAAAAAACCGGCGAGGCGATCTCCGAAAGGCCGGTCAGAATTGAGTCCGACGGGCAATTTATTGCTGCCGAAGGTGGCATGATCTACAACGCCAAGACGGAAGATCTTCGTCTTAAGGGCGGCGTTTTTGGAAGTCTGCGAACTGATTTGATGGACAAGCAGCGCGGAGGCAAGTCAAAGAAATGATTTTTCGGACGTTGACTAGTACAGGCATCACTTGGATGAGCGCGATGACACTCTTAGCCATCGTCGTGTCACCCCGTGCCGGCGCGGAATTAATCGAAGATGCAGAGGATATCGAAACGACAGCGCCAGTGAAGCCAAGCACTCCGAGTAAGCCCCCCCACTCTTCTGATTGGGCACCAAAGAGCGAGCCCGGAAGTAAGGCGCAGCAGGCTGGATCTCCCGCTAAGCCAACTGCCGAGGAGGCTAAGCCGGCGCCTAAAAGCAAAGGTAAAGTTGGAAAAGCTGGTGTTGTGAAATTTTGGAGCAAGAGTTTATCCGGCCTTAAAAATCCCGGCACACTGATGCTTGAAGAGAACGTTGTCGTGACCCAAGATGATGTGCGCCTTGAAGCTGATAAAGCTACAATATTTTTTGAATCAAAATCTCGAGACGTTCGCGAAGTCCACGCAGTCGGCTCTGTGAAATTTACGCGAACAGATCCCGACACTGGCCTGCCGGTTCGAGCAGAGGGTCGAGAAGCCATTTTCAACAATTCAAAGCGGCTTGTCACGATGAAGGGGGAGCCCGTTCTGTATCGCGGCGAGGATGTAGTCAGAGGTAAGATTATTTACTACGACCTTCAAAACGGCTGGGTTAAGGCGGACCGCGTTGAGGGAGTTGTGCAGCCATCAACAAAAAAAACAGGCGCGTCCAAATGACAGATACTGCGATTAAAAATTTTGGAGATAGCGCCGAGCTTGTGGCTGAACAGCTTTGTAAATCGTTCAAGGCGCGTCAGGTTGTAAAATCAGCAAGCTTTCGCGTAAAAACCGGGGAGGTTGTTGGACTGCTGGGCCCCAACGGGGCAGGAAAAACGACAAGTTTTTACATGGTAGTCGGACTTTTACAGCCTCAATCGGGCAGAATCATGATGAACGACCTAGACATCACAGACTTGCCAATGCACGTTCGAGCGAAAAAGGGCATATCCTATTTACCCCAAAATATGAGCATCTTTCGGCGAATGACGGTCGAAGACAACCTCCTGGCGGTGATGGAAGTTGCGGGGCTACCGCGGGCCAAACGAGGCGAGCGCCTTGAGGAGCTCTTGACTAAGTTTCAGGTCACACATATTGCAAAATCTTTGGGGTCAGCACTCTCTGGCGGTGAACGACGTCGAGTGGAAATCGCTCGTGCTTTAATCATCGAACCCCGCTTTTTGCTGCTAGACGAACCATTTGCGGGAATTGATCCAGTAACGGTTAACGAAATACAGCAAATTATTCTGTCGCTAAAAAATGAAGGCCTGGGCGTTCTCATCACAGACCACAATGTTCGTGAGACTCTGGGTAGCTGTGACCGCGCGTATATACTTGCTAGCGGGCAGATCATAGCCCACGGCTTACCTCAGGACGTCGCGAACAACAAGGCCGTACGTGAGAGCTATCTGGGCGAAAACTTCAGGTTTTAAAAAGTGGTCAATGGTCAGTTTACTGTTATACTGCTAGTGGATGGTTTTGCGGCCGATATTGGCGGGCTGGCCGCCAAAGTATAGGAATAGTCTATGGCGATAAAATTGGGACAGTCGATCGGACTGGGCCAGAACTTAACGATGACCCCCCAGCTGCAGCAGGCCATCAAGTTGCTGCAGCTGTCGCGAATGGAACTCGAGCAGTTCGTCGAAACGCAGATGGCAGAAAACCCCGTGCTCGAGGAAGTTTCGCCGGAAAATACTGACGACTACTCACCAATCGAAAAAGAATTTACAGAGTCAGAAGCCGTCAGTGGCAGACTCGAAGAGGCGTCTTCGATCGTCGACCAAGTTGGAAAGTCGAAAGATAACGAGGTGGACTGGGAGCGACTTTCCGCCTACGAGGAGTCGAGATATCAAGCATCCAGTGCGGGATCGAAGGGCAGCCATGATGACGAAGCCCCCAACTACGAAAATATCGTCACGAAAGCCTCGACCCTTCAAGAGTACGTGCTTGACCAGTCTAGAGAGGTTGATTTTTCTGCCGAGGAATTAAAGATCGCAGAACAGATCGCCGGAAATATTGATGATAGGGGCTATTTGACGATTTCGATCGAGGAGCTTTGCGAAAAAGAACGCTTCGACAGAGAGATGGCTGAGGGCGTTCTGGATACTTTACAGCGCTTTGAGCCGCCCGGGATCGCCGCGCGCGATCTACGTGAATGCTTATTGATTCAAATTAAACACTTTCAGCTTCGTAACGGCGTCGTTGAGAAAATAGTCGCAAATCATCTGCAGGACTTAGAGAACCGAAACTACTCTGCAGTAGCTAAAGCTCTCGGTGTGACACTTGAGACGGTTTATACGAATGTGGGAGTTATTGCCGGCCTTGAGCCCATCCCTGGAAGGCAATTTGGTCCCGACGCGCCCCAGTATGTGATTCCTGATGTTTTTGTTTTTAAGCTTGGGGGCGAGTGGGCTGTTAGCATGAATGAGGACGGCCTGCCGCGCTTACGCGTCAGCTCTTTTTATAAAGACATGCTCAAAGAGCAAAAGGCTGTGCCAAACAAAAAAGGCGAGGGCAAAGAGTATCTTGATGACAAGATTCGAAGTGCCAAATGGATCATTAAAAGCATGGAGCAGCGCCAGCGCACGATACATCGCGTCATGGAAAAAATACTCGAGCGTCAGCGTGAGTTTTTTGAATATGGCATCCAGTATCTGAAGCCGATGGTTCTTCGCGATATCGCGGATGCCCTCGAGCTGCATGAGTCCACAATCAGTCGTGTCACTACAAATAAATATGTCCATACTCCGCGAGGGATATTCGAGCTCAAATTCTTCTTTAACAGCGCCATCGGTCGCAGTGATGGTGATAGCATGGCCAACGAGGCGGTAAAAAGTCGAATTGCTGAGATTGTTAAAGCTGAGGACAACAACAAACCACTGTCAGACCAGCAAATCATGGACATGCTGACAAAGGAAAATATCGATATTAGTCGGCGGACCGTCGCAAAATATCGCGAGCAATTGGGCATTCTTCCGAGTAGTAAACGTCGAAAGCCATTTTAAATGACAAAGCCGCGAGTCGTTATTGTTACGGGCCTATCTGGTGCAGGGCTTTCAACGGCTTTGCATACGCTGCAAGACAATGGCTTTTATTGTATTGATAATTTGCCGATCGAGTTGCTCTGGGACACGGTGGGTCTGATCGAGTCAAACAAGATATCGACAGATGTGGGTTACGCCTTCGGCATGGATATTCGCAGCGCTCAGTTTGCAAAAAAATTCCCCGCTATAAAAAAAGATCTGGCAGAGCGCGTTGAGTTAGACGTGATTTTTATTCGAGCAGATAGCTTTGAATTACAGCGACGATATGGAACAGCTCGACGGCGCCACCCCGCGGCCGATCTTGCAAAAGATCTGGAAGGCCAAATTACCAAAGAAGAGGCTCTACTGAAGCCAGTGGCAGAGGCCGCTGATGTTAGTATTGACACAACCCACCTCAAGCCTCGTCAGCTGTGTTCCCTTATAGAATCAAGGTATCAAAAGACAATGGGGCGGCCCCTAAGAACGCTGCAGGTCGTTTTTGTTAGTTTTGGATTTAAATACGGTCAAGTAGCTAGTATTGAGCAGCTCCACGACGTGCGCTTCCTGCCAAACCCCTATTTCGAACCAACTTTGAGGGTCAAAACGGGCCGCGATATCGACGTTCAAGAGTTCGTGTTTCAGGCACCGGCCGCTCTTGAAATCTTCAATAAGCTTATTGAGTTATACCGTTTTTTGTTACCGCAATATTTGGCAGAGGGCCGCCACTTCGTTCGAATTGGTATTGGGTGTACCGGGGGTCAGCACCGAAGCGTCGCCCTTGTTGAGCGATTATCGGCGGAACTGGCTAAAGAAAAACTAGCCGGCATAGAAATTTCTGTGACTCACCGGGACATTTAACTTAAAAAATTTCGCAGCGTAAAACAGCAAAAAAGGCTAGAATTTGGCTCATCTTTTGACCAAAGCCCGACAGGGGGATCTTTATATATTATGAATACCATATTGTCAGATCTACATAAGTTGAGACAGTTTTCGGATCGCCATTTGGGCCCGTCGTTGTCAGAGCAGGCCCAGATATTGTCATCTCTAGAGGTTAATTCCCTTGAGGAGCTTTCAGATCGCGCAGTTCCAAAGGGCATTAGAATGGGCAAACCACTTCAGCTTCCCGCCCCTCTCACCGAGGAGGAAGCTCTAAAAAATCTAAAGCAGATAGCTGGCAAGAATAAGATTTGGCGTAGTTTTATTGGCATGGGGTATCACGGAACCAATGTGCCGCCACCGATTCAAAGAAACATTCTTGAAAATCCAGGCTGGTACACACAATACACGCCCTACCAAGCAGAGATCAGTCAAGGTCGTCTTGAGGCTCTTCTAAATTTTCAAACGATGGTCGTTGAACTAACTGGACTGCCGGTCGCTAATGCTAGTCTTTTGGATGAAGCAACCGCCGCCGCTGAAGCCATGATGATGAGTTATTCTGGTCGCCACGATCAGTCCACAAAAAAATACTTTGTATCCAAGGCGTGCCATCCGCAAACCGTAGCATTGATAAAAACACGTGCCGAGCCGTTTGGGATCGATGTTGTTGTGGGTGATTATTCTGATTTCATTTCCGGTGCGGGATATTTCGGAGCGATATTTCAGTACCCCGAGTCCATGGGTGGCCTCGTTGATTATAAAGATATTTTACGAGTTGCTCGTGAACGTAAAGTCGTAGCGACGCTAGCTTGTGACATTCTTGGACTGGTTGCGCTTGAGTCACCGGGCAGTTTGGGGGCTGACATTGCGATCGGCAATTCCCAGAGATTTGGTGTTCCCATGGGCTTTGGTGGTCCTCACGCAGCATTTATGGCAACAACCGAAGAACACAAACGCAAGTTACCCGGGCGTATAGTGGGGGTGTCCAAAGACAAAGAGGGACGTCATGCTTACCGATTGGCCCTCCAAACTCGCGAGCAACATATAAGGCGAGAAAAGGCGACTAGCAATATTTGTACAGCTCAGGCACTCCTTGCGATTATGGCCAGCATGTACGCCTGCTATCATGGCCCAGAAGGCTTGAAGGATATCGCAAATAAAGTGCACGCGGCAGCAGCCACGTTTGTTGCAGGCCTCAAAAAATCCGGCTTCAAATTACTCAGCGAGTCGTTTTTTGACACCGTAGCTGTGATTGTGTCGCCGCAACAACGTCAGACCATTTTGGCGGAAGCTTCTCGCCGTCAAATAAATTTGCGATGCGATAGTTCGGATATCATCGGCATTGCATTCGACGAGACTGTCACACCGGCGGACTTGCGTGACTTGTTGGATGTGTTTGGTTGTAGCCCTGATATCGATAATTTGGCAAAGACGGCTCTTTGCAGCATTCCCCAAAATTTGCGCCGCACTACAGCGCCGTTAACGAGCGCGGTATTTTCAAGCTTCAGAAGCGAAACACAGTTGATGCGCTACATAAAGGGGCTGGAGTCGAAGGATCTATCACTAACAACAAGCATGATTCCTCTCGGCTCATGCACCATGAAGCTCAACGCGGCAGCCGAACTAATGCCAGTGAGTTGGCCCGAGTTTGGAAAGCTCCATCCTTTTGTGCCCAAAGAGCAGTCGGCCGGGTATCAAGAGATGTTTGCGCAGCTCGAGCAGTGGTTGTGCGAGATCACTGGATTTAGCGCCATAAGCCTTCAACCTAATAGCGGCAGCCAGGGTGAGTATGCCGGACTTCTAGTCATCCGCGCCTATCTTAAAGCAATAGGCCAAGGACACCGCAAGACTTGCCTTATTCCGCAGTCAGCGCATGGCACTAACCCTGCGAGCGCTGCGATGGCGGGCATGAAAATAGTCATTGTTGGGTGTGATGAGGACGGCAATATTGATATTGCCGATTTACAGAAGAAAGCCGCCGAAAATTCCACTGATCTCGCTTGTCTAATGGTCACATATCCTTCGACGCACGGCGTATTTGAAGAGGGTATTCGCGAAGTTTGCGAGATTATTCACAAGCATGGCGGCCAGGTCTATATGGACGGCGCCAACATGAATGCTCAGGTGGGACTCTGTCGTCCCGGAGACTTTGGCCCTGATGTGTGCCACTTGAATCTACATAAGACATTTTGCATTCCGCATGGCGGTGGCGGTCCCGGAATGGGCCCAATTGGCGTGGCCAAACATCTAGCCGACTATTTGCCAGGTCACCCGCTTTCGGAGGTGGTTGGCGGGCGCCATTCTTTTGCGGTATCGGCTGCTCAGTGGGGAAGCGCAAGCATTCTGCCGATATCTTGGATGTATATTCGCATGATGGGTGAGAGCGGACTTAAGAAAGCCACTCAAATTGCCATCATGAATGCAAACTACATCGCGAAAAAATTAGACCCACACTTCCCAGTTCTTTACAGAGGTCAATCAGGCCTTGTCGCTCATGAGTGCATCGTCGACATTCGTGACTTCAAATCCCAAACTGGTGTTGAGGTTGAGGATATCGCCAAACGTCTGATGGACTACGGATTTCACGCGCCAACGGTTTCATTCCCGGTAGCGAATACTCTTATGATTGAGCCGACGGAGAGTGAAAGCAAGGCTGAGCTCGACCGTTTTTGTGACGCCATGATCAGCATTAAGTCGGAAATCGACAAAATTGCACGTGGTGAATGGGATAAGACTATTAACCCACTGAAACAGGCGCCCCATACGTCTTCTATGATAGCTGGGGATCAATGGGATTTACCCTACTCTAGATCGGTGGCGGCGTTCCCCGCGCCATGGACGCGGTCTAGAAAGTTCTGGCCATCGGTTGCTCGCATTGACAATGCGCTTGGAGACAGAAACCTTGTCTGCACTTGCCCGGACATATCCGAGTATCAATGATTAAGGTTTTGTGGGGAGCTTAGAGCTCCCTACTCTTTTATGAATGACTCGTAGGCTTTTGAATCCAAGAGACCCGACACATCAGATGGGTTGTCTATCTCGATTTTGATGAGCCAGCCATTTTTATAGGTGTCACCTTGTAGGCTTTCAGGCGCACTCTTAAGAGCTGCATTAACGGCAGTGACTTTGCCAGCTACCGGCATATACAGGTCACTCACGGTTTTTGTTGATTCAATTGTTCCAAACGAATCACCCGCTTTATAGGATTTTCCTGCCTCGGGTAGATCTACGAACACGATATCACCGAGCTGCTCCACGGCGTAGGCCGTTACACCGACCGTACCCGTCTTGCCCTGGACATCGATCCATTCATGATCTTTTGTGTATTTAAAATTGGTTGGAAATTCCATGCTAATCCTCCAGAAAATAGTTTACTTAGTTCGAGCTGCATAAAGTGGACGGCGAACAATTTTTGCAAGCTTTTGATGGCCCCTGATCTCAACTGAAATCGTTTCGCCATCTGCAAGAGAGCTTTCCACTAGTGCCATTCCTCCCGCGCCGCCAACAGTTGGCAGAACGGAGCCACTGGTCACTTCGCCAACACGGCGTCCATTTGCGAATATCGGCATTCCGTGTCGAGGTATTCCTTCGTCTGTCATAGTGAACGCGACCATGCGACGCTTCACTCCAGAACTTTTTTGTGCGATCAAAGCACTCCGACCGACGAAGTCCCCCTTATCGATCTTTGTGGCCCAGGAGATGCCTGCCTCTAAAGGCGAGACGCTCTCATTCATGTCATTGCCGTACAATAAATAACAAGATTCAAGGCGAAGTGTGTCACGAGCGCCAAGCCCAACTGGCACCAAGCCATATTTCCCCGCGAGCTCATAGAGAGCCGCCCAGACTTTTGGCGCACTTGCCGCAGGAAGGTAAATTTCAAAGCCAAGCTCTCCCGTATAGCCGGTTCTGGCGATTAAGGTGCCCTCGCCACCAAGCCGGCTTTTCATGATATGGGTATAGCTTAGATTTTTTAACGACTGGGCTTCATCGGCTTGAAGCAGTGAAGATACGGCTGCTTGGGAGTTGGGGCCCTGTACAGCAATCTGTGCCCACTGATCGCTTTCATCGGTGACCGAAACTTCAAAGTCGCGAGACTTGTCGCGAATCCATTCGAAATCCTTTTGTCGATTCGACGCGTTGACGCAAATAAAGAATTCGTCATCGGCCATTTTATAGATGATTAAGTCATCGATCATGCCGCCGGCAGCATTAAGAATAGCGCTATATTGGCCCGCTCCAGCACTCAAACGACTAATGTCATTAATCGTTAACCATTGCAAAAATCGCGCAGCATCTCTGCCGGTCACTCTAATTTCGCCCATGTGGCTGACGTCGAAAATACCGCAGGCTTGCCGCACGGCTTTGTGCTCTCCCAACACGCTAGAGTAGCTAACGGGCATAAGCCAGCCGCCAAAGGGCACCATTTTGGCGCCAGCTTGAACGTGCATGCTGTAGAGGGGCGTTTTTCTATGTCCTGCTGTAACGTCTGCCACGGAAGCTCCCAGAGATGCGGCTCCAACCATTCCGTTGGCCCGCCAAAAAACAAATTATTCCAGAACTTTATGGGACTGTGATGGAGGTGTCAACGAAGCTAACACGTGACGTCTTTTTATGCCACCTCGGAATCCGTAACCTCATGAAATAAATAGGCTTATCTATTGGTATAAAGTTTGCTCATGGGGCGTTAGGGGCCGTGGTCTCGATGCGGCGGCTTGAGCGGACAATAGTTGCATATGGGCATCGATTTAGAGAGATCGCCGATTGTTGTTGGAAAAAAGCTGTTGTTGTTAATTGCAGAATGCGGACGTGGGAGTTGAATTATGGAAAAGCTATCCGGTATTGGTTCAAGAATAAGTCATTATAAACGTCACCTAGCGTTGGCTGGTGTATTCCTTGGTTTCATGTTGGCAGGAATCAGCGAAGCCGCTACTGTGTACAGTTGTGCGGGCAATGGAGAGCGCTGTGTTGTCCGCCTAGAAGACGGAATGGTTGGAGATCAGGTCCGAGTTTTGGACGAAAAGGCAAGGCCAATTGCCACTGGTCGGATTGTAAAAAGACGCGGCAACTTCGCCGTCATCACGGTCTCCAACGCGCGCCAAACAGTGCGCAAAGGTTATCCGGTTATTGTAAACATCGACAGTCGCTCAAGTAGTTTGCAATGGGCGGCATCGTTCACAAATCAGGACTGATGACCGACGGGATCTTCGCCGACCTGTCGATTGTTATCATCACGTTGAATGAAGAGAGAAATTTGCCAAGCCTTCTCGCAACAGCGCCGAGGCTTGCCGAGCTTATTGTGCTTGATAGTGGCAGTACGGATAAAACAATCGCCATCGCCAAAGAGTTTGGAGCCAGGATCGAGCTTCGAGCGTTTGATAATTACGCCAGTCAAAAAAATTATGCCATGTCTCTATCGACCCGGCGTTGGACTCTTCTGCTAGATGCCGATGAAGTCCCGGATTCCGACTTGTGGCAGTCTATCGGTCAGGTCGTTAATGAGCCAGTCGCTCAAAATGAGGCGTTTGAGTTGAACCGCCGCCTCGTGTTTCTGGGCCGTAAGATGCGCTTTGGCAGAACTCGCGACAAAGTTGTGAGGCTCTTTAAGTCCCACTCAGCGGCGTATCAGAATGAAATCCACGAAAAGCTCATGATTGCGCCAGATATAACCGTTAAGTGCTTGGACGGCGTTCTTTGGCACCAGAGTTACCACGATCTTGAGGACTACTTTTCTAAGTTTAATCGTTACACATCTATGATGGCGGCAACGCGGTGGAGAGACGCAAAAGTTACACCTAGCGTTTTAATCATCGCAGCGCGCCTGCCGGTCGATTTTTTGATCCGTTACGTTGTGAAGTTTGGTTTTCTCGACGGTTGGCACGGCTTCTTGTGGGCGTCACTATCGAGTTTTTATAGCTTCGTAAAATACGCCAAGCTCAAGGAAATTTCGGACAAGGTTTCCACATGAAGATTTGGCACCTGATCTCGAATCGGTGGAATAGCGCTATCAGTGAATACGCGATAAGCACAGCTCGAGCGCTTAACGAATTAGGTGCACAACAAGTAGTGACATCGCTAAAGGCGAGCCCGGTAGAGTCAAGATTTGATATTTTGAAGTTCAGCCTAGAGAGCGTTGATCACTTTGGGCCGTCTGCCTATACAAGGTTGATCGCGATGTCGACTAAATTTGCCCCGGACGTTGTTTTTACCTACGGCGGACCAGAAACAACCGCGGCCTTTTTTTTCAAACCTGGACAAAAGATTATTCGATTTTATGGTCAGCGCGTTGAAGATCGGGGGATGCCAAGAAGTATGATTAGCCGTCTTGCGCACCGGCACGTTCGCAAAGTCATCGCCCCGTCTCGTTTGGTGGCTGAGCCGCTTGAAAAGATGCTTGACTGTGAGGTGAATGTTATAACGCTCGGCTGCGATCAAAAGATGTTTTTCTTTAATGATACGAATCGAAGTGCTCGCCCTGAAATTTTAATTTTTGGACGACTAGACCCCGTAAAAGGTCACCGCGAGTTCCTCCCCCTTTTCAAAAAAATTCTTGAGACGGCGAAGGCAAAAGGCGAACCCCGCCCCAGACTGCGAATCGTTGGACTACCAGCAAACATCTCTGAGACACATATTCGAGCCGCGGCTGATACGCTCGGGCTTTTGAATGATGACGTAATTATTCAATGCGAGCGGGTCCAGAATGTGGCGGCTCTGATGTCTGGGGCGTCTTTGGGTTTAGTTTCAAGTCTAGGCAGCGAAATAATTTGCCGAGTTGCACAGGAATTTCTCATGTGTGGCACGCCGGTTGTAACAACATCGGTGGGGTCACTGCCGGAGATTTTTACAAATGAAACGTTTGGTATGGCCTATGATCATCACAATCTAAATGAAAGCGCTAATGCACTTTACAAGTGGCTTTGCTTGGGACATTGCGAGTCAAAAAAAGACCGACAAACAAGAGCTTTTATGGCGCAGAAAGCATTCTCAATACAACGCATGTCAACAGATTTGGACAAATTGCTGAACGGCCTTTAAGCCTTGGGGCTTTCAGATTCCGCCGAGCCATTTGCGAGGCTTTGAGCCCTCGGCTTTTGCCACGAGATTTTTCGCCTCCATGCCTTCCACGATTCTAGCGGCTCGGTTGTAGCCGATCTGGAGATGCCTTTGTAGAAAGCTTGCGCTAACCACTCCGTGAGTGCGAGCGATATTTATGGCGTCCTCCCATTTGGGATCACTGGCAGCTGATGCGCCAGCGCCGTCATTAAGATCGTCTATTCCAGCATTGCGAGTGACTTCTTGATCAATCCAAGTCATAGCGCGCTCGTCATAGACGACGTCATAGTTGCGTTTTGTCTCTGCGACAAGGGCCAAGACCTCCTCATCACTAACTAAAGCGCCCTGCAGCCTCTCGAGTCGACCCACCCCGGGCCTTTGTAACAGCAAGTCGCCGCGCCCCAAAAGCTTTTCCGCACCCATCTGGTCCAGGATCGTGCGGCTATCGTGCTTACTGACCACTTGGAATGAAAGTCGGCACGGTAGGTTGGCCTTAATAACTCCAGTGATGACGTCGACAGAAGGTCTTTGGGTTGCAAGCACCATGTGGATACCCGAGGCTCGGGCTTTTTGTGCGAGTCTTTGGATGCTGCTCTCGACGTCTTTTGGGGCTGTTAGCATTAAGTCAGCTAACTCATCTATAACAAGCAGAATATACGGAAGGCGCGTTATGTGATTGTCATTCATAAGTCCGCGTATCTGCTCTTTTCGATTATCCGAGGCACCTTCCCAAAATGCGTTGAAACCTCCGATGTTTCGTACTTGAGCGTGTTGCATGATCTTGTATCGACGCTCCATTTCGTTCGCCGCCCACTTTAGTGCAGACGATGCACGATCGGGCTCGGTGATCACCGGCATCAAGAGATGCGGAATGCCGTCATAAACACTAAGTTCGAGCATTTTTGGATCAACTAAAATCATGCGAACGTCTTCAGGCGAAGACTTCATGATAACGCTACAAAGCAAGCTATTGATGCCCACGCTTTTGCCCGTTCCAGTTGCGCCAGCAGCAAGAAGGTGCGGCATGGTTGTTAGGTCGGCGGTAAATGGCTGGCCGTTGATGGTTTTGCCCATGGCAAAAGTCATTGGAGAAGGACTTTTTTGGAACTGATCGCTGGATAGAATATCACCGAGATAAACGGTTTCACGCCGCTGATTTGGCACCTGTATGCCCAGGGCCCGCTTACCCGGAACAGGATTAATGAAAATACTGTCAACTTTGAGAGAAAGGGCGAGATCGTCCATGAGTGAGAGTATCTTTGACTGCTTGATGCCCGCATCTGGTTGGTATTCATAAACGGTTACAACAGGGCCTGGCTGCCAACCAACAATGCGGCCCTCGATTCCGAATTCAGATAGTGTTTTTGTGAGCACGGCGCCGGTAGCCTCAAGTTCTTTTTGACTGAGTGTCGGTGTGTTTCGCTCGTCAGCTCGGCGAAAGGTATCAAGGGACGGTGTAATGTAAGGCCGTTGTGGCGCAAAGTCGTCGAGGCTAGCAGCCGTAACCACATCACCTCCTCCGCTCGACAGACCGGACGTTGAATCGTCAATATCCAAATGATTATCGTGAAAATTTGACGAGACGATGGGTGATTCTGAAGGAATGAGAGTCTCGTCAGTCGCGGATGTTGCATCTCGTGTACTAACAGCCCAATTAGTGAGAGCCGACTGTGCATGGTCTAATATGGTTGACGGTAGCACGTCTACATCCGAGCCAGCACTAATTTTGTTAGCCAATGCTGAGTCTTGAGCTGCGTCTGAGGTGTTCCTTTTCCGCTTTGAATGAAGCGGCCAAAACCTAAAAAGGTCTGATATTTCAGATCGGCTAATTAAAATGAGTGACGCTGCCAAGGCGGTCCATAAAATGATGTGAGTTCCGACTGGTCCAGCACTACCTTTCAGGCTATGCAGAAAAGCGCTACCGATAGCACCGCCACTGGCGAGCCCAACACCCCTGATCGGTAGTGTTGGCTGGAGCGATGCCAGCAGTGGCATCAAAGACATGAGTAGTGTCAGCCATCCGGCAACGATTGGAATGAGTGTTTGTTGAAGGTTTGCGCTCCGTAATTGGCCGCCAATTTGAATGACAAGTGCCGGCAGCGTGAAGGCTGATAGACCCATATAAAAAAGCAGCACACCAGCCATCGAATTTCCACTTGGGCCAGCGAGATTGTGGGATCGTTGAGTTATTTGAGCCGAGCTGTAGAGCCAATTTTCGAATGGCTGGAAACACACCAATGCCAAAAGTAAAAATAAGCTAAAGCCCAGGAATACGAGAAATACGGCATCGCGCTCAAATTGGCGTCGATTGTCTGTATTGAAAGCGTGACTTAGCCGCGATGTCGTATCCATCGCCAATTGGAAAAACCTAGCCATCAATGAGCCCACCTAGTATGAGGCAAAAGAAGGACACCACGTCCTTGGCTCTATTATAGCTCGGCTGTGCCCATTGGGCCAAAATTCATACCCGTTTATTCTAAGTACAAATTAGAAGAGTGTTGGCTGGTCATTCACATACAGTGGGCGCACTTTTGGGGCCGCATCATCCATTTCGTCCACGTATCGCTTGGCGTAGGGGCCAAAGAAGTATAGCTCTTTGGGAGCCACGGTCTGAATGATTGACTTTAGTTCAGGGCCGTCACAATGGGAGGAGAGATAAAACGTATCCATCACCTTTGTCTGGAAGGCGTCGGCGGTATCACGACGAAACTGCGGCAATGCATCCTCAATCGTCAGAAATGGACCGGCGTGGTCCTTGATGGGAGATACATTGGTCGACCGTCGCGACTTTGGCAAAATAAGCACCCGTGTACCGGAGTGCCGCTTACCGACAACGGCGTAATGACCAAGCATGGATCCGCAGGACTCATACACACGATTAATTCTGTAAATGGTCGGATGTACGGCCACGGGCACGCTTGATTCATTTAGAAGTTTCGTTATCTCTTGGGCAGTTGCAATCGGATCACACAATATGACGGGGGTTCGACCTTCGGCCAGGTGCTGCTTCACAGCCGTTGCCAAACGCTCTTTCTCTTTTCGGCGATTTGGTAAAGATTGATTGGGATCGGGATGAAACGCCCCAAGAATAAGCACGTTAGCTTTTTTGACCTGCATTTTCCTCACTGTGGCAATCGAGTTCGGCTGTAAACACGGCGCGTAAAGAACCCGCCCCTTGTCGGTCTCAACAAAAAGGCTTGCCCCACCTAGAACACTTCCTGAGGGAAGTAGTTCCATTTTTAATCTGCCAATTGAAAAGGGTCGATTGTATTGACACACCAAGGCGTGAGGTTTTTTCCTGCAGGCCTCAAGAATTTTTACAGTTTCTTCAGTGGCAATAACCTGTGGAACTTTTGTTTGTGAAAGTGCTGCTGCAGAAGACAAGAACGACAAGTCACCCGAAAGCTGTGAGTCGAGCCATAAAATCGAGTCGGCGATGTGTAAGCCGTCCTCTGTGGATTTTACTTTTATCAATTCTCGTGACATGTAATCCAAATGCTCAAAAAATAAAACCTGTCAGATCGTTTTCGATCGAGCATTGGGCTCATCGAGGGATTTGACAAAAACCGAACAATCAGGGGCGAGAATAGTGTTATTTGAGGGTTACGGTCAAGTAAAGACGTGCTCGATTACTGACCACGACCGTCAGGATACGAGGGGTATTTAGAGTAGTAGGTTTGATTCCAATAAAAGTCCTCAAAGTTTGTAGCGCCTTTTATGCTTCCGTTATTAACTATTTTATACAAATTAAGGTATTCTTTATACTTTCGCTCGATGATCGCGAAGGCTATACGCTTGTTTTCATACATATTCATAAATGTCCCCTTCAAGCCTCCGAGCTTGCCCCACACCTTCCTGCGGGGATAAAACGTAGGCTCGTATTATATCGGGAGTTTCTGTGGCAAATTGAGGGTAATCCAAAAAAGACAATTGATTTCAGAGTGTTGTCGCGGCTCAGCCCGTGCTAGGCTAGTAGAAGGCAACCTCAAGCCCACAGGATTTCCACAGGCTCTCATGCCTAGGCGGTGAACCCACAGTTAATGGGGGTCGTGGTAAAGCTTGGGGTCGATAATCGATGACGACGCTTATTCCCCATAGGGTTAAGAATGTTTGAGTTTATCTTATTAGCTATTTTTGCATCTGGCTGCGCCCTGATGATTTGGGCCTTAAGCGCTGTTCAGGAAAAAAGCATTTTTTTTCGGGCCAACCGTTACCGCGATGGTTTTCATAAGCTCATAGAAGAGATAGAGTCGCTGGTGATTCGCGCTAATAGCATGCAATCGTTGGCTAATCAGACTCGCGACGTGACATTACTTGATCACTACCATGCCGCTCTTCGTATGATTGAAACCCTTATGACGGCTGTAAAAAATCTCCGCACATTTGGTGAGGATGTGGATAGTTTGTCAGCATCACTTTTTTTAACCAAAGATATCCACGCCAGGCTTGTTAAAATAGAGACAGCGATGGCCAACGGCCTAAGAGGAATGCCCCATGACTTCATGAAGCTAGCTCCGGTCATGGCTCAAGCTGCTATAGGGTGTCATTTTTGCTCAAGGCCCTTCGATGCCGCTCTTTTTGGCAAGGTGCGCGTGAAAGTGGATGGCCATACTGAAGAGGTGGCCGCCTGTGTTTATTGTCGAGAGCGCCTGCTAAACACGAGGAAGGCTAGGGTCTTATTTTTTGATGAAGACGGGGTTCAAGTTCACTGGTCAAAGGCCAGATCATGGACACCCTCGCCAGAATATTGGGACATCAATCGTGACGATCTTGGCCATCGTAGCAAAACGCCGCATCTTGAGTTAGTCTACAGCAGCGTATCGAAGATCAACGATACGTTGGATGGCAAGAAAGACTAGTTTTATCCTTGTTGATGACATCATTTAAATAGTGTCGATGATTTTCGACCATAAAAGACTTAGGAGGCTATATCTATGGCGGAGCGAGTGGTTAAAGTAGCGGTGACTGGGGCGGCAGGTCAGATCGGTTATAGTTTACTTTTCAGGCTAGCCTCTGGCGAGGTTTTTGGTCGCGAGACATCTGTCCATTTAAGCCTGTTGGAGTTGCCCGCAGCAATTAAGGCGGCCGAGGGAACGGCTATGGAGCTGGAAGACTGTGGATTTCCAACACTTGGAAAAATTAACATCTCTGACTCAGCGGAAACGGCTTTCGACGGAATCAATTGGGCTTTATTTGTGGGGTCAAAACCGCGCGGTCCAGGGATGGAGCGCAATGACTTGATCCGCGATAACGGGCCGATCTTCGTATCTCAAGGTAAGGCGCTCTCACGCGCGGCTAAGGACGTTCGAATTGTCACCGTTGGAAATCCCTGCAACACGAATGCATTAATTGCTCAACACAACTGCCGCGATGTTCCCGCAACGCATTTTAGCGCCATGACCATGTTGGACGAAAACCGCGCAAAAGCTCAATTGGCAAAAAAAGCTGGATGTAACGTGGGAGATGTCAATATTGCCATTTGGGGCAACCACAGTTCAACCATGTTCCCTGATTTTGAGAACGGGACAATCTCCGGCAAAAAAATCACAGACGTAGTTAAAGAGCGGTCTTGGTTAGAGACGGATTTTATGAAAACCGTGCAGCAACGGGGAGCAGCCATCATCGCCGCTCGTGGAAAATCATCTGCAGCTTCAGCGGCATCCGCTTGTATCGATCACATGTGGCGCTTGATGCATCCGACCCCGGCCGGTAAGTATTTCTCATGCGCCGTTCCGAGTGATGGAAACTCATACGGCGTGCCCGCAGGTTTGATTTTCTCATTCCCCTGCCGGTCGCACGGAAACGGAAAATACGAAATCGTTAAAGATTTAAAAATTTCAGATTATGCGAAAAAGAAAATAGACGAGACAACTCAGGAGCTTCTGGCTGAACGCGAGGTTGTTAAAGAGTTACTCATTCGCTGAGTGTATGATTTCATTGGTTCTGTCGCGAACAAACTTGACAGCGGCGTTGGCAGACTTACATTGTCGTCAGCGCCAAAATTAGAGCTGTTTTAGGGCCGGGGCCGAGACAGTTTATAGGGGGTTTAAGGTGACTTGGTTTAAAAGAATAATTTTATTTATGCTGGTTAACGTCTTGGTCGTGGCTACTATTACGACAATCACTTACAGCTTTGGGCTAACGGGCTACATGACAGCTTACGGGCTGGATTATTCGCAATTGGCCGTCTTTTGTCTGCTTTGGGGTTTTGGTGGAGCCTTCATTTCGCTGGCGTTATCACGGGTGATGGTCAAATGGATGATGGGCGTAAAAGTGATTGATCCTAGTACAACGGATCCGAAGTTAAGGGATCTCGTGATGATGGTCTATCAGCTGTCTGAGCGCGCTGGTCTTACGACAAAACCAGAAGTTGGTATTTACTCGAGTCCCGACATCAACGCTTTTGCCACGGGACCGACGAGGTCCAGATCTCTAGTAGCGGTTTCCACAGGACTACTCAGTCGTATGGACCGATCAGAAGTTTCAGGTGTAATTGGTCACGAAGTGGCTCACATTGCAAATGGAGACATGGTGACGATGACTCTTATTCAAGGTGTCATCAATGCATTTGTGATGTTCTTTGCAAGGGTCATCGGTTATGCGGTTGCTAATGCGACGCGCTCAAACAATGATGATCGGCCGAACTACATGGTGCAGTACATGGTTACCATGGTGCTTGAGCTTTTCCTTAGTTTCCTCGGAATGATTGCCGTTGCTGCATTCAGTCGCTGGCGTGAGTACCGAGCTGACCGTGGTGGTGCCGACCTAGCGGGTCGCGGCAATATGATCGCAGCCCTCAAGGCCTTGAGATCGGTTACAAATTCAGCTATTAACCCTCGGGAGGAGTCGGAGGCGGAGGCTGCGGTGGCGGCGTTCAAGATTTCATCGCGCCGCTCGTCAATGCTATCTCTCTTTTCAACGCACCCGGATCTCGACGATAGAATCGCGGCCCTCGAAGCATATCGCGGCGCATAATATTGGCTTTTAAGGCCCTTAGTTTTGCTTGAGGGTGCCATTAAACCTATGTATAGTTGGCCCCCTGACAGGCAGCGCAACTTTGCGTCACTGGAGAGATGGCCGAGTGGTTTAAGGCGGCGGTCTTGAAAACCGTTGTGGGGTTGCACCCCACCGGGGGTTCGAATCCCTCTCTCTCCGCTCTTTATCCTAGATAAGAGTGATTGTTCGGAGGCGGGTTGTTTTCTGTTGGCATCACGGTAGCAAGCCGCCGGGATGAATTTGATTGGGGAAAGGTGGCCGAGTGGCTGAAGGCACGTCCTTGCTAAGGACGCATACGGGAAACTGTATCGGGGGTTCGAATCCCCCCCTTTCCGCCACCACATCACTTAAGCTGGCTTAAAATCCGTTTTAATCAGCGTAAACCGGAAAATATGGTTGCAAACATACCTGTGGGTTTGTATATAGCCCCCTGCCTAGTCCTATTCGCACCCGTAGTTCAGTTGGATAGAATACCAGACTACGAATCTGGGGGTCGGAGGTTCGAATCCTTCCGGGTGCGCCATTATCCTTTACAAATCCAAATCTTAGCCGTCTAATATGGGTGTGACTTCACAGCTATCCTAGGGAAGGACGCGCCGCCATGCAGCTTCATCTGCTGGTCGACATTAGTAAGGCCATCATCGCAGCCGGTGTTATCGGTCTGCCAGCCTATTTCTTGGGAATCCCCCTGATGCTGGCATACTTTCTAGCCGGTGTACTCATTGGGCCGCACCTAGGGCTGGGTCTGATTGAAAATCCAGCGAGCATTTGGAGTCTGTCTGAAGTTGGACTGGTACTTCTGATGTTTATTTTGGGTCTCGAGATCGATGTTAAAAAATTATTCCAAATCGGACGCGCTGTCATTCTCAGCGGGCTGGCTCAAATCGTTGGCTGTGTGGGATTAGGCTATGTGTTTTTTTCGATGCTTGGGGGCGGCCTCTCACAATATGAGCTGATTTACCTAACTGTTGCGGCCACTCTTTCCTCGACGTTGATTGTGGTAAAAATTCTCTCAGATAAGATGGATTTGGACTCGCTACCGTCGAGGATCACGATAGGCATCCTGGTCATGCAAGACCTTTTTGCTATCGGTTTTTTGGCAATTCAGCCAAGTCTTGAGCAAATCAACGCGCAGGCCATCGCCTTCTCCTGTGCAAAAGTATGCGGATTAGTTCTAGTTAGCCTTGGCTTGGCTCGCTATGCACTGCCCTGGTTATTCCGGAAGGCTGGAAAGCAACCCGAGTTACTCTTAATTTTGGCGATGACGTGGTGTTTCGCCATGTGTGGACTTGCCGATTATCTAAAATTATCGATCGAAATGGGCGCGTTGATCGCCGGCATTTCGATCGCATCGTTCCCCTATCATTTCGAGGTTGTCGCTAAAATCTCAAGCCTGAGAGATTTTTTTATTACACTTTTTTTTGTCAGCCTTGGCCTTCAAATTCCTCAGCCAAGCCCAGATGTTTTAAAGTTGTCTGGCTTGATCGTTGTGTTTGTTCTTTTGAGTCGTCTGATAACGGTTTTCCCAGTCCTCTATCGTCTGGGTCACGGCAATCGCGCGAGTCTTTTACCCGCGATAAACCTTAGCCAGCTCTCCGAACTCTCACTTGTTTTGGCGTCACTAGGCGTAACATACAAACACATCAGTCAGGAGATGCTCTCGTCCTTCATCTTTGCTTTAGCAATAACGGTCTTGATCTCGTCTTATCTGATGCCGGCCGCTCACGACATCTATAAAAAAGTTAATTTTCTGCTGGAAAAAATCGGCTTTAAAGACCAGTTCGCGGATGCGACCGGCGTCGATCAGGCAGCAACCGTAGCCCCGAAGTCACTTGTAATGCTTGGTTTTCATCGTGAGGCCAGCTCCCTGCTTCATGAAATGCAGAGTAGGCTTCCAAAAGATTTCGTCGACAAAATGATGGTGGTGGATCTCAACCCTGAAGCACACAAAAAGCTGAAAAGCATGGGCATTGAGGCGCGGTACGGAGATATCGGAAATATCGACACTCTTCGGCAGTTAAACCTTGCTCGAGCAAAACTAATCATTTGTGCCCTACCCGATAGAACATTAAAGGGCACAACCAACTTGAAGATGCTTAAAACCCTGAAAAGTCTCGCGCCAGATTCTGGAATCATTGTGATGGCAGATAACATAAGCATGGCTCGCGACATGTACACCAGTGGAGCTAGTTACGTTTACATGCCGCGCTTAGTGGGGGCCCATTATTTGACAGATGTCATTGAGCGGTTACGGGTGAATGGGGCTGAGTCGATCAGGCCGGATGCGGAGCGTTTTTTGATGACGCGCGGGGAGATAATCCCCTAGAACAGACATTTAGATTTGTGATAATAGGCTTTTTCCGTGAGTTCATAGGCCAATAAGGGGGGCAAGAGTGAGCAGGTTGTTTGGAACTGATGGAGTTCGCGGTCTTGCCAACGTGTACCCCATGTCGCCCGATATGGTGCTTCGCCTCGGCCAAGCAATCGGCATGTATTTCGGAACCCGTCACAGTAAAGCGAGAATTATGATCGGCAAAGATACGCGTCGATCTGGATACATGCTAGAGCAGGCTCTTTGCTCGGGAATTTGTAGTGTTGGTGTGGACGCTTTTTTCCTTGGTCCGCTTCCAACTCCGGGCATCGCTTATCTAACACGCGGCATGCGGGCCAGTGCCGGCATCGTTATTTCAGCATCCCACAATCCGTTTCATGACAATGGAATTAAAATATTTTCATCTGATGGATATAAGCTCCCAGACGACGTGGAAGATGAGCTTGAGAGACTCGTTCAAGATCCAGCTCTTGCGGAAAATGCACCAACTGGCACAGCGATTGGCCGCGCCCGGAGAATTGAAGATGCGATAGGCCAGTATGCGGTTTTTCTAAAAGAGCAATTTCCGAAACATCTCAAACTAGACGGCCTTCGCGTTGTTCTCGACTGTGCGAATGGAGCTGGTTATAAGGTTGCTCCGAAGGTTTTTTCTGAGCTCGGCGCAGAGATCTTTGTTATTGGCGATGAACCAAATGGTATTAATATAAACGAGCATTGCGGCGCACTCTTTCCTCAGACCTTGCGGGAAAAAGTCCTTTTGTATAAGGCTGACCTCGGAATTGCTTTGGATGGTGATGCTGATCGAATCGTTGCGGTCGATGAAAAAGGTGAGCTGATCGATGGCGATGAGATGCTTGCCGCCTGTGGCGTATACCTTTTAAAGAAAAACGCGCTACGCAATAACACGGTTGTTTCAACGGTTATGAGTAACATGGGGCTAGATGTGGCCCTGGCGCGCGCAGGAGGAGTACTCATACGCTCGAAAGTTGGCGATCGCTACGTCATGGAGGCCATGCGGCGGGGCGATCATATGCTTGGGGGCGAGCAGTCCGGACATCTGATTTTCCGCGACTCTTCAACTACCGGCGACGGCATCTTGGCGGGCCTTAAATTCCTAGAAATTATGGCTGAGGAAGGCCGAAAGGCGTCCGAGCTTAGACAGACGATGGAGCGGCTACCCCAGTTAGTTATAAATGTGAAAGTTAAATCGAAAGTGCCTTTGGAAACGTTGAAGGACTTCCAAAAACTACTTCAAAAATCAGAAAAAAAGCTAGACGGCAAAGGACGGGTGCTTGTTCGCTACTCCGGCACCGAGAGCTTGGCAAGAGTGATGGTTGAAGGTGAAAATCGCGATGAGATTGAAGCGATGGCTCACGAGCTATCGCATGAGTTAACTAAGTCGATTGAAAAAGCGGTCGAGAAAGTAAAAGATAAATGATCAGACTAGGCGTCAATATCGATCATATAGCCACGGTAAGGCAGGCTAGGGGCGAGAAATACCCAGACCCGGTTCAGGCGGCAATTTTGGCAGAATTAGGTGGTGCAGATAATATCACCTGCCATCTTCGGGAAGACCGCCGACACATCCAGGACCGAGATGTTTTTGCGCTCAAAGATTCCATAAAAATTCCGCTAAATTTTGAAATAGCAGCTACGCCTGAAATGCTCGGCATCGCAAAAAAAGTTAAACCTCACGCCGTTACGCTCGTGCCCGAGAAGCGCGAAGAGCGAACGACCGAGGGCGGTTTGGACGTCAAGAGAAACAAGAGCTCCCTTACGTCCGCTGTTGGGCAGTTGCAGGATCTTGGCATCGCGGTGTCTCTTTTCGTTGAGCCGACAGCCGAGTCGGTCGAGGTGGCTCGGGAGACCGGCGCGGTTGCCCTAGAGTTTCATACGGGCACTTTCTGTAAGAATATAGACAAGTCCGTTACGAGTCGTGATAAGTGTCGGTTAGTCGATGAATTGTCTGTGGTTAGTAAACTAGCGCATGGCGCAGGATTTCAGTGCCACTTCGGCCATGGCCTCAATTATTCTAATGCTTCGTGGCTTCAAGTAGTCGCATTTGCCGAGGAGGCAAACATCGGACATGCCATCGTTGCTCGCGCGTTTTTTTACGGGCTTGAGCAAGCTGTTAGAGATATGAAAGCCCTATTAAATGACGCAAAGAACAATCCTCGAATTTTAAAAGTTTAGCTCGTCGTTTGCTCGAAATCTTAGAGGCCCGCAGATGTCAACCAATAAGGCGTTTAATCGCCGCGTGAAACGAGCTGATTTGCCAGCCCTAGCAAATGAATTTGCAGAGGTGCTTAAGGCTAGCGGCCCATTTGTTCTCTGGCTTCAGGGCGACCTTGGTGCCGGCAAAACGATTCTTGCGGGAGAACTATTGCACGCGTTGGGTGTTCCTCCCAATGTTCCAGTGTTGTCGCCAACGTTCACGTTTATGACCGAATATGAGACGCCGTTTGGATTGGTGGCTCACCTCGATCTTTATCGTCTGGTCGGCAACGACGATGATGCTGTGGAGGCCTTACTGGCCCATCGCAAATTTGCAGGGGTTATTGTTGAGTGGCCAGAACGCGCCCCTGAGACCCCTTCTATAAAAAAAACGCACACAATCAGGATAGATTTCACCGACGAGCTCGATGAGCGAGACGTTGAGTTGGTCTGTTGACAGATTAGGGTTTTAGTTTTTTCTGATTGTAGATCTCGACCGAAACAACTTTCGGATTGACCTCTTGAATGGTAACGCCATCAGGCGCAGAGACCAGGACTCCGAGCTCATATCTGCCCGGACCAAGATCTTTGGCATTGACTGACGCACGAATGTCTTTTTGATTGATCTTATGGAGTTGTGATTCAGCCACCGCGATGACCACAGATATGCCCGCTGGTCTGACGGATCCAACCTTTTCCGAGCCCGTGATTTCAATCGGAACTATCGAGATATTCTTCGTCATTTTCTTCGGGCCAAGCTTTATTGAGATGTTAACATCCTGGGACGAGAGCTGGATGTCTGGTAAGGCGGCTTTTGAAATACCACTAATAACAGACTTTGATTCATTTAGGCTCGTAATGTCCACGGGGTCTGTAGCGAGCTCACTAATGCGATTAACATCGGTCTTCGGCCCGCTGATTTCGATCTCAGCCGGTGTTGGCGTGATCTCATCGACCTGAAGCCCATCGGCGACGTCACCAAGGACCACGGGCTTCACGGGTAGCTTTTTGGTTACGCGTTCTTCGACCATTACCGTTATGTAAGGGTCGTGAATGGTCAATCGAACTCGGTTGTCCCAACCGGGAATAAATTCCTTGTCCAGCCGGTATCGAAGACTCCCAATTTTACCAGCAGGCACGCGTATAACCGCAGCAATAACTTTACCGGACATGGCGCCAATTAGAACGCGGGGGCCCCTTAAGGTGACATCTCTTGAAATGATGCCGGAGTCCCTCAGTGCGAAGTTGGCAGCCACCTCAACTTTCACATCAAGCTTAGCGTTGACCTCAAGGATTTCCTCGCCCTGCACGATGTACCAAACGAGGCTTGCAAGAATAACGGCCGTGATCTTATAACCAAGATTTCCGAACAAGCGCTGAGTGAAGCTGACGCGACCCATTGTTTACTTCTCCGAGGTTTCGAAAAGCCTGGAGGCATAGTTTTTTGCCTTGCCGACCCAAGGTAGATTTTTATTATCTTGAGCATCCATGACCAGAAGTCTTTTTGCCAGAGCGTCTCGTAACGCGCGACCATCGGGTTTCCTGAATATTTTTCCATCCTCGACGATCGCCACACTAGCGCCTTCTTCGCTAACAACAACCACTAAGGCGTCCGTTTCCTCAGAGATGCCGATGGCTGCGCGGTGCCTTGTCCCGAGATTTGGATCCACGTGTTCGTCTCGAGTTAATGGCAGAAAGCAACCGGAAGCGGCTATTCGGCCACGTTGTAAGATGACCGCGCCGTCATGTATGGGGGAGCTGGGGTGAAAGATCGCCATCAAGATCTCTTTGGAGATCTTTGCATCAAGAGGCACACCAATATCGACATACCGGGTTAAAATAATGCCCCTTTCGATGACGATAAGTGCTCCGATGCGTTTTGCTGCGAGAGCGCTTGCTGCGCGCGTTATCTCGTCTATGATGTGAACACTCGTCGACCAATCTTGACCAACAAAAATATTGCGCCGGCCCATAGAGCTCAAAACGTGTCGAATGTCGTCCTGGAAGATAATGATCAAAATAATAATGAATGAGCTATAAAACTTGTTCATCATCCAATTGACCGTTGTTAGCGGGAATATATTAGACACAACAAATAGACCAACGACGAGGAGCATGCCAATGAGTATCTGTGCCGCACGTGTGCCTCTAATGAGCAGCAAGATTTGGTAAATAATGATCGCCAGCAGCAGAACGTCCAGAGCCGACCAGATCGTGAATTGTTGCAGGACATCACTCATGCCGGAACTCCAGCTGGGATGTCCCCAAGAAGATTCAAAATCGTTCGCAGCTGGCGGACGTTGTGAGTGCGTATCAATCGAATTCCGCTCAAGAGCGCACCCGCCTCAATAGCTTTTGAGGCGCCATCACGCGCTTCAATGCTGTCACTACCTATAAGCCGGGAAATAAAGCCCTTTCGCGAGATACCCAAAGCAAGTCGATAGTCCTTAGCGAACGTCGCGGACGCTTTCAGCAGCTGGATATTTGCGGCATCCGTCTTGCCAAAACCGATTCCAGGATCGAGGAATATGTTTTCTCTTTTACAGCCAGCATCAATCAGCTCATGGCTGGAACTGTCGAAATAAGCTAATACACGCTTAATAGCGGACGCAGGTCCAAGCGGGTTTAATTGCATGGTCTGCGGCGTTCCGTGCATGTGACAGGCGACGAAGTAAAGGTCTGGGTTATACCTAAAAAGCTTACTTAAAAGCCCCTCTTCCGGTAGAGGTCCCACAACATTTAGCATGGCAGCGCCTAGTTTCACAGCGCGCTCCATGATGCTAAATTTCCGAGTATCGACGCTTACTCGCCCAATTTTATGTGTCTTGGAGGCGTATTTAAGGATGGGCTCCAAGCGCCCCCACTCTTCCTCATCATTGACGTCAACTGCGCCAGGCCTCGTTGACTCAGCTCCAATATCTATGATTGCGGCTCCGTCGCCGAATAGCGACTCGAAATGTTCAATCGCACGAGCTGGGGAGTTGAATTGGCCGCCATCAGAAAACGAGTCCGGCGTGACATTCAGTATGCCCATGATCAATGGCTCTGCGCATACGTTTTGAGTCACGCCAAGACCTCACGTTCCCGCCGGCTGCGGCGTCATCATCTCAGTATCTCGTTTGTCAGAGTTATTTTTGGAGGCCGTTTCCTTTTGAGTCATTTGAATTTTTGTTCCAAGCGCCTCCTTGGCTTTCCGACGAGTCTCCTCGTATCGAGAGCGGTCTTCAGCGGTAATGATATTCTCACCATTTAGGACTCGCTTCATGTCCTCGCTATCGATGGTTTCTTTGATCAAGAGCGCCTCTGCAAGAATCTCCAGCTTGTCCCGATTGTCTTTCAGGATTCTAAATGCTTGTTTGGATCCATTTGTAACGAGGCGATGAATTTCCTCGTCGATTTCCTCAGCGACTCTCTCCGAGAAGTTTCGTGTTTGGCTAATTTCTCGTCCTAAAAACACCTCGTCTTGGCCTTTCTTGCCTAGAGATAGAGGTCCAAGTTTGTCGCTCATCCCCCAGTTGCAAACCATTTTTCTGGCGATGTCGGTGGCTTTATTAATATCATCACCAGCACCAGTAGTTTGGCGATTGAAGATGAGCTCTTCAGCTGCCCGCCCGCCCATAGCGTATGCGATCATGCCCTCGGCATACTCTTTTGAAATAGTTAGACGGTCCTCGATTGGGAGCATGATGGTCACTCCCAAGGCTTGTCCCCGGGGAATAATACTAATCTTGTGAACGGGATCTACATGGCCAACTAGGAGGCCTACTAGTGCGTGACCTGCTTCATGATAGGCGGTGTTTCTCTTTTCGTCCTCGCTCATTATGAGACTTTTTCGTTCTGGCCCCATCAATACTTTGTCTTTGGCTAACTCGAAGTGCTGCATCCGGACCTCTTTACAGTCACCACGCGCGGCGATAAGAGCAGCCTCATTGACCAGATTCTCAAGGTCTGCGCCAGAAAATCCAGGCGTCCCCTGCGCGATGATTGCTAAGTTAACATCATCGGCCAAAGGCACCTTCTTAGTGTGTACTGCCAATATCCCTTCGCGACCTCGAACGTCAGGTTTGGGGACGACCACACGACGATCAAAGCGACCTGGACGAAGCAACGCCGGATCTAATACGTCTGGTCTGTTTGTGGCAGCAATGATGATCACGCCGTCATTAGCTTCAAATCCGTCCATCTCCACCAAAAGTTGGTTCAAGGTTTGCTCGCGCTCGTCGTGACCGCCACCTAGTCCAGCACCGCGGTGACGTCCAACAGCATCGATCTCATCGATAAAGACGATACAAGGAGCATGTCTTTTGGCTTGGTCAAATAGATCTCGAACGCGACTAGCGCCAACGCCGACGAACATTTCGACGAAGTCAGATCCAGATATACTAAAAAAGGGTACACCCGCTTCACCAGCAATAGCCTTAGCCAAGATGGTTTTTCCAGTTCCAGGAGATCCGATCAATAACACGCCTTTAGGTATCCGTCCGCCGAGTCGAGTAAACTTTTTCGGATCCTTAAGAAAGTCGATAATTTCCTCGAGCTCTTGCTTGGCCTCGTCGATACCAGAGATGTCTTTAAACGTAATCTTTGGCTGGCTGTCCGTTAGCATTTTCGCTCGACTCTTACCAAAGCTCATGGCCTTACCGCCACCAGCCTGCACGTTGCGAAACAGAATTGAGAGGACGACAATCACGATTATTAAAGGTAGTACGGTGTATGTCAGAAGCTCCTTCCACCAACGACTTGTGTCGGGTGGATTGTAGTTTACGCTCACACCAGCGGCTTGAAGCTCCTTGCGAATATCTGAATCGGTTGGACCAAATGTGCGAAAGGAGCTTTTGTCAGCTCGAATGCCTGAGATTGAGTGATCCTCGAAAGTGACCTCAGTAATCCGGTTCGGATTATCCGTTGGTAATTTCAAGGCTTCAGTGAATTCAGAAAACTTGATGACCTTGACCTCTTCCGGTGGCTTTACCAAAAAATGAAGAAGTAGTAGTCCTAAGATTCCAGCTCCTAAAATCAATGACATTTTAGTCTGGTTAGGTTGTTTTGAGGGCAATTTTGCCATGTCCGATACACTCCCAATAATTGCGAATTCAAACTGTGCTCCGGCTTCTATTCTGACACAGAAAGAGCAAACTACTAGCCGGAAAAGAATTCCTCGTAGCCTGTTTAAGGTACACCAAAATAAAGCCAAAAGTACCGCTAATTGCGAGGGTATATCGCTAATTCCGAGCGAGTCAGCCTTAGGACTTTACCCTCCGGCAAATGGAATTCCTTGCTTTCCCCAGACCCAGCCAAAACGGAAAGAACCGATTCGGATATCTGATCGATGACTTGCCTGGGAACGGGCGAGCGACCTCCGTAGATCCCGCTCAACCAGCTATGTAGCGCCTCTTTTAATCGTCCCTGGGTGGCGTTTTGTATAAAAGCCATGGGCAGGACGCCGGCTTCTTTGCCGGAAATCATACGATCAGCCGGGAATTCCTCTAAAAAGCTCCGACTTATTCTCGTACTCGCCCCCGGAAATAATTCATTTAAAATAGGCATAATTTCGTTACGAATTCTATTACGTGTGTACACACCACTCATATTTGAAGAATCCTCTCGCCATGATTTTTGCGAGGCACTCAAAGCCGATCTAATCATAGCCCTCGAAATATCAAGCCATGGCCTGAAAATTTCGCCATTAAAGTACGTCATGCCTGCGGCCAAATTCGGCGCGGTTCCTCGGCAAAGTCGCATGAGAACGGTCTCTGTGATGTCATCAGCATTATGAGCTAAAGCAATGATGTAACCCTTGCGGAGAAACTCGCTTTGGATGTTGAGGCGTATGATTCTAGCCGATTCTTGAATCGACTCTGAGATGGGTTGAGCTGGCTTATGGACTGTGCAGGGGACGTTTGATTCGCCGCAAATCGAGCGAACAAATCGCTCGTCGCCGTCACTCTCCGCGCCCCGAAGGCCAAAGTTAATATGAAAAACGACCAAATCAGAAATAATATTTTTTTTCAAAAAATCCGAAAAAACATGAAAAAGTGCAATAGAATCAGCACCTCCCGACACGCCAATCGCAAATCGCTGATTTTCAAGGGAAAAGTCGCGAATTTTATGAAGTGCCAAAGACCATAAGCCTTCGAGATTATTTGAATAAGTCGCCAAGTCGTCGATCTCGCTGCCGTTTCGCCGGGGATTTGTCAAAAGCTAAAAAAATTTAAAGTTTTTTACCAAACCGTACGAACTCCTTCGTCGCAAGTGCCAGGGTGGTTCTTGCTGCTGAGCCCAGAGTGCCCAGTAATCAAAACGAATTCAAGGAGGATTTATTATGGGAATGCGAATTAGAACTAACGTGCCTGCCATCACCGCTCAGCGTTTCATGTCTGACAACAAGGACGCAATGAGCAAAAGTCTCGAGAAGCTCTCATCAGGTTATCGAATCAACAAGTCAGCCGACGATGCGGCAGGACTGGCCATCTCAGAAAGCTTGAGAGGGAAGATTCGGGGTCTTAACGTCGCAAAGCGCAACGCTAATGACGCCGTCTCAATGGTTCAAGTTGCTGAAGGTAGCATGAACGAGATGACAAACATCTTGATTCGTCTGCGCGAATTGACGGTGCAAGCCTCAACTGACACCATAGGCGAGCGAGAAAGATCGTTCCTAAACCGCGAGTACACGCAGCTTGCTGATGAGATTGACCGTATCGGAAATTCAACCGAGTTCAACGGCATCAAGATCTTCGACAAAGAGGCAGACCGTGACCAGTTCGTGATCCAAGTTGGTACCAACGGCACATCTCCGGACCAAAACACTGATACGATCGCAATCAGCCTGGCTGGTCTTAAGTTCAACACCTCAGATCTAGGCATTGGCAAAGAGGCTGAAATTGGCTCGCTCGACGGCAGCGCTGGCCCATCACTAGAAGACATCTCTTCTAAATTGAACGTGATCGACGAAGCTCTCAACAAAATTGCTAGTGAGCGAGCAACTCTTGGTTCGGTTCAGAGCCGGTTGGGTAGTGCTTTGTCTAACTTGGCGATTAACGTCGAGAACATGGAAACAGCGAAAAGCCGCATAAAAGACGTAGATTTTGCAAGCGAGACCGCAGAGCTAACTCAATCTCGCATTCTGACAAGCTCAACAACATCCGTTTTGCAACAAGCCAACGCGATGCCTGAGCAAGTCCTACAGCTTCTACGCTAATTTGTTTCGAGCTTTGAGTTCCAGTGAGCCAATTAGACGGCCCAAGGTGGGATCGTCTGCCTAACCAAAAGGAGGTTATTTATATGGGTATTAGAATAAAGACCAATATTGAGTCTTTGGTGTCGCAGCGCCGAGTGAGTGATAGCCGTAAGGCACTTGGCGAGTCATACGAAAAGTTAGCGAGCGGACAGCGCGTTAATAAATCTGCGGATGACGCAGCGGGACTTGCGGTGAGCGAGCGCATCCGCGCCAAAACCCGGAGTCTCGAGGTTGCAAAGCGTAACGCCAACGACGGTATCTCGTACATACAAGTTGCCGAGGGCGGCCTGAACGAGACGACAAATATCGTTGTAAGGATGCGTGAGCTGGCCGCACAAGCGGCGTCCGACACTATTGGTAATCGTGAGCGTGAGTTCCTAAATAAGGAATTCACCCAGCTTCGTCAGGAAGTTGGTCGTATCATGGACTCTACTGAGTTCAACGGCGCCAAAGTTCTGAAAGTTGACGAGCAAAAGCCCATGCGGATTTTCGTTGGCGCGAGTAACCGCGGTAACGATGCCGAAGGAAACGCGCCGGATATCAGCCCAGAAGATGATCCAGATATTTTGACGGTTGATCTTAAAGATCTTGCGACCTTTAGGGAAGCTATGGAAGCCGTCTTGGATGAGGATCTGACAATTGTCCCAAGTGATTCCGACGGCGGCGCAGCCGATTTGGGTCCAGCTGGCACGAACGATATTTTCAATCGACTCGACTCAGCTCTAGACTCAATGGCGTCGTACCGCGCCGTTCTGGGCTCGGTGCAGTCACGACTAAACTCCAGCATCACCAATATTGATGTGACGAGTGAAAACCTTCAGGCTGCACAAAGCAGGATTAGAGACGTGGACTATGCCGCTGAGACGGCGAAACTTGCGACCAATAGAATTCTGACACAAGCAGGCGTGTCTGTCTTGACGCAAGCTAACGCAAACAGCGATTTCGCTCTCCAACTCTTGCGCGGCTAATAGTTGTTTCAGAAAGTTCCGGGAGCCCGCACTCTATTAGTGCGGGCTCTTCATTTTTTTGATGACGTCTGCAATCATAAGAGCCGCGATCTTGGAATCAGCCAGACTAATTCCGTCACCAAAGCTGGCACGGAGTACATTGGCTTGGACTTCTATCGGCAGACCAAGGGCTTTTGGCACATGGCTGAATTTTTCTCCGCTTGACCCAATGCAAGATGATCCTTTGTTTATACAGACCATCGGCAGAGACTCTAGAAGTGATGATGCGTCGACATTTTGTGCGTAGAAACTCACAATGCCAGCGGCTTCAGATTTTATTGGGATGGTTAGGGCGACTTCCGGTGACGCGCTTAATAGCGTGTTGGCGAAAACATCTGCGCATTCACGCATATGCTTGATCCGTTCAGGTCGGTTGCGTGAGTGGGACAAAACAGCAGTTGCTGCAGCAGCAATTGCGAGTGTGTTGTGAGTTCCGGGTCTAAGACCACGCTCTTGATCACCTCCCCGGTATGGAGGATTTAGCCGGGGAGAAAGCGGATTTTGTCCAAGCAGTAGAACGCCAACGCCCTTGGGTCCATATATCTTGTGGGGTGAAATCACATAGCTGCCGAAAGTGCCCGACAAGAAATCTACAGATTCTCGAACAAAGCCCTGGACGCCGTCGCAATGGAAATACGCGCCGTGAGCTCGGCACATGGCGGAGACGTCTTCGACGGGATGACGTGCCGGGATCTCATTATTGATGTGCATGAGAGCAACGAGAGTTGGTGTACCTTTAGACATCTTTAATGATGCTTCAAGAGCAGCCAGATTTATTGTGCCCATACTGGTAACGGGTAATTCTTTAACACTCGCAGCGCCGACGGACTGAATGATTTGGCAGGCCTCAAATACGCTTTTATGCTCCGTCGATCCAAACAATATCTGCGGAGATCGACCAGCGAATCGCAGCGCATGCCCCCACAAAACCATGTTGTTAGCCTCACTGGCTCCTGATGTGAACAAAACGCTGTCTGGAGAGGCATTAACCACATTTGCGATCTGATGGCGGGCGTCATTTATGAGGCTTTCAGCCCTGTGACCTTCTAGATGATGGGCTGCGGCGGCATTGCCGAAGGCGTCATCGTCAAGCATGGCCTTGACGCACATTTTCACGTCATTTGACATGGGCGTAGAGCCGCAGTGGTCCAGGTAAAAAGTTTTTGGTTCGACCATGATAGATCATCCATCTACTGGCTTAATTCGAACATGCGCTCCAGAGCAAGTAACGAGTTCGTAGCAATATCTCGAGGCACAGATATTCGATTGGGCTGCTCTCCACGAAATGCAAGGCGATTTAAGGACCATGCTAAATTATGAATACTTATTCGGTTCATGGTTCCACAGAGGCAGGTGTAAGGGTTTAAGCTAGTAATCGTTTTGTCAGGGTGCTGTTTTGCCAATCGCTCTACAAGATGCTTTTCGGTGCCAATTGCCCAGTGACTTCCTGGCTTGGAGGCTTCCACTGTCTTAATTATGTAATCAGTGGATCCCGACAAGTCAGCCAGATCTACGATCTCCATGGCGCATTCGGGGTGAACAAGAATTTTGGTTTCTGGATTATCTAGACGAATTTTTTGAACCTGCTGTACCGTGAATAGGGCATGGACTGGACAATGACCTTTCCAGAGCCAGATCTTTCGTGAGGAAATAGTTTTAGCACTGTGGCCTCCAAGTGGTTTCAGGGGATCCCACAAGAGCATGTCAATGGCAGGAGCCAGCCCAAGACCTTTGGCGATATTTCTACCGAGATGCTGATCGGGGAAAAAGAATACGTGATCACCCCGATTCAAAGCCCATGTTATAACGGCTTTGGCATTTGATGATGTGCAGATCACGCCGCCGTGCCGCCCAACAAAAGACTTTATGGCGGCCGATGAGTTTATATAGGTGACCGGAATAATTGTGCCCGCGCCAGATTCCTTGGCCTGATTCCAGGCATCTTCCACATCTCTGATTTCAGCCATATCGGCCATATCACAGCCGGCACCCAGGTCGGGAAGACAAACGTAGCGCGTCCCACCAGTTAGAATGTCGGCAGTCTCTGCCATGAAGTGCACGCCACAAAAAATAATATTTTTGGCGTCACAATCTCGCGCGATCTTGGCAAGTTTTAGGCTATCGCCCGTCGCATCGGCATGTTCAATGACTTCATCGCGCTGATAATGATGGCCTAGGACGATAACGTCTTTTCCTAGCTTTGACTTCGCCTCGCGAACCAGCTGATGGGCTTGCGCGGGGGATAGATTTTGGATGTCATCAGGAAGGGGTGCTTGCACTGCCATATTGAGCCCGAATCATAAAGGTTTACGACGGACTACTTATATGAGAGGGCAAATACCGCTGCAAGCTAAATCCTGACGAAATTTCTCAAGATAAGCCCTAGGAATCGATATAAGGCGGGTATAGCGATCAAAAGTAAATAAAGGGACCAAGAATATCCGGATTCGCCTCTCAGAGGGCCGATACTACACCCTGGAGCGAGACGCGCGTGTCCCCCGCTTTCTGGGTAGATTCGGGCCATGGCTGCACGGTCGTCCACTGATAAAGCGTATGAATTTCTATCTAGGCTGTAACTCATAATGGACTCGGGCATTAGGCTGTGACCAAGCCCCACGCAGTGCCCTAGCTCGTGAAGAGTCGTTTTACTCAGGCTTTCAGCATCCACCCCGTCGTTTACCGCGATATGAATGGAGCAATGCTTAGGAACGCCGTCATCGACAGAATCAAAGATACTGTAGCCGGCCGCGGTGGCCCCGCCAGCGATGGAGTTGTCGTAATAAATCGATATACGTGCGGCATTGCTCTCATCAAATGGCCGAAGTCTTAGGAGTGAACCATCGACCGAACTCCAAATAGCGGCGGACTCGTCTGCGATATCTTGGAGATAAACTTGGAGCCCGGAGTCAGCACTAACGACCTCGTAATAGACGTTGGGGTTGTCCCTTGAAATAGGCCACTTATGCAATGCGCCGTCGACGTCGAAAGGGGTCGGGTAGGCCGCCGCCGTAGTAGCCGTGATCGTCGATATTAAAATGCCAAAGATACGCCAGCCCATATAGGATAACTCCAAGTGATAATTCTAGTTTTTGCAATATAGAATTGAGACGTGATATCAATCCTTAGGGATGGGATATACCGCGGAACGGATGTCGGCAGCCAAAGCGGCAGCATAGGAATTATAGTCCCCCACGATATTTCACCGTAAGGGCCAGCGTTAGAAATGCCGCCACCTGCTTGGGTGAAAAAACGCCAGAAGCAAGATTCATCACAAACGGACAGTCTGTAATTATAGCCTACACCCATGAGTGGTAGATCATAGACCATTAACGCTCGGTTATAGAATGCATGCCAAGCGTGTGGTTTTTGGTATCCTTCCAGTCTGTAAGCTTCTTGACCACCTGCATTCGGTGCCAGCGATAAAGCGTGCACGGACACCTCACTAAAGGACTTTTTTGCAGCCCACGCTGGGTGCGTGGATATTCCCGTGGAGATGGCTAGCGCGAGGTATATCAGAAATCTCATCGCGCCCTACCCCCGAAAGATATGGGATAAGCTGCAGAGAGCACAAACCAATTAAAAGGCCAAGCCACGTAAGCCTTCAGTTGGTCTTGGGCCTCATGGCCTATGAGGACCTGGTGCGCAAATCTAACGTCAATAAATTTAGGGCTCCACCGTGCTTCAATTGCCACCGCTAGGCCGGGAAGCTTATAAGAATTTTTATCATTCAGATTTTCCGATGCTTTGATGTAACCCCAAACGTAACCTCCGCCTAAAAGAGCAGTTACACCGTATTCTTTTTTCCCCATAACGCTGGTGCCGACCATGCCCAAGGCGGAGAAATCTTGGTCCGTGTAACCGCTTTTTGAGTAAGCAGGACGCTGAAGATATTGGATTCTCATCAAGCTTGAATCGAAACGTCTGGCTAGGTCGATTTGGCCGCCATACACATAATGGTAGTACTGGGATGAGGGTGGCGTCATGAGGCCAACTAATGCGCTTGGCCTTAGAGTGGCCGCAAGGCTAGAGCCAGCGACTACAAAGTTGGCCGCAAAAGCTAATAACAATATGAAAACGCGCAAATCCATAAACGAAGGCGCCCTCAGTTAAAATTCGATATCCAATTATTTGATCAGAATTCTACCAGTTTTTTGCGGTTTGACAGCCGTAATCTAGGGGGGAATCTATCTGGGTTTTTAAAAACAGCAGTAGTATCAGGCATTAGCCCCTGGCCGTAGGTTGCGCAGTTCGCGCCTTAAAATTTTTCCAATATTAGACTTGGGCAAACTTTCGCAGATTTCGTAACTTCTGGGGCATTTATACCCCGTCAGGTTTTCTTTACAATGCGCTCTTAGCTCCTCGACGGTTAAAGATTTGTCTCGTGGCACGACAAACGCCTTTACTGCCTCCCCGCTATTTTTGTCAGGTACTCCGATTACAGCGGCTTCAAGTACCTTCGGATGTTTTGAAAGAATATCTTCAATCTCGTTAGGATAAACATTAAATCCGCTGACAATAATCATGTCCTTAATCCGGTCCACGATAAAAAAGAAACCGCGCTCATCCATCCGTGCAAGATCTCCCGTATATAACCAGCCGCCGCGTAGAACTTTCGCAGTTTCATCGTCACGATTCCAGTAGCCCCGCATGACTTGTGGGCCGCGTACCGCGAGCTCTCCGATCTCGCCCGGTAATTTTTCTACACCCTGCTCGTCAACAATTTTAGCGTCCGTTGATGGTAATGGTAGCCCGATAGAGCCGGTTGGATTGCTCGTGCTAACAGGGTTTACATGCGTTACTGGGGAGGCTTCCGTTAGTCCATATCCCTCGGTTATCGGAACTCCCGTGATGCTTTGAAATGACTTGTTTACGTGATCTTGAAGAGCCATGCCACCGGCGACTACAACCTTTAGAGACTTTGGGGCTAGTTCGCGAAACATGCGGCTGTTATTTAATGAATTAAAAAGCGTATTGACCCCGGTCATTACCGTAATTTTGTGATGCCGGAAGATGTCTATGGTGTTTTTAATCGGAATGGGTTTTGGCAAAAGTATGATGTGTTGGCCGTCAGCCAGGAATGCTAGGAAGTTCACACTCAACGCAAAGATATGGTAAAGAGGAAGGGCGGTCAGCACGGTTTCGCCGCCTGGAATGAGTGCTTGTTTTGTTACCGCATTTATCTGCAACATGTTGGCTAAAATATTCTTATGAGTTAGCACCGCGCCCTTGGCTACACCAGTTGTGCCGCCCGTGTATTGCAGGATCGCAATGTCATCAAGAGCAAGAGGGGGAGCCTTTAATTGGTTTGGCTGCCCTTTGGAGATTCCTTCATTAAATGACCAAGCGCGCAGCGTGTGCTTAGGCACCATTTTTTTAAGGCGCATATAGATGCTGAGTGGAAGGCGCCTCCAAATTGGAAGCTGATCCGCAATTGACGTGATCACCACGTGCTCAATCTTAGTCTGAGGAAGAATCTGTTCGAGCTTATCGGCGAATAGGTCGAGTATAATAACAATTCGCGCACCACTGTCGGAGAATTGGTGCAGCATTTCTCGTGGCGTATATAGCGGATTCGTATTCACGCAAATACCCCCAAGCTTTAAAACCGCAAGTTCCGCAATCAAGAACTGGAGAGTATTGGGCAGCATAATGGCGACACGGTCACCCTTCGATAAACCGAGACTATTTTGCAAAAAACTAGCAAATCTGCCTATTGTTGAGCTTAATTCAGCATAAGTAAGGGTTGTACCCATACAACTGGCCGCAGGCTGTCGAGCGTATTTATCAAACGTCTTTTCAAGGCAATTTGTGATGGATGTATAACCATCAAAGGAAATATCATGTATAACGGAGGGAGGATACTGCTTCAGCCAACAACGATCCATAAAAAACCTCATGCTAAAAGACCCCGTCTAGCTTACAATATATTAGCCACAATGGCAGCATAACGGACCAATGAAAGAAGGACATAGCTTGGCAACGAAGATAGAACACAAAGGGAAAGGTATTTTGGTAATACTCTTTGCCGCCATTCTAGGGTTACCGTGGATTGTTGGCTTGAACCCAGTAACTGCATTGGCAACGACGGAGTCCCTCAGCACGGAAGAGCTACGCGAATTACAAAGTAAGCTCAATGAGCGCCAGGCGCTTACAGTCAAATTCGCCCAGACTCGTGTCAGTAGTCTTCGCCCGAAAAAACCCTCTACGTCCACAGGGCGCGCTGTTTTTGCGAAACCAGCTAAATTTCGTTGGGAGTTTGAGAAACCAGCGGCGGATGTTTTGTTGTTTGATGGACGCACATTAATTAGTTACAAACCTGGTGACAGCACGGCTACAAAATTTAGCGCGAATGCGGATCGAGCAAGAGAGATTAAAGAGGTCATCGATTTTGTTTTAGATTTCGATGCTCTATTGGCTCGCTACTCAATTAAGGAAGCGGTAAGAACAAAAAATTTAATAACGCTCTCTCTCAAGCCCAAGTCTCAGTCAGCGATCACCGATCTTAGCATCGAAATCGATGCAAAGAGTTATTTTGTGAGCGCTATCAAAATGAGCTTTCAAAATCGAAATACAACGGAGTTCCGATTTTCAGAGCCCAGTGTGGCAGCTATTTCACCTGACGCATTTACCCTGCCCAAGGGTCTGAAGGTGGTTGACGGGGTCTAGAAGACTTCTACCATTTTTACGCACGACATAGGCAACATGTCGAAAAGATGACTTTTTCTAAGTAAATTCCTGAAATAATTAAAGAAAACACCCTGTAAAGTTTTTGATCATCTTGGCCGATGAGCTGACATCGTGTCGAGAGGATCGACACTTCGCCAGCGTATTAGCCAGTCGCTAGCTTGGCGGGGATGCCAGTGGATGGGCGCAAGATTTAAAGTGGAGGGTAGTTTGTCATGGTTGAGCAACATGTCAGGTGGGACGAGTTTGACAAAATTCACGTGATCCGCAAACTGCGAGAGATCGTTGGCAAATGGTGGAAGATACAACTTAACTTTACCGATCAAAAGGGACTTCTTCGGGGTGTTCCTGATGGTAAATTCTTTAATCCGCTGAATCATGTTTGTACCGCGATCACGAATAACGCCAAAGGCTTTGAAGGTTGCCGAGGGACGGCCCGCACCACAACGGCGTCCATGACAAACTCCAAGGGCGTTAAGGTGTCCTCATGCCACGCTGGATTTTCTACGGTATCGGTTCCGATCCGCGTGAATGGCCAGTTTGTTGGCACCGTCTTCGGTGACGGATTTCTCCTTGAAGAGACAGCTGCCCAACAGAAAATAGCAATTAAGCAGTATATGGAGCGCGCCTTTCCAGATAAGCGCAACGAAGTGTCGAGTTGGGTGAACGAATTGCCGGTGTTGTCAGCCAAAGATCTCGACTATTTGACGGAGTTGGTGAACCTCGTGGTCGAAGAAATTGTTATGACGCACAAAACCATCAACGATCAAGAAGACACTGTCAACGAGTTGCGTAACCAGCTGACTAATCGGTACGGCTTTCACAACATGATTGGAAAGTCAGCTCCCATGCAAAACCTCTACAGACTGCTTGAGAGAGTTGCGAACAGTGACGCGACGGTCCTCGTGCAGGGCGAAAATGGAACTGGAAAAGAATTGATAGCTAAAGCCGTACATTTTAATAGTCCCCGCAAGAAGAATCGCTTCATCCCGGTCAATTGCGGAGCTTTCAATGAAAACCTTCTTGAGAGTGAGTTGTTTGGTCATGTGAAGGGTTCATTCACAGGCGCCGTCAAAGACAAAAAGGGCCTTTTCGAGGAGGCTGACGGTGGTACCCTGTTTATGGATGAGCTCGGCGAGACGTCTATGGCGATGCAGGTTAAGCTTCTTAGGGTGCTCCAAGACGGCACTTACACCCCAGTCGGTAGCAGCCAAGTGAGAAAGTCCAACGTTCGAGTCGTTGCAGCGACGAATCGTGATCTTGCCAAGATGGTGAAAGACGGCACGTTTCGAGAAGATCTTTTTTACCGACTAAATGTCATCAATGTGACTGTTCCACCCTTAAGAGACCGCCGTGACGACATCAAGCTACTTTGCGATCACTTCTTGGCAGCCCATGCCAAGGGCTCAAGTAAGCCCGTGAAGGTTATCAGTTCCGAGTGCATGGAAGTCTTGATGAACTATGAGTGGCCCGGTAACGTTCGTGAGCTCGAAAATGAAATCGAAAGACTCTGCGTACTTGCTGGTGATGACAAAGAGATCTTGGCGGAGTTTCTTTCGCCGCGGATCACTAATCTGGTCAAATCAGGTAATTCCGGCATTAAATTTGCGGGAAGCTTGAAGGGGACCATGGAAGAAGTGGAGAAGCAGATGATCTCCGAAGGGCTGGTCAAACATCGCTATAATCGATCTCGACTTGCCCGAGAGCTCGGGATGAGTAGGGCTAGCCTTATATCAAAAATTTCGAAATACGGGCTGGATGATAAGACTGGAAGCTGATTTTGAGAGAATAGAAAAGGGGGGCGATAAAATCGCCCCCCTTTTTTGTTTCAAAAAAATTAGTTTACTACTTTTTTTAACTCTTCAGCGAAAACGTTGATGCCGTCTTGACTGGGCGCCGCGCCCTGTACGTTGAGGATTTTGTCCAGCGCTACCGCGTCTTCAAAGTCTTCAGCCGAAATCAAACCTTTTTCGTCTAAAAGACGTTTCAAGCTTATAAAAAGATCTCGATATCCAGAGTTAGCTTTCGACATTTCATCCATCTGGTGTTTAACCCGGTAAATCTGTGATCCGAGTTCCAGTATGGTTCGCTCCAAGTACTCCAATTTAGATTGCATGGTTTAAACGCCCCCTTGCTCAATATGCGTGGCCGAAGTGCTTAGCACGCATAGCTGCGTTTCGGCAGTCATACGACTTAATTTAGAATATGGACTCTGGTAAGGTCCCTAGACGTCGTCACAAGTAGTGATACTTACTAGCCTTTGAGTGGGTTATAGATATTCCATTGAGAGCGCGGCCTCCAGCCCTTTTGGATCCTTAAACTGGAGCTCGGAGAAGGCTTCGGCAGCTTCCCGCTGCGGCAGCTCAAGGTCGCCGCCGTATATATTTGATACGTGAAATATTTGGAGCTTTTTTGCTCCGATGGCTGCTGCGATCAAGGCAGCCTGATACGTTGTTAAGTGACGTTTAGAAATGGCTTTACCCCGATCAGCCCTCACGTAGTTTGTCTCACAAACTAGGAGATCGACCGGGAGGTCTGACA